>Ga0209570_1000049_pt1 | contig 349814 bp, 330 predicted proteins | sample EBPBio172007_DNA_FD_185861 | JGI IMG/M metagenome (GOLD analysis project Ga0209570, IMG submission 185861) | Wastewater treatment Type I Accumulibacter community from EBPR Bioreactor in Madison, WI, USA - Reactor 1_9/17/2007_ DNA (SPAdes)... | ecosystem: Engineered > Bioreactor > EBPR >... | reverse complement strand
ACATCAGCTACAGCGCGCAAGTTTTTGGGTACCAACGCACGACCAGTGCTGGCAGTCGGCTGGCCAATCAGGCAACCGTGATCGGCTACTCGGTCGATGGCCCCGCAAACACCATGCGGCTCGCGGATATCAGCAGCGAGGCATACACCTACACGGCGGCCTCGGTCGGCACCTATTTCGACGGCACCGCCAAGGGCAACATCACGATTGGTGCATGGCGCAATGCCAACGTCGCCATCGTCGATCCGGTCTTCGCCGAACTGCATGCGGTGGCGATCTATGACCGCGCCATGGATCATGCCGAGATGGCCGATGCCCGCACCCGCCTCAAGAACAAGATCGCCGCACGCGGCATTACTTATTGATCGGCCCCCGGACACACGAGAGCAGGATCTGGAACATGACCGATATCCGCCTCACGCCAATTACGCGCGGCTCGAATGCCGGGATCACGCTCGATCTCTGTGATTCCGATGATAACGCTCTGCCGCTCAGCGACTACGAGATCGATATCTTTGAACCGCATCCGATGTTGGTGGATCAGCTGACGGTCACCTGGGAGGATGCCGCAGTCGGGCGTGCCCGGCTGCGGTTCATCTGGGCAGCGGACATGCCGACAGGCGACTACATGAGCTTTCGCCTCCGCTGGTCGCTCGGAGACGATGTTCAGGTTACCCCGCGCATTCGACTGGTGATCCAATGACCGAAAGCTACATCAGGGCCAAGATCACCATGCCGCCGCCCGTAGTCGCGCGGATCGTTCACCCGTCGATCTGGTGGCCGGGTGGCGGTGCGGGCGCAGGCAGCGGATGGTCTCCTGTCATCGCGGTCGAGGCAGACGGCGAGCGGCGCGTCCAGCGGATTACCGAATGGATCGGTGGCACAGGCACCCCGCCTGCGCCCGGCTACATCGGCCCGGCCGGGCTGGTGACGGCGGCCGAGGCGACTGACATTCGCGGCGCGGCTGGGGCAAAGGGCGACAAGGGGGATATCGGGCCATCTGGTGGGGCGGATTGGTCTCAGGCGGTGCTGGCGTCAGATTTCAGCGTAACGGGCACTGTGACGACATTGGTGCCCGGCATGGCCTTTGTGCCAGCGGCAGGCGCCACATATGAGATCTGCGCCAGGCTGAAGCTTCGCACGACAGACGCGACGGCCGGGGTTCAGTTCGGGTGGTCTTTGCCGGGCGGCCTCGATGACGGGGCAATCACTGCGGTCAACCCACAGGCTGAGACAAGTCAGCGCCTCGACCAAAAGGACATGCTGACCGCCTCGCGCAGCTTCGGCGGCTCGCTCGCGAATGCTGGCCGCAGCTATCTCGGGACGCTTGACGCGGTTATCGACGGTGGTCCGGCCGTCAGCGGAAATTTCGCACTGACGTTGCAGTCGGAGACCGCCGGTCAAACCGCCACCATCAAGGCGGGATCATTCATGCGGTGGCGGCGGGTGAAGTGAGCCTTCAAAAGGGTGTTGAACGGTGCCTTCAACACCCTTCAAACGCGGAATCTCTCTGCTGCAATATTTGGTGTAAAACACTGCAAAATTGCGTGTCAGCTATCACTGGGCGGAGGGGCGCCGGGTGCTGGGCGTTACACCCTAGAAGGCTATCCGCGCACCGATCCGAAACCCAATGCCCCGCCCAGCGCGGGGCTTTGTCGTTTCATGGTCTGGCATCGGCGCCCTGTCCGGGGAGGGGGTGGTTCAATCTCTGGCAGGCTGCGGAGGGAACCGGCGCCATCCGTCAAATTCTCACTCGGAAGAAACTGAGACAGTTTTTTGGGGCCGCTTCGCGCGCAAGCTGTCGCAAGGCGTAGCTTCCAAGCGTTTTTGGGATGGCGGGTTCTTTGGAGGGTAAGCCAGAAAACCCCTGACTTTTCCAATGTTTTCAATGGGTAATGGCGGAGACGAAGGGATTCGAACCCTCGAGACGGTTTCCCGCCTGCACCCTTAGCAGGGGTGTGCCTTCGACCACTCGGCCACGTCTCCGACTGGACGTATATTTTCCAGTCTCCTGAGAGACAAGTGATTTTTGGTGCCTTTGAGAGTTGGGGCGTAATTTTCCGGACGGCACTGTTGAGGTTGTTTTGGGTCAGCCATGCTGGGCGGAGCGTGGGAGGTTTGACACTTAATCCTACAATGAACCCGGAAGATCTGTATCGACCCATCTGAATCTGCTCAGGTTAAGCCGCTAATCTGAATGCTTCGGCCGGCGTGCGCATGGCAAGCGCCTGATGAGGACGGCTGTTGTAGAAACAGATCCAGTCACCGATGGCGCGTATTGCGTGCAGGAGGTGGCGCCCCAAGCTGAAGAACCACTCGACCTCAGAAAGGGGCTATTCAATTACATCCGTCTGTTGCAGGCAGTGGGGTGTGATGAACTCCTGCTTCAACCCGTAGCTGCGGACCAGTGCCGTGACCTTGCGACTGGTAAAACGACCCCGTTGTCCGACCTCAGCAGAAACTCCTGCGTGACCCAGCCCAAGGTGCCGAACCTGGTGATCAGGGCATGCTCCAACGCGCTGGCTGCGGTCGTGACCTTGCCGGATCGCGACAGATGCCAGCCCAGCAGCTCGCGGGTGTGGCAGTCGATGACGAGGGCCAAAGTCGTCCAGCCGTCGCGCCCTGCCCAGACTCGGCATAGGTCAGTGGACCAGCGCTCGTTCGGCGCGTTCGCGACCGAGGGAACCGCTTCGATGCGCGGTCGCATGCCGATCGGGCGCTTGCGAACCCATTGCCCGGCAGGCGCATGCGCAGCATGCTGCCGAGAGGGGGCCAGCCCCTGAGCTGAAAGACACGCTGCACTGTGTTTTTATTGAACCCCAGAAGCCAGGTCACCGTCCCGTAGCCGAAGGACGGTCTTGGCGGGAAAACAGTCCCCCGGACTGTTTTCTGATCCGCAGCGATGCTCGATCATGGCCTTGATGGATGCTCTGGATCATTTGTCGTCCTGCGCATCCAGCAGAGCCTAGAATTTTTTCGGGCGCGCTACTCCAGCATGGCCTCGCCATAGGCCTCCTGAAGATCCTTCCGCTGCTTCTCGTATTACTCGCGGAGGTCGAGCGGTTTCGCCCGCAGGGAATTCTCCATCCCCCGCTTCGCGTCATCAACCCAACCTTCAATCTCGGAGGGCGGCAGGTCGAAGGACCGGCTGGCCTCCGCCACCGTGATCTTGCTCTGCATGATCTCAATCACCAGCGTGGTTTTACGCTTCGCCGTCCAGCGCTTGATGCTGTCGTCCATGGTCACACTCATTGCTACCTTCTCCCTTGTAGCATGAACAGGGTTTCACTGATGGTGTGGATGCCCTCCGGCGGCATCGGCTGTGTCATGCTGGTGAGTGAATGATCCCAGCCACCCAAGAAGCTTACCATGCGCCCGACTCACTGATGAGCAGACAATCCGCGTATCACCATACCGGCCAGCTGTCATATAAAAGCGCCGCGAGACAGGCCTGACACATGACCGCACCGATCACTAATCCCGGCCGCCAAAGCAGCCTTGGCCTCAAACGGGCATCCACACATGGGTCGATACAACAATCCTGTTTCGACAATAGCCACCGCGGATATGATCGACGAGGCCGGGCGGAGACCAAGATGCACTGAAGCAAGTTGCTGGGGTAGCGCCTCTCCGCTCGGGACTTCGACCGTCGGGTTGCAGAGTTCCTGGTCCTTGGCGCTGTCCTGAACGGTTTCCCGGCCCTCGGCACGCCCATCATAGAGGTCGCAGGAGGTCTATCCAGGAATAAGGGAACTCCGTCCCTCACCAGATTTGTGCAGCAGAGCCCGCAAAAGGCCTGAAATCAATGGGCCTGGATCCTAGCGCAACAAAGCTGCCCTGAGGAGATATTGTCGGAGGAGTTTGTCCTGACTTTCGGCGTTCGCGAACTGGGCCACTCCACCGGCCCCGAACATTCGTCTTGATCTTGATTTCAGGATACCAAGCTGCTGGTCAATATCAAGCGCCCCGAAACTCGAGGGCAAGCCGAACGCAGTTTCAAAAATCCTCCGGAGCGGCGCCGATCCCATGATGCTGAACCATTTCGCATCTTCGCTCAATGACCCTTGTGCTATTTCCGGCAGGGCGTGCTGTGCGTACAGCGCGACCCTCATATCCGCGTCAACCTCACCGACTGCGGCCTCAAAGCGATTGTCCCGATACCCTGCCAGAATTTCACCGGCAAAATTTGAAAGCTGCGTGCGGGGCGTGTTGAAATCGCCGAAACCAAAGGCCTTGGACATGGCCTTGTATTGTTTATTCGCCAGTTTGTTGGACAAGGCGCCGGAGTTAAGCGTCCCGTCGGTCAAGACCTTCTGGATAAAGAATTTGCTGCCGATATCAGCCTCGAGACCGAAAGCACCCAGAGCCACTTTCAGTAGGCGATGGTCCGCGACAAGCTGCTCTGCGGTATGAATGTCGCCGATCCGGCTGCGAAAGTAGGCTTGGTCCCGCTGCAAAGCTGCATCTGCATTGAAGGCGGCCTTCTGCTTGTCCAGCGTTTTTTGCAGAAAGCTCCACCCCGCATAGCCAGAAAGCGGTATGATCGGGGCGAAGGTCATGTCGTCCGCGCGGCAAACAGCCGCTCTTCCCGTGGCAGAAGATGCCGCAGCGCCCGGAGCACATGATAATATTGACCATCCACAACCGCATCCGTCGCAGCGGCAAGGTGCAGCCGACTGTCGGGGTCTGTCAGCACCTGGCTCAATTGCTCGATACCCCGAAGCAATTGCAGACGGGCTTCTGCCGCATCGGCATCTCCGGAAAGCACCAGTTGCGCGATGTAGCAGACCCGGCGCACCGGCGTCGTCACCTCTTCAGGATGAATCGCATCCCGCAGCCGCAAAATGTTTGCGTTGGGCGTCATGATCGAAAGGCGGGACCGACGATCCCCGTTCTCAATCACCGCCCCGTTGATGAGAACCCGTTCATGCGGGCCCAGCTTCAGCACAAGACCCGTCATGTGGCGGCCCTTTCTCCACGCAGCCCGCGCATGACCGATGTATTGATATCCAGCAGCACGGTAACGCCTGCTTCCCCGGCCAATACTTTGCGGCTATGGGACGCCGTGAATTCGTAAAGATAGAACAGGCGCGCCCGCAACGCCGGCGGCAAGGCATTCCCTTCCTCCGACACATCGGCGGCCAAGGTGCGCCACAGCACCAGATTGTCATGCAATGCCGCCGCAAAGGCCGGAAAATCAGTTTCGCGGCGCGTCACCGCATCTGAAAGCGCGCGCGTAATGCGTGCGAAGAGGTCGTATTCGTTCTGACGATCCGAACGAACGGGCGTATGTGGGCTGCCATAAGCAACCCGTGCAAGCTGGCTGACGGTCACGGGGTGTCCTTTCGGCGGTGCGGGGTGATGTCAGGAAGCGGCGGCGCGGTTTTCCGCGCCGCCCCTGTCGTCAGCGGAACAGCGACAGGATGCTCTGCGGCGACTGATTGGCGATGGACAGCGCCTGCACGCCCAGCTGCTGCTGCACCTGCAGGGCCTGAAGCCGTGCCGACGCCTCCTCCATATCGGCATCCACCATGCTGCCGATCCCGGTCTTCAGCGAATCCGTCAGACTGCCGACGAAGCCCGCCTGAATGTCGATCCGTTTCTGAACAGAACCGAAATCAGCCGCCGCATTGATCGATGTCTGGATCATCCCTTCGATATTGCCCAGCGCCGCAGCCGCGCCGCCTGCGGTCGACACGTCAATCGACGACAGCGCCGACAGCCCGCCCGAGCCAGCATTCTTGAACTGCGCGCTGACCGTCAGATCATTGGTTCCGGCATTGGTGAACGCAAGCTGACCGGGAGAGCCGCTGTCATAATCCACCGTCAGGCCGCTGACCCCCAGACTATCGATGGCATTCTTCAGCCCGACCGCAACCATATCAGACGGCGTCGTCGCGCCGACATCGTCAGCCGTCACCGTATAGGTGGCGGTCTTCCCGCCGATGGTGACAGAAACACTGTCGCCTGCGGCGAAAGCCGCGCCGGAATCGTCGATTTCGATCATGCCGGTGCCGGTGCCGTTGTCGAGCTGGAACCCGGCGGTATCACCATTCGCGGAAACGCCGTCTGAAGTGCCAAAGACGTTCTTCGCCGTATAGTTGCCAGCAGACAGATTTTGCGCAGTGACGGTGATGCTGGAGGCGCTGACGCCGCTGCCCGAACGATCCAGCGAGGCCAGAACATCGACCGTCGACTGCGACCCGTCGACAAGATTCAGGCCGTTGAACTGGGCCGCCCCGACGACCGAGGCGATCTGATCGCGCAACGCGACGATATCGGTCTGGATTTTCGTGCGGTCAACATTGTCTTCCTGGGCCGCGACGATCTTGCCTTTCATCTGGGTCAGCAGATCCGTCACGGTTTCAGCGGCTTCCCGCGCCACAGCCACGGTGGAAGAGCCAAGCGCCAGGCTGTCGCTGATGCCCTTGAAGCCCTCGACATCGGATTCCATCACCTTCGAAATCGCCCAGACGGCCGCATTGTCGCGGGCGGTGGAAACCGATTTCCCGGTCGAGATTTCCGATTGCACCTGATTGAGATTGCTGTTGATGCCCTTCAGGGTCTGAAGAGCAACCATTGCGCTGGTATTGGTCAGAATGGACGACATGTCTTTTCCTTTCCTGAGCCGGCGCTTTGCGCCGGGCATAGTGCCGTCTGGCGGCGGGATCGGCCTTCTGCGCCCTACGGCCGCTTGCGCCTTGCCGTGCCATCCGCTTTCGGGATGCCCTTGGATTGATGCCCGCCAATCTCTAACACTTTGCTAAATCCGGCCGTCCATGAGGGCTGCAATATCCGGCATTTGATGCAGTTCAGAAGGATCGGTCCGTCTCCGGGGGCCGATGCGGGATTACCTTCCGGCGCCCGCCACTGTCATAGGTGCCAAAGGCCACCCTGGCCTCACGAATCTCGGCCACGCGCCGCAGGGCGCCGCGGATGCCCTGCCGGGTTGCCCGCAGCAGGGCTTCGTTCTCGTGTGCGAGGCGGCGCAATTCTGCACGCTCCGCAGGGGCGATCTGCCCCACAGCAGCCTGCAATGCCTGCCGCAGTTGCCCCTCCTCTTCGACAAGCGACAGGATGTCTCCCGAAATCAGGGCCTGGCGGATCGCCTCCAGCCGCAGTCGCACATCGGAAGCCACATCATTCGCCATTGTCCACCCCCCGCCGCATGGCATCCACAAAAGCCTGCCCGAGCCCGAGCCCGCCGCGGGCAACAAGTTTGCGCGCGTATTCGTCTCGCAGGAACGAGGCAAACTGCGCCTCACCCGCCCCGCCACCAAATGCCGATTCGGTGGCAAGAAGGCCCGAAAAGCCCAACATTTCTGAAAGAAAAGCCGATTCGAGATCAGCCGCGCGTGCCTGCAATCGCGCTTCAGGGGCAACTCCGGGCCGCACGACACCGGCCCGGATCGTGAGATCTGTCATCCGCTTCTCCTTGTGTTGGATTTTCCCCAAGGCTGCGGCCTGCCGGTAAACATCCGGTAACTCGTTGCGGCAATAACCGGAGATAGATCGAAAACGTGAGGCCCCGGTGATTCCTCCCCTTTCCTTGCCCGGAGTTGTGCCCCTGCGAATGGGCTACCCCCGCGACGCCGAGGGGGCAGAGATTGCCTTTGCATCGCTTCTGGAGGTCTTGAACAGGCAGACAAATAAAGAGCGGCAGCCCGTGGCAGCCGCAGAAGCGACTGTCACAGCCGGGCCGGTCTGCCCCGACGGCCCGCCTCCGGTTGCACAACTTCGTCCGGAATCGCACCTTCCCGACGCCACCGCAGCAAAGCCAGAGGTCACGGGCTCAGAATCGCATGATGATTCGACCCCTGCTTATGCGCAGCGCCGAGTCGGAGCCTCTTCTGAAGCACCGGATTTCGATGTTCAGGTGACGGAGGAAATATCAAACCTGCCACCCATGGCTTATGTGGACTTTGTTCATACGAGCCAGCCCGCAGGGCCTGAGCCTGTCGATGCGACGGACCCCACCGCCGCAGAAGAAGCCACAGAGGATAGCCCCTTTGAAACACCCCCTGCTTCGGGCGCTCTCAAACGGAGTTCGCACGAAAATCTGCCTCATGTGGCGAAGCCAGCTCCGTCTGCCAGTCTGCCTGATGATGCTTCCCCGCCGCTGCTTGTGAGAGCTGATGCTGAGGCGCGCACGGGTCAAGCGATCCCGCGCCATCTGCCGCCCGATCTGCCCGAGCCGCAGCAGGTGGCCACACGTTCGCTTCAGGATGCCGCTTCGGAAGCAGGTTCGACGCAGCCCGTCAAACCGTGCCTGCCTTTGAAGACACCGTCAAAAGATGTACCACGGGCTTTACCTCTACTTCTCAAGCACCTGATTTCCCTGAAAGAAAATCTTCCTCAGCTTCGCCTGACGCTGAGAGAAGTACCGGAAAAGTTGGAAGGAAGCGCTCCTCCTGCGGATGGCCTGACCCAACAGGCCAATACTTTGTTCGACAGTGTTGCGCCGGATGAACTGGCCAAGAAGGATGGGACCGCGCATCAGAACCTGCAAGAACCCGCCGCAGAACCGGATATTTTGCGCATCCCTTCCTTACCGGATCGCACCCACTCCGATGCCCGGGATGTGATACTGCCGGACTCCCCACCACGCCCGCACCGACAGCTTGCTCTGCCCCATCTGTCGCCCGCACTGGCTTCACCGGATGGTGCCATATCGCCACAGACAGAACTGGACGACACGGGCGGCGGGAAGGGGATCATGTTGTCGCTGGCACCCGAAGAGCTGGGTCGTTTGAAACTGACACTGCACAGTGAGGGCGACCGCATCCTGGCGCAAATCCGGGCGGAACAACCAGACACTCTGGAGCTTTTGCGCCGCAACGGCGAACAGCTGTTGGCCGAGTTCAGGGCGGCCGGTTTTCGACAGGCCGAAATGCAGTTCGGCCATTGGACCCAGGACCAGCCCAACGCCCGGTCAGATCACCCGGCGAATCAACCGGGCGTTTCCCATCCGGTTGTTTCGGAACCGGAATCTGCCGCGCCACCAGCCTTGCGCCGGTCCCCCGGCAAGGGTCTCGACCTCAGATTGTGAAAGGACGGAACATGGAGATTACCCAAACCGGTACCGGAACCTCCGCACGGGGCGTTCCGTCCGGCAGCAACCTCAGTTCAGATTTCGATACTTTCCTGAAGATGCTGACCACACAGATGAAAAATCAGGACCCGCTGAACCCGATCGACAGCGCGGATTATGCGGTACAACTCGCCACCTTCTCGGGTGTGGAACAGCAGACCAGGACCAACCAGTTGCTCGAAACCATGCAGGCCCAGTTCGGACTGCTGGGTATGGCGCAAATGTCAGGGTGGGTGGGCCATGAAGCCCGTGCCGAAATGCCGATGCAGGTCGCGGCGGGGGCACCGGTATCGCTCGCACCGAATCCCGCGCGTGGCGCGGATCGTGTGGTTCTGGTTGTCACGGATGCGGATGGCACCGTGGTGAACCGTGTCGATCTGGCGCCCGACACGACCGAACTGGACTGGACGCCGGTTGATGTGGAAGGTGCGCCACTTCCGGACGGGACATATGATGTCTCACTTGAAAACTATCAGGGCGAAACCCGGCTCGAGCCCTCTCCGGTCGAGGTTTATGGCCGCATTCTCGAGGTTAGGGGGGGCACTGAGGGGTTGATGCTGATGATGGCCGGAGGCGCCGAAATTCCGGTCAGTGCGGTGACGGCCCTGCGTGAATGACACCGTCTTGCCTGCCGGGCGATTGCGCCCTAGCTTCGCGCGCCATGAACGTCCTGCCTGCTTCGGCCCCTGTTGCCCCACCCGAGGCCGCGCATATCTGCGCGGTGCTACCGGCTTTGGTCGGGCAGAAATGGCATCCTCTGGAAGGCGGGCGGGTCAACCGGGTCTGGCGTGTCGGCGCTCTGGTGGTCAAACAGCACCGCCCAGCGGCGGCCTCTCCGCTGTTTCCGAACGACGCCACCATCGAATATGCGATGCTGGAGGCGTTGCGCGGGACGGGCCTCGCCCCGACGCCGGTCGCAGGTGGCGCTGACTGGCTGGCATACCGCTTTGCCGTGGGGCAGACATGGCAAAGCGGTGCGGCCGGGGTAGGTGCTCTGCTGGCACGGCTCCATGCAACCCCGGCCCCGCAGCTTTCCCTGCGCCGAACAGCTTCGGGCAGTGTGGCGCTGCTGGCGGAACTGCGCCAATGGCCACGACTACGAAACCTGCCGCCCCTGCCGGAAGTGGCCGTAACAGAACCAGCCCCCGCCCGCCTGCTGCATGGCGACCCTGTGGCCGGGAACATCCTCGTGCGGGGCGGAAACGCCCTTTTGATCGACTGGCAATGTCCGGCCCTGGGCGACCCGGTTGACGATGTTGCCTTGTTCCTTTCACCGGGCATGCAGCATCTTTACCGCGGGTATCCCCTGTCCACTGCGGAAGTGGCCGCCTTTCGCGAAGGATATGCGGATGCCGGTGTGCTTGCCCGCTACGACCGGCTCGCACCGCTTCTGCATTGGCGCATCGCGGCGCATTGCGCATTGCGGGCCGGACATGATCATCCCGGCTATGCCCTGGCCTTCGATCTGGAGTGTCAGGCCTTTCTCGGCAAACGCCATGACCTTCCGTCCCGGTGATTTTGCACTCCCGGCGCCAGAAGTGGCGCGACGGCTGATCGGCTGCCGTCTGATCATCGGGAGGTGTCGGGGCATGATCTGCGAGACCGAGGCATATACACACGATGATCCGGCTTCGCACGGTTTCAGGGGCCGGACACCGCGCAATGCGGCGATGTTCGGGCCTGCGGGACATGCCTATGTCTACCGCAGCTACGGCATTCACTGGTGCCTGAATGTGGTCTGTATGGAGGGGTCTGCCGTGTTGTTGCGCGCCATCGAACCGCAGGACGGGCTGGAGGAGATGCGGCAGAGACGTGGCGACGTGCCGGATGCCCGGCTGGCCGCGGGGCCGGGGCGCTTGGGTCGGGCCCTGGGGATTGGCCCCGCACTGAATGGCAAGCCGTTCGATCACCCGGAATTCTCCATCCTTCCCGAGAATCCGCCCGGTGAGGTGGTGGCAGGTCCGCGCATAGGTATCAGTCGGGCGAAGGAAAGACCTTGGCGCTTCGGCTTACGCGGCTCTGCCTCGCTCAGCCGCCCGTTTCCGGAATGACCTGTTTTTCAAAATGACCAGGGGCCGCATGACATCATGCGGCCCCTGGTCTTGTCGAAGGTTCAAACATGCCCCTCAGCGCAGCTGGCCCGTCCTCAGACCGGCGGACGCCCCCGCAGCGCACGGGCGATCATCGCCACGACGAAGAGGATGATGAAGACGATGAAAAGGATCTTGGCGATCCCGGCCGATGCACCCGCGATGCCGCCAAAACCCAGCGCCGCGGCGATCAATGCAACAATCAGAAAGGTAAGTGCCCAACCAAGCATGATCTTCTCCTGTGTGTCCGGTTTCCGCCTTTCGGCGCTTCCGACAGATCAACGCGACAGGGGCAATCCGGTTCCATCACGGCGCATCACCGCAGGAAGTGCCCGTTTCGCCCCCAAAAGTCACAAGTTTCTTGACACTTTTGTCACAACCCGTTCGCTTGTATGGAACCGACCTGCCGCGTTGAGGTTTTCATGATGACATTCTCTGCTTCAGAACCGGCCTGAACGACCAGAACGGGATTACCATGCCTTTAAGACGTGCCCTTGTAGCCTTGCTGATCGAGTTTGAAACAAGCCTCGATGAGATGGAGGAAATGCAGGCACGCTCACCCACGCCGCTGCTATACAGTGTTCTCGTGCGCCGCCGTCGTGCGGCGATGACCCTGCGCAGCCGTCTTAGTCGCAATGATCGCCCGCGCCGCCGCAAGCCTGCCGCCGCACCTTCGAATGCGGCACAACTGGTGGCCCGCGAAACCGAGTTGTTGCGGCTTTTCGACATTGCGCTGGCGGAAGTTCGGATCGAACCGGAACTGGCCCCGCTTCTGCGCAGCCTGCGGGCCGAGGTTGAACAGGCGCGCATCTCGTTGCGGCAGCTCGGCAGCAACTGACCGGGCAACCGCAAGGCCCCCGGTCAGCCGCTTTTCAGACCACTGCACGTTCTTCCGCTTCGGCAAGCGCATTCGGGGCAAAGGCAAAGCGCAGGGCAAACTCCGTCTCGCCATGCTCAACCTCCACCCGCGTACCAAGCTGGGCGGCAAAGGCGGACAGCAGGGCTTCGCCCAGCCCCGTGCTTTCCGCGGCGCTGTCCGGCGACGGCGGCGCGCGCAGGGCCTCGGGTGCGACGCTGTTGACGATCTCGACCTCCGCACGCGAGTCGGCATCACGACGCAGGGCCACACGCAGTTCGGGCCGTTGCCCCGAGGGGGCGGAAGCGTATTTCAGCGCATTGGTCAACGCCTCGGTCACAAGCAGCGACAGGGGAACGGCCTGATCCGGGGTCAGACGGATATCGGCGAAATTCGTCGTGACCTTCAGCGGCTCGCCCGGCCGGCCTGCCATTTTCATGATCTGCGTCACGATGCTTTGCAGCAGTTCATCGGCGCGAATATCCGTCAGCCCGCTGGTCTGATACAATTCACGGTGAATGGTCGCGAGGCTCATCACCCTGTCCTGCAAACCGCGCAGCAATCCCTTGCTTTCGGCGCTGCGGGCCTTGCGGATCTGCATGTTGATGATCGAGGCGATCAGCTGAAGGTTGTTCTTCACCCGGTGATGCACCTCGCGCAGCAGGACCTCCTTCTGGTGAACCATGTCCTCCAGTTCGGCCTCATCATGCACCACGCTTTCCATCATGCGCTCGACCGCGATACCCACCCGGCGCAACTCGCTGGGGGCACCGTGCAGATCAAGCTCCGGCAGGCGGCGGTTGCCGTCGGCGAAAGCAACGATGGAATCGCGCAGGGTGCGGATATGGCGCAGCACCTGATGCTCGGCGGCAAGTTGCGCCACCAGAAGGCTGGCCAGCCACATCAGCGCAGGGAACACCACAATCGGGATCGAGGTTTCAACGATCATCGCATCGGTTACCGTCACCGGCCAGTTGCCCAGAAGGAACAGGCTGCCTTCGGCGATAGGAACCACCGCAAACACGCTTTGCCGCCCCGACATCGCGCTGCCGGAAAAGCTGTGCGGCAGGCCGTCAGCCAGATCCGACAGCGGAACAGAGACCGGCAGCATGGTTTTGGCCTGATCCAGCGACAGGCTGGAGGTCAGAATCTCGCCATCGGCGTCGAACGTCATCAGGGCGTTGGGCTCGGAACCGGCACTGAAGGCCCGCTCGCCCAGCGACTCATACCGCACCACCTGATGCGGCAGCGACAGGGCGGCAAGCCCGATCACCTTGTTGTCGGCATCATGCACGGGATGCAGGAACACCAGCACGCTGGTATTGCTGATCGAGCCATGGGTCCGCAGCCGCATGGTCGGCTTGTCCAGCTTCATCGCATCGCGCAGATCCTGCCGGAAGCTCATGTCGCGATCGCCCTGTGGCGAACAACTCACCTGAAGATTGAGGTCGATGAACCCCGCGAAGGTGTAGATACGGTTCTCCTCAAGCTCCAGAAAGCGCTGCATGACGGCCCGGCAGTCCGCCGGATCTTTCAGCATCGTCGGCAGGGCAACGGCCAGACCGGCAACCGCGCCCTGGCCCCGCATGATCCGCTCCACCGTCGGCACCGCCGCCTGCATGGTCTGCCCCATGACGGCGGCCTCGGTTCGCGCTGCGGCCTCGCGCTGGTACTGGCGGATCTGTACATAGCTCAGGATGGCGAGAGGCATCAGTACGATGCCGAACATCACCATCAAGCGGAAGCCCAGCCGCGACAGGATCGCAAGACGCCGGCGCACCAGCCCCTGTATGTGCATCATGCCGCCTGCGTGCCCGATCGGCTGAGAACCGCAAGCGTAGCGCCGCTGTCACCCGCCAGCACATCCTCGCCCGGCTCCATCCCCAGAAGCTGCGCCAGACGGTTGCGCGCACGGCTTGTGCGGCTTTTCACGGTGCCGACAGCGACGCCCATCATTTCAGCCGCTTCCTCGCAGGAATAGCCATTCGCCCCGACAAGGATCAGCACCTCGCGATGTTCGTCCGAAAGTTCGTAGAACGCCCGAGTGAAATCCGCGAAAGCCAGCCGCCCGTCGTGATGCGGCTTGTCGAACAGGGTTTGCGCATGCAGACCGTCGGGGTCTGCCACCTCGCGCTTTTTCTTGCGCCGGTCCGAGAAGAAGGTGTTGCGAAGGATAGTGAACAGCCAGGCCCGCAGATCGGTCCCGACAGCGAACTTGTCGATGTTCGACCAGGCTTTCACGATGGTGTCCTGCACCAGATCGTCGGCCTGCGAGGGGTTGCGCGTCAAAGAGATCGCAAACGCCCGCAACGCAGGAAGATGGATCAATATCTCTTCCCGCGGATCGCTCGCTCCGGTGGCGCTGTTCATTTTTCGCGCTCCTTTGCCTTGAGCTGCTCAAGCAACTGCACGAAACGGTCCGGAACCTCTTCTTTCAGCGTCTCTTCGTAAACACGCTTCAGGTTCTCGTCGATCTGCTGTTGCAGACTGGATTTGCGGGGTGCGTTGTTCATCTGTTCATCATGCCTTCAGGACAGCCTCATGTCATAGAGACATTCATGCGGATTCTTTGGAACCAAACGCCGTGCGAAGCGTTTGGTTCCCGAAAAAAGCAACTGCTTGTCACATCGGGGAGCATTGAATGACTGACCTGGCAAAAACCGATCTCGCCGCGGCGGTAGGGGGCAGCCTGCCCTATCTGCGCCGCTATGCGCGCGCCCTGACCGGAAGCCAGACCAGCGGCGACCGTTTCGCCGCCGCCACGCTGGAAACCCTGCTTGAAGACCTGTCGCCGCTGGAATCCGCCTCCAGTGTGAAAGTCGCGCTGTTCCATGTTTTTCACCTCGTCTGGGCCAGTGCAGGTGCGCCGGTGGGCGAGGCGGACAGCCCGCTCGCCGAACGGGCGCAGCGCCATATGCGCGACCTGACCCCGAATTCGCGCGAGGCGCTGCTGCTGTCGGTGATCGAGGGCTTTTCGGCCGATGAAATCGGCAGCATCCTGCGCGTCTCTGCGAAGGAAGCGGCCGAACTGGTCGCCATTGCCCTGCGCGAAATGGAAAACTCTGTCTCGGGCCGCGTGATGATCATCGAAGATGAGGCGATCATCGCCATGGACATCAAGGATATCGTCACTGATTGCGGGCACGAGGTCACCGGCATCGCCCGCACCCGGACCGAGGCCGTGGCCCTTGCTGCCCGCATCCAGCCGGATCTGATCCTTGCGGATATCCAGCTTGCCGACAATTCGTCGGGGATCGACGCGGTGAACGAAATCCTCGCCTCGGGTGAACAGATGCCAGTCATCTTCATCACCGCCTTCCCCGAACGGTTGCTGACCGGCGAGCGGCCGGAACCCGCCTTCCTGATTACCAAACCATTCTCGGAAACGCAGGTGCGGTCGGCCGTCAGCCAGGCGATGTTCTTCTCATCCACGGAAACCCTGCGCGCCTGAAAGGTGCTGCGGAGAGGATCTCAAGAAGGGGGCTTCGGCCCCCTTTTTACTTCTCCCGATTATATGGCTGCCTGCGCCGCACCCGGCAGAATCGATATTTCGCGATTTTTCTGGAACCGGGATCGACGAATGCGCGTTGTCACATCAGAAGGCAGGAAAGAAATTTCTGCGCTTTATCATGAGGTTGACAATGAAAGTGTTCCATATTCTCGCCCTGTCCACCGCTCTGGCCCTGCCGGTCTCCGGCATGGCTCTGGCTGACGCCAAGCCGATCAAGGCGGTCGAGGTTGAAACCGATGTCGCCGCAATCGCCAATCCGAAAGCGGCCGAATATTACGGCAATCTGGCCAACGATCTGCAATCGGCCATCCTTGCCCGCATTCAGGACCGCGTGGCCGACAACGGGCTGACCGTCGGAGTCGACATCGACGAAGTTTCCCTGGCCAACAGCTTTCAGACCGCTGTCGGCGCGCAGGATTCCGTGCTGAAAGGCATGGTCCGTCTCCACGATGCAGAAGGCACCAACATGGACGCCTATGAAATCGCCGTGTCGCTGGAAATGGTGAACAGCTTCCTGCCCGAAGGCGCCGTTGCGATCACCAGCATGACCGACGCCCCCGAACACTACAAGGCGCTGGTCGACGCCTTTGCCGATACGGTGGCCAAACGCCTGCCCTGATCGGAACGGGTTTGTAACCAGTATGCCCCCGCCTGTGGCGGGGGTTTTTCGTTTCAGATCCACCGCTGATCCGGGTCGGGCAGCGGAATTGCCTCAAGCAGTTCGCGAGTATAGGCCGCCTGCGGATCGGCAAACAGTTCGGCGGTCTGCCGCAGTTCCACGATCTCTCCGCGATACAGCACCATGATGCGGTGACAGAGTCTGCGGATCACGCTCAGGTCATGGCTGATAAAGGCCAGTGTCAGCCCAAGTTCGCGCACCAGATCCTCCAGCAGCCGCAGGACCTGCGCCTGGCTCGAAACGTCCAGCCCCGAGACGATTTCATCGGCCAGAATGAACTCCGGCTCCAGCGCGATGGCACGGGCGATCCCGACGCGCTGCCGCTGCCCGCCTGACAGTTCGTGCGGATAGCGCTGCGCAAAGCCGCGCGGCAGGCCGACGTGGTCCAGCGCCTGCACCACCCGCGCCTCCACCTGATCGAACCCGTGCAGGCGCATGGGGCCTGCGATGATCTGGCCGACCCGATGCCGGGGATTGAGACTCGACATCGGGTCCTGAAAGATCATCTGGAACCGCCGCCGGTGCGGGCGCAGCGCCTCCTCTCCCAGATGAGTAATGTCCTGCCCGTCGAAGCGGATGCTGCCGCCCGAGGGTTCCAGAAGCCGGATGAGAGCCCGACCCAGCGTCGATTTTCCGGAGCCGGAGCCGCCGACAATACCGATGATCTCGCCCTTGGCGATTGAAAAACTCAGCCCCCGAAGCACCTCAATCCGCGGCGCCGCGCCCAGCAAAGGTTTTCGCGTCATATCGGCCAGCGAGAGGCGCAGATTTTCCACCGTGTAAAGCTCAGCCATGATGCGCCTCGTCATAAGCGGCGATTTCGGCCCGCAGGCCGGCGATGATGGCCTCCGGCACCGGGGTCAGCGACCCTTCGGGATCGGTGTATTTTGGCGTCGCCCCCAGCAATGCGGCCGAATAAGGATGCGAAGGCGCGGCAAAGAAATCGCGCACCGTGCTCTGTTCCAGAATGCGGCCAGCATAAAGCACCGACAGGCTCTGACAGACCTTCGACACCACGCCAAGATCATGCGTCACGAACAAAAGCGCCGTGCCATGCCGGGCCTGCATTCCCGCGATCAGGCGCAGGATCTGCTTTTGCACCGTCACATCCAGCGCGGTGGTCGGCTCGTCGGCTACAATCAGCTTGGGCTCTGCCGCGAAGGCGCTGGCGATCAGGATACGCTGCCGCATTCCGCCCGAAAGCTCGTGCGGATACTGCCGCATCACGCGTGCTGGATCATTGATCTGCACCTCGCCCAGCAGATCCAGCGCGCGCGCCTCGGCCTCGGCCCGTTTCCAGCCCAGAATATCGACCAGCCGGTCGGTAATCTGCGGCCCGATCCGGCGCGAGGGGTTCAGCGCGGTCAGCGGGTCTTGCGGGATCAGCGCGGCCAATCCGCCCACCCGCTTGCGCCGCGCAGCAGGCGGCAGCGCCAGCAGATCCACGCCATCCAGCCAGATCTCGCCGCCCGCGATCTCTACCGCGCGCGGCAGGATGCCCAGAACGGCCTTGCCGATCATGCTTTTCCCCGCACCGCTCTCGCCCACCAGCCCGTGCACCTCGCCCGCGCTGACCTCCAGCGAGACATCGCGCAACAGCGGCGCACGGTTGTCGCGCAGGCGCAGCGTCAGGTTCTTCACAGACAGAAAGCTCATCGCAGCACCGGGTCAAAGCGGTCCTTCAGCCCCTCGCCCAGTTGCGAGAAGGCCAGAACGGTGAGGAACAGCGTGATCAGCGGGAAAACCAGCACCCACCACGCCTGATAAACGCTGGCGCGGCCCTCGGCGATCATGCCGCCCCATGTGGGATCGTCGGTGGAAATCGACAGGTTCACGAAGCTCAGGATCGCCTCGACGATCACCGCAATGCCCATTTCCAACGTCAGCAGAACAACGATGGTCGGCAGCACATTAGGCAGGATTTCCCGCAGCATGGTGCCGATGCGCCCGCGCCCCGCCACCTGCGCCGAGGCAACGTAATCCATCGCGCCCTGCGCCATCGCCTCGGCCCGGATCACGCGGGCGAAACGGGTCCAGTCGATAATGACGATGGCAAGGATGATCGAATGCAGCCCTGGCCCGATCACCGCAATCAGCAGGATCGAGAACAGCACCGGCGGAAAGGCCATCCAGATGTCAATGAGGCGCGAGATCACCAGATCGACCCAGCCCCGCAGGAACCCGGCCATCAGCCCGAGAGCCGAACCTATGATACAGGTGATGCTGCCCGCCACCAGCGCCACCACCAGCGCCAGACGCGCGCCATAGATGATGCGGCTCAGCACATCGCGGCCAAGGCTGTCAGTGCCCAGCCAGTAACCGGCCTCGGCGCCCTTTTCCCAGAACGGGGGCAGACGGGTCAGGAACAGATCCTGCGCCAACGGGTCTTGCGGCGCCACCAGCGGCGCGAACACCGCCGCGAGCAGCAGAAGCGTCAGCCAGCCCCCCGCCAGCCAGAGCCGCGTTCCGATCCGGCGCTTCACCGCACCGCGGCCATCGGTCAGATCAGCCATGACGCAACCTCGGGTTCAGGACAGTGTAAAGCAGATCCACCACCAGATTGACGGCGGTGAAGATGACCGCGAACAGGATTACGATGCCCTGGATCAGCGGCAGATCGCGGTTGATCACCGCATCAATCGCCATGTTGCCTAAGCCCTCATAGGAAAACAGCCGCTCCACGATCACCGTGCCGCCGATCAGGAAGGTGAACTGCACGCCGACCAGCGTCAGCGTCGGCAGGATGGCATTGGGCAACGCCTCGCGCGTGATGACGTGGTTCTCGCCATAGCCCTTGGTCCGGCTCAGCGTGACGTAATCGAGGTGCATGGTTTCCTTCAGGCTCTGCTTCAGCAACTGCCCGATGATTGCCGCCAGCGGAATGGCCAGCGCCAGCGCGGGCATCAGCATATGGCTCACGATGTCGGCCCAGAGGTCAAAGCGCAGCCGGAACAGGCTTTCGAACAGGTAAAACCCGGTCGTGAACGGCAGTTCCAGCGAGGGCGTGACGCGCCCCGAGATATGGAAGACCGGCATCAACACCCCGAACAGCAGGATCAGGGCCAGTCCCCACAGGAAATCCGGCACCGAAAGCGCCATGCCATTCGCCACATCGATGGCACCCTCCGCCCTGGTCCCGCGCAACCGTGTGCCGGTCAGCGCCGCAGTGCCACCGATGGCCACCGCCATTACCAGCGCCATGATCGAAAGCTCCAGCGTCGCGGGCAAACGACCCAGCACCAGATCCAGCACCGGCTGGCGCGTGGTGATCGAAGTGCCGAAATCGCCGTGCAGCACGCCCTGAACCCAGATCAGGAATTGCGCCGGGATGGATTTGTCCAACCCGTAAAGCGCGGTCAGCCGCGCCACATCCGCCTCGGTCGCACCCGGCGGAAGCATCATCGCCACCGGATTGCCGGGCACCACGCGGATAACGACGAAGACGATCACGGCCACCCCGATCAGGGTCACCGCCGTCGTGCCGATCCGCGCGATCAGTTTCTGCCAGAACACATGCCTCTCCTGCCCACGCCCGAACGCGGCCTGCTTTCATCTTGGTTCAAATATCCCACAGGGGGTGTGGGGGACGTGAAGTCCCCCACGGCCGACGGCTCAGCCCCGCGTCATCAGATGCGGCAACAGCGCGCCCGAGGCATGGGGCACCACCTTCACACCCGGCGCATGCAGGATCGGCTGCACATATTGCAGCAGCGGAATGACCAGCGCATTTTCGGCGATGTAGCGATCCACCGCTTTCCAGCCTTCGATGCGCTTGGCCTCGTCCGCCTCACCCCAGAGCGGCGCAATCTTCTCGATCAGATCAGCACCATCCCAGACCGAATGCGGCGAGGGGCCGAACATCGCAAATCCGGTCGAGGTGGTCGGATCACCCACCGAATTGCCCCAGTTGTAGAAGGCGGCGGGAGCAAGCTGGTCGGCGGCACGCAGTTCATAGTGCTTGGCGATCTCATAGACCTCGATTTCCGCCTCGATCCCCACCTTGCGCCACAGGCCGACGATGGCCTGCACCATCTCGTAATCCTTCGGCTTGAAGCCCTTGGTGGTCTGGATCTTGAACTTCACCGGATTCTCCGGGCTGTAGCCCGAGGCCGCCAGCAGTTCCTTCGCCTTCTCCGGGTCGTAGCCAACCTTGATGGAGGGGTCATAGGCCTCGTATTCCGGGGTTTGCAGCGTGTCGATGGCGACGCCATAGCCCGAAAGCAGCCGGTCGATGATGGTTTGCTTGTCAATGGCCAGTGCGGCGGCCTTGCGGACATTCGGGTCCAGCATCACGTCGATATCGTTGAGGAAGATCATTCCGATATCGGAAACCGGCGTCGCAACCCCGGCCAGCGGGCCGTTCTTCAGCCGGTCATATTCCTCATAGGGCATTTCCAGCGTGACGTGGGCATTGCCCGATTCCACCTCGGCCACGCGGGCAGCGGAATCGGTCACGAACTTGATCGTCACCGTCTTGAACTCGGGCGCGCCACCCCAATAGGCCTCATTCGCTTTCAGGCGGACGTAGGCGTTGCGCTCGAATTTCTCGACCATATAGGGGCCGGTCCCGATCGGCGCGGCCTCGAAGCCCTCGGCGCCGACCTTTTCGTAATAGGCTTTCGGCAGCACATAGCCGGTCAGGAAGTACATCCACTTGAAGATCGTCGGATCGAACTGCGCCACATCGGCGATGACCTTGTTGCCCTCGACCCGGTGGTTCTTCAGCGTGCCCCAGACGAACTGGATGGGCGAGCCGGTATCGGGGTTCGCCACACGGGCGAGGCTCCAGGCCACGTCCTCAGCGGTGAAATCGGACCCGTCATGCCATTTCACGCCCTCGCGCACGGTCATCCAGACCTGCGTGCGGTCATCGTTCCAGCCCCATTCCGTCAGCAGGCCGGGGGCGGGGCTGAGGTCGGGCTGTTGCAGGATGTACTGGTCAAACACCGACTGGTAGATGCCCTGGATCGTCGGGTTCACCGCCGAGGGGCCGACGGTCGGGTCCCAGCTCGGCAGGGTGACGTTATAGGCGATCACCAGTTCATCGATGGCGGCCAGCGCGGGAAGGCCGGTCAGCGAAAGCGCTGCCCCGGCGGCGGAAAGCTTCAAAAGGCTGCGACGGTTGAGATTCATGGTTTTCCCTGTTGGTTGATGGCTTTGTTCTTGTTTTTATGTCGTTATTTTCCGGCGAGTTTCTGTGCCAGAAGAAAGCCCGATCCGGCCCCGGTTCCCGCGCCGGGCCAGACGGCCGCGCCGGTAAGGAACAGGTTCCGGATCGGAGTTGACCCGTCCGCATGGGATCGGACGGGGCGGAAGAGGAAGTTCTGACTCAGGTGGTGGCTGCCGCAAATCTGATCGCCGCCGACCAGATTGGGGTTTTCCGCCTCCAGTTCGGCCGGGGTGACGATGCGGCGCGCGAGAATCTTTGACCGGAAGCCCGGCGCATAGCGTTCAAGGATGTCCAGCGCACGCTCGGCAAAGGGTTCCGCCGCCGTGGCCCAGTCGGTCGCGGCGATCTCACCCTTGGCGTCGCCCCGGATGGTGCCCGGCGCCATGCGGACCTGAAGCCAGATCACATGCTTGCCCGCCGGTGCACGGGTCGGGTCTTGCCCGGTCGGCTGGCCCACCACGAGGATTGGCTCATCCGGCAGAAGCCCCGCCTGTGCCTGCTGGTAGGTCCGCGCCATCTGATCAAGCGAAGGCGCCAGATGCACATAGGCGAAATCACGCAGCGCGCCGCCCGCTGCCCAGTCAGGCAGGTCACTGGCAGCGATATGGATCATCATCGTGCCCGGCGCATGGGCGTAATCGGCCAGCGCCCGGTCAAAGCCCGGCTCGGTGCCGCCGGTCAGCTTCGGCAAGGCGCGCGGCGCCACCCCGGCGACCACCGCCCGGGACGCGGTGAAGCGACGACCGTCCGCCAGCGTGATGCCGGTCGCCTTGCCGCCCTGATGATCGATCCGCGCAACACGGGCGCCGGTTTCCACGATACCGCCTTTGGCCCGGATCATCGCCACCATGGCACGGATGATCGTATCCGCCCCGCCGCGCCCCAGCACCATCCCGAAGGCCTGACCCGCCATCCCCTCCAGATAGGGAAACAGCGCACCGCCCGACACATCGGGGGCGAAATCCAGATGCATGCCCCAGGCGCCCAGCATCGCGCGCACCTTCGGGGACTCGAACGTCCGGTCCAGCCAGCGCCGCGGGCTTTCCAGCAGAAAGCGCCCCATGTCCAGCGTGCCGCCGACACCCTTGGCGCGAATCGTTTTGAACATGAACGATGCAAGTGCATACATATTCATGCGACGACCAAGCAGACCGAACAGATGCGGCGCCTCAGCCCCGAAACCGGCCACAAGCTCTTCCCATCGCTTTGCGTCGGCAGGCGATTCCGCCCCGATCCGCGCCAGCGTCTGCGCCATATCGGTGCTGACGCCCAGCCATGTCCCATCCGGGAAGGCCGAGGCGAAGGGCCGCGAAACTGGCACGAATTCAAGACCATGGCCCTGCAATTCCGCGCCGTATTGCTTGAAGAAGGCAGAGCCTGCGAACAATGACAGGTTCATCGCCGCCCAGTCATGCCGGAACCCCGGCAGCGTATACTCGCCGGTCTTTACAGCTCCACCAGCCATCGGCGCCTGTTCAAAGACGCCGACTTTCCAACCTTTAGCCGCCATATGCACGGCTGCGGCCAGCGCGTTGTGACCCGCGCCGACCAGAATGACATCGAGGCTTTCCGCCATCGTTCTTTGCTCCCTGTCTGACAATGATATTTGCAAATGCATGTAAATCTGTCTAGAGTGATTCTCATGCGATGACCGCCGCCAGATGCGGTCGCCATTCAGGGAGATAGCGATGACTTCTCAGGCTCTTCTGGGCCAGCTCGGCCAAATGATTCTGTCGGGCGGGATCGACGTTGTGGATTGCTCGGGCGTGCTGGGCCCGGAAACGCCGCTTCTGAAACTGCCGCCGGAACTGGCCAAGGATACGCCCCCGATCAAGATTCACCGCATCAGCGAATATGATCAGGACGGGCCGTTCTGGGCTTGGAACTGGCTGGAACTGGGCGAGCACAGCGGCACCCATTTCGATGCGCCGCATCACTGGATTACGGGCAAGGATTATTCCGACGGCTATACCGACACGCTGGACGTGCAGCGCCTGATCGCGCCGGTCAACGTGCTGGATTTCAGCAAGGAATGCGCCGAAAATCCCGACTTCCTGCTGACCATCGACCATGTGAAGGCCTGGGAGGCCACCCATGGCGAGATCAAGGCAGGCGAATGGGTCGTGCTGCGGTCTGACTGGGATCGTTTCGCCGATGACGAGGCGAAGTTCCTCAATGCCGATGCGACCGGCCCGCATACGCCGGGACCGACCGCCGAGGTCATCGACTATCTGATCGCCAAGGGCATCGTCGGCTGGGGCAGCCAGTGCATCGGCACCGACGCGGGTCAGGCCGGTGGCATGAACCCGCCCTTCCCGGCGCATAACCTGCTGCACAAGAACAACCGCTTCGGCCTCGCCTCGCTTGCCAATCTCGACAAGCTGCCGGCGAAGGGCGCGATCCTGATTGCCGCGCCGCTGAAGATCAAGAACGGAACCGGCTCGCCCATCCGCGCGCTGGCGCTGGTGCCGAAGGCGTAACGCCATGGCGGTCGATCATGTCATCATCGGATCGGGCATCAATGCGCTGGTCGCGGCGGCGCTGTTGTCGCTGAAAGGCGACAAGGTGCTGGTGCTGGAACGCGAGGACCGCATCGGCGGCTGCCTGCGCACCGAAGAATTGATCCCCGGTTTCAGCCATGACGTGATGGCCGCCACCTTCGTTCTGTTCATGACATCCCCGGCGGGGGCCGCGCTTGGCCCCCACCTTGCCCGGCACAGGATGGACTATTGCCATTCCCCGCACCCGACCGCCGTGCTGCGCCCCGATGGAGAGGCGCTGGTGCTGGCGATGGACCGGGCCGAGAATATCCGCCGTTTCAACGCCCTGGCGCCGGGTGACGGCACGCGCCATGGTACTGATGTCGGCGCGATCGAGGCCGATGCACCCTTCCTGTTCTCGCTGCTGGGCGGTGATCTGTGGTCCTGGCCCACGCTGAAGCTGATGTTCGGCCAGGTGCGGCGGCGCGGGCTGAAGGGCATGGCCGCATGGTTCGGCAGCGCCCTTGCCCCGGCGCGTGGCTGGCTGGAAACGCAGTATCAAAGCCCGCTGGTGCAGGCGCTTTGGGCGCCCTGGGTGCTGCATTGTGGCCTGACCCCGGAAAGCGCCTATTCCGCCCAGATGGGCAAGGTCATCGCCTTCGCGCTGGAAGCTGCGGGCGCCCCCATCGTGAAGGGCGGCGCCGGACAAGCGGCCGAGGCATTCCGCAAGCTGATCGAGGAAAAGGGCGGCACGCTCCGCACCCGCGCTGACGTGGCCCGCATCCTCACTGCCAACGGCCGCACAACCGGCGTGCGGCTGGCTGATGGCGAGGAAATTGCGGCGAAGAACGTGCTCGCCTCGGTCACGCCGTCGCAGCTTTGGGGCCGCCTGCTGGACGCCCCGCCTGCCGAGGCCGAGGCCACCCGCGCCTTCCGCCATGGGCGCGGCGATTTCCAGCTGCATTTCGCGCTGGACCGCGCGCCGGAATGGCTGACGCCCGGTCTGGATCAGGTCGCGCTGATCCACCTCAGCGACGGGATCGACGCGGTGTCGCGGTCGGCCAACGAGGCAGAGCGCGGGCTGCTGCCCGCCGTGCCCACGATCTGCGTGGGCCAACCCTCGCAACTGGACCCGAGCCGCTGCCCGGATGGCAAGGCGGTGCTCTGGCTGCAAATCCCCGACGCGCCGCGCGTCATCAAGGGCGATGCGGCGGGGGAAATCACCACCGGGGCCGACTGGACCGAGGCAACCCGCGAAGCCTTTGCCGACCGGATCGAGGCGATCCTCTCGCGTCACATCAAGGATTTCGCCGCGATCAAGCTGGCGCGTCGCGCCTATTCCCCCGCCGATCTTCAGGGGATGAACATGAACCTCGTCGGTGGCGATCCCTATGGCGGAAGCTGCACCATCGACCAGTTCTTCCTCTGGCGCCCCTTCGCGCACAGCCCTGGCGCTTGCCCCATCAAGGGACTCCATCATATCGGAGCCTCGACACATCCCGGACCGGGCCTTGGCGGCGGATCGGGGTTCAACGCGGCAAAGAGGCTTGGTGCATGAGTGATGATGAAACCCTTCCCCGGCTGGGCGAGATCGGGCTGACCAATTTCGCGCCCTATCTGATGAACCGGATCATGGGCCGGTATAACGCGGGCTTCCGCGACGAAATGGCGGCACTGGGTCTGACGACGCCGAAGGCACGGGTTCTGGCTTCGCTGGCTGTGGTCGACGGGCCGGTGATCCGCGATCTGGCGGTCTACACCGTCACCGAACAAAGCACGCTGTCGCGGGCACTGGACCAGCTTGCCACCGAAGGGCTGGTGCGGCGCGAGGCCGACCCGCAGGACAGCCGCGCCACCCGCATCTTCATCACCGATGCAGGTCGCGCCGCCTTCGACAGCCTCTGGCCCCATATGGTCGAGGCAGAGCGTAACCTCTTTCGCGGCATCCCCGACAAGGACCGCCGCGCGTTTGTCGCCACACTTCAGCAGATACTGGCGAACATCCGCAAACACGAATTCTGAGGCTGCCCGAAGAAGCGGCCCGTTCACCCGACAGGAGAAGTTAGGAATGAAATTCGCCGCTCTCGCCGTCGTCTCTGCCGCGCTTGTCGCGGCTTCAGCCAGCGCCGAACCCCTGCCCGGCATGCGTGGGGTCAACCATATCGGCCTGACCGTGCCGGATCTGGCAGAGGCAGAGACCTTTTTCACCCATGTTCTGGGCTGCCAGAAGGCAATGTCCTTCGGCCCGTTCCGTGACGATACCGGCTCTTTCATGCAGGATCTGCTGAACGTCGATCCGCGCGCGGTGATCGAACAGATCACGCTTCTGCGCTGCGGCTTCGGCTCCAACATCGAGCTGTTCAAGTATACCGCGCCGGATCAGGCCACCGTCACGCCGCGTAACAGCGACATCGGCGGGCATCACATCGCCTTCTACGTCGATGACATCGCAGCGGCGGCCGAGGATCTGAAGGCCCGTGGCATCCGCACCCTGATGGGCCCGCTGCCTGTCAGCGAAGGCCCGGCGGCGGGTCAGTCGATCCTGTATTTCTATGCGCCCTGGGGCTTGCAGATGGAGCTGATCTCCTTCCCGCAGGGCATGGCCTATGAAAAGGACGGTGGCCCTGTCCTGTGGTCGAACACCGAACCTTCCAAGTAAGAACGGAGAGCGCGAATGGCCGAACGGTCTTTCAAGGCGGAGGTAGAGCATCTGCGGCTGGGCGCCGGCCAGACCTTCACGGGCGAGGGCATCCTCGCCATTACCAAGGCGCTGCTGGAAAATGGCGTGGGGTATGTCGGCGGCTATCAGGGCGCGCCCATCAGTCACCTGATGGACGTTCTGGCCGATGCCGAGGAACTGCTGACCGAACTGGGCGTCCGGTTTGAGGCGAATGCCAACGAAGCGGCGGCGGCGGCCATGCTGGCAGCCAGCGTACATTACCCGATCCGCGGCGCGGTGACCTTCAAGGGACCAGTCGGCGTCAACGTCGCCTCGGACGCGCTGGCCAACCTCAGCGATTCCGGCGTGAAGGGCGGCGCGCTGGTCATCGTGGGCGAGGATTACGGCGAAGGCTCCTCAATCATGCAGGAACGCAGCCACGCCTTCGCGATGAAATCGCAGATCTGGCTGCTGGACCCGCGTCCCAACCTGCCCTCCATCGTCAAGGCGGTGGGCGACGGGTTCGAACTGTCAGAGGCGTCGAACACGCCGGTCATGCTGACCGTGCGCATCCGGTCCTGCCACGTCACCGGCACGTTCGAAACCCGTGACAACCAGCGCCCTGCCCTGACGGTGCGCGATGCGCTGGCCAATCCGCAAAGCGATTTCCAGCGGGTCGTTCTGCCGCCGTGGACCTACCGGCACGAGCAGGAAAAGATCGACGTGCGCTGGCCCGCCGCCGAAAAATTCATCCGCGAACGCGGCCTGAACGAGCGTTTCGGCAAGGAGGGTCCGGTCGGTCTGGTGGTGCAGGGGGGCATGTACAACAGCGTCATCCGCGCCTTGCAGCGGCTGGGCCTTGCCGATCTGCACGGCAAGACCGAACTGCCGCTATATGTGCTGAACGTGACTTATCCGCTGGTCTCGTCCGAGTTTCTGGATTTCTGCGAGGGCAAGCGCGCCGTTCTGGTGATCGAGGAAGGCCAGCCCGAATTCATCGAACAGCAGCTTGCGACCTATCTCTACCGCGCCAAAAGTAACGTGCGGCTGCATGGCAAGGACATCCTGCCGATGGCGGGGGAATATACCGGGCAGGTGCTGCTGGACAGCCTGACCGCCTTCTTCCGCGAAGAGGCCGAGGATTTGCTGCCCGGTCAGGTGCGTGCGCCGAATTTCACCGCGCCCGCCATTCCCGACCTGTCGAAAACCGTGCCGATCCGCCCGCCGGGCTTCTGCACCGGCTGCCCCGAACGCCCGATCTTCGCCGCGCTGAAACTGGCGCAGAAGGAAACCGGCAAGGTGCAGATCACGGCGGACATCGGCTGTCACCTGTTCGCCTCGCTGCCACCGTTCGAGGTGGGCGGCTCGACCATGGGTTACGGGCTTGGCCCCGCCTCCAACGCCGCGTTTGATGGTGGCGGCGAACGCCGCGCGCTGTCCATCGTGGGCGATGGCGGGTTCTGGCACAACGGCCTTTCATCGTCGATCGGGAACATGGTGTTCAACAAGTCGGATTCCGTGGCGGTGGTGGTGGACAACTACTATTCCGCCGCGACCGGCGGGCAGGACATCCTGTCATCTCGGGCGAAGAACGACACCAAGGCCACCAACAACCCGATTTCCCGCGCGCTGGAAGGCGTGGGGGTGAAATGGGTGCGGCAGGTCAACCGCACCTATGACGTGCCGGGGCTGAAGAAGCTGTTCATCGAGGCGCTGACGACCGAGGAGAAGGGGCCGAAGGTCATCGTCGCCTCGTCGGAATGCATGCTGAACAAGCAGCGCCGCGAAAAGCCCCTGCGCGCCAAGGCCATCAAGGAAGGCCGCCGCGTCGAGGCACCGCGCTTTGGTGTCGATGAGGCCGTCTGCACCGGCGACCACGCCTGCATGCGGCTGTCTGGCTGCCCTTCGCTGTCCCTGAAAACGCTGGATGATCCCCTGCGCGATGATCCGGTCGCCAGCATCGACCAGACCTGTGTCGGCTGCGGCAACTGCGGCGAGGTGGCGGATGCCGCCGTGCTTTGCCCCAGCTTCTATCGCGCCGATGTGGTGCATAATCCCGGCGCATGGGAAAGCCGCTGGGCCGCCTTCCGCGCCCGCGTCATCGGCTGGCTGCAATCGCGCCGCGCCGCCGGCCGCCTGACTTTCGGAGAAACCGCATGACCGTGCAGCAAAGCCTCGCGCCCCGCCAGCCCGACCCGGCACTGGGGCAGATCATCAAGCTCGCCTGTCTGGCCGTCGGTGGCCAGGGCGGCGGTGTGCTGACCGGCTGGATCGAGGATCTGGCCCGCGCCAATGGCTATGCGGCGCAGGCGACCTCGGTCGCCGGGGTGGCACAGCGCACCGGCGCGACGATCTACTATGTCGAGATGGCACCCTATAATGGCGGGCCGATGCCGGTGTTTTCGCTCGCCCCCGCTTCGGGCGATGTGGACATCATGATCTCGGCCGAGATGATGGAGGCCGGACGCGCCATCATGCGCGGCTTTGTCACGCCGGACCGCACGACGCTGATCGCCTCCACCCACCGGGCGCTGGCCGTGTCGGAAAAGATGGTGCCCGGCAATGGCATCGCCTCGTCCGAAGAAGTGCGCGCGGCGGCCGAAGTCGCGGCGCAGCGGCTGATCCTTGCGGATTTCGAAGGGCTGGCGGTCAAGGTCGGTTCGGTGATCTCGGCCAGCCTGTTCGGCGGTCTTGCCGGATCGGGCGCCCTGCCTTTCCCGCGCGAGGCATTCGAGGATGCGATCCGTGCAGGCGGCAAAGGGGTGGAGGCCAGTCTCCGCGCCTTCGCCGTGGGTTATGAGGCCGCGCAGGCCGGTGTCGCCCCGGCTCCCGTGGCAGCACCCAAAAACCATGCGCAGGTCGTGCCGCAGGGCAGTGCCAAACTTCAGGCCGAATGGAACCGCCTGACCGGCCGTATCACGGCCCTGCCCGCTGAGGTGGCCGAGCTGGCGCTGCCCGGTCTTCGCAAGGTGGTGGAATTTCAGGATCTCGCCTATGGCGCCGCCTATCTGGACCGTCTGGAGATGCTGGTCCGGCAGGACCGCGCCGACAAGGCTCATGCCTTCAGCCGCGAGGCCGCGAAATACCTGGCCAATGCCATGGCCTATGACGATGTGATCCGCGTCGCTGATCTCAAGACCCGCGGCGAGCGCTTCAGCCGCATCCGCCGCGAGATGGGTGCGAAAGACGGCAATCTCATGCATCTGACCGAATTCATGCACCCCGGCCCGGCCGAGATTGCCGGGATGCTGCCCGCCGGGATCGGCCGCAAGGTGCAGGACAGCCCGGCCTGGATGGCGCGTCTGGACCGCTGGTTCAACAAGGGCCGCCGCGTACGCACCGATACGATGCCCAGCTTCCTGATGCTCTACACTCTGGGGGGCCTGCGCGGGTGGCGGCTGAAATCGCTGCGCCATGCCGAAGAGATGGCGCATATGGAGCGCTGGATTTCCCGCGCGACGGCGGCTATGGGCCGGAACTACGATCTGGCGGTGGAAATCGTGAAATGCCGCCGTCTGGTGAAGGGCTATTCCGACACCCATGCGCGCGGCCAGTCGAAATTCGACCGCGTGCTCGCCGGGATCGCGCTGATTGAAGCGCGCGAGGATGCCGCCGACTGGGCCCGCCGGTTGCGCGAGGCAGCGCTGCTGGATGAAGAGGGCAAGGCGCTGGATGGCGCGATCGACACGATCCGCAGCTTCGCCTGACAGCGAAGGGCCGCAGCTTCGCCTGAAGTCTGGACCGGAAACAGAAAAGGCGCCCCGTGGGGCGCCTTTGTCATTTCAGCGGCGAAAGCCGGTGAAAGCGCCGCTGTTCATACAGCAAGGGCGGCCCGTCAGCGCTGCGCATCTCGACGATATGCCCGATGAAGATGATATGGCTTGCCGCCTCCACCACTTCGGCCACATCGCAGGACAGCGAGACGGTCGCATCCGCCAGCACCGGAAGGCCACGGCTGTCGGCCTGCCAGTCGCCTTCGGTGAACTTGTCCTCGCCCGTCACGCCACCCACCCCCGCAAAACGCAGCGCCAGTGCGTCGGCGGCGTCTGACAGAAGGTTCACGTTGAACCGCCCGTCCTCGCCCACCGCCGCGCAGGTGCCCGTCGTACGGTTCAGACAGACCAGCACGCTGGGCGGTTCGGCCGTCACCGAACAGACGGCCGTCGCGGTGATACCGCGCCGCTCCGCCCCGGCCAGCGCGGTGACAATCGTCACCGCCCCCGGAAAGCGCCCCATGGCGCTGCGAAAGCTTTCCGTATCAACCACACCCATCACGCCGCCCTTAGTTCCGCCAGATAGCTGCCCGCCGCCTGCGGATCGGCGAACCACGGGAAGAAATCGCGCGGATCGTCAAAGCCGTTGGCGATGCGATGCGCCAGACGCGGCTCGGCGCAGGCCGTACCCATGATCTCCAGAATGAAGGGCGGGGGCGGCAGCAGCATCATGTTGGTCCAGCTCACCACCCATTGCGCATAGTCCCAATAGGCGTCGAAGGTGCCCTGCATCCAGGTCTCGTCAAAGGCGCCGTCACCATGGGCAAGGATGCGCTTCAGATAGACCGCCGCCGCCTTAGAGGCATTGTTGGACCCCTGTCCCGTGATCGGATCGTTCAGACAAACCGCATCGCCCAGACCCAGCACCTTGCGCCCCGAAGGCAGCGTCGCCACCGGATGCCGCACCGTCGGCGCGAACCGTCCGGCAAGAATGCCGTTGTCATCGGTCAGCGCGATGTCGCGGCAGCGTTCTGCCTCCCACGGCAGGAAGGTTTCAAGGATCTGTTTCGACATCGCCAGATGCGCCTCGGGCGTCTTCACATCGCCCCAGCAATCCATCGGGCCGCCGGGGATACCCTCGAACACCATGATCTCGCAGGGGCCGGTGGTGGTCAGCGCCGGGAAGACGAAATATTCACCCACACCGGGGATCAGGTTGAAACAGACCGCCGAATGGTCAGCGCGCGGGGTCATGCCGGTCACATAGGTCAGCGCCAGCGCCCGCATCGGCTTGTCATAGGCCGATTTCAACTCATCGCGGGTGAACAGCTTGCCGATCTCGCCCTTGCCCGAAGCCACGATCACCAGATCGTCGGTGCGGGTATAATGTTCCAGCTCGGCGATCCCGGCGTCGGCGATGACCATCTGGCCGCCCAGCCGCGTGAACTCGGCCATCCAGCGCGGAATCTTCACCCGTTGGTCCACCGAATAGGCATTGCGATCCAGCCGCCCGGCCCAGTCCACCGCCTTGCCCGATCCATCCGGCGCCGGCACCGCAAAGCTGATGCCCTCGACCGGCGGGCAGGTGTCGGACCAGAAGTCGATGCCCAGATCGCGCTCGTTCTGCACGGCGGTATGGAACATGCATTGCGACGACAGCACCCGGCCCGAGGCGATGTCCTCCGCCGTGCGGTTCTGCGCGATCCGCACCTGATGCCCGGCCTTCAGCAGCCCGATACCCAGTTGCAGCCCCGATTGCCCACCGCCGATGATGGTGATTTTCCGCATTTTTGTCTCCCTGTCTTTATCTTGGTTCAAATATCCCCGCCGGAGGCAGCCAACGGCCCAGCCCGGCGCCTATTCCATGAGTTTAGGGATGGCGGGCACCGCCTGTTCCGGCCCCATGGCGGTATAGCCGCCGTCCACGCAGATATCGGTGCCGGTGATGAAGCTCGCCTCGTCCGACAGAAGGAAAGCCACGGCGCTTGCCACTTCCTCGGGATCGCCGGTGCGGCCAAGCAGGTGGAAGGGCGCGGCCACGCGGTCGGTCTTGGCGCGGTCGCCCCCGGTCAGCTGATCCATGATGTTCGACCAGGTCCAGCCGGGCGATACGGCATTGACGCGGATGCCCTCGGGCGCCAGATCCATCGCCTGATTGCGCGTCAGTTGCAGGATGGCAGCCTTCGACACCGGGTAAAGCCAGCGCCCGGTCTGCGCCACCCGCGACGAGATTGACCCGAAATTGACGATGGCCCCCCTGTTGCGCGCCAGTTCCTCGCGCGCCACCTGCATCAGCATGACGGACCCCACGATGTTCACATCCAGCGCCTCCAGCCATTCGGCACGCGGGCTGGCGGCGCCGTTATCCAGATAGGAGCAGGCAACATTCACCAGAAAGTCGATGCGGCCAAACCGTTCCTTCGTTGCCGCAACCAGCGCTGCAATATCGGCATCGCTGCGCAAATCGCAGCGGCAATAGCCCAGGTCCGCAGCCTCGGTTCCGCCGTCCGCCAGATCGGCCACCATCACCCGGCAGTCCTCGGCGCGCAGACGTTCGACCACGGCCTGCCCGATCTTCGTGGCACCCCCCGGAACGATGGCCGTCTTTCCCTGCAATCCGCGCATGGTCGTCTCCCTGTTTGTTTTGAATTTGAAGCAGCCTCCGGCAGCGCGCCCGCCCCCGCTATCCGCCAAAAGCGCGGACTATCCGCAAAACGAAAAAATCGACGGGAATGCTGCGCGCAGGCGCCCAAAGCGTGTTACGCTTCACCGTGGAGGGCACCTGGATGCTGGACCATGCGCCGCGGCCGCTGGCCGCGCATCTCTTGTTCGAAAGCCGCGATCTGGACGAGGCGCGGGACAAGGTTGCGCGCGTGTTCTGCCCGCATCGGCTCGATACCGTGCGCGGCAGGTTCCATGCCCGCCAGCACCATCTGCCGGGCGAGAAGCTGTCGCTGAACTACATCGAATATGGCGCCAAGACGATGATCGCGCCGGGCGCGCTGCGCGATTTCTATCTGGTGCAGATCCCGCTGTGTGGCGGGGCGTCCATCGTCAACGGCGGCGACCGCTACACCAGCGACCCGGGCCGCGCGGCGGTGCTGAACCCCCATCGGGAAACCACGATGATCTGGGAGGAAGGCACCCGGCAGGTCCTGTTGCGCATCGACCGGCCGGCGATGCAGTCGCATCTGTCGCGCCAGCTTGGCGCCCCAGCATCGGCGCCGGTCACCTTTCAGGGTGCGCTTGATCTGCGCAGCGGGGCGGGGGCGGCGCTGCGGCGGCTGGTGCTGTGGCTGGTGGCAGAGGCGGATGACGGCGCGGCGCCCCTGACCGGGCTGATGGGGCGGCAACTGGAGGAAACGCTGCTTTCCGGCCTGCTGGACGCGCATCGCCACGATTATGCCGCGCATCTGGGCCGCAGCCGTTCCGCGCCGCGACCCCGCCACCTGAGGCTGGCCGAAAGCTTCATCGAGGCGCATCTGGATCAGCCGATCACGCTCGAGGATGTGGCCGAGGCCGCGGGGACCAGCGCGCGCAACCTGCAACTCGCCTTCCGCCAGTATCGCGGCACCACGCCCCTGGCCTTCTGGCGCGACCGGCGGCTGACGCGCGCGCATGCCGATCTGATTGCCGCTGCGCCCGGAACCCGTGTCACCGATGTGGCGCTGCGCTGGGGGTTCGCGCATTTCGGCCGCTTTGCCGAAAGCTATCGCCTGCGGTTCGGCCTGACCCCGCGCGATACGCTGCGGGCGGCGCTGGGGCCGGGATATCAGGATTGAAACGCCGAACCCCCGGCCCGCAGGCCGGGGGCGGCAGCCCATCCTCCGAGGGGATCAGAGGAAGAAATTGGCTGCTGTCAGTTCGTGGACGCCGTCAAGGCGGATCACCAGATCGGCCACGCCGTCGCCATCCACATGCGCCTCCACGAAGGTATTGCCGTCCTGCACGAAACTGCGCACCGTGCCCGCGCCGCTGCCGAACTGCACGAAGGCAAAGCCCTGATCGCCCGCCAGTGCCGGATTGGTGTCGATCCGGCCCAGATAGATCAGATCCTCGGCATCGCTGAAGTCGGTGATACGGTCGAACCCGCCGGGTGTGTTCGGCGATTCTGCTGTGAAGTCGAAGACAAACCGATCCGCCCCCGCGCCCCCGGTCAGAACATCGGCCCCCAGACCGCCGGTCAGGATGTCGCGGCCCTCCCCACCCGAGATCACATCATTCTCGGCGCCACCGGACAGCACGTCATCCCCGGCATCGCCTTGCAGGCGGTCGATGCCGTCCCCACCGGACAGCGTGTCATTCTCGCTGCCACCGACCAGCGTATCGTTGCCCGCACCGCCATCCAGCCGATCCGCACCGGCCTCGCCGAACAGACGGTCGTTTTCGGTGCCACCCCGCAGCTGATCGTTGCCATTGCCGCCCAGCAGCAGGTCAGCGCCCTCGCCGCCATCCTGAACGTCATTTCCCTCCCCACCACGCAGGGTATCGGCCCCGCCTGCGCCGGTCAGCCGGTCATTCCCGTTGCCGCCGTCCAGAACATTGTTCTGGCTGTCGCCGGTGATCGCATCTGCATTGCCGGTGCCGATGACATTTTCAAACCCAGTGTACTGGGTATTGGCGAAGCGCCCGTTCACGTTGATCGTGTTGATCGCCCCCGCAAGGGTGAAGAACTGGGTCAGGCCGGTGAAGTCGATGGTATCGGTGCCCACGCCACCATTGATGAAATCGGCGTCGCTCCGGTTGTCGGCCCGCACCAGATCATCACCGGTGCCCGCGTCGATACGATCATTGCCGCCGCCCCCCTGAATGGTGTCATTGTCGGTGCCGCCCGAGATGGTGTCATTGCCGAAACCGCCAAAGATCACGTCAGGGCCGCTGTCGCCGATGATCTGATCATCGCCATCGCCACCATCCAGCAGATCATTTTCAGAACCGCCATAGATAACGTCATTCTCTGTGCCGCCATACATCGTATCCCGGCCGGTTCCCCCGAACAGGACGTCGGTGCCGCTGTCCCCCATCAGGCTGTCGTCCCCGCTGTCACCGATCAGCCGGTCACGGTCAGCGCCACCAAAGATCGTGTCATTGCCGGTGCCGCCGTCCAGCGTGTCATTGCCCCCGGCCCCCGAAACCCTGTCGCGTCCATCGCCGCCCAGGATCACGTTCACCCCGTTATTCCCTGCGAGGATGTCATTGTGCCGCGAGCCGGTGAGGTTCTCGATATTGCGCAGCACATCCCCTTCGGCAAAGCCGCCGGATTGCGCCCCGGTGCGGGTCAGGTTCACGTTCACAGCAGCGGTAGAGGCGGAGTAATCCACCAGGTCGATATCGGTGCCGCCGTCGATGGTGTCGCGTCCCTCGCCCGCGCGGATCGTATCATTGCCCGCCTCACCAAGGATCGAGTCGTTGCCCGAACCGCCGATCACGCCGCTGCCATCCTCGATGACATCGTTGCCGCTGCCCGCGAAAACGGTGTCATCGCCATCGGTGATCAGGATGCGGTCATTGCCGCCCAGCGCCGAAATCTTGTCATTGCGGAAGCCGGGAATGCCAAGGGTGAAGCGGTCGTCCAGGAAGTTCGAAAGGTCGTTGCCAATGATGTCGGCCATGATCGTTTCTCCATCGTGCCGGGTTACTTGCTGCGATCACATTGGCGCAGGGCGGTCGCCTGCGCTGTTCCCGGCGGAACAGGCTTGCCCAAGCCCGGCGGATCGGCGCAGCATGGGACAACCGATGCCCGGAGACCGCGATGGAACCTCCTTTGCCCCGCCCCGCATTCTGGCGGTCTTTCGAAATGTTCTCGGGCCTGCCAGCCGAGGCACTGGCGGCGCTGGCCGCCAGTGCGCGCCGTCACTGCTGGCAGCCCGGCGAGGTGCTGTTTCAGCGTGGTGAGCCGGGGGAGTGGATGCTGGCACTGGCGGATGGCCGGGTGAAGCTGACGCTGCTGACCCCGCAGGGGCGCGAACTGATCCTGCGCCATGCCGAGGCGGGCGATACCCTGGGTGAATTTGCCCTGATCGACGGCGAGCCCCGCTCTGCCGATGCCACCGCCGTCGCTCCGACGGAAGGCTGGCTGCTGGAGCGCGCGCGTTTCGCCGAACTGGCAGAGGCACATCCCGCCCTTGGCATGGCGGCCGCGCGCTACTTCTGCCGCCGTCTGCGCGAGACCACGGATCAGCTGGAAGGCATTGCGCTTTACCAGCTTGAAGCGCGTCTGGCGCGGTTCCTTCTGTTCACTTTGCACCAGATCCATGGCGAGGCCCCGCCGCCCGAGGCCCCCCTGCGGCTGGAGATCAGCCAGACCGAGCTTGCCGCCGTTCTGGGCGCCAGCCGCCCCAAGGTGAACCGCGCGCTGATGGCCTTGCAGGCGGCAGGGGCGCTCAGCCGCGACGGCGGGGTCTGGCACTGTCGCACCGCCGCCCTTGCCCTTCTGGCAGAGCCGGAGGGCTGAGCCTTGTCGCGCAACCTCTGGTCTGCGGCGGTTCTTGCGGCCTGCCTCGCCGTCGCGGCCTTGCTGGTGCTTTCGCCCCCCTGGCTTGCCCTGTGGCAGGAAAGGATTTTTGACCGCCTGATGCTGACCCTGCCGCCCGCCACCCCGGCGCAACCTGTGACGGTCATCGACATCGGCGCCACCGATGATCTGGGGCAGCCCTGGGATCGCACCGCCACCGCGCGGCTGGTGGCGCGGATCGTGGCGGCGAAACCGCAGGCGACCGGCTTCGATATCGTCTTTTCCGGTGCCTGCGACCGCCCGGTGAATGCCGCGCTGGCGCATGGCTTCGCGCAGGCGCGTTCCGTGCTGGGATTTCTGCTGGCCGCCACACCCGGTGGCGCCCTGCCACCCGATAATCTGGCCGTCGCCGAGGGCACCGCGCTCTGGTCCGCAGCCGGGGCCGAGACACCCTGCCCTGCCTTCACCGCAGCCGCGACCACCGTGGCCAGCGTGGCCCTTCCCGGCGACGGCGACGCCGCCGTGCGGCGCCTGCCTGCGGCGGTCTCTGTCGACGGAATGGCCTATCCGTCACTCCCGGTCGCACTGGCCCGGCTGGCACATGACGAATCCGGTCCGCTGCTCACCGCAAGGGCACTGCGGCTGGGCAAGACCCTGCTGCCCGTCTCCGGCGGCATGATGCGCTTTGTCCCCTCCGCTCCCGATCACTGGATTGGCCGCACGCTGCCCGCAGCAGGCGTGCTGTCTGGCGAGATCCGGCTGCCGGAGGATGCGCTGATCCTTGTCGGCTCCAGCCTGCCCGAGGCGGGTGGCCTGCGTCCCACGGCGGCGAGTCCGGTCACGCCCTCGGTGCAGATCATGGCCGATATGACCGAACAGATTCTTGCCGGGCACCTGCCCTGGCGCCCCGACTGGGGCAAGGCCGCCGAGGCGCTGGCGGTGCTGGTGCTGGGTCTGGCCGGGCTTTGGCTGCTGGCCACCCTGCCGCCCGTGGGCGCCAGCCTCATCCTGGCAGCGGGTGGCCTGCTCTGGGCCGGGGCCGTCATGCTGCTGTGGCGCGGCAGCGGCCTGCTGCTTGATCCCGTTTCGCCGCTGTTGGCCGCCTTCGGGGCGCTGGCGCTGGCGCTGCTCTCCCGCGCCGCGCTGGCCAGCCGGGCCGAGCGTGCCCTGCGCGCCCGCATGGCGCAGCTTGTTCCGCCCGCGCTGGTTTCCCGCATCGCCGCTGACCCCGGCCTGATGCGGCTGGAGGGCGAGCTGCGCGAGGTTACCGCCCTGTTCACCGACATCGAAGGCTTCAGCATCGCCACCGCCGAAATGGGCCCGCGCGAGATGGTCGCCCTGCTGGATGCCTATTTTGCGGTGACCTGCGGGATCGTGCTGAAACACGGCGGCATGATCGACAAGCTGGTGGGCGATTCCGTACATGCGCTGTTCAACGCACCACTGGACCAACCGGGGCATGAAGCTGCGGCGCTGGCCTGCGCCGCCGATCTGATGGCGGCGACAGAACGGTTTCGCACCACCCATGGCGGTTTCGGCCGCACCCGGATCGGGCTGGAAACCGGCCCGGCGGTGCTGGGCGATGTGGGCCATGGCGGGCGCATCGACTATACTGCCCATGGCGCAGCGGTGAACCTTGCCGCCCGCCTGCAAGAGGCAAACAAGCGCTTCGGCACCGCCTGCTGCATCGGCCCCGAACTGGCCCGCCGCTGCCCCGAGACCGTGCGCCCTCTGGGCGAAGCCGACATCCGCAGCTTTGGCCCCCTGCCGCTTTACACCCTGCGGACCCCCGCATCCCATTCCCCGGAGAAGTGACCCGATGACCCGACCACCCCGCGCCCGCGACCTTGGCCTGCCGTTCCCCGGCACGCCCGGCCCGCTGAATGCCATCACCGATGTGCCGGGGGTGGAGGTCGGCTTCTGCACGCTGACCGATCCCACCCGCGACTTGCGCACCGGCGTCACCGCCATTCTGCCACGCGGCAAGGGCACCACGCCGATCCCCGTCACCGCCGGTCATTATGCACTGAACGGCAATGGCGAGATGACGGGCACCCACTGGATCGACGATGCGGGCTATTTCCTCGGTCCGGTGATGATTTCCAATACCCATGCCATCGGAGCCTGCCACACCGGCGCCGTACAATGGATGATCGACACCTATGCCGACCATTTCGCCGGGGTCGCCTGGGCCATGCCGGTGGTGGCGGAAACCTATGACGGTATTCTGAATGACATCACCCGACTGAGCGTGACGCCCGACCATGCCCGCGCCGCGCTGAACGCGGCGGTCACCGGGCCGGTGGCCGAAGGCTCGACCGGCGGCGGCAACGGCATGATCGCCTATGAGTTCAAGGGCGGCACCGGCACCGCCTCGCGCCGGGTCGATCTGGGTGGGGAATGGACGGTGGCCGCGCTGGTGCAGGCGAATTTCGGCATCCGACCCTGGCTGACCATCCTCGGCAAGCCGGTCGGGCAGATGCTGACCGGGGACCGGCTGCTGCCGCGCGAAACCGGCTCGATCATCGTGATCCTTGCCACCGACGCGCCGCTGTCGCCGCTTTCCCTGCGCGCGCTGGCGAAACGCGCGGCCATCGGCATCGGGCGCACCGGCACGCCGGGGGGCAACAGTTCGGGCGACATCTTCCTCGCCTTCACTACAGCCAATCCGCAGCCGATGGCCGAGCGTGCCAAGCTGTTGCGCCAGGTGACGGAACTGAACCCGGACCATCTGGACCCGATCTATCTGGCAGCGGTCGAGGCGGTGGACGAGGCCGTGGTCAATGCCATGGTTGCCGGCGAAGACGTGCCGACGATCAAGCCGCGCGGCAAGATCTGTCGTGCCATCGGGCGCGAGCGTCTGGCCGCGCTGTTCCGCGATTGATACATGGCCGGAACCGCAATGCGAAAGGCCAAGGCATGACCCCCGAATGGATCGCCGCCGACTGTACGGCAGACCACCTGCGCCTCTGGGCCATGGGGTCAGAGGGGATTTTTGCCCGCGCAGAGGCCCCGGTCGGGGCCGACCCTCTGGCAACCCTGCACGCGCTGGCCGCACCTTGGCTGACCGAAGGACGGCAGATCGAGGTCATTGCCAGCGGCCTTGCCCCCGTCACTGCCCTGCGCATCGTGCCCTGCACCCCGGTCGCGACCGCTGTACCTGTGCCCTCGGACGATTCCCGCCTGAGCCTGCGGCTTGTGCCCGGCCTGCGACAGGATCGCCCCGCCGATCTGACACAGGGTGCCGAGGTGCGAATTGCAGGGGCGCTGCGGGTGCTGGGCGACTTCGACGGGGTGATCTGCCTGCCGGGTCTCACGACAGTCTGGGCGCATCTGAGCGCGGGCGAGGTCGTCAGTTTTCAAAGCTTCGCGACTGGCAGCCTGCTGGCTGCGCTGACCGGGGATATCGGCGGGCCACTGGAAACCGCCGCTTTTACGGAGGCCCTTGCCACCACGCGCGCGCGGCCCGAGCGGCTGGCCGCCCAGATTGCCAGCCTGAGGGCAGAAAGCCTCCTCTCGGGTCTGTCTGCAACGACACTCCGCTCGCGGGCCACAGGGTTGTTTATTGGCGCCGAACTGACCGCGGCACGCCCCTATTGGCTGGGCCAAGGCGTGGTTCTGGCCGGTGAAGGCTCTGAGCCCTATTGTCTGGCTCTGGCAGCCGAGGGCGTTCAGGCCGAAACCCTTCCCGAGGAAGCCTGCATCCTCGCAGGTCTGGCCCTGCTGCACACGGCGGGCTGAGCGTCAGGCTAGGGCATCGTCGCGCGGACATGTCAAACCCCGCGCCGGGCTCATCTCCAGCAATCTGTTCAAACCGCAGTTGCCCTTCACCAGATCGGCCAGCGTCACCATGTCCAGTTCGTGGAAGAACGCCTCCAGCGCGCGGGTCAGGTAATTGCGCAACCGGCAAGTGGCGGTCAGCGGGCAGGTATTGCTGTCCGGATCGAAGCATTCCGCGAAGGGCATGCCACTTTCAAAACTGCGAAACACCTCGCCCACGGAAATTGCCTCCATCGACCGTGCGAGCCGCAAGCCGCCCGCGCGCCCGCGCAGCGTTTCGACATACCCGCCTGCCTGAAGCAGGTTCACCACCTGCAACAGATGATTGACCGAGGCATTGCAGCGTTCGGCGATTTCGGCGGTACGGACGGTGCGGCCCTCGTTCACGGCGCAGAACATCAGCACGCGGGTAGCAAGGTTGGTTCGGGTTGTCAGACGCATGAAAGTCCTGTTGCATGGGCGACTTTACCGCATGTGCCACGAAAGCCCGTCCTTGTATCTGATCCAGATCAGACGGCGGGCAGATAACTGGTATCCGCCCTGTGACTTGAGGATGAAGGGATGCAGCCGGACAGCCGAAGCGGGATGCTCGCACAGGCGATGGCGCCAGAACGGCGGCGCCTGCGACTGGCTGCCGCCATATCGGCGGGGGCCGCGCTGGTCTGGCCGGTGCAGGCTGCTCTGCTGGCATGGTCCATCGGCAGGTTGGTGGCAGATCTGCCGGTGCCGCCGCTGCCCGTGGCGCTGGGATTTGTCTGCCTCGGTCTGCTCCGCATGGCCCTGGGCCTCTGGGCAGAACGGCTGGTGCAATGGGCTGCCGAAACCATCATCAGCGGCCTGCGCGACCGCATTCTGTGCGCCGAGGCGGCCCGCGCCACCGAGACGGCCTTTGGCGGGCCCGGCTCGGTCGCCGCGCTGGCCGGCGAGAAGCTGGCGATGCTGGCGCCCTGGCTGCTGCGGTATGGCCCTGCCCGCGCCCGTGTCGCGATCGTGCCGCCCATCCTGCTGGTGCTGAGCTTCGGCCAGTCCTGGGCGGCAGGACTGATCCTGCTGATCACCGGCCCGCTGATCCCGCTGTTCATGGCGCTGGTCGGCATGGCCGCGAAAGAGGCCAGCGCCCGCCAGCTTGCAGGGATCGGGACTCTGAACGACCTGTTGGTGGAACGCCTGTCGGCGCTGGCCGACATCCGGTTGCTGGGGGCGGGGCCGCAGGTGGCAGAGGGCTTCGCCAGCGAGGCCGCTACCCTGCGCCAGCGCAGCATGGCGGTGCTGCGGCTCGCCTTCCTGTCTTCGACCGTGCTGGAACTGTTCGCTGCCATCGGCGTGGCGATGATGGCGGTCTATGTCGGGTTTTCGCTGCTTGGCCTGCTGGGTTTCGGCACATGGGGCACGCCGCTGACCCCGGCGCAGGGCATGTTCCTGCTGCTCCTGGCGCCCGAGTTCTATCAGCCGCTCCGCGATCTGGCCGCCGCCTGGCACGACCGGGCCGCCGCAGATGCCCTGCGGGACGAATTGGACCAGTGGCAGGCCGCCCCCGGCCCGGATCGTCCCGGCGCAGGGGGGCGTGCCGAGCCACTGCCCGGCCCGGCCGATCTGAGCCTGACTGGCTGCCACCTGCCTTCCGGCGCCTGCCTGCCCGATATCAGGATCGCGGCGGGCGAGGCGGTGGCGCTGGTCGGCCCTTCCGGGGCCGGGAAAACCAGTGCCCTGCGGCTGATGGCCGGGCTGGCCACCGCAGCACCGGGCGAGGTGCGCGTGGCGGGCGGGCAGAAGCTCGACGCCGCGACCGCCGATGGCTGGCGCGCGCGCATCGGCTGGATGCCGCAGCGCGTGCATTTCCCGGGCGCCACCCTTGACGCCAGCCTGCGGCTGGGCCGCGAGGGCGATCTTGGGGCGGCCATGGAAGCCGCAGCGGCTGGCCATCTCACCCAGCGCCTGTGCACGCGGCCTGGCGAAACCGGGGGCGGCCTGTCGGGCGGCGAGGCGCGGCGCCTGTCGCTGGCCCGCGCCCTGCTGACTACGCCTGATGTGATCCTCGCTGACGAGCCGACTGCAGATCTGGATGCGGAAACCGCGCGTGCTGTCACCGAGGGCCTGCTGTCCCAGCGTGCAAGAGGTGCGACACTGGTCATCGCCACCCATGACCCTGCACTTGCTGCACGCATGGACCGCATCATCCATATCGGAGGCGCCACATGAGCGCGCTTTGGCAGATCCTGCGCCTGATGCTGCGGGACCAGCGCACCGCCCTGCTGCGCGGCGCGGTATTGTCAGTGCTGGTGCTGGCGATGGGCGTGGCGCTGCTGGGTCTTTCGGGCTGGTTCATCACCGCCGCTGCCGCAGCCGGTCTGGCCGGGGTGGGGGCCACGTTTGACGTCTTCCGCCCCTCGGCCATGGTGCGCTTTCTGGCGCTGGGCCGTGCCGCTGCGCGATATGGCGAGCGGCTGGCCACCCATGACGCCACACTGCGTGCGCTGGAAAGCCTGCGGCTGCGCCTGATGGCCGGCCATCTGGCCGCACCCTGGCAAAGGCTGATCCGGCTGCGCGGCGCCGAGGTGCTGAACCGGCTGACCGCCGATATCGACGCTCTGGACGGGCTGCCCCTGCGGCTGGCGCTGCCGGTTCTGGCCGGGGGGCTGACGCAGCTTCTTGCCTTCGGGGTTCTGTGGTTTCTGGCCGGTTGGCAGGTCGCACTCTGGCTGGCCGCCGTTTCAATCACCGGCGCTGCGCTGGTGCTGTGGCGAACGGGGCGCCGAACACTGCGCCCCTCGCGCCGCGCCGAGGCTGCGGCACAGGCTTTTCGTACGCGGCTGATTGACCTGATCCGCAGCCGCGATGATCTGGCGGTCTATGGCCATCTGGAACATCAGCTTGCCGCAACCCGCAAGGCCGAGATCCGCCGCCGTAATCTGCAAAGCCAGCTCGACCGACTGGACCGGCGGGCGGGGGCAGCCCTTGTTGCACTGACCAGCCTGTCGGCCGGTGGTGCGCTCTGGCTGGGCCTGACCCTGACCCAGCAGGGACGGCTCAGCCCAGCGCTGGCGGCGCTGGGGGTCTTTGCCGCGCTGGCGCTGGCCGAGACGCTGATACCCCTGCGGCGGGCAGTCGCCGATCTTGGCCGGATGGCAGATGCAGCGCGGCGCGTCCGGGGCGGGCTGAGTGTTGCACTGCCCGTCGCCAGCATGGGCACCTACACAGGATCGGGCGGCATTCGGGTGCATGACCTTTGCCTCGCCCGCCCCGGCGACAACCAGCCTCTGACCCCGCCGCTGAGCTTTTCCGTCGCGCCAGGCGAGACCGTGGCGCTGACCGGCCCCAGCGGCGCGGGCAAATCCACCGTCCTGCTGGCGCTGGCGGGCCTGCACCCGCCACTGTCCGGCCAGATCACCCTCGCAGGTCGTGCGCTGGCGGATTGGGATGAACCGGCATTGCGCGATCTGTTGACACTGGTGCCACAACGCGCGGGCCTGATGGGCGGGACGGTAGCCGAGGCGCTGCGCCTCGCTGCCCCTGACGCGGCCGAGGCCGAGTTGTGGCAGGCTCTGGAGGCAACCGCGCTGGCGGAAACGATCCGGGCGCGCGGCGGGCTGGATCTGCGTCTGGGCAGCGGCGGCAGTGGCCTGTCAGGGGGCGAGGCGCGGCGGCTGGTACTGGCCCGTGCCCTGCTGCGCCGCCCGGCCATCCTTTTGCTGGACGAACCGACCGAAGGGCTGGACCCTGATACCGCAAACCGCGTCCTGAACGGCCTCCGCGCCCATCTGCCGCAGGCCGCAATCCTGCTGGCATCGCATCGCGAGACCGAAACCGCACAAACGCTACGAAACGTCACAGTTCATTAACTGGAGGCAGTGATACGAGTTATTGATACAGATCAAGGCCGCCCCGATCTGAGCGGTTAAATACATTCAATATCGGGAATGCGTATCCCCGCGCCTTCCCATCCCTGAACCGGAGTGCTGGACATGGAATTCGGCATCGTCGAGCTGTCACGCCTGCAATTTGCAATGACGGCCATGTATCACTTTCTTTTCGTGCCATTGACGCTGGGCCTGTCGATCCTCGTCGCCATCATGGAAACCGTCTATGTGATGACCAACCGCCCCATCTGGCGACAGATGACGAAGTTCTGGGGCATGCTGTTCGGCATCAACTTTGCCCTTGGCGTCGCCACCGGCATCACCATGGAATTCCAGTTCGGCATGAACTGGAGCTATTACTCGCATTACGTCGGCGACATTTTCGGCGCCCCCTTGGCCATTGAAGGACTGATGGCCTTCTTCCTTGAGGCCACCTTCGTCGGGTTGTTCTTCTTCGGCTGGGACAAGCTGAGCAAGGTGCAGCATCTGGTCGTCGCCTGGCTGGTCGCCATCGGCTCCAACTTTTCCGCACTTTGGATCCTGATCGCGAATGGCTGGATGCAGAATCCGGTCGGGGCTGAGTTCAACCCGATGACCATGCGGATGGAGATGACGGATTTCTTCGCAGTGCTGTTCAACGAGGTGGCGCAGGCGAAATTCGTCCACACTGTCAGCGCCGGCTATGTGACGGCCTCGGTCTTCGTGATCGGTGTTTCGGCCTGGTATCTGCTGCGTGGGCGTCACGCGGAACTGGCACGCCGCTCGATCACCGTGGCTTCGGCCTTCGGGCTGGCCTCGGCCTTCTCGGTGGTGCTGCTGGGGGACGAGTCGGGCTATGACACCTCGCTGAACCAGAAGATGAAGATGGCCGCCATCGAGGCGATGTGGGAGACCGAGCCCGCGCCCGCACCTTTCACTGCCTTCGGCTTCCCCGATCAGGCCGCGCGAGAGACGCATTATGCCATCCATGTGCCCTATGTGATGGGGCTGATCGGCACCCGGTCGCTGACCACGCAGATTCCGGGGATCAGCGATCTGGTCGCGCAGGCGGAAACGCGTATCCGGTCGGGCCTGATCGCCTATGACGCGCTGATGACCGTGCGCGCCGAACGCGATGCCACGCCGCCCGAGGTGATGCAGACCTTCGAAGATCATTCCGCCGATCTGGGCTTTGCCTTCCTGCTGAAGAAATACATCGACGACCCGCGTCAGGCGAGCGACGCGCAGATCCAGGCCGCCGCAGGCGACACCGTGCCGACGGTCTGGCCGCTGTTCTGGGCCTTCCGCATCATGGTGGTTCTGGGCTTCGGCTTCATCGGGACCATGGCCTATTTCTTCTGGCGCGCTTCGTTCCGGCAGATGCAGTATCCGCGCTGGGCGCTGCATGTTGCGGTCTGGATGATCCCGGCGCCTTGGATTGCCGCCGAAATGGGCTGGTTCGTCGCCGAATTCGGCCGCCAGCCCTGGACAGTGGACGGCGTGCTGCCCACCGCCATGTCGGTCAGCGCGCTGTCGATGACAGAGGTCGCACTGACGCTGGCCGGGTTCGTCGTGTTCTACACCGTGCTGTTCATCATCGAGATGGGCCTGATGCTGAAATACATCCGCAAGGGTCCGTTTCAGGATGTCGCGGAAACCGAGGCCTGGGTGGCGCGCCACCATAACCGGCTGGCCGGGCGCCGCAATGCCGATGCCATCGCCCAACCTGCGGAGTGAAAGCCATGATTCTGCATGAACTTATCAGCTACGATCTGCTGCGTGTGATCTGGTGGGGCCTGCTGGGCGTCCTGCTGATCGGCTTCGCGCTGACTGATGGCTTCGACATGGGGGTGGGGGCGCTTTTGCCCTTCACCGCCCAGACCGATGTCGAGCGCCGCATCGTCATCAACACCGTCGGCCCGGTGTGGGAGGGCAATCAGGTCTGGTTCATCCTTGGCGGTGGCGCAATCTTCGCCGCCTGGCCACCGCTTTACGCGGTCAGCTTCTCTGGCTTCTACCTTGCCATGTTCGCGGTGCTGGCCTGTTTCATCGTGCGGCCTGTCGCGTTCAAATACCGCTCCAAACGCGATGGCTACAGCTGGCGCAACCGCTGGGACTGGGCCTTGTTCGTCTCGGGCGCGGCCCCGGCGCTGCTGTTCGGTGTGGCGGTTGGCAATGTGATCCAGGGCGTACCGTTCCATTTCACCGATGACCTGCACACGATCTACGAAGGCGCGTGGTATGCCAAGTTCATCGGCCTGCTGGACCCGTTCTCCTTGCTGGCGGGGGTGGTGTCGCTGTCGATGCTGGTGATGCATGGCGGCGCCTGGCTGACGGTGAAGACGACGGGCGAGGTGCAGAAACGCGCCCGCGCCTATGGGTCCATCGCCGCGCTCGTGGCGGTGGCAACCTATGCGCTGGCAGGCATCTGGCTGGCCTATGGTATCAGCGGTTACCGGATCGTCGGCGAGGTGGTGGCCGATGGCCCTTCCAACCCGCTGTATTTTCAGGTGGAGCGCACGGCAAGCTGGCTCTCCGCCTATGCCGACCGGCCGTGGATCGCCATAGCGCCCGTGCTGGGGATCCTCGGGGGCTTGCTGACCTTCGCGGGGCTGCGGGCGGGACGTGAAATCACGACGCTGCTGTTTTCCAAGCTGGCGATCCTCGGCGTGATATCTTCGGTCGGGCTGACGATGTTTCCCTTCATCATGCCCTCGTCCAGCGACCCGCGTTCATCGCTGACCGTCTGGAACAGCTCGTCCTCGCATCTCACGCTGTTCATCATGCTGGTGGTCACGGTGATCTTCATGCCGCTGATCCTTGCCTATACCGCCTGGGTTTACCGGGTGCTCTGGGGCAAGGTGACGGCGAAGGACGTGACCGAAAACAGCCATTCCGTTTACTGAAAGGAAGCGACCATGTGGTATTTCGCCTGGATGCTCGGCCTGCCGCTGGCGGCCATCTTCGCGGTGATGAACGCGATGTGGCTGGAACTGAAAGAGGACGAACAGGTCATCCGCAGCGGCGACACCGACGACGCGCGGTAACGGAAGGGTCGGGCGGGGCATGTGCCCTGCCCGCCCCCTCGCAACTCCGAAAGGGTCAGATCGGCAGGTCCATCCCCGCCGCCCCGGCCAGCAGAACGAAGTTCAGCCCCAGCACCACCACCGCACCGATGATCGCCAGCAGCCGCACCAGAAGGCCGGTGGCAAAGTCGCCCATGATATCGCGGCGCGAGGTGAAGATGATCAGCGCGATCATCGGCACCGGCAGCGCGATGCTGAGGATCACCTGGCTCATCACCAGTGCCTGCGTCGCATTCACCCCGGCGGCCACCACGGCAAAGGCCGGAACCATGGTCACCAGCCGCCGCAGCCAGATTGGCACCCGGATGTGCAGGAAGCCCTGCATGATAAGCTGACCCGCCATCGTGCCCACAACCGAGCTGGAAATCCCCGAGGCGATCAGCGAGGCAAGAAAGATCCCTGCCGCCGCCGCGCCCAGCAGCGGCGTCAGCGTGTGATAGGCCGTCTCGATCTCGGCCACCTCGGCATAGCCCTGATGGAAGGCACTGGCCGCCATCATCACCATGGCCATGTTGACCATCCCGGCCACGGCCAGCGCCAGCACCACTTCGACATTGGAAAAGCGCAAGACCTTGCGGCGCTCCGCCTCGCTGCGCACGGCGGCGCGGCCCTGCGTCAGCCCTGAATGCAGATAGATCGCATGCGGCATGACCGTGGCACCGATGATCCCAACTGCAATCATCAGCGCGGTCTGGTCGGGCAGTGCCGGGCTGAACATGCCACCCGCCGCCGCGCCCCAGTCGACCGGGGCGATCAGCATTTCGGCCAGATAGCAAAGGCCGATCATGCCGACCATCGCCCCGATGATCAGCTCCATCGGGCGGAAGCCCTGCCGCTCAAACAGCAGAATGCCGTAGGTGATGACCGCCGTGATCGCCATGCCCACGATCAGCGGCAGGTTGAACAGCAGTGCAAGGCCAATTGCGCCGCCCAGAAACTCGGCAAGGTCGGTGGCCATGGCGGCGATCTCGCTGATCGCCCACATGATCCAGACCACAGGTTTCGGGAAATTGTCGCGCGACAGTTCAGCAAGGTTCTTGCCGGTCACGATGCCCAGGCGCGCGGACAGCGCCTGAAACAGCATGGCAATCAGGTTGGCCAGCAGCACCACCCACAGCAGGGTATAGCCATAGCCCGCGCCTGCCTGGATGTTGGTCGCGTAATTGCCCGGGTCCATGTAGGCGACCGAGGCAATAATGGCGGGCCCTGCGAACAGCAGTTTGCCGCGAATCCCCCGCCGTTCGCCAGCCAGAACCGCCGACATGCCGTGCCGCGTCCGATCCGAATAAGAAGTCATTGCCGCGCGCCCCGAATTAGCCTGCGGGTCAAGATATAGCTTAGGCTATAATTCGTGCAAGTGGCTTTCCGCCCCGAAAAGGCTGGCCCGAAAGCACAGCCTTGGCTATAAGGTTTTCCCCGAAGATTGCCGCCGGAGCCCCCTGTTGACCGAGGATATCCCCCAAGCACCCAGCCCGGCCCGCGAACAGGCAGACCGTTTTCTGCGGGCGCGCGAGGTGCAGTCGGTCGCGCTGCTGGAGGATTACGTCGAGATGATCGGCGATCTGATGGCCGAAATGGGCGAGGCCCGCGTGGCCGATATCGCCGAACGGATGGGCGTGGCCCAGCCCACCGCAACCAAGGCGGTAGCGCGGCTGAAACGCGAGGGGCTGGCGATCTCCCGCCCCTATCGCGGCGTGTTCCTGACCGAAGCGGGCGGCACGCTGGCCGAAAAGGTGCGCGCACGGCATCGCACCGTGGTGGCCCTGCTGGTGGCCGTCGGCGTGCCCGAGGAAACCGCCGAACTCGATGCCGAAGGGATCGAACATCACGTCTCGGACAGCACCCTGCGGGCCTTCGAACGTTACCTGTCGCAGCGCTGACGGGCTGGCATGGACGGCGGATTTGGCATATGCGGCAAGGCAACCCGCGATTGCGACCGACCGGAGACCCCATGTTCATCGCCACGCTGCTGACCTGCCCTGACCGTCCGACGCTGGAGCGCGCCACCGTCGAAACCCTGCGCGCCGCCTGGAATGGCGGGGAAACGCTCTGGCTCGATCCCGGCGCAGCGGCGGAATTCGCGCTGGAGGCGATGCCCGCTGACCGCTGGCAGGTGTGGGAGCAGTTGCAGGAACAAGGCATCGACCTTGTGGTGCAACCGGCCGAAGGGCGGCGCAAGGCCCTGCTGCTGGCGGATATGGATTCGACCATGATCCAGCAGGAATGCATCGACGAACTGGCCGATGAGGCCGGGGTGGGCGCTTATGTTGCCGACATCACCCGCCGCGCGATGAATGGAGAGCTGGATTTCGAGGCCGCGCTGCGTGAACGCGTGGGGCTGCTTAAGGGCTTGCCCGAAGACGTGATCGAACGGGTCTGGACGGACCGCATCACCTTCATGCCCGGCGGGCGCGAATTGCTGGCCACCATGCGCGCCAATGGTGCCTATGCGGCGCTCGTCTCTGGCGGCTTCACCGCCTTTACCACCCGCGTGGCCGAGGCGCTGGGGTTCCACGAAAACCGCGCCAATACGCTGCTTGCCACGGATGGCGCGCTGACCGGCGAGGTGGGCATGCCCATCCTTGGTAAGGCCGCGAAGCTTGAGGCGCTGGAACAGATCTCGGCCCGCATGGGGATCACGCCGGAACAGGCGATGGCGGTGGGCGATGGCGCCAATGATCTGGCGATGCTGAACCGGGCAGGTGCCGGGGTCGCGCTGCACGCCAAACCTTCGGTCGCGGCACAATGCGACATCCGTATCAACCACGGTGATCTGACGGCGCTGCTGTATATCCAGGGATACCGGCGCGAGGATTTCGCGGCATGATCGTGCGTCCCGCCACCCTCGCCGATGCGCCCGCAATGACCGATCTGCTGAACCGGATCATCGCCATCGGCGGCACCACGGCGCATGAGACCCCGTTTACGCCCGAGGCCGTGGCAAGCCACTACATCGCTGGCGATGAGCCGATCTGCTGCCATCTGGCCGAGGACGAGGCCGGGCTGATCGGGTTTCAATGCGTTGGCCACAACCCGGCGCTACCCGAAGGCTGGGGTGACATCGGCAGCTTCGTCAGCCCCGACCGCCAGCGCAGCGGCGCAGGCGTCGCGCTCTTCGCCGCCACCGTGCCCGCCGCCCGCGCGGCGGGACTAGCGGTGCTGAACGCCACGATCCGGGCCGACAATGCGCCGGGGCTTGGCTATTACGCCCGACGCGGCTTTGTTGATTATGCGACTGACCCCGATTACGCGCTGAAAAGCGGGCAGGTCGTCGGTCGCGTCTCGCGCCGGTTCGACCTGTGATGTTCGAAGTCACTTATGATCTTGCCGCCATGCTGATCGTGGCGGCCTTTGCGGCGGGCTTCGTCGACAGCATTGCAGGGGGTGGCGGGCTGATTACCCTGCCTGCCCTGCTGCTGGCCGGGGCAAGCCCGGTGCAGGCGCTGTCCACCAACAAGGTGCAGGGCACCTTCGGCGCGGCGACGGCGGCGATTTCCTACGCCCGCGCGGGCCATGTGAACCCGCGCCACCAGATCCGCGCCGCGATCGGGGCCTTTGCCGCAGGCGCCCTTGGCGCACTGGCCGTCAGCATCCTGCCGACCGAGGGGCTGCGCTATGCGCTGCCCGTCATCCTGATCGGCATTGCGCTGTTCTTCGCGCTGAAACCGGGGCTGACCGATGCCGACCGCACCGCCCGGATGCCCGCAGTGGCCTTCTCGGCCACCATCGTGCCGCTGATCGGCTTTTATGACGGGCTGATCGGGCCGGGCGCCGGGGCCTTCTACATGATCGGCTTCGTCCTGCTGGCGGGCTATGGCGTGCTGAAGGCCACGGCGCATACCAAGCTTCTGAACTTCGCCTCCAACATCGGCGGGCTGCTGATCTTTGCGGCCCAGGGCGCCCCTTGGTGGGCGATGGGGCTGGCGATGGGGGCGGCACAGATTGCAGGCGCGCGGCTGGGGTCGCGGCTGGCCATGCGGATCGGGGCGAGGATCATCAAGCCGCTGCTGGTGATCAGCTCCACCGCGCTGGCGCTGCGGCTGATCTGGCAACTGGCGACGGGCTAACGCCCGCGCGTCCAGCCACCGGATTGACGGCGCAGCCGCACCGCGAGCGTCACGGCAGCATAGACCGCGAAACCGACGGGATCGGCCAGGGCCAGCCGCGCCAGTGCCGCCTTGCCAAGGCGCGCCTTGCCCTCGCGCGCAGGCAGGTCGGGCCAGAGCGTCGCAATCTCGCGCACGCCTGCATCCTGCCGGCGCCGCACGCGGGTCAGCGCGGCAAAGCCTTCGACCATCGGCCAGAGGTATGTGGGCGCCACCTGCATCCTTTCGCCCGGCGCGAATTGCAGCCGCACGAAAGTGTCGTCCGAGATGATGGCCGGAAACTCTGCCCATCGCGCCCGCCCCGCAGCATTCACCGCAAACAGGCCGTAACCGGGCGCGGCACTGCGGTTGAAGGGCAGGCGCTGCCAGAACCGCGCATAAGCGCGGGTCAGCGCGCTGCGGGCGCGGGGAATGACCGGCGTACCCCCGGCATAAAGCGGCTGATCCCCCCCAAGCGCCGCAACCAGCGCCGCCATCAGCGGGGGCGAGACGATGACATCGGCATCCAGATAGGCCCGCAGTGCCGCCCGCGCCGCTGCATCGCCTGCATTCAGCGCGCCGGGCTTGCCGCCCTCAGCCAGATCGAGCACCTCCAGCCGCCAGCCCGCCGCAGCCGCAGCCGCTTGTCGTTGCCGGGCCACCGCCGCCGTCGCATCGCGCGAGCCGTTGGAGACCACGATCACCTCGGCCCCGCCCGGGACCGGGTCGGAGGCCAGCAATGCATCCAGACAGGCGCCGATATAGGCTTCCTCGTTCGACGCGGGGAGGATGACGCTCAGCACCCGTCGCAGCCCTTCGCCAGCACCCGCCAGCGCGGGTTCTCATCGCCCAGATGCCGCAGCGCGCCCCAGCTTCCCCATTTCGTCGGACGATAGACATCGACGAAAGCGTTGAAAGGTGCATCGGTCAGCCCCGCCCAGCCTTTCAGCAGGACGGCGTAAAGCGCGCCCATTTCCGGGGCGTAATTCAGCGCCTGAAAGAAGGCCGTGAGTTCGCTATCTTCGGTCACCGGGCCATAGCCGACGACGTGGCTGCCGCCCTCATACATCGCCAGACGCAGACCCTCGGCCTTTGCGACTTCGGCATGATGCGGCAGAACGCGAGTCAATAAGTCGTCCAGCGTATCCTCGGTCACGCCCGAATGCCGACCGTCGCGCAATTCCTCAGCCGCACGGGCGATGGCCTGCGCATAAGGGTGCTGCGGATCAGCCTTGGCGCTTTCGGCGAGCCAGCCCTTGACCATGGCCTGCTTGGCCTCGCTGCCCAGCAGCGCCGCGAAATAGCCCGTGACGGCATAGGCGTCAAAGCTGCCCTTCGGCGCGGACTTGCCTTCAGCCACCGCCAGCGGCGCGTCAAGGATCGCGCGTTCCGCCCCCGGCACGCCGGTCTGGGTGGCCACCACGCGGACCAGCCGCTTCGCTGCATCATTGCCAAAGACCGCCGACCAGATCCCCATGACCTCGGCCGCACGCAGACCATAGAATTGCAGCCCCGCGCCCTCGTCCCCCCAGCGTGCCTTCGCCTGTTCACGCGCCCATTGGCCTTGCGCGAATTGCGGGTTCCAGACCTCGTTGGAATACTCGACCCAGGCCACACGTCCGGGTTCCAGCAGATCCGCCACGCTTTCAGCGTAGAACCGCACCAGCGGATCGCCCGCCAGATGCGGCAGGGTGAACCAGGGATCGGCGTCCAGCTCATTGGCCAGCGCCACCATCACCTCCACCGGCACGCCATTGCGAGCCCAGGTGTAATCATCGGGCTTGGGGCTTGCCTCGACAGTGGCGAGCGTGGAATCGTTGGTCGCCATCCAATCCATGAAGCGGATCGCCCGCACACCGCGAATACGGTCCAGCCAGTCGGGGTTGAAGATCTGCCCCGAGGCGAAAGCTGCCACCCGGTCCTCGCGCACGATGGTGATGCGGCGCAGCGGGTCATCCCTTTCGGTGCGGGTCAGTGTCAGCAGCACCGCTCCTTCGCCGGGCGTATAGTCGAAGGCCAGTCCGCCACCCGGCAGAGGCGTCAGGTTTTGCGCCCGGCCCTCCACCGTCAGGTCGCCCTGCCCCTGCCAGTGCACCAGATAGCGCCCGGCAACCCCGCCCCCATCCTCGGGCAGATCGGTCAGCACCAGCGTGGAAATCCCGGTGATGCCGGGCGGCAGCGCAACCGGCCAGCCATTCGCGTTGAGCCAGCCGCCCGCCGCCAGTGCATCATGGTCCATCCCGCCCCATTGGCCCGCCAGATGGCCGGTCCATGGCCGCGCTGTTTTCATCACATCCAGAAACGGCTGCTGCACCGACCAGTCGTTCACCCCCGCAAGCCCCAGCGCCAGCGCCGGGTTGGTGACGGGTGTAAAGGAGGCTGCGTCAGCGGCAGGCATCGGGTCGGCTGCCGCAACCTCCGTGGCAACGGGTTTCGCATCGGCCCCGGCAGGTGCATCGACCGCCGGTTCCGGCACAGCAACAGCGCGGGGGGCAGGCTCGCGGGCGAGCTCCGGCTGCGCCGCCGCCCAGGCGATGCGCTGCATCGCGACGGCCAGTTCGGGGGAAATTACCGCATCGCGGCTTTGCCAGCGACGGCCCAGCTTGGCCGGCAGTCCCTCGGGCGATTCTCCGGTCAGCATGGCCAGATGCACCATGGCAACCAGATACTGTCCCTTGCCATTGGGGTGGATGTCATCGGCGAACAGGTCACGGATGTCGGCAACGCCCGGCAAGGCGCCCGCCTGCGCGGCCCCTGCCGCCAGCGCCATCGCCTGCCCGGCGGGGATCAGCCGCACCGGCGGCGCAGTGTCGGGCCGGATCGCCTCGGCCGCTGCGGCCAGATCCAGCCACGCCGCGCGATCTGCCGCGATCCGGTCCAGCCATGGCACGCCCGCCCCCGGATCATCCGCGATCACCGCACCGGAACCGGAGGCAAGGCTGTGCCATGTCTCATAGACATAGACCGCCGTCTCCGGATTTTGTGCCCAGGCAAGCCCGGCCCAGTTCTTGACCTGCCCGGCGCTGTCGTTCCACTCCGCCTGCCCCGCCAGTGGAATCGCCTCGGTCAGGATGAGCGTGCCGATCTGGCCCGTTTCCAGCCGGGCGCGGCCATTTGCGCCCTCGGCCTCGGCCGCGTGATCCCACTGATATTTCAGCGGTGCGCCATTGATGATCTGCGCCTCGACCCGCACCTCCTCGACCCCGGTCGCACGCAGGCCATCCTCCACCAGCGGCGGAAGATTGGGGCCGACGAGGCTGTGGCCCACGAACAGGATGTCAGCCAGGAATGCGAGAAGGGACATGCTTAAGCCTTATCAACCGGATACACCGGACGGAGCATAACCGCGCACCGCGTCCCAGACCACCGCCTGAATGATCGGCGCGGCGGCATCGGGCGGCGCCGTGGCGGGGGTGCCATCGGCAAGGTTCAGCCGGTGCGGAAGGCCCAGCGGGCTGGCACCGCTCAGTACCGCGTAATGCACAAGCGCCACCACATAGGCCCCCAGATCGTTCAGATGGATCGGGTCCACCTCGCCCGCCGCGTCGCGGGCGAACAGATCCTGCCGGTTGGTCAACCCCGGCACCTCGCCCGCCTCGATCCGCCGCACCAGCGCAGCCATCGCCTGACCCGCAGGAATGATGTGAATCGAGCCGGTCGCCGGATCGGCCATGGCCTCGGCCACCAGCGGCTCCCACAACCCCGGCAAGTCAGCGTCCAGCCGGGAGAGCCAGCCCTGCGGATCGTCCAGCCGATGCCAGGTTTCATAGAGATACACCCGCACATCCGGCCGCGCTGCACGCGCCAGTGCCGCCCAGTGGGCCAGCGCCACCGCGCTGTCATGCCAGCGCAGGGCGTCGCGCAGCTCCACCATTTCCGTCAGAACAACTGCGTCATAATCGCCGGATCCGATCGCCGCTTCGGCCGCACGATAGGCGGGGGTGGCATTTTCTTCGGCATGGCCCGGAACCTCGCCCGCGCGGTGCTGGTTCAGCGAGGCCCCCCAGCCCAACTGGCTGTTGTAGCGGTAGCCCGACCCCATCATCTGCGCCAGCATGGCGGGCATGTCCCGGCCCACGAGGCTGTGGCCAAGGTGATAGACCGATCCCGGGGGACGAGGCGGCAGGGCGGCATATTGCGCTGCGAATGCCGCGCTGTCATGGCGCGCGCGCCAACGCAAGCCCGCCGCCGCCACCATCGCCACGGCAGCCCCTGCTATCAGCATCAATCGTCGTTTCATCCCCGCCAGATCGGCAGCCAATGGCGGGATTGCAAGGTTTGCCCTGCGAATTGCCGCCTAGAACCGGGTCAGCACCAGAAGGGACGGCCCCAAAACCGTCACCGGCGCCTCGCTGATCTTAAGCCCCTGCGACGCCAGATCAAAAACGAACAGCCGCCCGCCCTGCGTCGGGACGTATTGCCCCGCCTGCACCACCCGCACCTCGGGCGCGGGCAGGTCACGGGCAGTCATCACATTGAAATCCTCGACCGGCGCGGTGACACCCACCGCCCGCAGCGCCACATCCCCCGGAAAGGCCGCCGGGACCAACAGATCACAGCGCAGGTCGATCCCATCGCCCACCAGCCCGAAACCGGGGCCGGACAGCACGGTCAGCACCCGGTCAATGCCCGGAAACACCGAGAAATCGCCGTTCTCCACCACTGAAGCCATCGACAACCGGAAGCGCAGCCCCTGCGGCCCGTCCTCGCGCCACAGTTCCACCGTGCGGCCCTTGCCATTGGCCCAGGGCATTTCGGTGTAATCCGCACGGCTCAGCCTCATTCGGCGCCTCCAATCATGGCCGGGCTTTCCGGCGCCAGTTCCTCGAAATCGAAGTTATCAAGGCGCCGCGCCCGACGGCCCGCCTTTTCGCTGCTGATGCGAATTTCCTCGATATCCTTCGCGGCCTGCCCGAAATGCCGGTCAAGGTTCGCCACCCGGTCGCCCAGCCGCGAAACGTCCTGATATAGCAGCGCCAGTTCCTTGCGGATCGCCCCCGCCTGTTCGCGCATCCGAGCATCCTTCAGCACCGCGCGCATGGTGTTCAGCGTCGCCATGCAGGTGGTGGGCGAGACGATCCAGACCCGCGCAGCAAATCCGTCACGGATCAGTTCAGGGAAATTGGCATGCAACTCCGCATAGACCGCCTCGGAGGGCAGGAACATCAGCGCACCATCGGCGGTTTCGCCCTCAAGGATGTAACGCTCTGAAATCGCTTTGATATGCGTGCGCACAGCCTGCCGTAGCTGACGCGCCGCAAGGTCCAGATCAGCCTGCCCTTGCGCGCGGCGCAGGGCTTCATACGCCTCCAGCGGGAATTTGCTGTCGATCACGATGGGGCCGGGCGGGTTGGGCAGGTGGATCAGGCAATCCGCGCGCCGCCCGTTGGAAAGCGTGGCCTGCATCGTGTAGCTGTCCGACGGCAGCGCCTTCAGCACGATGTCATGCAACTGGATCTCGCCAAAAGCGCCGCGCGTCTGCTTGTTGGAGAGAATATCCTGCAAACCCAGCACATTGCCCGACAGTTTCTCGATATTCGCCTGCGCCTTGTCGATGGTTTCCAGCCGCTGTTGCAACTCGCCCAGGCTGCGCGCGGTGCGGGTGGCGGTGCCGTGCAGACTTTCGCCCATCTGGCGTTGCACCTCGGCCAGCCGCTGTTCCATCACCTGCAACATGGCGGTCTGGCTGACCGCCTGCGCCTCAGACACATGATGCAGCCCGCCTGCCAGCCGCTCCTGCCCGTCGGCAAGGCTTTGCACCCGCTGCCCCAGCCACCCCAGTTCCTGCACCAGCGGTTGCGCCGCCCGACCGGAGGCGCGCAGCACAAGCAGCAGCAGCAGGACGATCAGCCCGATGAGGCTGCCCGCAATGAGCACGGCCGGGTCATTCCACGCCAGTTCCATGGTTCCCAGCCGGATCATCTGCGCCCGAACAGCCGTTCGATATCGGCCAGCTTGAGTTCGACATAGGTCGGCCGCCCATGGTTGCACTGGCCCGACATCGGCGTCGCCTCCATCTCGCGCAGCAGCGCGTTCATCTCGTCGGCCCGCATCTGCCGCCCGGAGCGGACCGAGCCATGGCAGGCCATCCGGCTCAGCACCGCGTCGATGCGGCCCTTCAGGCGCTCTGACGATCCCAGATCGGCCAGATCGTCCACGATATCGCGGATCAGCGCGGCAGCATCGACGCGGCCAAGGATCGCGGGCACCTCGCGCACGGCAATGGCACCACCGCCGAAGGGTTCGATCCCCAGACCCAGCGCCGCCAGATCCTCCGCAATCTCCAGCAGGCGCGCGGCGTCCGCCTCTGACAGATCGACGATTTCGGGGATCAGCAGCGCCTGCGCGGCGATGCCCTTGTCGGATGCCTGTGCCTTCAGCCTCTCATAGACCAGCCGCTCATGCGCGGCATGCTGATCGACGATGACCATGCCACTGGCCGTCTGCGCGATGATGTAATTTTCATGCACCTGCGCGCGGGCGGCACCCAGCGGACGTTCGGTCAGATCGGGTTCCGGCGCGGCAGCCGACTCGACGCGAGCCGAAGGCGCCTCGGCAAAGCCCGGCTGCGGCGCAGGGGCCTGAGCGGCGAAAGCGCGGGCAAAGGTCGCCTGCGAGGGGCGATCCATCTGATAGACGCGCGGCGGCACGGCAACAGGCGCAACCATCGCAGGCTCCGGGCGGAACGCCTCCAGCGTTTCGGTCGCCACGGTGTTGGAGGCGCGATGCCCCGCCCCTGTCAGCGCCAGCCGCAGCCCCGAGACGATCAGCCCCCGCACCAGCGCCGGTTCGCGAAAGCGCACCTCGGCCTTGGCGGGATGGACGTTCACGTCCACCCGTTCGGGGTCGCAGACCACGTTCAGCACCGCCGCCGGATGCCGGTCGCGGCTGAGCACATCCATATAGGCCGCCCTCAGCGCCCCCAGCAGCATCTTGTCCAGCACCGGACGGCCATTGACGAACAGGAACTGCGCCACAGACGAACCACGCGAATAGGTCGGCAGCGCTGCATAACCAACCAGCCGCACACCTTCCCGTTCAAGATCAATGCGCAGCGCATTTTCACCGAAATCGCTGCCCAGCACGCGCGAAACACGCCGATGCAGCGCATCGAAGAAATCACCGTTTTCCGCATCAGCACGGAAGACCAGCCGCCCGTCACCGCCGCCGCTGACATCGCGCAGCGTGAAGCCGACATGCGGTTCCGCCAACGCGAGGCGCTTCATCACATCGGAAATCGCGCCCATTTCGGCCCGGTCAGAGCGCAGGAATTTCAGCCGCGCCGGGGTGGCATAGAACAGGTCGCGCAGTTCGACCACCGTGCCACGATTCAGCGCGGCGGGACGCAGGTCGCCCAGGCGCCCGCCCTCGACGGTCAGGCTGACGCCTTCAAACCCATGCGCGCGCGATGTGATGGTCAGCCGCCCCACGGCACCGAGGCTGGGCAGCGCCTCGCCACGGAAACCGAAGCTCTGGATGTTCAGCAGGTCCGAGCCGTCAATCTTCGAGGTGGCGTGCCGCGACAGGGCCAGCGGCAGGTCGTCGCCGGTCATGCCGCAGCCATCGTCGGTAACGCGGATCAGCGTCTTGCCGCCATCCGCATAATCCACCGCGATGCGCCGCGCGCCGGCGTCGAGCGCGTTCTCCACCAGCTCTTTCACGGCAGAGGCGGGGCGTTCCACCACCTCGCCCGCCGCGATGCGGTTGATCGCCGCTTCATCCAGTTGCCGAATGACCGGCCGCGCCATGTTGGGGGTTTCCAGCTTCATGCCGCAAGACCTAGCACAGGGGCGCAGATTCGGCCACAGGAATAGCGGCGCGTCAGGGCGCCGTGCTCAGTCCCTCGGGCTGACCCACCACGACGATCCGCAGCTGATCGGGCCGGATCAGCCGCTGCGCCACACGGCGAATATCGTCCAGCGTCACCGCCTCGATCTTCTGGTTCCGCGTCGCGGAATAGTCGATCGGCAGGCCGGTCATCTGCATGCCCACAAGGATGCGGGCAATCGGCCCGTTGCCATCAAAGCGCAGCGGATAGGCGCCGGTCAGATAGGTCTTGGCAGCGGCGAGTTCCTCGGCCGTCACACCTTCGGCTGCTCTGGCCCATTCAGCGCGCAATACATCGACGGCCTGCCCGGCCGTCTTGTTGTCGGTGGCGAATTGCCCGGCCAGCAGATCGGCATGATCATAGTCGATCAGATAGCTGCGGGCGCCGTAGGTCAGCCCGCGTTTTTCGCGCAATTCCCGCATGAGACGCGAGCCGAAGCGTTCACCGCCCACAATCTCGTTCAGCACGAAGGCTGCGAAATAATCCGGGTCATCCCGCTCCAGCCCCGGCTGTGCGAAGCTGACTACCGCCTGCGGCGTCGGAAAATCGACCACCGTGACCCCGCCGGTCAAATCGAGCCGGGCCGGGCCGGGAAGTGGTGCCCCGGTCTCGGGCAGCCCCCCCAGCAGATGATCCAGCAGCGCACCAAGTTGTTCAGGCGTGATGTCGCCCACGGCCGCCACATAGACCCGGTCGCGGGCCAGCGCGGCCGTGTGGGCGGCAAGGATGTCATCGCGGGTCAGCGCCTGCACGCTGTCCTCGGTTCCGTCACCCGAACTGGCATAAGGGTGGTCACCAAAGGCGATCCCGTCCAGCGTACGGCCTGCGATGGCCGACGGGTCTTTGGCATTGCTGCGGATGATCGACAGCACCTGCCCCCGCACCCGTTCCACCGCATCGGCATCGAAGCGTGGCCGCGTCAGGGCAAGGCGCAGCAGTTCCGCCGCCTGCGTACGGTTCTCGGTCAGCATCCGGGCCGAAACCGCCACATCGTCCTTCGAACTGTCGAACCGGAACTCCGCCGCCAGACCATCGCGGGTTTCCGCGAATTTCTGGGCATTCATCTCTGCCGCGCCTTCCTCCAGCAATCCGGTCATCAGATTGACCGCGCCACGCTTGCCCGGCGCATCCAGCGAGGTGCCGCCCCGGAAGCGGATTTCCAGCGCGGTAAAGGGGATAGAGTGATCCTCGACCAGCCAGGCCTTCAAGCCGCCGGGTGAGGTTACGTCCTGAATAGCAATCTCGGCCCGCAGCGGTGTGGCCAGCAGCAGGAACAGCGCCAGAAAACGGCCGATCATTGGGCATCCTCCTCGGTCAGCAGCCAGCCGGTCACGGAATGGCGGCGATCCAGCACCTGCCGCGCGGCCTCCATCACATCCTCGGGCGTCACGGATTGCAGCACCTCGGGCCAGGCCTGCACATCAGCCACGGTCAGGCCGGTGGTCAGCGCATCGCCATAGCGGCGGGCAAGTCCGTCCACATCATCGGCGGCATAGATTTCCGAGGCATGAAGCTGCGTCCTGATCCGCGCGAAGGCGGCCGGATCGGGGCCGGTGGCCAGGAAATCCTTCAGCACGCCATCCAGTTCTGCCTCCGCTTCCTCGGGCTTCACACCGGGCAAGGGAACCATGCCGATGGTGAACTGGCCGTAATCCAGCGCGGTACCATCATAATAGGCATAGCTGTAAACCGCCTTCGGATCTTCGAACTGAAGCTTGCGGGCCAGCAGGCTGGTCGTGCCGGACCCGCCCAGCAATTCCCCCAGATAGACCAGCGCGGCGGCGGTCTTCTGATCGCCCGTCCGACGGTTCGGCGCCAGATAGGTGCGCATCATGAAAGGTTCGGAGACACGCTTGTCATGCATGGTCAGACGGCGCTCGGCCAGTTGCGGCGGCTCCTGCGGACGTTTGCGTACCGGCAGGTTGGCGGTGGGCGTCAGCGGGCCATAGTGCTTTTCGGCCATGGCGCGCACCGCATCCGGCGTCACATCGCCCGCGACGATCAGGATGGCATTGTTGGGCGCATAATAGGTGCGGTAGAAATCTTCCGCCTCGGCCCGGCCCAGCCCCTCGATCTCCTGGCGCCAGCCGATGATCGGCACGCCATAGGGGTGGTTGAGAAACTGCGCCGCGCGAAGCTGTTCCATGAACAGGCTGCTGGGATCGCTGTCGGTGCGCTGGTTGCGTTCCTCCAGAATCACGTTGCGTTCGGTGGCGACCACATCGTCGGTCAGTTGCAGGTCGCGCATCCGGTCGGCTTCGATCGTCATCATCAGGTCCAGCCGGTCAGCCGCGACGCGCTGGAAATAGGCGGTCTGGTCCCACGAGGTGAAGGCATTGTCATTGCCACCCTGCGCCTCGACGATGTCAGAAAACTCGCCCGGTTTCAGATCATCGGTGGCCTTGAACATCAGATGTTCAAAGAAATGCGCAATGCCGGAATGGCCCTGCGGCTCGTCCGCCGCGCCGATCTTGTACCACATCATCTGGACGGCGACCGGCGCGCGGTGATCCTCGATCACCACGACCTGCAGGCCGTTATCCAGTGTGAAATCCGTCACCGGCCCTTCGGCCAGGGCGAAAGTGGCGGAAGCCGACCAAAGCAGTGCGGCAGTGACAGTATTGCGCATGGAAGCCTCCCTCGGACGCCCACCACACCTACGCGGTGGAGGGCCGGGGTCAAGCCGCCCTGACGGCGAGTTTACCGGACGTGCGTCAGCGTTCTCCGTCCTGACGCGGCGGGGCGGACGGATTGCCGACACCGCGGCGGCGCCAGTAATCCAGCTCGGAATGCTGATCCAGCGACATGTCCTTGTAAGCGCGGTAATAGGCGTTCACGCCGAACACCCGTTCCAGCAGCCGGGCATCGTTGCGGCGGCGGTGATCCAGATCCTCGACCGCAAGCTGGCCGCGGATATTCTGCGCCACGCCGTTCCGGGCGGCATAACCCACCAGCGCCGCATCGTCGCTGCCCGCGCCCGGACGTCCGCCCAGCGCGGTGATGGCGTCGGCTTCGGGCGTCGGGTCGGTGATATTGCTGCCGCCGGGCGTCGGCGCCGGAAGCGCTTTCAGGTTGTCCGGCATTTGCAGCGCCTTGGGCGGCAGGATGCCAAATTCATCGGGTCCATTGGTCGTAGACCGCAGGTTCATCAGCTTCGGCTCCCGGTCGGAACCGCAGCCTGCCAGCGTCATCGAAAGCGCCGCCGCTCCTGCAAGGATGGCCCCCCGCGCTACCCGCCGTGCTGCCTGCATCGTTCTCTCCAGAAAACCCGTCCCGTTGTCTTTAGCGCAAAGGCGCTGGCACGTCACGGGGTCTTTCGGCGCTTTGGCCGCGGCTTGCCACCGCTGGCCGCGCCACGATCCCCGGTGAACAGGACCAATCCCGCCGCGCCCGCGAAAATGGCGATATCGGCCACGTTGAAGGCGTAGGGGTTGTCGAAACCGCAACAGGACATGTTGAGGAAATCGGCCACCGCCCCATAGGCCACGCGGTCCACCACATTGCCCAGCGCCCCCCCGATCAGCACGCCTGCCGAAATCCGCGCCAGCGGCCCGTGCGCCGATTTTGCCGACCAGTGCCAGACCCAGCCGACAATCAGGATCGACAGGATGATCAGGCCCCAGCGCATCAACTCGCCTTCGCTGGACATCAGGCCAAAGTTGACGCCCCGGTTCCAGGCCATGCGGAAATTCAGCAGGGGTGGCAGGATGTCGATCTCGCCCCGCGCCCGCAGGTCAAGGCCAAAGACCACCACCAGTTTGGTGATCTGATCAATCAAGAAAATCGCAAGGGCAACCAGGGCAACGCGGCGCATGTCAGTGCCGGAAATGGCGCATGCCGGTGAAAACCATGGCCAGCCCGCGTTCATCGGCCGCCGCGATGACCTCGTCGTCGCGCATCGAGCCGCCGGGCTGGATGATCGCCGTTGCCCCCGCCTCGGCAGCGGTGATCAGGCCATCGGCAAAGGGAAAGAACGCGTCCGAGGCCACGACCGAGCCATGGGTCAGCGGCGCGGCGATGCCCAGCGCCTCTGCCATGTCCTGCGATTTGCGGGCAGCGATTCGCGTGCTGTCAACGCGGCTCATCTGTCCGGCGCCGACCCCGACGGTCGCGCCGTCCTTCACATAGATAATGGCGTTGGATTTGACGTGTTTCGCCACGGTCCAGGCGAACAGCAGGTCGCGCAGTTCTGCCTCGGTCGGCTGGCGCTTCGTCACGACCTTCAGGTCTTCCATGCGCAGGAAGCCGTTGTCGCGGTCCTGCACGAGAAAACCGCCGGCCACCTGTTTCCATGCAAGCCCCCTGGCCTGCGGGTCGGGCAGGCGGTCGGTGGTCAGCAGGCGCAGGTTTTTCTTGGCGGCAAAGACCGCGCGCGCCTCGGGCGAGGCGCCGGGGGCGATGACGACTTCGGTGAAGATGCCGGTGATCTCCCGCGCGGTGGCTTCGTCCAGCGGTTGATTGAGCGCGATGATGCCGCCGAAAGCCGAGGTCCGGTCGCAGTCATAGGCACGGCCATAAGCCTCGGCCAGCGTCGCGCCACGCGCCACGCCGCAGGGGTTGGCATGTTTGATGATGGCGCAGGCCGGACCTTCCGCCGGATCGAACTCGGCAACCAGCTCGAACGCCGCATCGGTGTCATTGATGTTGTTGTAGGACAGTTCCTTGCCCTGCCATTGCTGCGCGGTGGCAACACCGGGGCGCTGCGTGCCGTCGGTGTAGAAGGCCGCTTTCTGATGCGGGTTTTCGCCATAGCGCAGGCTCTGCGCCAGTTGCCCGGCAAAGGCGCGGCGGCGCGGCGTATCTTCCTTGATCGCCCCGGCCATCCATGTGGACACAGCGGCGTCATAAGCAGCGGTGCGGCTGTAGGCGGTCAGCGCCAGCTTCTGCCGGAAGGCATAGGTGGTTGCGCCGTCATGGGCCTTCAGTTCGGCCAGCAGGGCGTCGTAATCCTGCGGATCGGTGATCACGTTGACGAATTTGTGGTTCTTCGAGGCGGCACGGATCATCGCCGGGCCGCCGATGTCGATATTCTCGATACAGTCGGCGTAAGAGGCGCCGCGCGCCACCGTCTGCTCGAACGGATAAAGGTTCACCACCAGCAGGTCGATCGGCTCGATCCCGTGGGCTGCCATGGCGACCAGATGCTCGTCATCGTCGCGCAGCGCCAGCAGGCCGCCATGCACCATCGGGTGCAGGGTCTTCACGCGCCCGTCCATCATCTCGGGGAAGCCCGTCACCTCGGCCACGTCCCGCACGGCAAGGCCCGCAGTGCGCAGCGTCTGCGCCGTGCCGCCGGTGGAGATCAGTTCGACCCCCCGCGCGGCCAGCGCGCGTGCCAGATCCAGAAGGCCGGTCTTGTCGGAAACCGAGAGGAGCGCGCGCCCCACGGGCACGAGGTTCACGGGTGCGGCGGCGGCGGTATGCATCGGACACTCCTGATCAGGGGCGGGAGGGGGGCTCTTCCCGGTCAATATCGCGGATGGCGAGCGGAGTATCCTGTGCCTTCGCCAAGGTCCAGCCGATCCGGGCCTGAAAATCCTGCAAAGATGCCGCAAGTACGATCTGTCGCGCCGCGCGGGGCATCAGACGGCCCTTTTCCAGATAGACCGAGGGCTCCAGCGTCATCACCGCCTGCCCGTCATGGCGAAACACCCAGATTTCACCCGAGCGCAGCGCGACCGAAACCGCAGCGCCCCCCATGTCGATTTCGGCATCCGCATCGGGGTGCAGGTGGAAGCGCAGGGCAAAGCCGATCTCCCCCCCCGTCCGGCGCAGCACCGCTTGCAGGCGGTCCTTGTCGGCAGGGGTATCGGCCACCAGCATGTCGGTGCCATCAAGCCGGCGTCCGTCAGCCGTCAGGGCAAGGTCGCGCAGATGCACGAGACCGTGCGTGCCACGCCAGCCGTCATGCCCGGCAAGCAGCAGATGCGCCTCGGCATCATGGCTTTGCCGCAGCAGGGTGATGCGGGCACGATCCTCCAGCACCTCGCGGCGGTCATGGGCAAAGCGGGACGAGGAAAACCCGTCGATGGACAGGGTCGAATGGCTTTGCGTGGCGCGGCTGGCCCGGTGCCAGTCGGCGCCGAAAGGCGCGCCATTGCCACAATTCACGATCAGCGGCCGCCGCCCCGACGTCAGCTCGAATGCGAGGGTCGAGGCATGGGCCGAGGCCCCCGCCTCCCCGCCCGGCGGCAGGGCCGTATCGACGATAACCGAACTGCGCCCCGCCGACAGCCGGGTAAAGCCCATGGCCAGCCCGCCGACAGGTGCGGGCTTCACGCCGGAACTGGCCAGCGCATGATCCAGCCGCCCCTCCAGCCCGCGCCCGCCCCCGTGAAACCGCGCCAGCCCGCCATCGGCATGACGCAGCGCGCGCAGAGTCGGCGCGATCCGTTCAATCGCTGCCAGATGCGACGGCGGCACCAGCCGCCCGGCATCGGTCAGCGCCTGGGCAGCCCAGGTCAGCAGGGTGAAAACCTCAAGCAATTCCTCGGGGTTGCGGGTCGGTATCCCTCCTTCGGCATCCACCTCGCGCTCACATTCCCGCGCCAGCGCGGCAGCGGCGGGATCAACATGCGCCTCCATCCCGATCAGCGCCAGACCCGCATAGATCAGCCCGGTCAGCGCCTCGAAGCGCGGCAGGCCGGGCGAAGCCACCTGCCAGCGCCGCGACAGGAACACCGTCTGATGCGACAGTGCGCTGTAATAGGCCAAAGCGCGGTCGCGATCCTGCCCGCCCAGCAAAAGGATGGCATGGTTGATCCAGCGGATCAGCCGCCGTCCGGTCAGATCGGGCGACCAGCCGGGGCCGTCGCCGCGCCCGTAACGATCAATCCAGCCAAAGGTCCAGTCCTGGGCGCGTTTGCGCGCCGCCGGATCACCGAGCGCCGCCAGATCATCCAGCCAGCCGAAGCCCTGCAATTCAGCCTCAAACGCGGGGCCAGGGCGGGCGATATCCCAGATCTCTGCCCCCGGCGCCTCGATCAGATGGCCTGCGAACAGGAAGTTTCCGGCAACAAGCTGCTTGCCGCGCGCGTAAAGACCGATGGTGCGGGGTTCGGGCTGCGAGACGAAACCGGCGGCGGGCTTTGCGCGCGTGGCCTTACGGGCGGCAAGGCGGTTCATCGCCTGCACCCAAGCCTCTGCCCACCATGCGCCGCGCGCAACCGCCCTCATGCCCCGCTCACTGATCCACAAATTGCCTGCCTTGCCCGTGTCCGGGTCTTGCGCCGCACCATAGCCGCGCGGGCGCCCCCTGTCACCGCAAAACCCCGTGTGAGCCGGTCCGGGGGCTGGACCCCGGCGCCGGGGCAGGCCATTCTCCGCCCGCAAAGGAGCCCGCATGACCCATTCCGTTATCTTCGATCTGGATGGCACGCTGATTGACAGCGCACCCGACATCCATGCCAGCGCCAACACCGTTTTCACCGCTCTGGGCCAGCCCCCCCTTACCCGTGCCGAGGTTCAGGGCTTTGTCGGACGCGGCGCGCCGAACCTTGTGGCGCGGCTGTGCGAATCGCGGGGCCTGCCGCATGAGGGGCCGGAGTTCGACCGCGTTCTGGCCCGGTTTCTGGAAGTCTATGAAGGGGCGCAGGCGCTGACCGTGCTCTATCCCGGCACCCGCGCGGCACTGGAGGCATTGCAGGCAGCGGGCTGCAAGCTGGGGCTTTGCACCAACAAACCGCTGGCGCCGACACTTGCGGTGCTGCGCCATTTCGGTTTGGAAAACCTGTTCGCAGCGGTAATCGGCGGCGACAGTCTGGCAGTGAAGAAGCCCGACCCTGCGCCGCTGCTGGAAACGCTGACACGCATGGGCGGCGGCCCGGCGATTTTCGTGGGCGACAGCGAGGTCGATGCGGAAACCGCGCAGAATGCCGGTCTGCCCTTCCTGCTGTTCACCGAAGGGTATCGCAAAACCCCGGTCGAGGCGCTGCCACATGACGCGGCTTTCGCCCATCACGATGCGCTGCCGGGGCTGGTCGCCGCGTTCAGCGCGCCAGCCGTGCCATGAAGAACCCGTCCATCCCGCCACGCTCGGCCCAGTAATCGGGCCGCAGGCGCAAACCGCCCGCAGGCGCGCGCCATGCCGGGTCGGCGCCGGGCGGCAGGGTATCATCAACGCGCAGGGCGGGGTGACGCGCCAGCGCGGCGGCAAGCTGCGCCTCCCCTTCCTCCGGCAGCAGCGAGCAGGTGCAGAATACCAGCCGCCCGCCCGGCTTCAGCCAGCCCAGTGCCCGGTCGATCAGCGCGGCCTGCAGGGTAATCAATGCCTCCAGTTCCGATCCGTCTTTCACAAAGGGCAGATCGGGATGGCGGCGAATGGTGCCCGTAGCGGAACAGGGCGCATCCAGCAGGATGGCATCGAACGGGGCCTCGGGCTGCCAGTCCAGCGCATCGGCCACCACCACCTCGGCGGTGAGGCCGGTGCGCGCAAGGTTGTCGCGCAGCCGCGACATGCGCGACTCGTTCACATCCAGAGCCGTGACCTGCGCCCCGGCGGCAGCCAGTTGCAAGGTCTTGCCACCCGGCGCGGCGCAGAGGTCCAGCACCCGCTCGCCCGCCTGCGGTGCCAGCAGCGGCACTGCCAGCGCGGCGGCAGCGTCCTGCACCCACCAGTCGCCGGTCGCATAGCCCGGCAGGGCGGAAACCTGCGCACCCAGGGCAAGCCGCAGACTGCCCGTGGGCAAGGCCTCAGCCCCTTCGATCCCCACATCCCGTCCCGGACGGAGGGTCAGATCGACGGGCGCGGGGATAGCCTGCACAGCCTCCATCGCACTGACCGCGGGCTTGCCCCAAGCATCGACCAATGGCTTGCGCAGCCAGAACGGAAGGCGCTGCGGCGGTTGCTTGCCGAAACTGGGGTTTTCCGCCACGCGCCGCAGCACGGCATTCACCAGCCCCGACAGCGCGGCATGACGGCGGTGATGGCGGACCATGTTCACTGCCTCGTTCACCACACCATGCGCAGCCTCACCCAGCACCAGTTCCACTGTGGCAAGGCGCAGGGTGTTCAGCACCGTCAGCGGCGGAGCCTTGCGGAGAAAGGGCTTCAGAAGGCGGTCGGTCGGTTCGACATGGCGCAGCACCTGCGCCGTCAGCCGCTGCGCCCGCGCGCGGTCAGCAGGGGACAGGCCGGTCAGCGCCGCTTCACACTGGCTCAGCAGCAGGCCCTCGCCCAGCACACCGTCCAGCATGTCCACCGCCGCCGCCCGTGCCGTCCTTGCCATTGCCCGCGTCCCGCCCTTGTTCATCTGCCTGCCGCCCGTATATCATGGCAGAGAAGCCTGCAAGGAACCCGACCGATGAGCGAGGACAAGCCTGACCTTCCACCCGAAGCGCTGCGCGCCCTGGCCGAGGCCGAGGAACGCCGCCGCGCCGCGAAGGACCAGACCCTGCCGCCCGAACTGGGCGGGCGCGACGGGCCGGAGCCGGTGCGCTTTGGCGATTGGGAAAAGAAGGGTATCGCGGTCGATTTCTGAGGCGGCGCTCTGCCCCGACGGGCTGCGTGACCGGCAGCGTCGGAATTTGAGTATTTTTGCAAGAAGCAATGGGCAGGGACGTGCCGGGCCTCAGAGGCCGAGCACATCCATCATGTCATAGGCCCCGGGGCCTTTGTCCTGCCCCCAAAGGGCGGCTTTCAGCGCGCCACGGGCGAAGATGGCACGATCAGTCGCGATATGGCGCAGCACGATGCGCTCGCCCGTCCCGGCAAACAGCACGTCATGTTCGCCCACGATGTCACCGCCGCGAATGGCGCTGAAGCCGATGGCACCGGGGCGCCGGGCGCCGGTGATGCCGTCACGGCCCGAGTCGCGCATGGTGTCCAGATCGACGCCGCGCCCTTCGGCGGCGGCCTGACCCAGCATCAGCGCGGTGCCAGAGGGCGCATCGACCTTCTTGTTGTGATGCGCCTCGATCACCTCGATGTCCCAGTCGGCATCAAGGGCGGCGGCGACCTTGCGGGTCAGGGTGACCAGCAGGTTGACACCAAGGCTCATGTTCCCCGCACGCACGATCACCGCATGGCGGGCGGCGGCGTCGATCTTTGCCAGATGTTCCGGCTCAAGCCCGGTGGTGCCGATGACATGGACCAGACGCGCCTGCGCCGCGAGGGCGGCAAATTCCACCGTGGCGGCGGGGGTGGTGAAGTCGATCACCGCGCGGGCCTTGGCGAAAGCCTCCAGCGGGTCGTCAGTGACTTTCACGCCGACCGGCGCGCCGCCCAGACATTCGCCGATATCACGACCGATCCAGTCATGCCCCGGCCGTTGGATGGCAGCGGCGAGACGGGCCTTGTCGCTGGCCAGAACCGTACCGATCAGCATGCGGCCCATGCGGCCCGAAGCCCCGGCGATGACGATACCCGGCAATGCGTCCATTTCGCGCCCTCCTGTCTGGTCGCCCTCCCATAGCGTGAAAGCGCGGAGACGGCCAAGCCCTGTTGCGGCGGCGGCGGGGAAGGCTTAGATGGAAGTCATGTCGAAAAACCGCTTCTCCTCGGGCGATGGCCCCTCGCAACGGCAGCTTCGCGTTGGCGAACTGATCCGGCGCACGCTTTCCGATGTGCTGAACCGGGCCGAGATCCACGATCCCGATCTGAACCGCATGTCCATCACCGTGGGCGAGGTGCGTTGTTCGCCCGATCTGAAGGTGGCGACGGCTTATGTGATGCCGCTGATGGGATCGGTTCCGGTGGAGGATGCGATTGCCGCGCTGGCGCGCAACAAGGCCGAATTGCGCCACCGCATCGGCGGGGCGCTGACGCTGAAATACACGCCCGACCTGCGCTTTCGCCCCGATGCGACCTTCGATCAGCTGGACGAGACGCGGCGCCTGTTCGCCGATGAAAAGGTGCGCCGCGATCTGGACACGCCGGATGAGGGCGACGACGGCGACGATGCTTAAGCTGTTGGCGGCGCTGTGTCTGCTGGCCGCCCCGGCGCTGGCAGAACCGTGCCGACAGACCAGCTTCGAGGGCCTCCCCTTCACGCTTTGCGAGGTGCAGGCTGGCGCCGATCTGCGGCTGTTTCACAGCGATGATGCGGGCGATCTTCTGGGGTCGTTCGGCGCGGTGGATACAGCGCTGGCGACCGAAGGCAAGGCGCTGGTGTTTGCGATGAACGCGGGGATGTATCATCCCGACCGCAGGCCTGTGGGGCTTTACATCGAGAAAGGGCAGCAGCGGCACGGGATCGTGCTGCCCGCCTCGCGCGGAAATTTCGGGATGCTGCCGAACGGCGTGTTCTGCATCGGCAAGACGCGGTTCGCGGTCATCGAATCGCGGCGCTTCGACAGGGCGCCGCGCGCCTGTCGCTATGCCACACAATCCGGGCCGATGCTGGTGATCGGCGGCAAGCTGCATCCGAAGTTCATTCCGGGCAGCGACAGCACCTATATCCGCAACGGCGTAGGGGTCAGCGCCGATGGCAAGCGCGCGGTGTTTGCCATTTCGGATGCTGCGGTGAACTTTGAAACCTTCGCGCGGCTGTTCCGTGATCAACTCGGCCTGCCTGATGCGCTGTATTTCGACGGCAAAGTCTCGCGGCTTTATGCGCCGGGGCTGGGACGGGCGGATATTGGCTTTCCCATGGGGCCCATCGTCGGGCTGGTGGCGCCGCTGCCTTGACGGCCGCCCCTTTGGACGGATAGCAGGCGGCTTCTCTGGAAGAAGCGGGGCGGATATGGCGCGCAGCAAGAAAGGCCGGGCGGTTTCCGGCTGGGTCGTGATCGACAAGCCGGCAGGCATCACCTCGACCTCGGTCGTGAACAAGGTGAAGTGGGCGTTTCAGGCGCAGAAGGCCGGTCATGCCGGAACGCTCGATCCGGCGGCGACCGGGGTGCTGGCCGTGGCCCTGGGTGAGGCGACCAAGACCGTGCCCTATATCACCGATGCCCTGAAAGCCTATCGCTTCATGGTGCGGATGGGGGTGACCACCACCACCGACGATGCTGAGGGCGAACCGCTGGCGACCTTCGACGCGCGCCCCGAGGATGCGGCGATTGCCGCCGCGCTGGCGCCGTTCCGCGGTGAGATCATGCAAGTGCCGCCGCAGTTTTCCGCCGTAAAAGTAGAAGGCGAGCGTGCCTATGATCTTGCCCGCGAGGGCGTGGAGATGGATCTGGCGGCCCGCCCGCTGTGGGTGGAAAGCCTCGAGATGATCGCCCGCCCCGATGCCGACCATGTGGAGCTGGAAATGGTCTGCGGCAAGGGTGGCTATGTGCGGTCGATCGCCCGCGATCTGGGGGCGGCCTTGGGCTGCGGCGGCCATGTGGAATGGCTGCGCCGGGTCTGGTCCGGCCCGTTCGAGGCCGACAAGGGCGTGAGCCTTGACGAGATCGAGCGTTTGGCCCGCACCGACGACATTGACGCGCTGCTGTTGCCGCTGGAGCTGGGGCTTGCCGATCTGCCGGAATTACCCGCCACGCCGGAAGGCGCGGCGCGTTTGAAGAATGGCAATCCCGGCATGGTCATCGCCTCGGGGGTGGAGTTCGGGGAAACGGCCTGGGCCTCGTATCAGGGAAAGCCGGTGGCGGTGGGCAGCTACCAGTCGGGCGAGCTGCACCCGAGCCGCGTGTTCAACCTGTAAGCCGATGCTGCTGATCCGTCGCCATGCCGAGGCGGGCGTGCAATCGCGCGCCGCCTATTCGCGCTGCGGGCTGTACCGCTACTATCTCAGCCGTCGCTGGGGCGCGGGGCGGTTGATGCTGTTTGTCATGCTCAACCCCTCCACCGCGACGGAACGCAAAAATGACCAGACGCTTGCGCGTTGCGAGAAACGGGCGCGGATGGGCGGAGCCGGTGGCTTTGCCGTGGTGAACCTGTTTGCGCTGCGCAGCAAGGAACCCGCCGATCTGAAACGCGCCGACGATCCGGTTGGCCCGCTGAACGACCGGCTGTTGCGTTGGGCGGCGCGGGTCTCGGGATCGGCAGTCTGCGGCTGGGGCAACCATGGCGGGCTGATGGGGCGCGATGCGGCGGTTCTGGCACTGCTGCGCGCCAGTGGGGCAGAGGTCGCGCATCTGGGCCTGACCTTCGCCGGGCAGCCGCGCCATCCACTTTATGTGCCGCTCGCACAGACCGTGCAGGCATGGGAAATTACGCCGCCTGCGGAACCAGCCTGATCTGCGACAGATCCAGCCCGGCGCCATTCGCCACGATGGCGAGGGGCTTGCCATCCAGATGCAGGGCTACGTCGCCGGTCCGGGGATCGGCATGCAGTTCCAGCACCGGGTCAGGATGCGCCTCGGGATCGTATTGCACCTCCAGCACATCCTCATGCGCATTGAAATCCATGATCCGCGCGCCGTCGCCTTCCTCCAGCCAGTCGCCCAGACGGAAGGTATCGGCCCCCGATCCGCCGGTCAGGTAATCCTCCGCCCCGGCCACCATCGTATCGTCCCCCTGCCCGCCATTGAGGAAATCGGCATCGCCATCCTGGGGCGCCTGCGGGTCATGGCCGATCAGCAGATCATTTCCCGCATCGCCATCCAGCGTATCGGCACCATAGCCTCCCGACAGGGTATCCTCGCCGTAACCTCCGTTCAGCCAGTCGTCGCCCAGATCGTCTTGCAACAGGTCATTGCCGCTGCCGCCCATCAACGAATCGTCGCCACGCCCACCTGCCAGCGTATCGGTCCCGCCGTGACCGGCGATGAAATCATTGCCACTGCCACCGGACAGCGAGTCGGCCCCCGCCTCGCCGCGCAGCAGATCGTCGCCGGAACCACCCGCAAGCGTGTCATCCCCGCGCCCGCCATAAAGATAATCCTGTCCGGCACCGCCTCCGACCCTGTCATCCCCCCCACGCGACACGATCTGGTCCAGACCGCCCCGCCCATGGATCACATCGTCTTCGGCCCCGCCGGTCAGCGTGTCATCCCCCGGCCCTCCGGTAACCACCGCAGGCGCCTCCGGCGCGGCATCCGCTGAGGGGGCGGCATGCGCGGTGGCCGGGTCGAGTAAATCGCCATGCGCGAAAGAATCACTCTCCGCCGTGTCATCCGGGGGAGAATCCTCGTCATTCGCGGATGGGTCATCCTCCGCCTCCGGTCGCGCGACGAACGCATCCAGCATCAGACCCGCGCTCAAGGCGCCCAGCAACCCGATCAGCCCCAACATGGCCAGTATCCCCACGAACCCCGAAATGCCCGCCCGGCGTTAACCAATATTCCGTGCAAGCCCCTGTCATTGCAGAATATTCAGCGCGCCGATCATGGCACAATCCGGGCAAGCGCGCCACGCGGGCGCGATGGTTTCTCGCAATTTGGTTAAACTGGGAATGATCCGTCCGGGCGAATCCATCTTCCCTTGCGGGCGATTTTCTCCTATACGCCCGCATCCGCCGCAAGGCGGAACCAAGGGCCCTGCTGGACGACATCCCGGCTTGTGCCGTCACACCAACCTGCAAAGGAGATCCCGATGTCGATCACCGTGGAAGAAAAAGCCCGTCTGATCAAGGAATACGCGACCAAAGAAGGCGACACCGGCTCGCCGGAAGTTCAGGTTGCGATCCTGTCGTCGCGCATCGCGACGCTGACCGAGCACTTCAAGACCCACAAGAAGGACAACCACTCGCGTCGTGGCCTTCTGATGCTCGTGGCCCAGCGCCGCAAGCTGCTGGACTACCTGAAGGGCAAGGATGAAGGCCGTTACCAGTCGCTGATTTCGCGTCTGGGCCTGCGTCGCTGAGCTTTCGCACAGCTTAACGGAACGCCCGTAGCCGATGGCTGCGGGCGTTTCGCGTTTCAGGGGGACAGAAGCGCCGTCCGGTCCAGCCGCAGATCCGATTGCAGCCAGCGCGCCTCGATCGCCTTCAGCCGCGCGCCCAGCTCCGCCCCCTGATATTGCGGCATCAGGTCGGCAGGGCGCACCGGCATCACGGCAGCTGCGCCACGCGCGACCTCCGCCTGCCAGCCCGGCCCGGGCGGATGCCCAAGCATCGCGGCCCGCGCGAGAATGGCATCGGCGGCGAGGGCTTTCAGCCGATAACCCAGCACCGCGGCGCTGCCCCCCTCGCGCACCGCAGGCAGCAACAGGGCCAGATCGCGGCTTTCCGCCCGCGACAGGCGCCAGCGGTCATCGACCGCTTCGCCACCCAGCACCGCCAGCCGCCGCATCCAGCGTGGCGGTATCCCGGCCTCCAGATGCACCAGCGGCGCCAGCGCAGTCGGGTCAGCGCCGGGCAGAACCCGCTGCAAGATCCCGGCCTGCGCCATGGCTGCGACCGAGGGCGCGGGATCGGGCGCGGCCAGCAGCTTGCGCATCTCGGCCCCGACCCGTTCTGCCGAAAGCGTCTCCAGCCCCTCGGCCAGCACGGCGCAGGCGGCCAGACCATCCGCGTCGATCCCCTGTGCGGGGTCGCCATACCAGGCATGGAACCGGAAGAAGCGAAGAATACGCAAGTAATCCTCGCGGATGCGTTGCTCCGGCTCGCCCACGAAACGCAGCCGCCGCGCCAGCAGATCGGGCAAGCCGCCCAGCGGATCTATCACCTGACCGTCAGGGGCCGCATAAAGCGCATTCATGGTGAAATCGCGCCGCGCGGCATCCTCGGCCACATCGGAGGAAAATGCGACCGTGGCGCGGCGGCCATCGGTTTCCACGTCACGACGGAAGGTCGTCACCTCATGCGGCACGCCCTTGGCAACCACCGTGACAGTGCCATGGTCGATCCCGGTCGGCACCACCCGGAACCCCGCCGCCTCGCACAGCCTGACCACCGTTTCGGGCTGCGCATCGGTGGCAATGTCAATGTCATTGACCGCAGCCCCCAGCAGCGCATTGCGCACGCAACCACCGACAAACAGCGCCTGTGCGCCTGCCCCGGTCAACGCCGCGCAAACTCCTTGCGTTTCCGGCGCGTCGATCCAGGGGCCGGTGATCCTCATGCGAGCCTCTCGGCCAAGCCGCGCAACATCCGCGCCGTAGCGCCCCAAATGTAATAGGGTCCATAGGGCACGACATAATAGCGCCGCCAGACCCCACGCCACATCCGCCGTTCCACCCGGAAATTCGCCGGATCAGCCAGATGCGCCAGTGGCACGCGGAACACCTCTTCCACCTCGCCCGCCTCGGGAACCGGCGTGAAATCGGCGCGAATATGCCCAAGGATCGGCACAACCGTGTAGCCGGTCACCGTTTCATGCGCAGGAAGCTGGCCCAGCACACGCACCAGTGCGGGGTCGAGCCCCACTTCCTCCTGCGCCTCGCGCAAAGCCGCCGCCTCGGCCGAGGCATCGCCCGCGTCGATCTTGCCCCCTGGAAAGGCAATCTGGCCGGGATGGTGCTTCAGCCCCGACGCCCGTTTGGTCAACAGGACCGACGGCCCGCCCGCGCCTTCGCACACAGCGATCAGCACGGCAGCGGGCCGCAGTTTACGGCCCGGCGGCAGCACGGTCCCCGGGTTCAGATCGAAATCCGAACTTTCCCCCGAGGACCGTGCCAGCGCAGCCAGTAGCGCCTCAGGCCCCATCCGGGGCCGCCTTCGGCGCGTCGAAGCCCAGCGTCAGCGGGTCGAACTCGTAGTGCGCGCCGCAGAACTGGCAATCCGCTGTCACGATACCTTCCGGCGTCGTCATATGCCGCAGATCCTTTTGCGAATAGATCCCCAGCGACGAACGCACCTTTTCGGCCGAGCAGGAACAGCCAAAGCGCACCGGCTGCGCATCAAAGACGCGCGGGCCTTCCTCGTGGAACAGCCGCACCAGCAGTTCGGTCGGCGAGACGGCGGGGCCGATCAGTTCCATCTCCTCCACCGTTTCCAGAAGACGGTTGGCGCGAGTCCAGTTTTCACCATCCTCGCCGTCAACAATGTCTTCAGCGGTCAGCAGACCGCCTTCGCCCGAGCCACCCTGATCCGCCGCGAAAGGCGAAGCCTTGGGCATGTGCTGGATCATCACGCCACCGGCCCGCCAATGCGGCGCGCCGCCCGGCGTCTGCACCTGACCATAGGTCAGCGCAAACCGCGTCGGCAGCTGTTCGGACTGCGCGAAATAGGTTTGCGCGCAGTCGGCCAGCGAATTGCCGGTCAGCGGCGTGATGCCCTGATAGGGGGTCATCCCCTGCCCCTGGTCGATCACGATGACGAAATAGCCCTCTCCCAGCAGATCGAAGGGGCGTTCGACTTCGGGCAGATGATCGGGATCGAAATCGGCATAGGCGCGCAGCCGCGCAGGCTCCCCCCCCTCGGTTGGGCCGTAGTAATCGGTCGCCACCATCTTCACCGCGCCGGTGCCGCGGATTTGCAGCGACAGCCGCCAGCGCAGCTTGATTGTCTGCCCGATCAGCGCGGTCAGCAGTGTCGCTTCACTGACCAGCGCCTCGATCTGCGGCGGGTAGGCATGTTGCTTCAGAACCTGCTCCAGAACACCGTCCAGCCGCGCGATACGGCCGCGGATGTCCGACAGGTCGAGTTGAAAGGGCAGGACGGTATCGTCCCAGGCGATCTGTGATCCAATGGTCATGGGGGTTTCCTGAAGGCGCCAGTCTTGGCATACCGCGATCATATAGGCGCGGCAAGCACAGGACCAAAGGCATGATCAGGCGGTATGGCGAAGCAGTGAAGGCAGGTCAACACTATCGGCGGCGCCCCGGCGTCTATGCCGTGCTGCTGGAAGGCGATCAGATCCTCACCACCTTTCAGGAAGACCCGAAGCCCGAGTTCCAGCTTCCGGGTGGTGGCATCGACCCCGGCGAACAGCCCATCGCGGCCCTGCACCGCGAGGTGATGGAGGAAACCGGCTGGAGCATCCGCGTCACCCGCCGCCTCGGCGCCTTCCGCCGGTTCTGCTATATGCCGGACTACGACCTATGGGCCGAAAAGCTGTGCACCATCTATCTGGCGCGTCCCGTCCGCCCCATCGGCCCGCCGACTGAGGAAGGGCACAGTGCAGTCTGGTTGCCGGCGCTGGAGGCGATGGATCTGCTGGGCAATGCCGGTGACCGGGCATTTCTGGCGCGCGCACTGGCTCAGCCCCGGTAATCGAACAGCACGCCCGACACGTCATCCGGAAAATCACCGCCTCCGGCATGCGCGTTCAGATTCCAGACCAGCGCCTCCAGAAGCGCGGGGCTGTCGAGCTGCCCATTGTCCCGCAGTATTCGCATCAGCCCCTCGTCACCCAACTCCTCCCCCTCTGGTGTCGGGCATTCCGTAACACCGTCCGATACCAGAAACAGCCGGTCCCCCGGCGCAAGCTGCGCCTCGACCCGCTGGAAGGTCACGTTTGGCAGCAAGCCGATCGGCGGCCCGCCCGCACCCAGCAGTTCGATCCCGCCCCCCGCCCGCAGGATCAGCGGATAGGGATGCCCAGCCTGCACAAGTTGCAGCCGCCCGCTGGCCAGATCAACCTCGGCATAGGCCATGGTAAAATACTGATCGACCTGAATTTCCTCCAGCATCATACGGTTGAACCGCGCTGCCACCATTTCCGGCGGCCAGGCGTCGCGCCGCCCGTCCAGACCGCCTGTCAGCGCGATGTTCTGGTCAGGCGAGGCCCCGGAAAGCACCCCCGCCAGCCGGGCGGTCATCAGCGCAGAAGCCACGCCATGCCCCGACACGTCCACGGAATAGAGCGCCACACGGCGGGCACTGATTTCGAAGAACCCGGCAAGATCACCGCCCACATGACCGGAGGGCTTCATAAGAATCGACGCCGCCCCTCGCCCGAAATCGCGATGACGGTCCCGCACCAGCGTCTGTTGCAGCCTGCGCGCCTCGATCAGATCCCGGTCGAGCGAATCATAGAGCTTCTGCAATTCATCCAGCGTCGCCCGGATCAGCCGGTTCTTTTCCACCAGTTCGGCCTGCATGCCCAGAATGCGCTGCCCCGCCCGCAGCCGCGCGTGCAGTTCATCCGCACTGACCGGCTTGGTCAGAAAATCATCTGCCCCGCCATCCAGCCCGTCCGCCACCTCGCCTTTCTCGGATTTCGAGGTCAGCATGATGAAATAGCCGTAGCTTTCGTGCGGCAAAGCCCTGAAAGCCTTGCAAAACTCCAGGCCCGACATGCCCGGCATCACCCAGTCGGAGAGAACGATATCAAAAGGGGTTTCGCGCGCCAGCCGAAGCGCCTCCTCCCCGCTGCCTGCTTCCGTCACCATATAGCCCCAGCGTTGCAGCGACATGGTCAGGATGCGGCGCTGCGCGCGGCTGTCGTCGACCACAAGCACCTGCCCGCGCCTGCCCGCCGCCATCAGGTCACCTGTGAAAAGAGAGCTGCCCTGGTTCACACGCTGTCTCCACCCAAAAACAGCGGCAGTTTCGGCAGCCCCTCTTAAGATGGTGTGAAATCTAAAATGCGCGGAAACTCGTGTGATTTCCTAACTGCTTGTTAAGCGCCGCCAGCGATCCTGACCTGGTGGGATGTGGAAGCGTCGGCCGATCTGGCCGCATTCGGGGTGTATCATGATTGACTGGAGCAGGGTTGCGGAACTGCAATCCGAAGTCGGGGAGGACGGCTTTGCCGAAGTAGCGGCGCTGTTTCTGGAAGAAACAGACGAGGTCGTGGCCCGGCTCCGCGCGGGCGAGGTCACACAACTGCCGCGCGACCTTCACTTCCTGAAAGGCAGCGCGCTGAATTTGGGGTTTCGCGATCTGGCATTACGTTGTCAGGAAGGGGAAAGGATGTGCAACGCCGGGGCAAGCGGGGCCGTGGATCTGGCCACCCTGATCCGGCTTTACATCGATTCCAAAGCCGCCTTCTCGAACGGTCTGGCCCGTCATTCCGCCGCCTGACGGCCGGTCACACCAGAAATTCGGCCAGCGCCTCGTCGCCGGTGATATCCCGATAGGCAAAGCCCGCCGCATCAATCCGCGCGGTCAGCGCGTCGAAATTCCCGGCGCTGCTGGTCTCGATCCCGATGAGGACCGATCCGAAGTTGCGCGCGGATTTCTTGAGGTATTCAAAGCGGCTGATGTCGTCATCCGGGCCAAGCATCATCAGAAACTCGCGCAGGGCTCCGGGGCGCTGCGGCATGCGCAGGATGAAGTATTTCTTCTTGCCCGCAAACCGCTGCGCCCGTTCCTTCACTTCAGGCAGGCGTTCGAAATCGAAATTCCCGCCCGAGGTGACGCAGACCACGGTCTTGCCGCGAATCTCCTCCGCCAGCACCGGCAGCACATCGACCGACAACGCCCCGGCAGGTTCCAGCACGATGCCCTCAACGTTCAGCATCTCCAGCATGGTGATGCAGATGCGATCCTCAGGCGCCAGCAGCACCTGCGCCGGATCTGCCCATTTCAGACAATCATAGGTATGCGTACCCAGACGCGCCACGGCCGCCCCGTCGACAAAGCTGTTGACACGCGGCAGCGTCACCGGCCCGCCCGCCTCCAGCGCCGCACTCAGGCTCGCGCCCCCCAGCGGCTCCACAAAGCGGAAGGCAACGCCGGGCGCGGCTTCACGCAGATAGGTGGTCACGCCCGAGGCCAGCCCGCCCCCGCCGACCGGCAGGATCACCAGATCTGGCGCGGCCCCCAGTTGATCCAGCAGTTCAACCGCAACGCTGGACTGCCCTTCGATCACATCTGGATCGTCAAAAGGCGACAGGAAATGCGCGCCTTCCTCGGCGCAATACTTTTGCGAGGCGGCAAGCGTCTGGTCGAAATAGTCGCCGGTCAGAACGATGCGCACCGCATCGCCGCCGAAAGTCCGGGTCTTGTCGATCTTCTGTTGTGGCGTGGTCACCGGCATGAAGATCGTGCCACGCACCCCGAAATGCCGGCAGGCATACGCCATGCCCTGCGCATGGTTACCGGCGCTGGCGCAGACGAAATGTCCCTGCCCCGGATCTGCCGCCCGCACCTTGCGCATGGCATTGAATGCCCCGCGCAGCTTGTAGCTGCGCACCGGCGTCAGATCCTCGCGCTTGAGATAGATTTCCGCCCCGTAGCGATTGGACAGGTGGTCATTACGCTGCAACGGCGTGACCGCAAACAGGTCACGCAGGGCTTCGGTGGTCAGACGGGCTCGGCTGGTGAAATCGCTCATGCGCCGATTAGACCCGTCCCGCCGGGATTGGCAAGCTCAGACCAGTCTGCGCTTTTCGATGTAATGGCCGTACAGCGTGGTCAGGATCGACACGCCCACCATCATCTGCACCCAACCAGTGGTCAACGTCCACAGAAGAGCAGGGATCGAATCCGGCCGGAACAGCGCTTCCGGCACGCCCAGCAGAATGCTGAACACAGCCAGCAGCAACGCCAGCCCGAAGAAAACCCCGGTTTCCCCATGGGTGGCCTTCCAGCCCTCGTTGAAGCCGATGTTCTGCCCCATGGCGATGGCCGGGAGCGGGATGCTGAGCCGCAGCATCACCATGAAGACGGGAACCATGATGAACAGCGAGGCGATCATCGCCCCTGCCAGCGGGCCTGCCAGCATGACGCCCAACGGCATCATCAGCATACCGGCCACAGCGCCCACTGCAACAACCACCAACCCGATCAGCAGCGAGCGGCCAAGATAGCGCAGAATCTCGTTGCCGTGAAACGGCGGCAGCAAACTGGTGCCGCCCTCGCCCTTCAGCACGAAACGATGCCAGGCAACAGCGATCCACAACGAAAACACCAGCGCGACGACAACGATCAGCAGCATTTTCGCCGGGTTGGCCTGCATCGTCTCACCCGAGGTCACGCCCATTGCCACGACAATCATCATCTGCACGATGTAAAGCAGCCCGGAAATGCGCAGCGCATCGGTCAGGTTGCCGAACACCTGCCGCACCGAATGGGTGAAAATCTGCCACGCCTTCATCTTTCGCCTCGCCTGTTGCACGCGGCGATTGAGTCAGCTTGCCCCGGCAGAGTCAAGCAGACCAGCCCGCTTGCCCTTGCGGTCATTTGCCTTTAATCGCTGGCGAAACCGCGAGGGAGCGTTTCATGTCCAAGCCCAAGAAAGTCGTGCTGGCCTATTCCGGCGGCCTCGACACCTCGATCATCCTGAAATGGCTGCAAACCGAATATGGCTGCGAGGTCATCACCTTCACCGCCGATCTGGGCCAGGGCGAAGAGCTTGAACCCGCCCGCGCCAAGGCCGAACTGCTGGGCATCAAGCCCGAGAACATCCATATCGTCGACGTGCGCGAGGAATTCGTGCGCGATTTCGTCTTTCCGATGTTCCGCGCCAATGCGGTCTATGAGGGGCTTTACCTGCTGGGCACGTCCATCGCGCGGCCGCTGATTTCCAAGCATCTGGTGGAAATCGCCCATGCCCATGGCGCGGATGCCGTGGCCCATGGCGCGACCGGCAAGGGCAACGATCAGGTCCGGTTCGAACTGTCGGCCTATGCGCTCGACCCGTCGATCAAGGTCATCGCGCCTTGGCGGGAATGGGATCTGACCTCGCGCACCAAGCTGATCGAATTTGCGGAAGCGAACCAGATTCCGATTGCCAGGGACAAGCGCGGCGAAGCGCCGTTCAGCGTGGATGCGAACCTGCTGCACACCAGCAGCGAAGGCAAGGCGCTGGAAAATCCGGCCGACGAGGCGCCAGATTACGTTTATCAGCGCACCGTTTCGCCCGAGGAAGCCCCGGATACGCCCGAGTACATCGAAGTCACCTTCGAAAAGGGTGATGCCGTCGCGATCGACGGCGAGGCGCTGTCGCCCGCAACCATCCTGACCCGCCTGAACGAACTGGGTGGCAAGCATGGCATCGGGCGGCTGGATTTCGTGGAAAACCGTTTCGTCGGCATGAAGTCGCGCGGCATCTATGAAACCCCCGGCGGCACCGTGCTGCTGGAAGCCCATCGCGGGATCGAGCAGATCACGCTCGACGCAGGTGCGGGCCACCTGAAGGATTCGATCATGCCGCGCTATGCGGAACTGATCTACAACGGCTTCTGGTTCTCACCCGAGCGTGAAATGCTGCAAGCCCTGATCGACAAGTCGCAGGAGCATGTCACCGGCACTGTGCGGCTGAAGCTCTACAAGGGCTCGGTCCACTGCGTCGGACGCTGGTCCGAACATTCGCTGTACAGCGAAAAGCATGTCACCTTCGAGGAAGACGCTGGCGCCTATGATCAGAAGGACGCAGCAGGCTTCATCCGGCTGAACGCCCTGCGGCTGAAGCTGATCGCCACGCGCAACGCCCGCGTCGCCAAGTAAAATTGCCGTTTCGCGGCAAGGCCCGCCCTTTCGGGGGCGGGCCTTTTTTCGGACTTGTGATTTAATCAATCGTTTGATTAAATCGCTTCATGACTCAGGATGATCCCCCTACCGGCACGCGTGCCGATCTGATCGCCGCCGGGCTGCACCTGTTCGGGCAGCAGGGCTTCGCTGCCACGCCGACACGGGCCCTGGCGGCGCTTGCCAAAACCAATGTCGCCTCCATCGCTTATCACTTCGGCGGTAAGGAGGGCCTGCGCCTTGCCTGTGGGGCCGAGGTCGCGCGGCGCATCGGGCAGGTCGCCGGACCGCCCGCAACAGAACTGCCCGCCACCCGACGCGATGCGCTGGACCGGCTGGAGGCGATGCTGCGCGCCATGGTGGTTTTCCTCACCCAGGGGCCGCAGGCACAGGATACAGTGGCTTTCATCCTGCGCGAACTTTCCGAAGGTGGCCCGGCTTTCGATCTGGTTTACGACGCCTTCTTCCTGCCCAAGCACCGCGAGCTTTGCGCCCTGGCGGGGATGGCCACCGGCCAGCCCGCCGAAGCCGAGGAAACCCGGCTTCTGGTGTTTTCATTGCTGGGACAGGCGGTCTACTTCCGCATCGGTCAGCCCGTTATCTGCCGCCGGATGGGCTGGACCGGCTATTCCGCCGCCGAAACCACCGCCATCGCCGACCGTCTGGCCGCCAACCTGCACGCCATCCTGAGGAGCCAGCCATGAGCCTGATCTGCGCCGTTCCGCTGCTGTCTGCCCTGTTTGCGGCCTGTGATACGCCACCGCCTTTTGCGACCGGCTATGTCGAGGGGGATTTCGTGATGATCGCACCGATTGCCGTGGCACAGGTGTCGGCCGTCAACGTCGCACGGGGCGATCATGTGGCAGCGGGGGCGCCGCTGGTGGCGATGGAAAAGCGCGATGCCGAAATCGCGCTGGCCGAGGCGCGGGCAGCAGAGGCGCGGGCCGCAAGTCAGCTGGCCAACCTTCAGGAGGGCCGCCGCCCGGAAGAAATCCGCGTGTTGGAAGCCACGCTGACGTCGGCCCGAGCGCAATCGGACGAGGCCGTGAAAGAGGTCACCCGCCAGCAAAGCCTGAACGCCCGTAATGTCAGCCCTGAGGCACAACTGGATCAGGCCCGCACTGCCGCCGAGGTTGCCGCCGCCCGCGTGGCCGAGGCCGAGGCCAATCTGGCCGTTGCCCGCCTGCCCGCCCGCGCACAGGAGATCGACGCCGCCCGCGCCACGCTGGCACAGGCGCAGGCTGCGCGCGAGGCAGCGGAATGGCAATTGTCGCAACGCGCGCTGGCCGCCCCCGCCGCTGGCACGATTTACGACGTGGTACGCGACCCCGGCGAAATTGGCGGGCCCTCTGCCCCTGTCCTGTCCTTCCTGCCCGACGGCGCGGTGAAGCTGCGGCTGTACGTTCCCGAGCCATCGGTCGCGCAGATCCGCCCCGGCACCCGGTTGCAGGTCAATTGCGACGGCTGCACAGGGCAAAATGCGACCGTCAGCTATGTGTCGGATTCGCCGGAATTCACCCCTCCGGTGATCTATTCGCTGCAAAACCGGCAGAAGCTGGTGTTTCTGGTCGAGGCCCGCCCCGACCCCGGATCGGATCGGCTGAAGCCCGGCCAGATCGTCGATGTGGACCTGTCAGCACCATGAACGCGATCGAGGTCACCGGGCTGACAAAGGCCTTCCATGGTCGCAAGGTGGTGGATGACGTCTCGCTCAGCGTCGCACGGGGAGAAATTGCCGGGTTTCTGGGGCCGAACGGGTCCGGCAAGACCACCTGCATCCGCATGATGTGCGGGCTGCTGACGCCCGATGCGGGCAACGGGCAGGTGCTGGGCCATGACATCCGCCGCGAAGCCCGCGCCATCAAGCGGCAGGTCGGCTACATGACCCAGAAGTTTTCCTATTACGAGGATCTGACCATCGAGGAAAACCTTGCCTTCGTCGCCGGGCTTTACGCCCTGCCCGCCGAAGCCGTGCGCGACACGCTGGCGGGGCTGGGGCTGACCTCGCGCCGGAGCCAGCTTGCGGGCAGCCTGTCGGGAGGCTGGAAGCAGCGGCTGGCACTGGCAGCCTGCATCATGCACAAACCGAAGCTTCTGCTGCTGGACGAACCCACCGCCGGGGTGGACCCCAAGGCACGGCGCGAGTTCTGGGATGAAATCCATGGCCTTGCCGCCGACGGGCTGACGGTTCTGGTATCCACACATTACATGGACGAGGCCGAGCGCTGCCATCGCATCAACTATATCGCTTACGGCCGGTTGATTGCGCGCGGCACGGTGCCCGAGGTCATCGCCTCGGCCGGGTTGACCACCTTTCTGGTCACCGCCGAACGTCCGGGCGAGCTTGCGGCGCGGCTGCGCGAGGCGCCGGGGGTGGAACAGGTTGCCCCGTTCGGCACCACGCTGCATGTCACCGGCACCGACCGCGCCGCGCTGGAACGCGCGCTAAGGGGCACCGGCGCGAGTTTCCGGCCCGGCGAAACCAGCCTTGAGGACGTGTTCATCCGCCTGATGGGCCAGAGCAGGGACAATATGGCATGACCGGCATTTCCCTTCGCCGCCTCGGCGCCCTGCTGCGCAAAGAGCTGATCCAGATGCGGCGCGACCGGATCACCTTCGCCATGATGCTGCTGGTGCCGCTGATGCAGCTTGTGCTGTTCGGTTATGCGATCAACAGCGATCCAAAACACCTGCCTGCCGCGCTGGTGGCACCAACGCAGGATCGGTTCAGCCGCGCCATGGTCTCGGCACTGGAACTGACCGGCTACTATGATTTCACCCATGTCGGCATTTCCGCGACCGAGGCAGAGGCGCTGATTACCCGCGGCGCTGTGGCTTTCGTCGTCACCCTGCCTTCTGATTTCGGGCGGCGGGTCGAACGTGGAGACGCGCCGCAGATCCTGATCGAGGCGGATGCGACCGACCCTTCCGTCGCCTCGGGCGCCATTTCCACCCTTGGCACTGTCGCGGCGGAGGCCCTGCAACGCGAAACAGGGGCCAGCCCGACGCAGCCGCCTGTCGGGATCGTGGTTCACAAACGCTATAACCCCGAGGGGATCACGCAATACAACATCGTGCCGGGGCTGCTGGGGGTGATCCTCCAGATGATCCTTGTGATGATGACCTCCATGGCGCTGACCCGCGAGATCGAGCGCGGGACGATGGAGAACCTGCTGGCCCTGCCCGCCACCCCGGTCGAGATCATGCTGGGTAAGGTCATGCCCTATATGGGCGTCGGCGCGGTGCAGGTGGCGGTGGTTCTGCTGGCGGCACGGCTGCTGTTCGGCGTGCCTTTCGTCGGCAGTTTCGGCGTGCTGGCCGCGGGCATTTTCACCTTTGTTCTGGCGCTCGTGATCCTCGGTTACCTCATTTCCACCCTCGCGCGAACCCAGATGCAGGCGATGCAGCTGACGTTCTTCTTCTTTCTGCCATCGCTGATGCTGTCGGGCTTCATGTTCCCGTTCCGGGGTATGCCGGGCTGGGCACAGACCCTGGGCGAGGTCTTTCCGCTGACGCATTTCCTGCGACTGATCCGGGCTGTGATGCTGAAAGGGGCAGGCCAGCCCGACATTGCGCAGCCGATGGCGGCGCTCATGGTCTTTGTGCTGGTCTATGGCCTGCTGGCACTGGCGCGCTTCCGTCGCACGCTGGATTGACGGGGCAGATTGAAAAGGGGCGCAGGTTTCCCCGCGCCCCGGTACTCATTACGAAAACTCAGGAGCGTCAGGCCGTCAGCCCGCCGGAATCGCCGCGCCCCATCAACTGCCGCAGCGCCACAGGCAGGATCAGGATGAGGCCGACAATCGTGGGTGTCATCGACGGCGCCACCAGCAGCAGCGCGGCCACGGTCAGCGCCAGCCGCTCCCACCCTTTCAGGGGCGCGAACAGCCAGCCGGTGACAGCCGCCGCCAGCACATAGATGCCCATTACTGCACCGAAGAAGGCAAGGAAGAAGGCCCCCCAGGTAAAGCCCTCGGTCACCAAGAGAAGCGCCGGCTGGAAGGCAAAGACGAAGGGCACCAGCACCTTGCCCATGCCGAGCCGGAACGCCGTGTTCCCCGCCTTGAAGGCGTTCGCCCCGGCGATCCCGGCCGCCGCATAGGCCGCCATGGCCACGGGTGGCGTGATGTCGGCGAGCACCCCATAGTAGAACACGAAGAAATGCGCCACGATCTGCTCCATCCCCAGCATGCCGAGGATGGGCGCCGCCACCGCCACCATGATAATGTAATTGGCCGTGGTCGGGATGCCGCAGCCCATCAGGATACAGACGATGGCCGTCAGCAGCAGCGTGAACAGCAGTGTCAGCGTCGGCACCGTCATCACCTCGAACGGCAGGATCGCCAGCCAGCCAGAGACCGAAGCCGCCCAGCCCGCTGCAACGCCCGTCACCATATAGGCGATCTTGAAGCCGACGCCCGTCAGGGTGACGACCCCGATGACCACACCCACCAGCGCTGCGGCGGCAGTCACCGACAGCGACTGACGCGCGCCAAGGCAGAAACCTTCCCACACGCCATGGGCGGTGCCCCGGATCGCCTGCGCGATGCCCCCCTTCATGAACTCCTGAATCGCCAGCACAACGATACAGGCGGTGATCGACCAGAAAGCGGCGGCAAAGGGCGTGCGGCCCGACAGCAGCACACCGACCAGCAGGATCAGCGGGAAGATCGACAGCCAGCCCTCCCTGATCACCTTCCAGGCATTCGGCAGTTCCTCGGCCGACAGGCCGCGCAGGCCCAGGCGCCGCGCCTCAAGATGCACCTGCACCAGCACGCCGAAGAAATGCATGAAGGCCGGGACCAGAGCGGCAGTCAGGATAGTGGTCAGCGGCACGCCCAGATATTCGATCATCAGGAAGGCCACCGCCCCCATGACCGGCGGTGTAATTTGTCCGCCGGTGGACGAAGCCGCCTCGACTGCCGCCGCGAAATGGCGGGGATAGCCGATGCGGATCATCGCCGGGATGGTCAGCGCGCCTGTCGTCACCGTATTGGCAATGGAGGAACCCGAGATCGAGCCCAGCAGCGCCGAGGACAACACCGAAACCTTGGCAGGCCCGCCCGCATAGCGCCCGGCGAGCGCCGAGGCCACGTCGATGAACAATTGCCCCAGCCCGATCCGCGTCGCCATCACGCCGAACAGCACGAAGTGGAACACATAGGTGGCGATCACCCCCAGCGCGGTACCGTAGATGCCCTGCGAGGTCAGATAGAGGTGGTTGACGATGTTCGACCAGCTTGCCCCGGGATGCACAAGGATGCCCGGCATCGACTGGCCGAAATAGGCATAGGCAATGAACAGGATCGCGATGACCGGCAGAGGCCAGCCCATCGACCGCCGTACCGCCTCCAGCAGCACGACGATGAGAATGGTCCCCATCAGGATGTCGATAGGCAACGGGTTGCCCACCCGGAACGCAAGGTCCGCATAGATCCATGGCACATACAGCGCGGCAACCGCCCCGGCGATGGCCAGCAGCCAGTCGATCAGCGGCAGGCCCCAGGGCGCCAGAAGGCCCGGCTCGGTTCGTTTGGCGCCGAAGGCCGAAAAGCTCAGGAACACCAGCGCCAGCGTAACGCCCATGTGCAGCCCGCGATGCACCGTGGCCTGCGGAATGCCGAATCCGGCTGTATAATAGTGATAGCAGGACAACAGAAACAGGATGGCGCCGGTCAGGATGGCCAGCGGCCGCGCAACCTCGCGGAACCGCATTTCCGGGTCGAATTTCTCTTCCAGGGCCTGAAGCTCATCCGCTGTCAGATGCCGTGGCCCCTCGTCTTCCTCTACCTTTGCCATATGTCACTTGCCCCTGTGCTGACTGTTAAAAGCGCAACGGGGCCGCGCTCTGCGGCGCGGCCCCTGCTTCTGGCCGGTCTTGCGCCGGTCCTCGTTACTTCAGGAGGCCCGCTTCCTTGTAGAAGCGTTCCGCGCCCGGATGCAGCGGGATGCCCACGCCGTTCAGGGCGGTATCCGCCGTGATCAGCTTGCCTTTGGAATGGCCGGAATCCAGCAGCTTGCGGGTGTTCTCGTTCCACAGCGCCTTGGTGATCTGGTACACCAGCTCTTCCGGCTGATCGGCGCTGGTGATCCACTGCGCACCGACCGACAGAGTTTTCACATCGTCGGCATTGCCTTCATAGGTGCCGCCCGGCACGGTATCTGCCGCGAAGAAGCTGTACTTCTCGCAGATCGCGGGCGCTTCCTCACAGGTGATCGGCACGATCTTCACCGCATGCTGGCTGGCCAGTTCGGCAATCGCACCGGCCGGATAGCCACCCACGAAGAAGAACGCATCCATTGCGCCATCGCGCATCCGGTCGGCGGCCTGATCAGGCTTCAGGAACTCGGCCTTCACGTCCCCTTCAGACAGGCCATAGCCCTCCAGAATGATGCGCGCATCAACCAGCGTGCCCGACCCCGGCTCGTCCAGCGAGACGGTCTTGCCCTTCAGATCGGCTACACCGTTGATGCCCGATTCCGCGCTGGCGACCAGATGGATGCTTTCCGGGTAAAGGTTGGCAATGGCGCGCAGCTTTTCGACCGCAGGCTTGCCTTCCCAGATGCCCGTGCCGCTGTAGGCCCAGGTTGCCACGTCGGATTGCGAGAAACCCGATTCCAGCGTGCCACCGGCGATGGCGTTGATATTGGCGACCGAGCCGTTTGAGGACAGGGCCGAAGCGATAAGCCCCGGCACGCCGCAGGAGCCGCCCTCTTCACAGGGGCGCGACCCCGGCGGGTTCGAGATGGCATTGGCCAGCAGGCCGCCGATCGGGTAGTAGGTGCCAGCCGTGCCGCCGGTGCCGATACGGAAAAACGCCATGTCCTGCGCCTGCGCAGCACCCGCCACAAGGCCGGCCGTCAGCGCCAGACCCGCAAAGAATTTCTGATGAATCATACCAGCATCTCCCCTTGGCATTGAGGGCACCGTTCATCACGCGCCCTTGATCGCCACAGTAAGACCGACCAAATGGTCAAATGCAACCGCTTTGGGACAGGCGAAATGCCAATCCGGCCGCCTTAATGCCGGATTTGTTGACTCCTGGCTGCCGGTTTCCGACATGCCGATGCCGGTTGCAGGCTGGTCATCGCGCCACAGACAGGTTAGTCAGAAAGGGTTCTCAGGGCGGGGTGCAACTCCCCACCGGCGGTATAGCCCGCGAGCGCCTTCGGCAACGAAGGGTCAGCAGATCCGGTGAAACTCCGGGGCCGACGGTATAGTCCGGATGGAAGAGAATCGCGCACGGCCTGCCTCCCGCGGGCCGGGTGTGACTCGTGCTCTGGGACCTGACGCAATTGAACGGAAGGTTCCGAAAACATGACGACCAAAGCCCCCCGCATCGCTTTCATCCGCGCGCGCTGGCACGATGACATCGTGGACCGCGCACATGAGGGCTTTCTGGCCGAGGCCGCCCGGCTGATCCCCGGCGCCGAGGTGGAAACCTTCGACGTGCCCGGTGCATTCGAAATGCCGCTGGCCGCGAAGAAACTGGCGCAGACCGGGCGTTTCGACGCCGTGGTGGCTGCCGCCTTCGTGGTGGATGGCGGCATCTACCGCCACGATTTCGTCGCCGGTGCCGTGGTGACCGGGCTGATGAATGTGGGTCTTGAAACCGGCGTGCCCTGCCTGTCGGTCTCGCTGACGCCGCATAACTACCAGCCGGTCGATGTGCTGACCGATTTCTACCGCGACCATTTCGTCAAGAAGGGCGCCGAGGCCGCCAGCGCGGTGCGGCAGCTTCTGGACCTTGAGGCGCGGCTGGCAGGCTGAGCCTAAAGCCGCATATGGTGGCGCCCGGTCAGCCGGGCGCGCACCTGCGCCAGTTCAGCCTCGCGGCGTGGTGCGTCCCAGTTCAGAACTTCGGCGAGCAGCCCTGCGATCCGGTCCAGGTCGCGCATGCTCAGCCGCCCGGTGACGGCAAGCGCGGTGCGCCGCATCACCAGATCCTCCAGACCTTGCACCTGTTCGTTGCGGCTCAGCCAGCCCAGCTCTTCCAGTGTGTAATCGGGCGCATCTTCCAGCGAGGTAGGCGCCGCACCCTCCGCCTGCAGAATCGCCCGCGCCGTGGTGCCATAGCGTGCGAGCAGCGTGGCCGCCCGCCCCGGCGCCCCGCCCGCCTCAGCTGCCCAGACCGCAGGGTCAGCCGGATAATCCCGCCCGCCTCCGATGGGCAGATCGCGCGTGCTGACGCGCCGCGCCCGACCAAGGCGCGACAGAACCGTATCCGCCACCTCCTCGGCAAAGCCACGGAAGGTTGTCCACTTGCCGCCGACCAGCGAGATCACCGGCCAGTCGCGCGCATCTGACGGCTCGATTACCGGGGCGGAATGGTCGCGGCTGATCAGCCCCGCCGCCGTGCCATCCGACGCGGGCAGGGGCCGGATGCCGGAATAGGCATAGACGATCTGGCTGCGGTCGAACGCCAGCCCAGGCAGCAGGCTGCGCAGGCTTTGCAGGAAATAGTCGATTTCGCCGTCCTCGCAGCGCACGCCGTCCGGGTCATCGGCACGGGTATCGGTCGATCCGACCAGCGCCCGCCCAAGATAATCGAACACCAGGCAGATGCGCCCGTCATCGGCCTCGAAATAGATCATCCGCCCCTTCAGCGCCGCCAGAAGCGCCGGATGATCCAGCAGGATATGCGATCCCTTGGTGCCGCCGATCAGCCGCGTTTGCAGGCCCAGCGTGGCGTTCACCGCGTCGATCCACGGCCCCGCCGCATTGATCACCACACGCGGGCGCAGTGCCAGTTCGGTGCCATCGACGGCACGCAGTCGCACCGTGGCGCCCTCCGCCCCCAGCAGGGCGCAATGATTGAAGGCCCGCGACGCCGAGCTGGCCCGCAAACCATCCTGCACCAGCTCCAGCACCAGCCGTTCGGGATGCGCCACGGTCGCGTCATAGTAGCGCCCTGCCGCCACGATGCGCGGGGTCAGCGGCGGGATTTCGGCCAGCGCCCTCGCCCGGCCCCACAGCGCATGGCGCGGCATGACCCGCGCGCGGGCCCCATAGAAATCGTAAAGCGCGAGGCCAATTTTCATCAGCACCGCCCCGCGCGCTCGTGGCGCGGTGGTCGATCCCATCAACGTGCGCACCGCCGCGCCAATGCCCTTGAACCACGAAAAGATCGGGATCACGGTCGGCAGCGGATGCACGCAATGCGGCGCGTTGCGCAGGAGAAGGTTCCGCTCCAGCGTCGATTGGGCGACAAGGCGGAACTCGCCGGTTTCCAGATACTTTATGCCGCCATGGATCAACCGCGAGGGCGCAGCCGATGTGCCCGAGCCATAGTCGCCCTTGTCGGCGATCACGCAGGTCAGCCCCTGTTCGCAAAGATCGCGGAACAGGCCCGCGCCATTGATCCCGGCGCCGAGGATCAGCACGTCAATGGGGGTCTCGGTCATTTCAGGCAGTCTCCTCGGGGGCCAGAGCCTCCAGCGCGGGCCAGATCGGCGCCAGTTGTGCGGCGATTTCGCCATGCAGCGCGTAACGGCGGGCCATCTCGGCGGCGCGTTCGGGCTGCGGGTCAAAGGTGGCGCCTTCCGGCGCTGGCGGGCCGTGCCGCGGGCTTAGGTAAAGCCCCACCCCTGCCCCGGCACAAAGCGCGGCGCCCCAGGCGGCGGCCTCGCCGGTGCCGGGCACGGTGACCGGCAGGTTCAGCACATCGGCAAACAGTTGCGCGATGGCCGGATTGCGGGAAATCCCCCCGGTCAGCCGTACTTCGCGCGGGGCAAACCCTTCGCGCAGCGCATCGACATGCAGGCGGTGGTTGAAGGCGATGCCCTCCACCACGGCGCGCAGCATGTCACCCCGGTCATGCCAGCCGCGCAGGCCAAGAAAGCCGGCGCTGGCCCCCGCTCCATGGGGTGAACCGAACAGGTAGGGGTGGAACATCAGCGTCGATTGCCGCGCCAGCGCGGCCTGCAACTCTGCCGCCGCCTGCGGATGGATCGAGCCCCCCGCAGCCTCGGTCGCCTGCCGCTCGGCGCCGAAGGTGCGATCCAGCAGCCAGTCGTAATTGGTGGCCGAGGCTGGTGAGATCGCCATGGCGTTCCATTCACCCGGCGCAATGCCGTTACGGCAGAACCAGCGCGCATCGCTGAGCGGCTGCCGCGTCACGGTTTCGTTGATCGAATAGGTGCCTGCGACAATGGCAACGATCCCCTCGCCATAGCCGCCGATGCCAAGGCCAGAGGCCGTCACATCGTGCAGCCCCGCCACAACTGGCGTGCCGATGCGCAGCCCCGTCAAAGCGGCGGCGGCTTCGGTCACATGACCCACCACATGATCCGGGCGGCTGATTTCAGGCAGGTTCAGCGTGCCAAGCCCGAAAATGCCGGGAATGTCTGCCGCATAGGCCTGCGTCGATACATCGGTGAAAGAGGTGCTGGCCTCGGTCAGATCGGTGCCGATGCTGCCGGTCAGGCAAAACCGGATCCAGTCCTTACAGGCCAGGACATGCCCGATCCGGGCGAAACGCTCGGGCTGGTTTCGCGCAATCCAGACCAGCAGCGCCGAAGGGGCAGAGGCATGCGGTTCCTGCCCCGTGCGCGCCAAAGCGGCCGCGGCGGTGCCATCGGCCTGCCAGCCCGCGACCACGTCCGCCGCGCGGCTGTCCAGCGACAGGATGCCCGCGCCCAGCGGTTGCGCCGCCTGATCGAGCAAGTAAAGCCCGTCGCCATGCGCTGTCGCCGCCACTGCCGTGATATCACCCGGCGCGCGGCCAGATCTGGCCAGCGCCTCGGCCACCGCTTCGGCCGTCGCGCGCCAGAGACCGGCCATGTCACGTTCGACATACCGGGGCTGCGGTATCTGTTGCGGCACACGGCGCAGCGCCGCCGCGATCTCGCGCCCGTTCTCGTCAAAAATCACCGCCTTGCTGACGGTCAGGCCGTTGTCGATACCCAGCAGGCAAGCCATGGCAGATCCCTTTCGGAAAGATCGGGGCCGGATGCAGATGCACCCGGCCGCGCCTGAATGCCGGGGCGCGCAGCGGCGCCCCACCCGTCAATCACTCGGACAGGGTGAAAGCGGCGGTGTATTTGTCCACATTGTCCTTGGTGATCAGCAGGCAGTCGAAAAGCTGCTTTTCGGTCGCCGCGCCGGTGGAGCCGGTCTTGATCACGTTGTCGGCCTGACGCACAGCTTCGGCCGAGAAGACCGCGACGGGTTGCAGGACGGTATATTGCATCTCGCCCGCTTTCACCGCCGCGACCGCATCGGGCGAACCGTCGAAGCCACCGACCTTCACCTGATCCAGCTTGCCCGCCTCTTTCAGCGCAGCAATCGCACCCAGCGCCATCTCGTCATTGCCCGAAATCACACCGATGATGTCGGGGTTGGCTTGCAGCAGCGACTGCATCTTCTGGTAACCTTGGGTGCGGTCCCAGTTCGCCACTTCCTTGCCAACCTTTTCCAAATCCGGGTATTGGGTGATGACGGTCTCATAGCCGTTCGAACGGGTCGCGGCATTGTTGTCCGACGGATTGCCGAACAGCTCGACATATTTGCCGGCGTCGCCCACATCAGTCACCCACTGTTCCGCCCCCAGCGCGGCGCCTTGCGCGTTGTTCGACACGAGCTGCGCCTTGGCCAGCCCTTCCTGGTTGATTTCGGCATTCACCAGGATCACCGGGATGCCCGCATCCACCGCCTTTTTCACGGCCCCGATGGAGCCATCGGCATTTGCCGGGTCAAGGATGATAGCAGCCGACTTGTTGGTGATCGCGGTGTCGATCAGCGTGCTTTCGGCATTGGTGTCGCCCTTGTGGGCCGAGACATTGGCGGTATAGCCCATGCTTTCGGCGGTGGCCTTGGCCACTTCGCCCTCGGTGAACCAATAGGGGTTCGCCGGGTCGGTGACGATGATCGAGATCAGCCCCTCGGCTGCGGCGGCATAGCTCATCAGCGGGGTGACGGCCACGGCGGCCATCAGGGCACGGCGGGTCAGTTTCAGCATGGTTCTCTCTCCCTTGGTTTGGTCGTTTGCCGTCTTGGCAAGGCTTTCCGCGCGGGTCGGTTGGGTCCGGCCCGGTCGGGAAGGTCGGTCGGCTCAGCCCTTGCGCGGGCCTTTGCCGTATTGGATGGAGTTCATCAGCACGGCGAGCACGATCACCGCGCCGGTGAACACGGTCTGCCAGTAGGACGAGATCCCGATGATCACGAGCCCGTCGGACAGGAAGCCGATAACGAAGGCGCCCAGCATGGTGCCGCGCACCGTGCCGCGCCCGCCGGTCAGCGCGGCGCCGCCGATGACCACCGCTGCGATGGCGGTCAGTTCATAGGTGGTGCCAGCCGTCGGCCCGGCCGAGGTGAGCTGCGACGACAGCACCAGCCCCGCCACCGCCGCCAGCATGCCCGACAGCGTGTAGACGGTGATCTTCACCCGCTTGACCGGCACGCCCGACAGATCGGCCGCACGTTCATTGCCGCCCGAGGCGTAGAGCCAGCGCCCGAAAGCCGACCGGCTGAGCATCAGACCCGCCAGCACCGCAATTCCCGCCAGCACGAGAACCGAGATCGGAATACCCGCCAGCCTGTTGAAGCCCAGCCAGTCGAAGCCGGTGTTGCCCAGTTCCGGGCGCCCCGAAAGATTGTTGTAGGTCAGGCCGTTGGTCATCAGCAGGGCGACGCCGCGTGCCACATACATCACGCCCAGCGTGGCGACAAAGGCGGGCACCTTGAACCAGGCAATCAGCACGCCGTTCACCGCGCCCACCGCCGCGCCCAGCGCGCAGGTCAGCACCACGACCGCCCAGACCGGCGGGTAGAGGATGACGCCCAGCGCCTGCATCTCCACCCCCTGCATCAGCGCCCCGGCGATCACGCCGGAAAGCGCCAGCACCGAACCGACGGACAGATCGATCCCGCCGTTCAGGATCACCAGCAGCATGCCCACGGCCAGAATACCGTAGATCGCAACATGGCTGGCCATGATGAGGAAGTTCGACACCGTGAAATAGTTCGGCGACAGGAAGGAAAACACGGCGACGATCAGGATCAGCGCAAAGAAGGCGCGGCCTTCCAGCAGCAGCCGGCCAAGGCTGAAGGCGGGTTTCGCGGCGGCCGTGCGGGCGAGTGTGGTATCCGACATGGGATGGCTCCGTTACTTGGTCGCTGAGGATCGGCCGTCAGGCCGCCACGGACTCGCCCGAGGCGGCCATGATCTTTTCCTTGCTGACGTTGGAATCGAATTCGGCCGAGATGCGGCCCTTGTGCATGACGATGATCCGATGCGCGATCGACAGGCATTCACCGACTTCCGAGGTCGAATAGATCACGGCAAGGCCGCGCTTCGCCTCTTCGGCCAGCAGCTTGAACACCTCAGCCTTGGCGCCGATGTCGATACCGCGCGAGGGTTCATCCAGCATGATGACGCGGGGTTTCGTCGCCAGCATCTTGCCGATGACGACCTTCTGCTGGTTTCCGCCAGACAGTGAGCCGATGGCGGCGGCCGGGCCGGAGGTTTTCACCGTCACCTCGCGGATAGAGGCGTCGATCAGCGCGCGTTCGGCCTTCTTCTGGGTAAACAGCCCTTTGGTAAAGCTGGCGATGGAGGCAAGCGACAGGTTCTCGCCCACGCTCATGGTCTGCACGAGGCCGTCGCGCTGCCGATCCTCGGGGACAAGTGCCAGACCGCGCGCGATGCGTTCCGCGATGGAAAGATGCGAGATTTCGCGGCCCTCCAGCACCACCTCACCACTACTGGCGCGCAAACGGCCCGCCACGGTTTCCAGAAGCTCCGTCCGCCCGGCGCCCATCAGCCCGTAGATGCAGACCACCTCACCCGCGCGCAGATCCAGCGACAGCCGGTCCACCACGTTGAAGGCCCCCCCCTTGGGATCGGCCACCGTCAGGTCGCGCACCGACAGCGCCACTTCGCCAAAGACATGGCCTTCGGGCGGGCTGCCCAGATCGTAATTGTCGCCCACCATGTTTCGGACGATCCATTCAAGGTCGATTCCGGCGCGTGGCGCATAGGCGGTCATCGTGCCATCACGCAATACCACCGCGTGATCGGTGATCTGCAACGCCTCTTCCAGGTGGTGCGAGATATAGACGATGCTGACCCCCTTGGCCGTCAGGTCGCGGATGACCTTGAACAGCACCTCGACCTCGGACGCCGACAGTGCGCTGGTCGGTTCGTCCATGATCAGGATGCGGCTGTCCACCGACAGGGCGCGGGCGATTTCCACGATCTGCTGCTGGCCAAGGCGCAACTCCTCCACCGGGGTCAGCGGGTCGATGTCTTCCTCAAGCTCTGCCATCAGGCGGCGGGCCTGACGTTCCTCTTCGGCGAAATCGACGCCGGTCGGGCCCATGATCTCGCGCCCCATGAAGATATTGTCGCGCACGCTCAGGTTCGGGGCGAGGCTGAGTTCCTGATGGATGATGGAAATCCCGCGATCCCGCGCCTCGGTCGAATTGTTGAAGGCGACCGGCTTGCCATCAAGAATGATCTCGCCGCTGGTCGGCTGGATCACACCGGAAAGGATCTTCATCAGCGTCGACTTGCCCGCGCCATTCTCGCCGAACAGCGTGGTCACCTGCCCGCGATGAATGTCGAAGTTCACGCCTTTCAGCGCATGAACATTACCGTAGGATTTCGCCACGTTACGGGCGGCCAGAACCACCTCGGCCAGATCCGGTTTTTGCTGCGGAACATCGGTCATTTCACGGTGATCCTCACAGGGGTGATCATCCAGTTTTTCGGATTCACCAGCCGGAACGCGCCGATGACCTCGACCGTCCTGCCTTGCAACGATGCGGTATCCAGCCCGTCCAGAACTGCCTTTTTCATGGCGCGGTTGATGCCAGAGCCGGCATCCTGATACTCGATCTGGTTCTTGAAACTGCCAAAGGCGATGTCCCCCGGCGCGTCGCGCAGATCGGTGCCGTTGATTGCCGGGCCGGTTTGCAGCCGGACCTTGATTTCCGGCGGCATGCCCTCGATGGCAAGCTGGTAGACGCCTGATTTTCCCTCACCCACCACACCGGAAAGCTTCACCGGAATGATGGCCCCTGTCGAAGACACGGTGCCGTATTTCTGGCCCGCCGCCGCCTTGTCGGCCAGAGCCTCAGGCGCGATGACCAGCGCATCCACCGCCCGGCCCTCGATATTGGCCTGAATGCGGGGAAACTCCGCCTCGCCAAAGCTGTCGGGCGAAAACGCCTGCTGGCGCACATCCAGATCGGACCCGAGACGCACCACCTTGGTATCCAGCGCCATCGCCGCCAGCAGCGCGAGGCCCAGCGCCAGCGAAAGCATCAGCCCACGGCGCGGCGCGGCGGGCGCACGGGGGGCGGGGGATGTGGCGCGGTTCATCGGCGGACCTCCTGGATGATGGGACGGCAGGCGGCGAATCGAGCCGGGGCGCCCCCGGCGGCCGACACCGCAAGACGGGCGCCGCACAGCGGGCGTGCTGCCGATGATGTTGTGATCTCTTTCATTTTCAACGGCATGCACCCCTCCCCGGCGCCTGTCGTGACGGCTGTCCTCCCCGATATTTCGCCGCCCTCCAGCGATGCGAACTCCGGCCAGCCTTTTCTTGACAGTTCCAACCGTAACTGAAATAAATTTCGTTGTCCGCAAAAAAATACACATGCATCGTGAAACTGTGCTATGAAGCGGAAACGGCATCGGAGGAGGTGTCGGGACACGGCTGCGTATCTGCGAGCCGAAAGCGGGAGGCGAAAAGACATGGCAGGACAGGGCAACGGGCGCGACCTGCTGATCGGCATTGATGCGGGAACCTCGGTCATCAAGGCCGTGGCCTTTGATCTGGCCGGACGTCAGATTGATGCGGCAGCCGTGCCGAATCGTTATGCCAGTCGGACCGGCGGGGCCGTTACGCAGTCGCTGACCGATACCTGGGCCGATTGCGCCGCCGCGCTGCGCGGTCTGGGCGCGAAGGTCGCGGGGCTCGCCGCCCGCACCGCCGCGCTGGCAGTTACCGGGCAGGGCGATGGCACCTGGCTTGTGGGCGCGGGCAACCGGCCTGTGGGCGACGCCTGGCTGTGGCTGGATGCCCGTGCTGCACCCACGGTCGCACGGCTGGCCGCAACACCCGCGAACCGCACAAGATTCGAGGCGACAGGCACCGGGCTGAACACCTGCCAGCAGGGTAGCCAGCTTGCCCATATGCAGACGCATCACCCCGAGCTTCTGGCGCAGGCCGAGGTCGCGCTGCATTGCAAGGACTGGCTTTACCTCAACCTGACGGGGGTGCGCGCCACCGATCCGTCGGAGGCCAGCTTCACCTTCGGCAATTTCCGCAACCGTGCCTATGACGATGCGGTGATTGATGCGCTGGACCTGAGCGCCCGTCGCCACCTGCTTCCCGAAATCATTGACGGCACGCAGATCACCCATCCGCTGACGCCCGGGGCCGCCGCGCAGACCGGGCTGCTTGCGGGTACGCCGGTCAGCCTTGGCTATGTGGACATGGTGATGACCGCACTGGGCGCCGGCGTCGTGGGTGGGCCGGGGGATGTGGCTTGCTCCACCGTCGGCTCCACCGGCGTGCACATGCGCGCGGTTGAGGCCGGCGACGTGCATCTGAACGCCGAGGGCACCGGATATGTGATCTGCCTGCCGCTGCCCGGCCTGGTCACGCAGGTGCAGACCAACATGGCCGCCACGCTGAACATCGACTGGGCGCTGGGTCTTGCCGCCGATGTGTTGCGCGACTTCGGTCAGGAGGTCAGCCACCGCGATCTGGTAGCCCGCATCGACGGCTGGCTGGCGCAAAGCACACCAGGCCAGATCGTCTACATGCCCTATATCTCGGCCGCCGGGGAGCGCGGCCCCTTCGTCAACGCCGACGCCCGCGCGGGCTTCACCGGCCTTTCGCTGAACCACCGCTACCCCGACATTCTGCGCGCCGTGGTCGAGGGGCTGGGCCATGCCATGCGCGATTGCTATGCCGCCATGGGCAGCCTGCCCGGAGAGCTGCGCCTGACCGGCGGGGCCGCCCGGTCGCGCGGGCTGCGTAGCATCCTCTCCGCCGCGATTGACGCGCCGGTGCGCGTGTCGGCCCGCGAAGAGGCGGGGGCGGCAGGCGCCGCCATGATGGCTGCCGTCGCCATCGGCGCTTATCCCGATATGCGCGCCTGCATCGCCGAATGGGTCACCCCCCTTCTGGGCACGCCCGAGACCCCCGACCCCGCGCTGGTCGCCGCCTATGGCCGCATCTTTCCCGCTTTTGCCGCCGCGCGGCGTGGCCTTGTCCCCGCCTGGGACGCGCTGGCCGCCGCCCGGACGTTCCATGAAGGAGACTGACATGACCACCGAACCCGGAATGATCGACCTGTTCGTCATCGGCGGCGGGATCAACGGCGCCGGTATCGCGCGCGATGCCGCCGGGCGCGGCCTGTCGGTCGTGCTGTGCGAAAAGGACGATCTGGCCGAGGGCACCTCGTCCCGTTCCGGCAAGCTGGTGCATGGCGGCTTGCGCTATCTGGAATATTACGAATTCCGGCTGGTGCGCGAGGCACTGATCGAACGTGAGGTGCTGCTGAACGCAGCCCCGCACATCATCTGGCCGATGCGCTTTGTCCTGCCGCACAGCCCCGAGGACCGGCCCGCCTGGCTGGTGCGGCTGGGCCTCTTTCTTTACGACCACCTTGGCGGCCGCAAGAAACTGCCCGGCACCCGCACACTGGACCTGAGGCGCGACCCCGAGGGCACGCCGATCCTCGACCAGTTCACCCGCGGTTTCGAATATTCCGATTGCTGGGTGGATGACGCGCGGCTCGTGGTACTGAACGCGCTTGGCGCCGCTGAAAAGGGCGCCGAGGTGCTGACCCGCTCGCCTGCCATTTCGGCCCGGCGCGAAAACGGCGGCTGGACCGTCATCACCCGCGACAGCACCACCGGCGAAACCCGAACCTTCCGCGCGAAATGTCTTGTGAACTGCGCCGGCCCCTGGGTCAGCGAGGTGATCAACAATGTCGCCGGGTCCAATTCGTCCCGCAATGTGAGGCTGGTCAAGGGCAGCCATATCATCGTGCCGAAATGGTGGGCCGGATCGAACGCTTATCTGGTGCAGAACCACGACAAGCGCGTCATCTTCATCAACCCCTACGAGGGCGACAAGGCGCTGATCGGCACCACCGACATTGCCTATGAGGGCCGGGCCGAGGATGTGGCAGCAGACGAATCCGAAATCGACTATCTGCTGGCCGCCGTGAACCGCTATTTCAAGGAAAAGCTGCGCCGTTCTGACGTGCTGCACAGCTTTTCGGGCGTGCGGCCGCTGTTCGACGATGGCAAGGGCAACCCTTCTGCCGTGACGCGCGATTATGTCTTCGATCTGGATGAAACCGGCGGCGCCCCGCTTCTGAACGTCTTCGGCGGCAAAATCACCACCTTCCGCGAACTGGCGGAACGCGGATTGCGCCGTCTGCGCCATATTTTTCCGAAGATGGGGGAAGACTGGACGCAGCACGCCCCCTTGCCGGGTGGCGAGGTGCCCGGCGCGGATTACGAGACCTTCGCCAACGGCCTGCGCGACAGTTACCCCTGGATGCCGCGCAAGCTGGTTCAGCATTACGGGCGGCTTTACGGCGCACGCACCCGCGATGTGGTAGGTGCGGCGACCACACTGGCCGGGCTGGGCCGTCACTTCGGCGGCAACCTTTACGAGGCCGAGGTGCGTTACCTGACCGCGAAGGAATGGGCCCGCACCGCCGAGGACATCCTTTATCGCCGGACCAAGCATTACCTGCACCTGACCGAGGCCGAGCGCGCGGCCTTTGCCGACTGGTTCACCGCCGCCCGCCTTGCCGCCTGAGGTTCCCATGGCCCTGACGCTTTCGCTCAATACCAATCCGCTGGTGAACCGCTTTGCCGACCCGGATGATCTGATCGACACCGTGGCGCGTGACCTGCGCATCCGTGATCTGCAACTGACGCATGAGTTCATCAACCCGGGCTGGCCCGCCCCGGTGATCCGCCGCCTGACCCGGCAGATGGGTGCCGCGCTGGCACGGACGGGGGTGAGGGTCACCTCTGGCATGACCGGGCCCTACGGGCGGCTCAATCACTTCGGCCACCCCGACCGCGATGTGCGGCGCTATTATGTCGACTGGTTCAAGACCTTCGCCGACATCACCGCCGATCTGGGCGGCACCTCGGTCGGCACGCAATTCGCCATCTTCACCTATCAGGATTACGACGATCCGATGCGGCGCGAGGCGCTGATCCAGACCGCGATCGACTGCTGGGCCGAGGTGGCGGAATATGCGAAATCCGCCGGGCTGCGCTATGTGTTCTGGGAACCGATGAGCGTGGGCCGCGAATTTGGCGAAACCATCGCCGCAGCGCTGGCGCTGCAAGACCGGCTGACGGCGGCGGATATGGCGGTGCCGATGTGGATGATGGCCGATATCGACCATGGCGATGTCACCAGTCCCGACCCCGACGATACCGACCCTTACGCCTGGGCGCGGGCGGTGCCCAAAGTCAGCCCGATCATCCATATCAAGCAGTCGATGATGGACAAATCCGGCCACCGCCCCTTTACGGCGGCCTTCAACGCCAAAGGCTCGATCCAGCCCGAACCGCTGCTGGCCGCCTTTGCCGAAGGCGGCGCGATGGATAACGAGATCTGCCTTGAACTCAGCTTCAAGGAACGCGAGCCGAATGACCGGCAGGTGATCGCGCAGATCGCCGAAAGCGTGGCTTTCTGGGCGCCGCATATCGACAGCGGCGCGCAAAACCTGAATATCTGAGGTCGCATAACCCCGGAGCCCGCCGATGTCCCAAGCCTTCGCCTTCGCCACCGCAACCGAAATCCTGTTCGGACGCGGAAAGTTGGTCGAGGCACCGGCCCGCATCGCAGCCTTGGGGCGGCGCGTCCTGCTGGTTGGCGGGGCGACCCCTGCCCGTGCGGCGCCATTGGCCTCCGCGCTGGCAGCGGCAGGTTGCAGGGTCACGCATTTCGCCGTGCCGCGTGAACCCGATGTGCCGCTGATCGAGGCCGGGGTGGCACTAGCCCGCACCACGGGCGCCGAGGTCGTCGTGGCCCTTGGCGGCGGCGCAGTGATCGACGCGGGCAAGGCCATTGCCGCAATGGCGCCCGCCCCGCGTCAGATGCTGGATCATCTGGAGGTCGTGGGCCTTGGCCTGCCGCTGGATGTGGCCCCCCTGCCCTTCATCGCCATCCCCACCACCGCCGGCACCGGGGCCGAGGTCACGCGCAACGCAGTGATCGGTGTGCCCGATCATGCCCGCAAGGTCAGCCTCCGCGACGCGCGGATGCTACCGCGTCTGGCGCTGGTCGATCCGGCGCTGACCGATGGCTGCCCGCGCGCGATAACGCTCGCCTCGGGGCTGGATGCCATCACGCAGGTGATCGAGCCCTTCACCAGCACCCGCGCCAACCCGCTGACCGACGCGCTTTGCGCCGATGCGATCCCGCGCGGACTGGCGGCGCTGAAGCGGCTGATGCAGGGCGAGGACGCACAGGCGCGCGACGAAATGGCCTGGGTGAGCCTGTGCGGCGGCCTCGCGCTGGCCAATGCCGGGCTGGGCGCCGTGCATGGGCTGGCCGGTCCGCTGGGCGGGCTGACCGGCGCTGCGCATGGCGCGATCTGCGGCGCCCTTCTGCCGCATGTGCTGCGCGCCAATCGCCGCGCGGTGGCCGATCCGGCGCGGCTGGACCGGGTGGCGGGCTGCCTGTCCGAGGCTTTCGAAAGCGCGCCCGACATGGACAGCGCCGCACAGGCTCTGTCTGCATGGTCGCAAAGCGCCGGTCTGCCCGGCCTTGCCGCGCAGGGCATCGGGCCAGAGGCCCGCGCCGCGGCGGCACTGGCCGCCGCCACTTCGTCCTCGATGAAGGCCAATCCGGCGCCCCTGTCGGCAGCCGATCTTGTCGCCGTCCAAGACGCCGCCGCCTGAAAGGAAGCCCATGGCCCGCCGCAGCCCGCTTGACCCCGAGGAAAGCCTCGCCATCCGCGCGGCCTGGTTGCATTACGCGGGTGGGCTGACACAGGCCGCCGTGGCGAAACGGCTGGGCCTGCCCTCGGTGAAAACCCACCGGCTGATCGCGCGGGCGGTGGCGGACGGGGCGGTCAAGGTGTCCATCGACGGCGCGATTGTCGAATGCGTGGAACTGGAGCAACAGTTGGCCACCCGCTACGGGCTGGAAAGCTGCGAGGTTGCCCCCGATCTGGGGGAAGAAGGGCTGCCGCTGCGCGCGCTGGGTCTGGCGGGCGCGGGCTTCCTGCGGCGGGTCATTGAAAGCGGTGAACATGCGGTGATCGGCCTTGGCCATGGCCGCACGCTGGCCGCCGCCGTCCAACACCTGCCGCGCTTTGACGCCGGGGGCACACGCTTCGTCTCGCTTCTGGGCGGGTTGACGCGGAACTACGCCGCCAACCCGCATGACGTGATGCACCGCATGGCCGAAAAGACCGGCGCGCAATCCTATGTCATGCCGGTGCCCTTCTTCGCCAATTCGGCCGAGGACCGGGCGATCCTGCTGGCACAACCCGGCGTGCGCGAGGTGTTCGACATGTCGAACGGCGCGGGGCTGAAGGTAGTGGGCATCGGCACCGCCGACGCCGATGCACAGCTTGTCGCCTCGGGCATGATCGAACCGCGCGAGATCGCCGAGATCAATGCGGCGGGTGGCGCGGGCGAGATGCTGGGCCACTTCTTTGACGCTGCCGGGCATGTGCTGGAAACCACGCTGACCGCACGGACCCTGGCCGTGGATCTGGACGGGCCGGAGGGCAGCCATGTCGTCGCCGTCGCAGGCGGTCCGGGCAAGGTTGCGGCTGTGCGGGCGGTGTTGAACAGCGGACGGTTGCGGGGCCTCATCACCGACGAGGCCACCGCCATGGCACTGATGCAGGACGCGGATTAACCCCGCGCCAAAAGTTTTGCCCGCGCCATGATCGCCTCTTTGGTGATCCCGAACTCCTGATACAGCCGCTCTGCCGGGGCGGAGGCGCCGAAGCCCGGCATACCGATCATGTCATCCTCGCTGGCGATATAACGGGTCCAGCCGAACTTGCCCGCAGCCTCAACCGCGATGCGGGGGGCATTGCCCAGAACCTCGGCGCGATAATCGGCGGGCTGAGCCTCGAACAGCTCCCACGAGGGCATGGAGACCACGACAACCGCCATGCCTTCGCAATGCAGCGCCCCGGCGGCTTCGACGGCCAGCGCAACCTCGGTGCCCGTCGCGATCAGCGTCACATCCCGCCCTTCGCCGAACTGGCGGATCACATAGGCGCCCTTCGCGGTCAGGTTTTCGGCTCCCGCCTCCAGACGCAGTTGCGGCACGTCCTGACGCGACAGCGCCATCAGCGAGGGCACATGGCGGTTGCGAATGGCGATATCCCAGGCTTCCAGCGTTTCCACCACATCGGCGGGGCGGAACACCGTCAGCCCCGGAATAGCGCGCAACGAGGCCATGTGTTCGATGGGCTGGTGGGTCGGGCCGTCCTCGCCCAAACCGATGCTGTCATGCGTCATCACATAGACGACGCCCAGACCCATCAGCGCCGACAACCGGATCGCATTGCGGCAATAGTCGGAAAACACAAGGAACGTGCCGCCATAAGGAATGAACCCGCCATGCAGGGCGAGGCCGTTCATCGCGGCCGCCATACCGAATTCGCGCACGCCATAGCCGATGTAACGGCCCGGCGCCTCGCGCGTATACTGGCTGTCCACCGCCGGAACGCGCGTGAGGTTCGAGCCGGTAAGGTCAGCCGAACCACCGATCATTTCGGGCAGCGCCCGGGTCAGCGCCTCCAGCGCCATCTGGCTGGCCTTGCGGGTGGCGGCCTTCTTCGGCTGGGCGAACAGCGCCGCGCGCGCCTCGGCCACGGCGGCATCATATGCCGGGGGAAGATCGCCCGACAGGCGGCGCAGAAACTCGGCCCGTTCCGCCTCGGGGCGGGCGGCAAGGCGGGATTCCCATGCCGAACGATCCGCAGCCCCGCGCACCCCGATAGCCTGCCATTCGGCACCCAGATCGGCGGGAATTTCAAACGGCGCGGCGGTCCAGCCAAGTGCCGCCTTGGTCGCTTCGGCCTCAGCCGCACCAAGCGGAGAGCCATGCACCGCATAGGTGCCCGCCTTGCCGGGCGAGCCGAAACCGATCACGGTCTTCATCGCGATCAGCGAAGGCTTCGCGGTTTCCGCCTTCGCCGCCGCGATGGCCGCATCCAGAGCCTGCCCGTCATGGCCATCGCAGCTTTGCACATGCCAGCCGCAGGCGCGCAGCCGCGCCGGCACATCCTCGGAGAAGCTGACCGAGGTCGGCCCGTCAATGGTGATGGCATTGTCATCGTAAAGCACGATCAGCTTGCCCAGTCCCAAATGCCCGGCAAGGCTGATCGCCTCTTGCCCGATCCCTTCTTGCAGGCAGCCGTCGCCCAGAAACACATAGGTATGGTGATCCACCAGATCGGCGCCGAACTCGGCCGCCAGCCTGCGTTCTGCCAGCGCCATGCCGACAGCGGTGGCAATGCCCTGCCCCAGCGGCCCGGTCGTGACCTCGATCCCCTGCGCATGGCCATATTCCGGGTGGCCCGCCGTGATCGCGCCCCACTGCCGGAAGTTGCGGATCTGATCCAGCGTCATGTCCTCGTAGCCCGTCAGATGCAGCAGCCCGTAAAGCAGCATCGAAGCATGGCCGTTCGACAGCACGAAACGATCACGATCCGGCCATGCGGGATTCTTCGCATCAAATTTCAGATGCTTGCGAAACAGCACTGCGGCCGCATCCGCCATCCCCATCGGCGCGCCGGGGTGGCCGGATTTCGCCGCCTCCACCGCGTCGATGGCCAGCGCGCGCAGGCAGTTGGCAAGAGCGAAATTCTGCGGGTCAAGCGCGGCCTTGGCCGCGATGGCGTTGTCCATCGGCATGGGCGTCCTCCTGTTTGCGCTAACGTAACTTCTGCTCTGTGATTTCACAACAAAAATCACATTATAAAATCACAACATAACAATAATGTTGTTGTGATATGCCGCGCCCATGTTAGAAAGCGATCAGCAGCAGGAGGGAATCGTGAAGCGCGAGGAACGCAGACAGGCGATCATGGATCTGCTGGTCGAGGCGCGCGCCGTCGATCTGGATGACCTGGCCGACCGCTTTGCCGTGTCGAAAATGACCATTCACCGCGATCTGGACGATCTGGAACAGGCGGGCCTGCTGCGCAAGGTGCGTGGCGGCGCCACCATCGAGGCCGGAACTCAGTTCGAAAGCGACTTCCGCATCCGCGAATTGCAGGACGGCGCCGCCAAGGCCCGCATGGCCCGCGCCGCGCTGGATCTGATCGAGCCGGGCATGACGGTGATGATCAACGATGGCTCCATGGCCGCGCTGCTGGGTGCCTCGCTGGTGGACAAGCGGCCGCTGACCGTCATCACCAACAATGCCGCCATCCTTGACCGGCTGAAGAACGAAGCGGGCATCACGCTGATCGCCCTCGGCGGCGTGTTCAGCGCCAAATTCAACGGCTTTTTCGGTGTGGTGACCGAAGGCGCACTCGCACGGCTGCGCGCCGATATCGCCTTCATCTCCTCCCCTGCCGTCTCGGGCCTGCAGGCCTTTCACATGGATGACGCCGTGGTGCGCGCCAAGCGCGCCATGATGGCGGCTTCGGCCCGCTGCTGCCTGCTGATCAACCACGCCCGTTTCGGCCGCTCGGCGCTGCATGTGCTGGCCGATCTGACGGAGTTCGACACCATCATCACTGACGATGCCCCCGCGCCCGAGGATCGCGCCGCGCTGGACCGCGCGGGGATCGCTTTGACCATTGCCAAGGATTGATACATGGAACCGCAAGTCTGGATCGGCACAAGCTGGAAGATGAACAAGGTGTTGGCCGAAGGCCGCGCCTTTGCTGAAGGGCTGCGTGCTGCCGACACCGCGCGCGATCCGCGCATCCAGCGCTTCGTCATCCCGCCCTTCACCCTTGTGCGCGAGGTGAAGGCGGCGCTGGCCGACACCAGCGTCAAGGTCGGTGCGCAGAACATGCACTGGGCCGATGACGGTGCCTGGACCGGCGAGGTCTCGCCCGTGATGCTGAAGGATTGCGGGCTGGACATCGTGGAACTCGGCCACAGCGAGCGGCGCGAGCATTTCGGCGAGACCGATGAAACCGTCGGCCTCAAGACCGAGGCGGCGGTGCGCCACGGGCTGATCCCGCTGATCTGCATCGGCGAAACGCTGGCTGAACGCGAATCGGGCCGCGCGCAAGAGGTGCTGGAGACGCAGGTGCGTGGCGCCCTGGACAAGCTGTCGGGGGCGCAGAAACAGGCGCAGATCCTGCTGGCCTATGAACCCGTCTGGGCCATCGGGGTGAACGGCATCCCCGCGACCTCCGATTACGCCGATGCGCGGCAGGCCGAGATCATCGCAGTGGCTGAAGATGTGCTCGGCCGCCGAATCCCCTGCCTCTATGGTGGCTCGGTCAATCCGGGCAACTGCGAGGAACTTATCTCCTGCCCGCATATCGACGGGCTGTTCATCGGGCGCTCGGCCTGGAATGTCGAAGGTTACCTCGACATTCTGGCCCGTTGCGCTGCCAAACTGTGAAGGATCACGACATGAAACTGGCAATTGCAGGCGACAGCGCGGGTGAAGGTCTGGCCAAGGTTCTGGCCGAACACCTGAAGGATAAGCACGATGTGGCCGAGATCAGCCGCACCGAGGCTGGCCCCGACACCTTCTACGCCAACCTCTCGGACCGCGTAGCAAGCGAGGTTCTGGCGGGCACCTATGACCGCGCGATCCTCGTCTGCGGCACCGGCATCGGCGTCTGCATCGCGGCGAACAAGGTGCCGGGCATCCGCGCCGCGCTGACGCATGACACCTATTCCGCCGAACGCGCCGCGCTGTCGAACAATGCGCAGATCATCACCATGGGCGCCCGCGTCATCGGAACCGAGCTTGCGAAGGCCATCGCCGACGCCTGGCTGGCCGAAACGATGAATTTTGACGCGAGCGGCCGGTCCGCCGGCAATGTTTGCGCCATTGATGAGGTGGACGCGAAGTACAACAAGCGGTAATCGCTTGATGAGAGAGCTTGACGGGGTGCGTTGGCCCGCACCCCAGCCAATCCGAAAGGGGCAATGATGCTTCGCCTGCCCAATGACGGCGCTGCCACCGGCACGCCGCTGGACGAATACCTGCGCGCGCGCGGCGGGGCGGCGGCCATTGTCGCCGCGCTGGCTCATGCCTTGCCGCCGCTGGCCGACCGGCTGGCCGCCGGACGCCTGCATGGCGACCCCGAGGCCATCGTCGGCACCAACGATTCCGGCGACAAGCAGAAGGCGCTGGATGTCGCCGCGCATGATCACATGCTGGCCGCCCTTGCCGCTGCTGGCGTGCGCAAGGTGCTGTCGGAAGAGGCCGAGGCGGTGATCGACCTTTCCGCCGAAGGCGCATTCGACGTGGCGATCGACCCGATCGACGGCTCCGGCTCCATCGGAATCGGCGCGCCGCTGGGGATGCTGTTTTCCATCCTGCCCGCCGCGCCCGAGGGCTTTCTGCGGACCGGACGCGCCATCGTGGCGGCGGGCTATGCCTCTTTCGGGCATAGCTGCGACTTCGGCTTCTCGCTGGGCGAAGGCGTGATCATCGCCACCTTCGACCGTGAGCTGAATGGGTTCCGCATCGCCCGCGAGGGTGTGACGCTGAAGCCGGAAACGAAAAGCATCGCCTATAACGCCTCGAACGAACGGCACTGGCCAGAGGGGCTGCAAGCCTGGGCGCGCGATCTGCGCGCCGGGAAGGAAGGCCCGCGCGGCAAGGATTTCAACATGCGCTGGCTGGCAGCGGCAGTGGGCGAATTGCACCGCATCCTGCTGCAAGGCGGCGTGTTTCTCTATCCCGCCGACCGCCGCAAAGGGTATGAGAACGGCCGCCTGCGGCTAGTTTACGAAGCCGCGCCCATTGCCTTTCTGATGGAGCAGGCGGGCGGCAAGGCCACCGATGGCGCCGTGCCGATCCTTGACCGGCAGCCGCAGTCCCTGCACGAAAATACCGCACTCATCTTCGGTGCCGCGGAAGAGGTCGATACCATCGGCTGCTACCTCGGCGCCCCCAACTCCCGACAAGGATGATTCCATGGCCCGGATCACGCTTCGCCAACTGCTCGACCACGCCGCCGAAAACGGCTACGGCGTCCCCGCCTTCAACATCTCGAACATGGAACAGGGGCTGGCCATCATGGCCGCCGCGAAGGCGACCAATTCGCCGGTGATCATTCAGGCGAGCCGCGGCGCCCGCGCCTATGCCGGTGACCGCGTTCTGGCCCGCCTGATCGACGGCCTGACCGAAACCTACCCGGACATCCCGGTCTGCATGCACCTTGACCATGGCAACAACCTCGCCACCTGCGCGACCGCCATCCAGAACGGCTTCACCTCGGTGATGATGGACGGCTCGCTGAAAGAGGATGGCAAGACCCCGGCCGACTACGCTTATAACCGCAACATCACCAGGGCGGTGGTCGATATGGCCCATGCCTGCGGCGTGTCGGTCGAGGGCGAGCTGGGCGTTCTGGGCAGCCTTGAAACCGGGATGGGCGATCAGGAAGACGGCCATGGCGCGACCGAGAAGCTGAGCCATGACCAGCTTCTGACCGACCCGGCGGAGGCCGAGAAATTCGTGGCGGAAACCGGCGTCGACGCGCTGGCCATCGCCATGGGCACCTCGCATGGCGCTTACAAGTTCACCCGCAAGCCCGATGGTGATATCCTCGCCATGCATGTCATCGAGGAAATCCACCGCCGCCTGCCGAACACCCATCTGGTGATGCACGGTTCCTCCTCGGTGCCTGAGGATCTGCAAAAGATCATCAACGCCTATGGCGGCGACATCAAGCCGACCTGGGGCGTGCCGGTCGAGGAAATCCAGCGCGGCATCAAGTCGGGCGTGCGCAAGATCAATATCGACACCGACAACCGCCTTGCCGCGACCGCCGCGATCCGCAAGTCGTTCTCGGAAGACCCGGCCGAGTTCGACCCGCGCAAATACCTGAAAGCCGCGATGGGCATGATGACCGAAGTCTGCAAACAGCGGTTCGAAGCCTTCGGCACCGCCGGCAACGCCGACAAGATCCGCGTCATGCCGGTCGAGGCGATGGCGAAACGTTACTGATCCGACCGGGCGCGCAGGCCCTGCTTGCGCGCCCGCAGGTCATGACCGCGGGGCGCCGCCAAAGGTGCCTCGGCCAGCGCGCCCAGATCGGCGCGCCGAAGTTTCTGGGTCGAGGTCGTGGGCAGACTGTCCACGAACACAACCACCCCCGGCACCTTGAAGTAGCTGAGTTGCGTCGCGCAACGGTCGAACACCGCCTGCGCCAGCGCGGCTTCGTCCTGCCCCGCCTTCGGCACGATGACGGCCAGAACCTCCTCGCCGCGCAGCGGTTCGGGCATGGCGACCACGGCAACCTGTGCGACACCGGCGCAAGAGGCCACCGCGCCTTCAACCTCGATGGCAGCGATATTCTCGCCCGAGCGGCGGATGATGTTCTTCTTGCGGTCGTTGAAGTAAAGCCGCCCCGCCGCGTCGCGGATCACCACATCGCCGGTATGGAACCAGCCGTCCGCCCAGGCCTCGGCCGTGGCTTCCGGGTTCTTCAGATAGCCCGAGAACAGCCCCCGGCGCGGATCGTCCCCCGACGCCCGCACCCAAAGTTCGCCCGGCGTTCCGTCGGGCACATCGGCGCCCGTGTCATCGACCACGCGCGCCTCCATCGCCGGGCCGGGGCGCGCGGGGTTGCCGATGCAACGGCTGCCCAACACGCGCGGCTCCTCCCATGCGCACAGCACACAGGCACCGCCGGTTTCCGTCATGGCCCAGCCTTCCAGCAGCGGCACACCATAGCGCGCCTCGAACACCGCATGGTGATCAGGATGCACGCCACCGCCCAGACCGAACCGCAGACCATGCGCGCGATCCTCGGGGCCTTCCGGCAGTTCCAGCAAGATGGCGGGCATGACACCAAGATAATGGAAGCAGGTCGCGCCCGTCTCTGCCGCCTCGTGCCACCAGTTGCGGGGGTGGAAGCGATCCACAATGATCTGCGCCCCGCCAGTCGTCAGCATCCCCATGAAGGAATGGCCCGACGCATTGACGTGAAACGCGGGCAGCGGCGTCATCAGCCGCTCAGCCCAGGGACGCAGCGAGATCGCGCCGCCCTGCGCGGCATACCAGCGCCCCCAGTTCAGGAAGTAAAGGTTCGACAGGATGCACCCTTTGGGCTTACCCGTCGTGCCGGAAGTATAGACCAGCGCCGCCTCGGCTTCCTCGCCCGTCTGGCCGCCGGGGGCAGCCGGGGCCGGGGGCGGCACCTCGCCGGGCCCGATCACCGGCAGGCCCAGCGAGGCAGCGGCACTGCGGACATGACCCGCCCGCGCTTCCAGCGCAATCGCCAGAACCGCGCCACTATGGCCCAGCACATAGCCGAACTCCTCGGCGCTGCCGTCTGGGTTCAGCGGCACCGCGCTGATGCCCAAGCTGTTCAGTGCCAGCCAGTGCAGGAAATGCTCGGGCCGGTTTTCCAGCAGCAGCGCCACCCGGTGTCCCGGCCCATAGCCAGCCGCTGCGAAATCAGACGCCAGCCGCGCCACTTCGGCCTGAACCTCGCCATAGCTCCAGCACGCCTTCGCGCCCCACAGCGCCTGAACCGAGGCAGGCAGCAGGAACAGCGGTGCATCGGGGCGTTCGGCGGCTTTATCCGCCAGCAGCGCGGCAATCGTCGTCATGTGCGCAGACCCGCCTTTTGCAGAAGCGGCAGAACCCTGTCGCAGAAATAAGGAAGTTCATACAGGTAGTTGGCGAAAGACAGCGCGATCCCGGCATAACCCTGCTCGGAAATCGCCTTCATCTCTTCGACAATCTTTTCCGGTGTGCCGACCAGCGGATAGCTGCCCGCCCCACCGGCAAAACGCTTGCGATAACGGTCATAGGCATCGGCGTCATGGGAATGCGAGAATTCCTTCTTGCCCGCCATATGCTGATCGACGGCTTCTTTATCCGCCAGTGTCACGGCATAGCGTTCGTAATACTCTTCCGCCTCGGCCTGCGTTTCGCGGCAGACCACATGGCAGACGGTATAACAGCCGACATCGCGCCCCACCTTTTCGGCGCGGCCACGAATATCCGCGACATGTTTGCCTGCCTCGGCAATCTCGGTGAATGTTGTGAACAGATATTCACAATGCGCCGCCGCGAAGTCACGGCCAGGGCCACCGAAAGCCGCGTTCATCGTCACCGGGCGCGGGGTTTGCAGGCTGGCCGGGCGGCTGACCGCCTGTTTCAGCTGGTAGAAATCGCCGTTGAAATCAATCGGCCCCTCGGCGGCATAGACCTGCTCGATGATCCGCAGCCATTCCGACGCCTGATCATAGCCCTTTTCCACCAGCGGGATGTTGAACATCCCGAATTCCTTCGGGTTCCAGCCGCAGACGATGTTCAGCCCGGCCCGCCCGCCCGAGATATGATCCACCGTCGCCAGCGCCTTGGCCGCGTAAAGCGGATGCACGATCGGCACATGCACGGTCATGAACAACCCGATGCGCTGCGTCGCCGCCGCAAGCCCCGCCGCCCAGCTGAAGGTTTCGTAAGACCATTCGCGCACCTTGTTCTTGCCGCCGAACCCGGCCCAGCGGGCGATGGGCAGGAAAAAGTCGATCCCCGCGCGGTCGGCGATCTGCGCCGCCGACAGGTTGTCGTTCCACAGCGCGCGCCAGCGTTCGGGCACATCGGTAATGGCCAGCCCGCCGTCGGCATTTGCCGCAAAGATACCAAGCTTCAGCTTGTTCGGGCCTTTCAGGGGATGCAGTCGCGTCATCGGAGCCTCGTGAAAAAGGCGGCTGACCTATGGTCAGTCGGTCAGGGGAAAGGAGGCGCGCGTCGGGATCAGACTAGAGGCTGCGGTCAATATTTCAAGCATGAAATACATGACCGCAGCGGATTCTCAGCCGCGCCGGAAGCCCTGTGCCGCAAGCTGGCGGAAATCGCCCATCGCCTGTTCCGGCGCGCGGCAGCAATGCGGCCCGCGGTTCGGCTCCAACCCGTTCAGCCGGTGCAGCCGCACCTGCATTTCCGCCTGCATCAGCGCGACGGCAGCGCAGTTCACCACCGGCGCAGCGCTGATCTTCAGCCCGTATTCGCCGCCGATCAGCAGCCCCGGCAATACACCCGCCGGCACGATGACATCGGCGCCGTCCGCGACCATCGGTTCGGCCACCTTGCGGAAGCCGTCAATCATCCGCCCCTTCGCGGCCTCGTCCCCGGCAAAGGCCGCCGAGAAATCGGAGGGCAGAATGTTCAGCCCGGCGATATGGCTGATCCGGTGGCCAAGGCCGTAAAGATCGGCCTGTTCGCGGTGCATGTTGCGGTAAACGTCATCCAGCGAGACCAGCGCGATCATCCGCCCCAGTTGCGCCGCCAGATGCAGCGTCGCTTCGCCGGTGCCCACGACAGGGATGCCCACCGCCGATTTCAGCTCATAAAGCCCAGGGTCCTGAAAGTGCCCCATGACGATGGCGTCATAACCATCCGCCTCGGCCTGAATCCCCTGATCCACCGCCTGCACGGCACAGCGGAATTCTGACAACCGGCCGAAACCGCGGTCGGGGGGCGAGATGCCATGCACCTCGACCGTGGTGCCGGGGCTGGCGATCTCGTTCAGATAGGACGAGAGCTTCGCCAGATAGGCCGCGCTGGCGGTCGCGTCGATGAAACTTTGCCAGTAGATGCGCATTCACCCCTCCTTCGGGATCAGGGCCAGCACCCGCAGCGGGCTGCCCGAACCTTCGTGAACCTTCAGCGGCGCGGCCAGGATCACCGCCCCGGTCGGCGGCAGGCGATCCAGCGCCGCAAGGCATTGCAGCCCGTAGCTCCCGGCACCATGCAGATAGTGGTGCGCAGGATAGGGCGGTGTCAGATGCCCGCCCTGCCCCGCATCGGTGCCGATGGTTTCGGTGCCAAAGCCAAGGATGCCCCGTTCGTCGACCAGCCAGCGCATCACAGCCGCATCAGGGCCGGGGGTATGGGCGCCATCGTCGCGCAGGTTGGCATAAGCCGCGCCTTGCCGTTTAGACCAGTCAGTTCGCATCAACACCCAAGACCGCGCCGGGATGCGACCGTGTTTCGCCTCCCACGCCTCGACATGGGCGATGGTCAGCAGGAAATCCGGGTCGGCGCTTTCCGCCGAGCAGTCGATCACACAGGCCGGGGCGATCATATCCGCCACCGGCAGCGTATCGACCGTGTTCAGCGGCAGGTCGCGCCCGGTGAACCAATGCACCGGCGCGTCGAAATGCGTGCCCGTATGTTCGCCGAAGCTGAGGTTGTTCCAATACCACGCCGGACCATTGGCATCATATCGCGAGATGCGTTCGATCCGCACCGGGGCTGAGGCGCCAAATTCCGGCGGCAGCACGATGGTGGGGCTGTCCTCGCGCAGGGTCTGCGTCAGGTCCACCACCTCCACCGCGCCGGAGCCGAGTGCCGAAACAAGCAGGGTCAACGAGTTGGTCATGCGATGCTCCTCATCCCTGCCGCATTTCGCGTTCGACCGCCTTGGGGTTGGCGGCCAGCCGGGCCTGAATATCCTTGGCGACATCGCCCACGAACATTTCCTCCAGCCCGCGTTTCAGCCCGGATACCGCAGCGGTGGCGACGGCAGAGCCTCCAACCCTCGGCTGGGGCCAGGTCTGGAACCAGTCGCTGTCCGTCGGACCACAGAACAGGTTCAGAAGCTTCACACCCCCCTGCGCCAGGTCCGCCCGCAGGCTGTGCGACCAGGCCAGCGCCGCCGCCTGCGCCGCCGACCAACCGGCAAGCGCAGGCGAAGGCGCCAGCGCATGTACCGACAGCAGGTTGACCCAGGCCGCCGCGCCGGTCGGCCCGTCGGCACCGCGCCCGATCATCGCGGGGGCCAGCGCCTGTGCCAGCCGCATCGGGCCAAAGACCACCGCCTCCATCGCGTCGCGCGTGGCGGTTATACTGCCTCCCAGCGCGCCACCGGGGCGCATGTGGTCGGCGGTATTGATCACGATTTCGGTTTTGCCACCGTAATCGCGCGCGTGATCGGCGACAGACCGTTCCGAGCCCAGATCCAGCGGCACCACGCTCACCCCCGGCAGGGCGGTCAGCTTGCCCGCAGCAAAGGGCTTCCACGCCTCGGGCAGGCCCAACCGCACCTCGCGCGCGCCCGCCTCCACCAGCGCCTTCACCAGCGCCGGGGCCGCGAAGCTGCGCGCATCGGTAATCAGCACCCGGCGATGCAGCGGATCGGCGGTCATTTCACGCCATTGCGGATCGGTCATCGGATCGGCCCCCTTCTGTTCCGGCCCCGCATAAAGCACCGCCTGCTCGGCGCGGTCCAGCATCAGCACAAGCCGCACCCGCGACCCGGCGATACCTTCGGGATGCAGATGCACCAGCGCGGTCGGCCCGGCATCCATCTTCACCAGCCCCACCCGCCACGGTGCGCGCTCGCGGAAGTAATTGTCGGCGGGCACTTCGGCGGTGGTCTGCGACAGGACGGTGGCACCCTCCGGCGCCTCGACCATCTCGATCCGCGCCGACAGGCAGTCGGGGCAGGCCTCGCGCACCGGGAAGTGGAAGGTGCCACAAGCGGCACAGCGCGGCAGGGCAAAGCGCCCCTCGGCGGCGGCAGCGGTCAGGTGATGCGCCGCGCGGCTGCGCTGGCCCGGCGGCAACAGCGGCAGCGGCGTGCGTTTCAGCGGATCTTTGCGACGCGGTGGTTGAAGCGGAGCCATCACGCGCCCTCCCCCCCAAGGATCACCGCGCCCGAGCCAAGCCCCCGGTCGAAGTTGATCATGCCAAAGCCCGAGGCCAGACCGCGTTTCGCGCCCGAAACCTGCGTCGGCCCGGCTTGCCCGGTGACCTGCCGCAGCACCTCGACAATGCCCATGTGCCCGCCACCGCAACCCGCCTGCCCGGCCGACAACTGCCCCCCACAGGTGTTATGCGGAAAGTCCCCGGCGATGGTGAAATCATGCGCCTGCACGAAATCGGACGCCTCGCCCTTCTTGCAGAAGCCCAGATCCTCGAACTGCATCATGCAGACAAAGGGGTAATCGTCATAGGTGTTCACGACGTCGATCCCTGCGGGCGTGGTGCCCGCCATGGCGTAAAGCTCCGGCATGTCCTTCGCCCAGCCGCCGCGCATCTGCACCGGGTCTTCGGCAAAGGCATTGTGCCGTTCAATACTGCCCAGCAGATGCGCATAGGGCAGGCCCTGCGCCTTGGCAGTTTCCTCGCGCATCACCAGAAACGCCTCGGCCCCGGCGCAGGGCATGACGCAATCGAACAGGTGGATCGGCGGCGCGATGGCGCGGGCGTCCAGATATTGCGCCAGCGTCAGCGGCTTCTTCATCAGCGCATTGGGGTTCTTCAACGCATTGTCGCGCATGGCGACGCAGAGCTTGCCGAAATCCTCGCGCGTTGCGCCGGTCTGGGCCATGTAGTTCTGGCAGATCAGCGCGAAAGACACATTCGGCCCGCCGGCCCCGTAAGGATAAACGGCATCCTGTGAAAAGCGGCTGAAATTCTCCAGCCCGTAGCGGAAGGTATGCACGCCGTTGGTTTCTGCGGCAACGCAGGCCACCACATCGGCATCGCCCATCTGCACCGCCCGCGCAGCGCGGCGAAGGCTGACAACCCCCGCCACCCCGCCCAGCGGCACGAAATCCAGAAAACGCGGCGACAGGCCGAAATGCTGGGTCAGGCCGATGGCACTGTCCGGCGCGGCGGAAAAGCTGGCGAAGGAAAAGCCGTCGAAGTCCCGATGGCTCATCCCCGCACCCGCCGCCAGCGCAGCCAGCGCCCGCCCGGCCCACCAGGCAGTGCTTTCGACCGAATAGCGTTGATAGGGCACCGTCACCGGCACCGTCAGCACGACATCCTCATACCCGCGCCGCGCCATCCGGTCAGACCAGCGTCAGCGTCACGTCGATATTGCCACGCGTCGCATTGGAATAGGGGCAACGCTGATGCGCGCCCTCCACGATTTCCTGCGCCAGCGCCGACTCGACACCCGGCAGGTGGATGATCAGTTCCACCGTCAGCCCATAGCCGGTGGGCACAGGCCCCATGCCGACCTTGGCGGTCACCTTCAGGTCATCGGGCAGGCTGACCTTCTTCTGCCGCCCCACCAGCTTCAGCGCGCCGATGAAACAGGCCGAATAACCTGCCGCGAACAGCTCTTCGGGGTTGGTGCCTTCACCGCCCGGACCGCCCAGTTCCTTCGGGATGGTCAGCGCCAGCGGGAAGCTGCCGTCAGGGCGGCTGGACGTGCCCTGACGTCCGGCGGTGGAGGTCATTTCAGCGGTATAGAGGATCTTCTCGGGGGTCATTCGCGTATCCTTTCCTGTCATGCCTTCTTGCGCAGCGCGGTCTTTTCCGACCGCAGATCGAAGGCGCGGCCCGATGCCACCGCCTCGGCCGCATCAGATTTCAGCACGCCGCGCAAAAGCTTGTTGGTCGAACTGACCGGCAGTGCCTTGGTATAGGCAAGCCAGCCGGGCAGCTTGTGGTAACTCAGCTTCGCCGCCAGACGTTCCAGCAGCGCATTTGCAGCGGCAGGGTCGGCGGCAGCTTCCGTCACCACGAAAGCAAATACCTCTTCGCCGCGGGTGTCATCTGCGACAGGCGTCACGGCAGCGGTCTTCACCGCGGGATCGGCGATCAGCGCCATCTCCACCTCCAGCGCCGAGATATTCTCGCCCGACCGCCGCACGATGCTTTTCTTGCGATCGACGAAATAGAACCGGCCTTCAGCATCGACACTCATCACATCGCCGGTATGGAACCAGCCGCCCTCCCAGGCTTGCGCTGTAGCCTTTTCATCGCCCAGATAGCCGGTGAAGAACCCCTTGTGCGGGTCGTCGCCCTTGGCGCGCACCCACAATTCGCCTGGGGTGCCGGGGGGCACATCGCGGCCCTCGTCGTCAACCAGCCGCCAGTCCATTCCGCTGCGCGCCACACCAATGCAGCGCTGGCCGGGCGGACAATCGACGCCGAAGGTGCAAGTGACGCCGGTGCCGCCTGTCTCGGTCATCGCCCAGCCTTCGAGGATCGGCAGGCCATAGCGCCGCTCGAATTCGATCTTGTGCGCAGCATCAACGCCGGGGCTGAAGGCAAAGCGCGCCTTGTGCGCAGTTTCAGCCGGGTGGGACGGCAGTTGCAGCAGGATCGCCGGAATGACGCCCAGCGCATGCACAATAGTTGCGCCGCTGTCGGCCACAGTCTGCCACCAGCGCGAGGCATGGAAGCGATCCAGCGCCACGATGCAGCCACCGACGACCATCATGCCGACCGCCGTGCAGCCCAGCGCATTCATGTGGAAGAACGGCAGCGGCGTCAGCGACACTTCGCAATCCTCCGCCAACCCGCCCATGCCTTCGGTCGAGACATACCAGTCCGCGACATTCATGAAGTAGTAATTCGACAGGATGCAGGCTTTCGGCATCCCGGTGCTGCCCGAGGTGAACAGCAGCGCGCATTCGTCGCCCGGCTGGCCTTCGGCGGCGGGGCGGGGGGCCTTCGCGGGCGGGATCGCGTCGCCGGGGTGGCAGCGCGGCATATCCCCGGGGCAGCCCGCCGCCACCAGCGCGTCAAATTCGGGTAGCGCCACCATCAACTCGGCCTGCGATCTCTCCATCTGATAGCGCAGCTCGTCGGGACGCATATCGGCATTCACCGGCACGATGGAAGCGCCAAGCGCATTCAGCGCCAGCCAGTGAAACAGGAACTCCGGCCGGTTCTGCAATATCAGCGCCACGCGCGACCCATGGCCGTAACCCGCCGCCGCATAGCCCACGCGCAGGGCGGCAATCTGTTCCGCCGCCGCACCGTAAGTGTAGCTGAATCCTTCCGGCGCATACGGCAGGCCCGCGCTGGCCGGAGCCATGACAAAGGGTAGATCTGGGCGGGTTTGCGCCTTGCGGTCGAAGGCATGGAAGGGCGTCGGCAGCAGCATGGGCACCTCTGTTCTTTCGGTCAGCTTAGGGGCCGCTGTCCCATCGTTCCAATTCAATTGCCTTGTCGGATTGATAGCAACTTACTATCAAAACACATGGAACTGAGACAGCTTCACTATTTTATTGCCATTGCCGAGACCGAACACTTCGGTCGCGCCTCGACCAGTCTGCGCATCGCGCAACCGGCGCTGAGCCGTCAGATGCAGCTTCTGGAGGCGGAACTGGGCATCGACCTGTTCGAGCGGTTGCCGCGCGGGGTGCGGCTGACCCCGGCAGGACGGGTGTTTCTGGAACAGACGCGCGAGGTGAAGGCACAGCTTGCCCGCGCCGTGGCGGCGGCGCGTTCGGCGGCGGCTGGCACCGGCGGGCGGCTGCGGCTGGGGCTGATCGAGGTGGCGGCCTGGCAGGGGCTGCTGCCCGAAACCATCCGCCGCTTCCGCGCCGAATTTCCGCAGGTCGAACTCGCGCTCAGCGCCATGTCCTCCCCCGCGCAGCTTGCCGCGATTCAGGGCGGCACGCTGGATGCCGGGTTCCTGTATAACCCGCCCGACGATCCGGCGCTGGGGCAGCTGGCGCTTGGCTTTCACCGGATGATCCTCGCCGTGCCCTCTGGCGCCCCCTTCGCGGCGCGGACCGGGGTGCGGCTGGCCGATCTGGAGGGACAAGACATGATCGGCTTTCGTCGCGGTGCCAGCCCACGCCTGTCGGATGATCTGACCGCCGCACTGCGCGGTGCCGGGGTTACCCCGCGCCGCATCGCCGAGACGGAAAGCGAGGCCGACATCCTCGCACTCGTGAATGCCGGGCTGGGCATGGCCTTCGTGAATGAGAACCAGCGGCACCGCCCCCCGCCCGGCGTGCGCTTCCTGCCGGTCACCGACATGGAGGTGCGGCTGCATCTGGCGCTGGTCTGGCATCGCGGCACGCCCTCGCCCGCGCGCGACCGGCTGGCGGAGCTTACGCAGGCCATGGCGCGCGAGGGGGCTTGCGGCGCGGACGGGGAAATACTTTAATCCTGAAATATCATTCCTGCGCGCGAGGCCCAGATGACCGATTTCCGCAGCCGCTGTATCGCCCCCGAGCCGCTGGCCGGGTTGTTCTGCGCCATCCCGCATCCGACGGCGGTGGAAATCTGCGCGGCCACCGCGCCGGATTTCCTGTGTCTTGACGGCGAACACGCCCCCATCGGCCGCGAGCGCGCGGAAGAGATGATCCGCGCCGCGCAACTGCTTGGCGTGCCGGTCATCATGCGCGTGCCGGGGCATCTGCCCGACAGCATCGCGGGCGTGCTGGACAGCGGCGCCGACGGGGTGCTGGTGCCCCGCGTCTCCACCGCCGACGAGGCCCGCGCCGCCGTCGCCGCCACGCGCTATCCGCCGGTCGGAGTGCGCGGGGTCGGGCCAGGGCGCGCGGCGGGGTTCGGCTATCGCATCCCCGATTATCTGGCGACAGCGAACAGCCGCATCCTGCTGGCCATTCAGGCTGAAACCCCCGGCGCGCTTGAAAATATCGAGGAAATCTCGGCCGTGGAGGGTGTGGATGTCATCTTCATCGGCCCCGGCGATCTGGGGGTGACGCTGGGCGCGCTGGGGCCGGAGGGGCGACCAAGGCTGATGGCGGCGATCAAGCGCATCACCAAGGTCTCGCGCGCGGCGGGCAAGGCGGTGGGCATGTTCTGCGCTTCGCCCGACGAGGTGCCGGGCTGGCGCGAACTGGGCATCACCTTCTTCCTGATCGGCAATGATGCGCGCCATCTGGCCGATGCTGCGGGCGCCGCCGTGGCGCGCGCGCGGGAGGGGTTCTGATGCAGGCGATCTTTTATCGCGGCTATGGCGGCCCCGAAGTTCTGGAACATGGCACCCTGCCCGACCCGGAGCCTGGCCCCGGTCAGGTTCTGGTCGCACTGGAGGCCGCCAGCGTCGCGCCGCTGGACTGGAAACTGCGCGCCGGGATGCTGGCTGCGCATTTCACGCCCGAATTTCCCAAGATCCCCGGCCGGGATGGCACGGGCCGCGTGCTCGCCTGCGGGCCGGGTGTCACCGGCTTTACGCCCGGACAGCGCGTCGCCGTCATGGCGCCGCCCGCGCGCGGAGCAGGGTGCTATGCCAGCATGATCGCCGCCGATGCGGCCCTGACCGTGCCGCTACCCGATGCGCTGGCGATGGAAGAAGGCGCCGCGCTGGTGAACTCCGGCCTTTCCGCGCTGATCGCCTGCCGCACGGCGGGGGTGATGGCGGGGCAGCGCGTGCTGGTCCATTCCGGCGCGGGTGCGGTGGGCGGGCTGCTGGTGCAGCTTTGCGCCCATCTGGGGGCCGAGGTCAGCGCCACCTGCCACAGCCGCAACGCCGATTATGTGCGCGGTCTGGGGGCCACGCGGATCATCGCTTATGACCGGGACGCCCTGACCGAGCTGCCGCCGCAGGATGTGGTGTTCGACCTGATGGGCGGCGCGGTCCATGCTGCCAGCTATGCCGTTCTGAAACGCGGCGGACATCTGGTCTGGCTGACCGCCGCCCCGTTCGAGGATCGCGGCGCGGAACACGGCGTCCGCGTCACCCGCGCGATGATCACGGACGATGCCAGCGTGGTGGCCGAGGTGCTGAACCTTGCGGTGCTGGGCGTGCTGAAAGCGCAGATCGCGGACCGCCTGCCGCTGGACCAGGCGGCGGAGGCGCAGCGGCGGCTTGCGGCGGGCGAGATCAGCCGCGGACGGCTGATCCTGCTGCCATAAGGCTCAGACCACCTCGGTCGACATCGGGAAGTGGTAATTCCCGCCCTCGAAGGGCGGGAAGGTATGGAAATCCGCCCGCATCTCGTGGCGCACCGGCGAATGCAGCGCGGCAGTCAGCGCGGCCGGGCTGTCGAACAGCACACGGTTGCGCTGCATGTGACCGGCACGGGCGAAGGGCAGCGCGGAAATCCAGTCGCAGCGCGTCAGGATCTCGATGCCGCGAATGCCGGGAAAGCGGCGCATGATCGGCGGATGTCCGGCGATGTAATGCGTCATCCAGGCATTATAATCCTGTGCCGGGCCGGGATAGTGCACCACATAGGAACAAGGCATTTCGCCCGCGGGCGTCTGCATCTGCGCCTCATCCACCGGATAGCGGCGCAGGACGAACATCTGCTGATCCGCCTGAGCCCCCGCCAGTTCCGGCAGGAAATCTGGATCGGCCAGCGCCTGCAAGGCGCCGTCAGCGGCGCAAGCCGCCTCCAGCGCCTCAAGGCTCGGGGCCTCGATCTGCACACCCAGCGTGGGGCCCGCGCCATCGTCGGTGTAAAGATCGCTTGCCCTGGCGGGGGTGTAGAGGATCGACCGATCCACTCCCGCCAGCCCGCCCAGCAGGGCGCGCAGCCTGCCGCGCCCCGCCTCGGTCAGTGCCGCGCCACCCTGCCAGAACATCACCAGTGCAAAGGTCATCGGTAAGCTCCTCAGATCAGGCTCGGCAGGAACAGCGCCAGCTGCGGGAAGATCATGATGATCACGATCAGAAGCAGCGTCAGCAGCACATAGGGCAGCGCCGACATGGCGATGGTTTTCAGGGATGTCCCCGGTTCCGCCACGCCCAGTACGACGAACAGCAACATGCCAAACGGCGGCGTGGTGAAGCCCACCTCATAGGCCAGCAGCAGGATCAGCCCCAGCCAGACCGTATCAAACCCGTACTGGCTGGCGATCGGCATGAACAGCGGCAGGGTAATCAGCATCATCGAGACCTGATCCATGAACATGCCAAGGATCAGCACCGTCACCACCATCATCAGCACGATGCCATGCGGGCCAAGGTCGAAGCCGGTGATATACTGGATGAACCCGTTCGAGGCACCCGAGAAGGCGAAGATCTGCGAGAAGGTCATCGAGGCCGAGATGATGAGGAAGGTCATCGCCGTGACCTTCATCGCATCATCCAGCGACTTCCACAGCACCGCGAAGCTGAACTTGCGATAGACCATCAGCAACAGCACGACGCCCGCACAGCCCAGACCGGCAGATTCCGTCGGCGTGGCGATGCCAAGGATGATGGTGCCCACCACCATGAACACCAGAAAGCCCATGGGGATAATGTTCACCAGCACGGCTTTCAGCTTTTCGCGGCCGGTGACCTGCGGCACGGGATATTGCGGCGCGGCCTCGGGGTCGATGCGGGTCTGCACCCAGATCAGCACGGCATACATCGACACCAGCAACAGGCCCGGCAACACTCCGGCAATCAGCAGCGCCCCCACGTCGATCTGCGCCAGCGAACCCAGCAGCACCCCCAGCGCCGAGGGCGGGATGATGACGGCAAGGCTGCCCGCGCCAAGGATCGGGCCATAGGCCATATGCGGTTTATATTTCCGCTTCAGCATCTCGGGCGCCATCAGCGAGCCCATCATCCCCGCATTGGCAAGGCTCGACCCCGACAGCGCGGCGAAGATCGCGCCGGCGCTGAGCACGACATAGGACAGTCGCCCTCGCAGGTTGCCGATGGCAAGATCAAGCGCGTGGATGACCTTCTCGCCCAGACCGGACCGGAAATACAGGCTGCCCATGACCAGGAACATCGGCAGCGGCGCCAGTGCATAGGTCGCCACCGCATCGTTGAAATTCGCCACCATCTGCGTGATGCCCCGCGTACCGCCAAAGTACAGGAGCGCGCCAAGGATATTGGTGGCAAAGAAGGCAAAGGCCACCGGCAGGCCCAGCCCCATCAGCGTGATGATCGAGCCGATGAGCACGGCGAAAGGATAAAGCCAGTCCATCACATGCCCTCCATCTCGGTCGGGTTGATGTCGTACATCGACACCGGCGTCAGCAGGAAGCGCAGCCACTCCAGCGCGGACAGGCCGAAGCCCAGCATGATCGGCAGGAACACCGCCCATTTCGGCATGTCGAAGGTGCGGGTTTCATAAGTGCCCTTCGCCAGCGCCACCGACAGCGAGGTTGCCGCGATCCAGCCGAGGTAAAGGCACAATACGATGCAGGCGATGTACATGAACTTTTCCAGCAGCGCACGTCCGGCAGGCGGCAACAGCCCCCGCAGGAACACGACAAAGACATGTCCTTTGTTCCGCACGAGCCAGGGCATCGACAGGAAGGTCAGATACAGCAGGCTGTATTCGGAGGCCGAAATGGCCCAGGTCAGCGCGCGCATCCCGAGGTTCCGGGCAACGACATCCGACACCACGAACAGGATCAGCAGCCCGATCAGCAGTTTTGCCACAACGGCCAGCAGCCAGGAAACCCGGCCGACAATATCGAAGAAGGTGGTCATCCGCTCCATCCGCAAAGCAGCCCATCCGGGCCATGCGCCGGTTCACCCTGTCGGGAACTCTGGCGCCAGTCGGGGGCGGAGCACGGGTCACGCACCCCCTCGCAAGGAAAAGGGCCGCACATCAGGTGCGGCCCGGCAGGTCTCAGGGGAACAACTTACGCAGCTCTTCCACATGGGTCGGATCGCGGTCCTTCATGCGGTCCCAGCTTGCCTTGGCAGCTTCGGCGAGGAACTTGTCACGGCCTGCGCCGGTCATTTCCACCACCTTCATGCCCTCGGCTTCCATCGCAGCGCGCGATTCCTGGTCTTCCTTGGCAATCGCGTCATAGCTTTCGCGTTCGTATTCGATGGCAACCTCGTTGAGGATCTTCTTCGATTCGTCTGAAAGCGAGTTCCACTTATCGAGGTTCATCGAGATCAGCACGTCGAGGTGAAAGAACCCCGGCTCGACCCGGTAGCGGGTGAACTTGTCCCAGCCGAAGGCCTTGTACCCGATGGAAGGATAGGCATTGGCGTTGATCACGCCGCGCTCCAGCGAGGTATACACATCCCCGGCCGGCTGCACGATCATCTGCGCGCCAAGGCTTTCGAAGAACTGTTTGTAAAGCGGCGAGGCGCGGATCACGAGCTTGCTGAAGTCCAGCATGCCATCCTCGGTCAGCTTCGGCTCGTCCACGGTCCACAGCCAGAAACCGGCCCCGGCGTCGACATGGGCCAGCAGCTTGGCATTGCCCTTTTCCTGATAGATCTTGTCGATCGCATCCCAGCCACCGTTCTCACGCGCTTCCCAGGGCTTGATCCCCGAGGCCGAGAACACCTCGCCTTCCGGCACGATTTCCAGATACAGGCCCGCAGGCGCATTCATCATGTCGATCAGGCCGCTTTGCTGAGCCGTGCCCAGCTGCGGGTTCGGCACAACCTCGGGGCCACCGCGCACGTTGATCTGCACGACACCCTTGCCGCGCTCGTTCACCCGGTCGACGAAGCGCAGGAAACTTTGGGCAAAGCCCACCTGGGTCGGCGTGAAGTGGACCGCTTCGATCACATCTTCCGCCACAGAAGCCGTGCCGAACGACCCCAGCAGGGCCGCGGCGGCAAAGGCCTTGAACATTCTCATAGCATAACCTCCGTTGGATGTCTTTTCTGTCAGGATCGCAAGACCGGCAGCGGCTCTGTCGTCCGCTTTTTCCGATCACCGGGAGCGGTGCGGGCAATGCCCGCCGGACCCCGGCCGAAACTCTTATGAAGCGGATTAAAACATGCATATGCAAATAAAACAAGTTCAAACCTGAAATATCCGAAAAGCGAAGTTCACCCTCCACCTTTTCACTATCAAGTCATTGAAAAAATGTGCAATATTTCAGATTCGGCCACAAGAAAGGGCGACCCTGCACTGACCGGGCCGCCCATAAGAAGGTTGCAGACACATGCTCTTTCAATCAGGGCGAAAGCACCTTGCCCGGATTGAGAATCCCCTTCGGATCCAGCGCGGCCTTGACCGCCCGCATGGTGGCGATTTCCTCGGGGCTGCGGCTGTAGGCAAGGTAATCGCGCTTGATCAGGCCGATGCCATGTTCGGCGGAAATCGTGCCCGCCATCTCGCGCACGATGCCGTAGACCAGCTTCTTGACCTCGGACTCCGGCTGGTTCTTGCCAGCCGAAGGGACCGAGACCACAAGATGCAGGTTGCTGTCACCGATATGGCCATAGCTGAGCGCCAGCGCACCGGGCCAGCGTTCGGCAATACCGCTTTCGCAGCGCCGCACGGCCTCGTCCATGCGCATCAGCGGCAGGCCGACATCAAAGGCGATGATCGGGCCGACCACGCGGGCAAATTCGGCCACGCTTTCGCGCACGGCCCATAGCCCGCGCTCCTCGCGGCTGTTGGCGGCGATCACCGCATCCTCGACTGTGCCCGCCTCCAGCGCAGCCTCAAGGCAGGTTTCCAGCGCGGCACGGGCGCCGCCTTCGGCAAAGCCGCTGGCCTCGATCACCACATAGACGCCATGGCGCCCAGTCAGCGGGCTGCCGATGCCCGTGCCTTCGGACATATGGTGAAAGAAGCTCGGCCACATTACCTCGAATGAGGTGAGTTGCGGGCCAAGTGCCGCGCGGGCGCGGGCCAGCATGTCGATCACCGCCGCCGTATCGGCAAGGCCAAGGAAGGCGGTAGCGGTGTGGGGCGGGCGCGGTTGCAAACGCATCACGGCGCGGGTGACCACGCCCAACAGCCCCTCGGTGCCAATGAACATCTGTTTCAGGTCCAGCCCGGCGTTGTTCTTCAGCATCTTGTTCAGCGCGGTGATCACCGTGCCATCAGCCAGAACGACCTCCAGCCCCAGCACATGCTCGCGCGCCATGCCGTAGCGGATCACCTGATTGCCGCCCGCATTGGTGGAGATAACGCCGCCCACGGTGCACGACCCCCGCGCGCCCAGATCGACGGCCAGCATCAGCCCTGCCTCCGCCGCTGCCTGCTGCGCCTTTTCCAGCACCACACCCGCGCCACAGGTCAGCGTGGCCATCTGCGGATCGACCTCCTCGATCTGATTTAGCCGGTCGAGCGACAGCACAACCGCCCCCGCCACCGGCATGGCGCCACCGGAAATGCCGCTGCGCCCGCCCTGCGGCACGACGCCCACGCCATGTTCGTTGCAGAACCGCAGCGCCGCTGACACCCCCGCCGTATCGCGGGGCCGCAACAGCGCCAGCGGCTCCACCGGGGTCAGGCCAGACCAGTCATGGCGATAGGCTTCGGGCACATCACCCGCACGGGTGACCACCTCGGGGCCCAGAAGTTCCTCCAGCCCCGTCACGATATCCTGCATCGCCAAATCTCCGCTGTCGCTGATGCTTCAAGGTTAAAACGATAACGCCCGAAGCGGCAAGCCTTACCAGCGAAGCAAACGCCACCCCAGAAGCGCGCCGATGCCACCTGCGGCAAGAATCGCGGCGCCATACCATGTGACGTAGAACAGCGGATTATCCTCGGTGCAGTGCAGCGCATAGCCAGCCGCCGCCATTCCACCGCAGGCAAGCCCCAGCACAGCCCCTGACAGCGCGGGCGCAGAGCTCGCCCCGCGCCGCAGCATCAGCAGCCCTACCGCCAGGGGCGGCAGGGACATCAGGGTAATGGTCGTCAGGCATTTCACCTGGGTAGAGCCACGGATTGCCGCACCCAGCGCCTGCGTTGGCGTCTGCACCCAGAAGCCCAGCCACAGCCCCAGCGCCGCCAGCCCGACCAGCGCAGCCGGAACCAGCCGACGCCCCACCCGTGCCTCGGGCCGCGCGAGATGCAGCGCCAGCGCGAAACTCGTAGCGCCCAGCACGAAGGGCAGCAGCGACTTCGCCGCCGTCACCGGCGCGAGCAGCGCCGCCTCCAGATCCGGCCGCATCCCCATGCTGCCCAGAAACCACCCCAGCGGCAGCGCCAGTGCGACCAGCATGGCCAGCGCCATCGCCGCCGCGCGAAGCGGCGGGCGTGGCGGCTCCGCCACCAGTCGGGAAATGAGATCTTCGGTTCTCATTCGTCACGTCCCCGGCCCGGTCCATCGCCGCCGCTCCCGGCGCCCAGACGGGCCAATTTCTTCATCGCCCGGTGCAGCGCCACGCGCACCGCACCCTCGGTCATCGACAGCCGCGCGCCCACGGCGCCGGTTTCCTCGCCTTCAATCGCCACCGCCCGCACGATTGCAGCGGAACGGTCGTCGATCCCGGCCAGCAGCCGGTCGGTATCGCGCCGCGCCAGCGGGTCGGGGCCAGGCTCGCTTTCGAGGAATTCGGTGAAATCCTCGATGGGCAGATGCACCGATGCGCCCCGGCGACGAAAGGCATCCACCACCTTGTGCCGCGTCACGGCATAGAGCCACGGCTTCAGCGGACTGTCGGGACGCCAGGTGTGCCGCTTCTCGTGAATCGCCAGCAGCACATCCTGCACGATGTCCTCGTGCCGGTCCGGCGGCAGCGTCCGCCCGCGCGACCGCACGATCCCGCGCAGCACCGGCGTGATCTCGGTCAGCAGGCGTGCATAGGCACGCCCGTCACCGCCGATCGCAGCCCGCATCAGCACCGACCATTCGCTTTCGCTGTCTCTCATACTGTCCTGCATTACGCCGTCAGCCTGACCTTGTTACAGCCGCTCACGACATTTCTGCAATGGATCACGGATAAACACACAAGCGTGATGCCAGTAACGCCCCCGGCCCGTCCGGCGAAATGCACTGCGAGGGCCGGACGCGCCCTTGCTTCAGATCCAACGGAGGATGACCCGATGACCATGATGACCAAGACCCTGTCGCTGACCGCCACGCTGGCCACCGCGCTGACGCTGGCCGCCGCACAGGCGCAGGCCGAGGGCGATATGGAAAAGTGCTATGGCGTCGCCATGGCGGGGCAGAACGACTGCGCGGCAGGCCCAGGCACCACCTGCGCCGGCACTGCGACGAAAGACTATCAGGGCAACGCCTGGAAATACGTTCCCGCCGGCACCTGCGCCAGCATCGAGACCCCGCATGGCATGGGTTCGCTGGAGCCGGTCAAGATGTGATCGCCGCCGGGGCCTCGCATGGCCCCGGCAAAGCGACCGGCCGGGGCGTCCCCAGCCCCGGCCACCCTGCCCCGAGGAGGACAAGATGCAGCCCGCCCTTCCCGCCGCCGCCGGACTTGGCTTCAAGCCCGAACATTTTCCCGCCATCCGTGACACCCGCCCTGCATTGGGGTTCTTTGAGGTGCATGCCGAGAATTACATGGGCGCAGGCGGCCCGCCGCACCGGATGCTGACCGCCCTGCGGCAGGATTATGCGCTGTCGCTGCATGGGGTGGGCCTGTCCATCGGCGGCGCCGGGCGGCTGAACGCCGGTCATCTGGCCCGGCTGCGTGCGCTGGTGGATCGCTATCAACCCGAGAGCTTTTCCGAACATCTGGCCTGGTCCAGCCATGGCACCGGTTACCTGAACGACCTGCTGCCCCTGCCCTATACGCCGGAAACCCTGAACGTCGTCTGCGACCATATCGACGAAGTGCAGACCGCGCTGGGGCGGCGGATGCTGCTGGAAAACCCGTCGACCTATGTGATCTTCGAACAGTCGGAAATCCCCGAGACCGCGTTTCTGACCGAAATCGCGCGCCGCACCGGCTGCGGCCTGTTGCTGGATGTGAACAACGTCTTTGTGTCCTGCACCAATCACCGGATGGACCCGCGCGCCTGGCTGGCCGATTTCCCCGTGCATCTGGCGGGCGAGATTCATCTGGGCGGCCATGCCGAGGAGGAACTGCCCTCTGGTCCGCTGCTGATCGACGCGCATGGCAGCCCGGTCGCCGATCCGGTCTGGGCGCTGTTTGCCGAAACCGTGATGCGCAGCGGTCCGCTGCCGACGCTGATCGAATGGGACAATGACGTGCCGATCTTTGCCGAGCTGATGGCGGAGGCCGACCGCGCCAGCGTCATCCTGACCCTTGCGCAAGAGGCCCGCCGTGCGCTCGCATCCTGAGTTCATTGCCACCTTCGGACAGGCCATCGCAGCGGGGGGCCTGCCCCCTGGTGTGACCGCAACAGCGCCGGATGAGGCGGAGCGCCGTTTCGCCGTCTATCGCAACAATGTGGCGCATTCGCTGACCGAGGCCCTGAAAGCCCGGTTCCCGGTGATGGAGCGGCTGGTGGGGGCGGAGTTCTTCGCCGCCATGGCCGGAGTCTACTGGAAGGACAGCCCGCCCCCCTCGCCTGTGTTGTTCCAATGGGGCGAGACCTTCCCCGATTTCCTCGCAGCCTTTCCGCCGCTGGCCGGGCTACCCTACCTGCCCGATGTCGCGCGGCTGGAACTGGCGCGCGGCCGCGCCTATCACGCAGCCGATGCAGCACCTGCCCCACCCGAGGCTGTGGCGGCTGCGGCTGCCGGGGCGGATCGCGCGCGTCTGATCCTGCATCCGTCAGTGCAGCGGCTTGCGGCGCCCTGGGCCTTTGTCACCATCTGGCAGGCCAACCAGCCCGGCAGCGCCGCGCCCGGCAAGATCGAGGCTGCCCGCGCCGAGGCCGCACTGGTGTTGCGGGATCGTCAGCACGCCGTGCAGGTCGAGACGCTTGGTCCCAGCGACAATGCCTTTCTCGCCAGGTTGATGGCGGGCCATTCGCTGCTCGCCGCAGCCGAGGCCGCAACCGCAGCCGAACCCCGCCACGATGCAGGCCCGTTCCTGATGCGCCTGATCCGCCACGGCGCCATCACCCAGATCACCTTCGGAGAAACCCCATGACCGCGCTTCTCTCCCCCCGCCTGCAAACTCGCCTTGAAACAGCCGAAGCCCGCTTTGCCCCCCTGCTGTGGGACATCGCAGGGCTTGCGCTGCGCGTCTTTCCGGCGGCCGTGTTCTTTACCTCGGGCCAGACGAAGGTCGAGGGGCTGTTCACCATCAGGGACAGCACATGGTTCCTGTTCAAAAATGAATATGCGCTGCCGCTGATCCCGTCAGACCTTGCTGCCGTGCTGGCCACGGTATCGGAACATCTGTTCCCGATCCTGCTGGTGCTGGGCCTGGCGACGCGCCTGTCGGCGCTGGCGCTGCTGGGCATGACGCTGACCATCCAGATCTTCGTCTACCCCGAGGCATGGCAGGTGCATGGCACCTGGGCGGCGTGTTTCCTTGCGCTGATCGCGCGGGGGCCGGGGCGGTGGTCGCTGGATGCGCTGCTCTGGCGCCGCGACTGACCGCCCCGCCGGGCCTTACATCCCGTCGCGCAGCTTGAAACGCTGAATCTTGCCGCTTTCAGTCTTGGGCAGAGCCTCGCGGAACACGATGGAGCGGGGGTATTTGAAGGGCGCGATGGTCGCCTTCACATGATCCTGCAACATCTTGATCGTGGCGCGGTCAGCCAGCACGCCCGCCGCCAGCACCACATGCGCTTCGACGATCTGGCCGCGTTCAGCATCCGGCGCCCCGACCACGGCACATTCAGCCACATCCGGGTGCGCCAGCAGGGCCGCCTCCACCTCTGGTCCCGCGATATTGTAGCCCGAGGAGACGATGATCCCGTCGGTCCGCGCGGCGAAGTGGAAATAGCCCGCCTCATCCTGCCAGAAACTGTCGCCCGTCAGGTTCCAGCCATTCTTCACATAGGCGCGCTGCTTGTCCGGCGCGCTCATGTAGCGGCAGCCGACCGGGCCTTTCACCGCAAGACGGCCCATCTCGCCGCGCGGCATTTCGGAGCCATCGGGCGCCATAATCATGGCCTTGTAGCCGGTCACGGGCCGCCCGGTGCAGGCGGGGAAGCTGTCGCCGAAACGGTTGGTGATGAAGATATGCAGCATCTCGGTCGAGCCGATGCCATCCAGCATCGGCTTGCCGGTTTTGGCGATCCAATCATCATAGACCGGGCCGGGCAGAGTTTCCCCCGCCGAAACCGCGGCGCGCAGGCTGGACAGATCGGCGCCTTCCTCCATCGCGCGCAGCATCACGCGATAGGCGGTCGGCGCAGTGAAACAGACCGTCGCCCGGTATTTCTGGATGATCTCGATCATGTTCGGCGGCGAGGCATTTTCCAGAAGTGCGGCCGAAGCGCCAAAGCGCAGCGGAAATACCGCAAGCCCACCCAGACCGAAGGTGAAGGCCAAGGGAGGCGAGCCGACAAACACATCCTCGGGCTGCACGTTCAGCACTTCGCGCGCATAGGCATCCGCGATGATCAGGATGTCGCGGTGGAAATGCATCGTCGCTTTCGGCTCGCCCGTGGTGCCGCTGGTGAAACCCAGCAGCGCCACGTCGTCGCGGCCCGTCTTCACCGCCTCGAACTTCACCGGCTTCGACAGCGCCATCCGGTCCAGCTCGGCGTCATGGTTGGCGGTGCCGTCAAAGCCCACCACCGTTTTCAGGAAACGGTTGTTCTTGGCCGCCACGACCAGCTCTTCCATCAGCCGGGTATCGCACAGCGCATGGGTGATCTCGGCCTTGTCGATGATCTGGTTCAGCTCGCCATGGCGCAGCATCGGCATGGTGTTCACCACAACCGCCCCCGCCTTGGTCGCGGCCAGCCAGCAGGCCACCATCGCCGGATTGTTGGCGGACCGGATCAGCACGCGGTTGCCCGGCTTCACCCCGTAATCCTCGACCAGCGCATGCGCGATGCGGTTGGTCCAGTCCGTCAGTTCCTTGTAGGTCCGCATCCGGCCATTGCCGATCAGCGCGACATTGTCGCCAAAGCCCTTGGCGACCATAGCATCGGTCAGTTCCACCGCCGCATTCAGCCAGTCGGGATAACGGTAGGGACCGAGCTCGATCTCGGGCCACAGATCGAAGGGCGGCAGGTTGTCGCGTGTGAACGTGTCGATATGGCCAGTGGGCCCGAGGATCGGTTCCGGCATGTCAGTCTCCCATGTGATAATGGCAGGGCGCGTCTTCTGCGCGCCTCTGCCGGATGTGTCAGCCCTGCGGAATGACCGCCGTGGCCTCGATTTCGACTTTTGCGCGGTCCTCGACCAGCGCCACCACCTGCACCAGCGCCATCGCCGGATAGTGCCGCCCGATCACTGCCTTGTAGACGCGACCCAGATCCTTGAGACTGTCGAGGTATTCGCTTTTCGACGTCACATACCAGGTCAGCCGCACCAGATGTTCGGGCTTCGCCCCGGCCTCTGCCAGAACGGCCACGATGCCTTTCAGTGCAGCTTCGACCTGCCCCACGAAATCGTCGGTCTCGAATTCCTGCTGGTCGTTCCAGCCGATCATGCCGCCGGTGAACACCATCCGCCCGGTCCCCGCCATCCCGTTGGAATAGCCCGGTGTCGCCTTCCACCCCTTCGGGTGCAGTGCCTCGATCGTCATGCCTTTGCCTCCATGAATTCCACCATGCGCCTGCGCATGTCTTCGGGCCAGGGGGCGGCTTTCAGCCCTTCCACCCAGACCAGCGTGATCTCCGCCACCATCCGCACCTCGTCGCCCAGCCGGGCGGTGATCGTCAGGTTGACGCTGCTGCCGCCGACGCGGTGCAGTTCCAGCCCGAAGGTTACCTTCTCGCCCAGCCGCGAGGGGACGCGGAAATTCGCCTCCAACCGCGCGGTAGGCACCCCCGCCCCGCCTTGCAGATGCATCTGCGCGAAACTGCGGCCCACCACATCGGCGAAGAAATTCTCGACCACCGAATTGGTCATCTCGAAATAACGGGGATAGAATACGATCCCCGCCGGATCGCAGTGATTGAACTCGATCTGGATGAGCCGCTCGTAGATCATCAGTCGTTGGCCTCCGGTGGCAGGAAATCCACATCGTGTTCGGCAGAGGCTTTCACCACCGCATCGACATCGGTCATGTCATGCAGCACCTCGAACAGGTCGCGCAGCTTGCCGGCGGGCGAGACCCAGAACAGCGCCCGCGCGGGCTTGTCGGATTTGTTGAAATAGCCATGCGGCACGCCGCGCGGCATCCGCACCAGATCGCCCGCCTTCGCCACCGACCACACGCCGTCAAGCTTCAGATGCAGCTCCCCCTCCTGCACGAGGATGAACTCGTCCTGCGTCGGATGGATATGCACGGGCACGAACTGGCCCGGCTCGCTGTTGGTTTCAAAGGCAAAGGCCGCATCGCAATCGGCCTTCGGGAAATACCGCTGACCGAGGATGTTCCATTCGAGACCTTCGATCCCCGTGCCGTTGCGGGTGATGCCTCCGTCCAGTGCCTTGCTCATGCCGTCCTCCCTGATCAGCCAAGAACCGAGCGCGCGATGACCACTTTCTGCACGTCTGTCGCGCCTTCATAGATGCGCAGCGCCCGGATCTCGCGGTAAAGGCTTTCCACCGCGAACCCGTGCCGCACGCCATCGCCGCCATGCAGTTGCAGCGCGGTGTCGATGACCCGCTGCGCCGCCTCGGTGGCGTAAAGCTTGGCCATGGCCGCCTCGCGGCTGACCCGTGCGGCACCGCTGTCCTTGGTCCAGGCCGCGCGATAGATCAGCAACGCTGCGGCATCAACCTCCAGCGCCATATCGGCGATATGGCCCTGCACCATCTGGTAATCAGCCAGCGTCCCGCCACTGACGCGCGGCACCTGCACCCGCGCCAGCGCCTCATCCAGCGCGCGGCGCGCAAAGCCCAGCGCCGCCGCCCCGACGGTAGAGCGGAACACATCCAGCACCGACATGGCGATCTTGAAGCCCGATCCGGCTTGCCCGATCAGCGCGCTGTCCGGCAGGAACACGTCGTTCAGCCGCAGATGCGCCAGCGGATGCGGCGCGATCACGTCGATCCGGTCAAGGATTTCCAGCCCTGCGACATCGGCCGGCATCAGAAAGGCCGACAACCCGCGCGCGCCCGGCGCCTCGCCCGTGCGGGCGAAGATCACATAGACATCGGCGATCCCGCCGTTGGAGATATAGGTCTTCTCGCCACTCAGCCGGAACCCGCCCGGCACACGCTCTGCCGCCGTCGCGGTATGCGCCACGTCCGACCCGGAACCCGGCTCGGTCAGCGCGAAGGCCGAAATCGCCTTGCCCGCCCGCGTCCGGTCCAGCCAGGCCCGCTGTTCAGGGCTGCCAAACAGACTGACGGCGCCCATGCCCAGCCCCTGCATGGCAAAGGCGAAATCCGCCAGACCATCATGCCGTGCCAGCGTCTCGCGGATCAGGCAAAGCGAGCGGACATCCAGCACCTCGCCCTCGGCCGCGCCGCTATGGCGCAGGAACCCCGCCGCGCCCAGACTGGCCACCAGACCGCGACAGGCCGCATCAGCATCGCCGTGATCCACCGGCAGATGCGCCCCCGCCCATGCGTCAACCGCTTCCGCCAGCTCGCGGTGACGGTCTTCAAAGAAGGGCCAGGAAAGGAAAGTCCGGTCTGCCATTTTCTGTCCTCAAATATCCCACGGGGGTCCGGGGGTGTGAAACCCCCGGTCCACACTCAATCGCCCTGAAACACCGGCTTTTCCTTCGCGACGAAGGCGTGATAGGCGCGCTCGAAATCGCGGGTCTGCATGCAGATCGCCTGCGCCTGCGCCTCGGCCTCGATGGCCTGCTCCAGCCCCATGTTCCATTCCTGGTTCAGCTGGGTCTTGGTGATGCCATGGGCAAAGGTCGGCCCGGCGGCGATGCGGGTGGCGAGCTTCTTCGCCTCGGCCTCCAGCGACTCGGCGCCATGCAGGGCGTTCCAGAAGCCCCAGGCGGCGCCTTCCTCGGCATTCATCACCCGGCCGGTATACAGCAGTTCTGCCGCGCGACCCTGCCCGATGATACGGGGCAACATGGCGCAGGCGCCCATATCGCAGCCCGCCAGACCGACTCGGGTGAACAGGAAAGCACACTTCGCCCCGGCCGTGGCGATCCGAAGATCCGAGGCCATGGCGATGATCGCGCCAGCCCCCACGCAGATGCCATCCACCGCCGAAATGATCGGCTTGCCGCAGCCGATCATCGCCTTGACCAGATCGCCGGTCATGCGGGTGAAGGCCAGCAACTGCTTCATGTCCATGCCGACCAGCGGGCCGATGATATCATGCACATCGCCGCCGGAACAGAAATTGCCGCCGTTCGAGGCAAAGACCACCACATCCACATCGGTCGCATAAACCAGCTTGCGGAACGTATCGCGCAGCTCGGCGTAGCTGTCGAAGGTCAGCGGGTTCTTGCGGTCAGGGCGGTTCAGCCGAACCGTCGCAACGCGGTCCTTTACCTCCCACAGAAAGTGTTCGGGCTTCAGCCCCGCCAGTTCCAGCTCGGTCATGCCGTCTCTCCCCTCTGCCCCGCGCGCTTCAGGATTTCCGTCAGCGCATCGAGGTCATCTTCGGTGAGGCTGGCGAACAGCTTGTTCACCTCGCCCTCGTGATCTGTTGCCAGTTGCTCGAACTGGCGCAGGCCCTCTTCGGTGAGGGCCACATAAACGGTGCGCCGGTCGGTGGCGCTTTGCGTGCGTTTCGCCAGCCCGTCCTTTTCCAGCCGGTCCACCACCGCCGTTGCATTGCCGTTCGACACCAGCAGCATGCGGCTCAACTCGCTCATGGTGACACCCTCGCGGCGGCGCCAGAGTGCAGCCATCACGTCAAAGCGTGGCAGCGTGGTGTCATGATTTACCCGCAGAAATTCGCGCAGGTGGTTTTCCGCGGCCCTTGTCACACCCAGGAGGCGGATCCAGCTTTTCAGACGGCGTTTCGACAGGGGATCGGGCTTCGCAGGGTCGGTCATGTCTCTCCTCCGGCAATCGCAATTGCCTGACCGTTTATCCCCTCGGAACCGTTTGCACAGAGCCAAAGTGCCGCGGCGGTCACTTCGGCGGGCTGAATCAGCCGTTTTTGCGGGTTTGTCGCCTCCAGCGAGGAACGCGCCGCCGCCGCATCCATCCCGGTCTTGTCCATGATATTGGCGACCGAGCGCTCGGTCATCTCGGTATCCAGAAAACCGGGGCAAAGCGCGTTCACCGTCACCGGCTTCCTTGCCACTTCCAGCGCGAGGCTGCGGGTCAGGCCGACCACCCCGTGCTTCGCCGCCGCATAAGGCGCGACATAGGCGTACCCCTTCAGCCCGGCGGTCGAGGCGACGGCGATCAGCCGCCCCCAGCCTTTCATCTGACCAAGGCCCGCACGGAAGGTCAGGAACACGCCGGTCAGGTTGACCGCCATCATGGCATTCCATTGCGCCAGCGTCGTGCGCCCCAGGGGCGCGCTTTCGGCGGCGCCCGCATTGGCGATGACAATGTCGCAGGGACCGGCAGCGGCAAACATCGCCGCAACCGACTCCTCATCCGTCACATCGGCCGTCACCGCGCGGGCACCGACCCGCGCGGCCACATCTTCCAGCGGGGCAAGGCGGCGCCCGGCGATCACCACTTCGGCGCCCGCCGCCGCGAAGCCGCGCGCAAGGTCGGCCCCCACGCCAGTGCCGCCGCCGGTGATCAGAACGCGCTTGCCCTCGATGCTCATACCCGTCTCCTCAGACCCGGATGGTTTCCTGCTGGCGCTCGCGCAGGCGATACAGCAGATCGCGCCCGCCCTTGTAGGGCGCCGGCCATTCGGCGGCGGTATCGCCCTGCTCGACCGCAGCATGCAGCGTCCAGTAGGGGTTCGCCAGATGCATCCGCGCCAGACAGACCAGATCGGCCCGGCCCGCCATCAGAATGCCGTTCACCTGATCCCAGTCCGAGATATTGCCAACGGTCATGGTGGGCATGCCAGCCTCGTTGCGGATGCGGTCCGAGAACGGGGTCTGGAACATCCGGCCATAGATCGGCTTTTCTGCCGGGTCGGTCTGACCCGAGGAAACGTCGATGATGTCGGCCCCTGCCGCGCGGAACATGCGGGCGATTTCCAGCGCCTCGGAGGGCGTCACGCCGCCGTCGATCCAGTCATGTGCGCTGATCCGCACCGACATCGGCTTGCCGGCAGGCCAGACCGCGCGCATCGCCTCGAACACTTCCAGCGGATAGCGCATGCGGTTTTCAAGGCTGCCGCCGTATGCGTCGTCGCGCTTGTTGGTCACCGGGCTGATGAAGGTCGCCAGCAGATAGCCATGCGCCGCGTGCATCTCGATCATGTCGACGCCCGCACGGTCGGCCATCTGGGCCGAGGCCACGAACTGCGCCTTCACCTCGTCCATATCGGCGCGGGTCATGGCGCGGGGGGTCTGGTTCTCGGGGCGGTAGGGGATGGCCGAGGCGGCGATGATCGCCCAGTTGCCCGAGGGCAGCGGCTTGTCGATCCCGCCATCCCACGGCACGCAGGTCGAAGCCTTGCGCCCGGCATGGCCAATCTGGATGCACAGCTTCGCCGTGGTTTCCGCATGGATGAAATCGGCCAGTCGTTTCCACGCCGCCTCGTGTTCCGGCTTATAGAGACCGGGGCAGCCAGGGGTGATGCGGCCCGAGGCCGAGACGCAGGTCATCTCGGTATAGATCAGCGCAGCACCACCCTTGGCGCGTTCGGCGTAATGGGTGAAGTGCCAGTCGGTCGGGCAGCCATCCACCGCTTTGTATTGCGCCATGGGCGACATCACGATGCGGTTCTTCAGCGTCATGTCCCGCAGCCTGAAGGGCGCGAACATAGGGCGGCGGCCTTTTTCGCCCCCCGCCTGCTCCTGGAACCAGTCTTCAGCCGAGGCCAGCCATTCCGGGTCGCGCAGGCGCAGGTTTTCGTGGCTGATGCGCTGACTGCGGGTCAGCAGCGAATAGGCGAACTGGGTCGGGTGCATGTCGAGGTAACGCTCGACCTCCTCGAACCATTCAAGGCTGTTGCGCGCCGCCGATTGCAGGCGCAGTACCTCGACGCGGCGTTCGTCCTGATAGCGGGCAAAGGCGCGTTCCAGCGTCGGTTCGCTGTGCAGATATTCGGCCAGCGCGATGGCGCTGTCGAAAGCCAGACGCGAGCCGGAGCCGATCGAGAAATGCCCGGTCGCCGCCGCATCGCCCATCAGGACGACGTTTTCGTGATACCACTTTTCGCAGATCACGCGCGGGAACTGCATCCACACCGCCGAGCCGCGCAGGTGATTGGCGTTCGACATCAGCTCGTGTCCGCCCAGATGGGCGGCAAAGATCTGGCGGCAGGTCTCGATGATCTCTTCCTTGCTCATCGTCTCGAAACCCCATTTATCCCAGGTCTCGGGCAGGGTTTCGACGATGAAGGTCGCGGTCTTGTCGTCAAACTGGTAGACATGCGCCCAGACCCAGCCATGCTTCGTCTTCTCGAAGATGAAGGTGAAAGCGTCGTCAAATTTCTGATGCGTGCCCAGCCAGATGAACTTGCATTTGCGCACGTCGATATCGGGCTTGAACTCGGCCTGATATTCCCGCCGCACAACGGAATTGATGCCGTCGCAGCCGACGACGATGTCATATTCCTTGCGATATTCCTCGGCTGCCTTGAACTCGGTCTCGAACTGCAGATCCACGCCCAGTTCGCGCGCCCGTTCCTGCAACAGAACCAGCATCGCCTTGCGGCCGATCCCGGCGAACCCGTGCCCGCCCGAGACGGTGCGCACGCCGTTATGGATCGTGGCGATATCATCCCAATAGGCAAAGTTCGACCGGATCGCCTCGGTCGATTTGGGGTCGTTCTTCTGCATCCGGCCCAGCGCGTCATCCGACAGCACAACACCCCAGCCGAAGGTATCGTTGGCCTTGTTGCGTTCAAGCACCGTCACCTGATGCGACGGGTCGCGCAGCTTCATCGAGATGGCGAAATAGAGACCGGCCGGGCCGCCCCCAAGGCAGAGCACTTTCATCGTAAACCTCCCGCGGTTTTCGCGTTCCTTGCAATCATGCTGCCACCGTCGCGCCGTTATTTCAAGCTTGAAATTTCTGACTTGAAATCTTTTTGCCAAAGGCTCAGCATGGGATCAAAGCAGGAGGGCGAGAATGGCAGTGATCGGAGTTGTCGGTCTGGGCGTCATGGGGCTTGGTATCGCGCAGGTTTACGCGACGGCGGGCCACGAAGTACGCGTGACAGATGCCTGGGCGCCCGCGCGTGAAAGCGCCATGCAGCGCCTGCGCGACGGTCTGGCGCCGCGCGTCGCCTCGGGCAAGATGCCCGCGGCAGAGATGGAGGCGCTGCTGGACCGGATCACGGTCTGCGATATGGCCGACCTCGTCCCCTGTGCGCTGATCATCGAGGCGATTGCCGAAAAGATTGACGCCAAGCAGACGCTTTTCGCAGAAGTTGAACGGATTTCCGACGCGGTTCTGGCCACCAATACCTCGTCGTTGTCCGTGGGGGCGATTGCGGTTGGCCTGACCGATCCGGGCCGTCTGGTCGGGCTGCATTTCTTCAACCCCGCGCCGGTGATGAAGCTGGTGGAGTTCATCACCCTGCCCGGCACCACGCCCGGCGCAGCCGAAACCGCCCGCCGGTTGACCGAAGCGACCGGCAAGACCGTTATCCCCTGCGCTGACACGCCCGGCTTCATCGTCAACCGCTGCGCCCGGCCCTATTACGGCGAGGCGCTGGCCCTGCTGGACGAAGGTCGCAGCGCAGGCGAGATTGACGCGGCCATGGTCGCGGCAGGCTATCGGCTGGGGCCGTTCCAGCTGATCGACCTTGTAGGGGCCGACATCAACCTTGCCGCCACCGAAAGCTTGCTGGCCGCGATGGGGGAAAGCCCGCGTTATCATGTGTTCCCTGCGCTGCGTGCGCAGGTGGAAAGCGGCCATCTTGGCCGCAAGACGGGTCGGGGTTTCCTCCACCCCGACCCGCTCCCGCCTGCCCCTGCCGATGCGGCGGCGATTGTCCTGCGGATTGAGGCGATGCTGGCCAACGAGGCCGCGACACTGCTGGCCGAAGGCGGCACCGATATGGCGGGCATCGACACTGCGCTTAAACTGGGGCTGAACTTCCCGCGCGGCCCGTTTGAAAGCGCGCGTGTCCACGGCCTGTCCGCGATCCGGGCCGAACTCGCCCGCCTGCGCGCCGCCGCGCCCGACGCGCTGAAACCCCGCTATGACGCATCCCCCGCGCTGGAGGCCCTTGCATGACCGCCGTTTATCTCTGCTCCGGCAAACGCACACCCATCGGCCGCTACGCTGGCAGCCTGTCAGCGGTGCGGCCCGACGATCTGGCTGCCCATGCCATCACCGCCGCGCTGGCGGGGCGTGACCTGCCGGTGGACGAGGTGATCCTCGGCTGCGCCAATCAGGCGGGCGAGGACAACCGCAATGTCGCGCGCATGGCTGTCCTGCTGTCCGGCCTGCCCGAAAGCGTGCCGGGCGTCACTGTGAACAGGTTGTGCGCCTCGGGGCTGGATGCTGTCATCCTCGGCGCCCGTTCCATCGCCACCGGCGCCGCTGATCTGGTGATCGCGGGCGGCGTCGAAAGCATGAGCCGCGCGCCCTTCGTCATGCCCAAGGCGGACAGCGCGTTTTCGCGCTCGAATGCGGTTTATGACACGACGATCGGCTGGCGCTTTATCCACAAGCGCATGGCGGTGGAATTCGGCGTCGAGTCGATGCCCGAGACCGCAGAGAATGTTGCCGCCGATTTCGGTGTGTCCCGCGACGATCAGGACGCTTTCGCCCTGCGCAGCCAAAGCCGCTACGATGCCGCATGGCATGCAGGCGACATCGCGCCGGTCACCATTCCGGGCCGCAAGGGCGATACCGTGGTGGCCGGGGATGAACACCCCCGCGCGACGACGCTGGACAAGCTCGCCGCCTTGCCCACGCCCTTCCGCCAGGGGGGCAGCGTGACGGCAGGCAATGCCTCGGGCGTGAATGACGGCGCCTGTACGCTGCTGCTGGCCTCGGAAGCGGCGGTGAAAGCGCATGGCCTGACCCCGCTGGCCCGAATCGGTGCCGCCGCCAGCGCAGGCGTCGCGCCGCGTATCATGGGCATCGGCCCGGTTGCAGCCGTTGAACGCATCACCGCCCGCACCGGCCTGCGCCCCGCCGATTGCGACGTGATCGAGCTGAACGAGGCCTTCGCCGCGCAGGCGCTCGCCTGCCTGCGGCAATGGGGTCTGCCCGACGATGCGCCGCAGGTGAACCGCTACGGCGGGGCCATCGCCATGGGGCATCCCCTTGGCATGTCTGGCGCACGTATTGCCCTTTCCGCCGCACGGCAACTGGCGGAAACCGGCGGTAAGACCGCGCTGGCCACGCTCTGCGTCGGTGTCGGTCAGGGCGTGGCACTGGTGCTGCACGGGGTCTGAGCCGGAATATCCCGCGCCTTTTATCCTTTAACCGCCGGTTCACCCCGCCGGGCTAGTCTGGGCATGGGTGTAAAAGGATGGGTGTGTGATGGCCGGCAAGAATTCTGCCGCGCCAGTCATCATCAAACGGAAAAAGATCGTCGGGGGCGATGGTCACCACGGGGGGGCGTGGAAAGTCGCCTATGCCGATTTCGTGACCGCCATGATGGCGTTTTTCCTGCTGATGTGGCTGCTGGGCGCGACGACTGAAGAACAGCGCAAGGGTGTGGCGGATTACTTCGCCCCGACCGCCTCAATCTCTCCTTCAGGGGGTGGGGTCGATGTATTGGGGGGAGATTCTCCCTTTTCGCAAAACGCGCGTGCGCGCTCTGGCACCGGATTGGCGGGCGGACGCTCGCCTTCGGAAACCGGCGAGGGCGGGGCGGGTGAACTGCATGAAATCAAGACCGAGATCGACAAGCATCTGACCGCGTTCAGCGGCGAAAGCATGACGATGCAGCGGGCTTTGCGCCATGTCGTCACCCGCGTCACCGACGAAGGTCTGGTGATCGAGATTTTCGATCTGGACCACGCCGCCCTTTTCGCCCCCGATTCTGCCAGGCCAGAGCCGGTTCTGCGCGAGATTGCGACGATGCTGGCAGAGGTTCTGGACATCACCAGCAACGAACTCGCGGTGAATGGCCATGTCCGCTCTTATCCCATGGCTTTGGCACGCAATCCGATGTGGGAGCTTTCGGCCGCCCGCGCCGATGCCCTGCGCGGATTGCTGCAATCCGCCGGTGTGCCCGCCTCGCGATTGCGGCGCATCACCGGCCACGCCGACCGCAAGCCGGTGACCGCCGATCCCATGGCAAACCGGAACAACCGGGTTGAGGTGGTTCTGTTGCGGCGGGACAGATAGCAAAGTCGCCTGTGCCGCATTAGGGCAATGTTAAGCGCGAGAGCGCAGGGTCTTTCTGCAAGTGGAATCGACACGTAGAAAGGTGCCCTCTCCGATGACCATTTCCTCTGCCCTGAATGCCGGGGTGGCCGGGCTGAACGCGAATGCCAGCCGCCTGGCCTCCATTTCCGACAACATCGCCAATTCCGGCACCTATGGCTATAAACGCGCCTGGACGGAGTTTGAGTCGCTCGTGCTCAGCGGGGCGCAAAACGCGGGCAGCTATTCTGCCGGTGGCGTTCGGGCGAATGCCTCGCGACTGATCGACGAACGCGGGTCGCTGGTTTCTACCGCAAGCGCGCTGGATCTCGCGGTATCCGGGCGGGGGATGCTTCCCGTAATGCGGTCCGTGAACATGGGCGGCAGTCAGGGCGAGCTGCTGATGACGACAACGGGCGCCTTCCGCCCCGATGAAAACGGTGTGCTGCGCACCGCCTCGGGCCTCGTGCTGCTGGGCTGGCCCGCCAATGCCGACGGCACAATTCCGGTGATGCCACGCGATGCCATGTCGGGCCTCTCTCCGGTGGTGGTCAACACCAACCAGCAGGCGGGCGACCCGACGACCGCCGTGCGACTTGGCGTGAACCTGCCCGCCACAGCAACTGACGAAAGCGCCTCGGGCGATCCGTTGCCGCTTTCGGTGGAATATTTCGGCAATCTCGGCACCTCGGAATCGCTGGACATCACCTTCACCCCGACGCCGGGCACCGGCGGGCGCTCCAACCAATGGACCATGACGATCACCGATTCCGCGCAAGACGGCGCGGTGATAGGGGAATATACGCTCACCTTCGACGACAGCCGCGCCAATGGCGGCACACTGGCCTCGGTCAGCGCGGTTTCGGGTGGCGCCTATGACCCCGCGACCGGCGCAATCAATCTGACCGTCGCGGGCGGGCCGCTGGAACTGAGCATCGGCAAGCTCGGGGATGCGACGGGGCTGACCCAGCTTTCCGACAATTTCGCGCCGACCTCCATCGTCAAGAACGGCTCGCCCGTCGGCAATTTGATGGAGGTGGAGGTCGATCAGAACGGCATGCTGCGGGCCACCTATGACACGGGCTTTACCCGCACGCTGTACCAGATCCCGCTGGTTGACGTGCCCAATCTGAACGGCCTGACCTCCTACAACGACCAGACCTACGGCATTTCGCCCGATTCCGGGTCGTTCTTCCTCTGGGATGCAGGGGACGGGCCGACCGGCTCGGTCGCGGGCTACGCGCGGGAAGGGTCGACCACCGATGTCGCCGGGGAATTGACCAACCTGATCCAGACCCAGCGCGCCTATTCGTCCAATGCCAAGGTGATTCAGACCGTGGACGAAATGTTGCAGGAAACCACCAATATCAAACGGTAACCCGCCATGAGCCTTTCCTCCGCCATGAATGCGACCCTTTCGGGTCTGACCGTCAGCGCCCGGATGGCCGAGCTGGTTTCCTCCAATGTCGCCAACGCAATGACCCCCGGCTACGTTCGCCGTACGGCAGAACTTGCAGCGCGCGAAACCGGGGGCCAGGGGGTACGGCTTGTCGCCATCCTGCGCACCGCAGACATGCATCTTCTGAGCGAACGCCGCATGGCACAAGCGGGGGAAGCAGGGGCAGCCGCGCGAGCAGCCTTTCTGGCCGTGGCCGAACACGCCGTGGGAACCGCCGATACGTCAAGCTCACTGTCGGCCCGCGTCAATGCGCTCGACAGCGCCCTGCTGGCCGCGGCGGGCAGGCCGGATTCTGATGTGCGGCTTGGCGCAGTTGTCGATGCCGCCGCAGCCTTGACCAACCATCTCGGGGCCGCCAGCGCCACAATCCAGACAGCCCGCGCCACCGCTGATTCACGCATTGCATCCCAGGTCGGGAGGCTGAACGATGCCCTGGCGCAAATCGCCGATCTGAACACGCGCATCCAGATCGGCAGCATTGCCGGGCAGGACACGTCCGCATTGCTGGACCTGCGCCAGCAGCAGATCGATTCCGTTGCAGAAATCCTGCCCATCCGCGAAGTGGCGCGCGCCGATGGCGCAGTTGCGCTGTTCACACCGGGCGGGGCATCCTTGCTGGAAGGATCCCCCTCCGTTTTCGGCTTCACGCCGCATCCGGTGGTGACCGCCGACATGACGCAGGAAAATGGCGCACTTTCCGGGCTGACGCTGAACGGACGGGCCATCGCGACGGGTCCCGGCAGTTTCATTGATGGCGGCGGTCTGGCGGCGCAATTCGCCATCCGCGATGAAAGCGCCCCCGCCGCGCAGGCAAGCCTTGACGGGCTGGCCCGCGACCTGATCGAGCGGTTTTCGGGGCTGGATGACAGTCTGCCCCCCGACGCCCCTGGCCTGTTCACCGATGCGCAGGCCGGTTTCTCCGGGGAGGAGACAGGGTTGGCAACGCGCCTGGCGGTGAATGCAGCGCTGGACGGGGCAACGTGGCGGCTGCGCGATGGGCTCGGCGCACCCTCCCCGGGTCCGGCCGGCGATGCCACGAGGCTCAACGCACTTCATGCTGCGATGACGGCCGCGCTCCCGGCCAGTTCGCCCGCGCTGCCATCGGGCGCCCGCAGTCTTGCAACCCGCGTGTCGGACCTGACATCCGACGCTGCGGCGGCGCGCCTGTCCGCCGACTCTGCGCAAAGCTTCGCAGCCGCCCGCGCCAGCGCCCTGCAAGAGCAGGAACTGGCTGGCGGTGTGGACACTGATCAGGAAATGCAATCGCTTCTGACCATCGAAAACACCTGGTCGGCCAATGCGCGCGTCCTTCAGGTGCTGGATGATCTTCTGGCCCGGCTGATGGAGATATAGATGAGCCTCGTATCCTTGGGCGACATGGCACAAAGCTTCATGTTGCGGCGTCACATGGGGCAGGTGAAGGCGGATCTGGCCCTGCACACGCAGGAAATGACCACCGGCCTTACCACCGATATTGCCAGGCGAACCGACGGCGATCTGGGGCCATTGAACGCGATCTCGGCCTCCCTTGCCCGGCTGGAGACCCTCGCCTCGGTGACATCCGAGATGCAGCTCTGGTCCGGCGCCATGCAATCGGCGCTGGAGGCCATCGACAACCGGGCCATCGAACTGGGGCCACAGCTGTTGTCCGCCGCCTCTGCCCGGCAACCTGCGACATTCGCAGCGGTGAGCGGGGAGGGAGAGGCAGCCTTCCTTGCGGCGGTCGGGTATCTGAACACCTCGCTCGACGGACGGGCGTTGTTCGGCGGCGTGGCGACGGATCATTCGCCCCTGCCCGATAGCGCCAGCCTGCTGAATCAGGTTGCAGAAGTCGCGCAAGGTGCCACGTCGGTGGCTGACCTGCGTGACCGGCTCGACACCTGGTTCGGCCCCGGCGGCGGCTTTGAAACCGCAGCCTGGCGTGGCGGTGCCGCGCTGGAGCCTGTGACCATCGCACAGGGAGAAACGGCCCGGCTGACACCGACCGCCTTGTCCGACGGGATACGGGACACGCTGAAGGGGCTGGCACTTGCCGCACTCGCAGGTCGCGATCTGCCAGGACCGGGTATAGAAGACAAGGCCGCCATGCTGGCCGCCGCAGGTGACACGCTGATTGGCAGCAGCGGGGCACGGGCTGCGCTGTCCGCCGACCTCGGCATCACCGAGCAGCGGATTGCCGATGCGCAAACCCGGAATGCGGCGGAAATGACGGCCCTGAAATTCGCGGAAAGCCAGATCAGGGCAGCCGATCCCTTCGAGGCTGCAAGCCGCGTGCAGGAGGCCGAAACGCAGCTCCAGCTCATCTATACACTCACGGCCCGCCTTTCCGGCCTCAGCCTTGCGGATTACCTTGGATGATACGGCTCCTGCTATTGCTGATCCTGCTAGCCTCGCCACTGCATGCCGCACCGATCCGCATCAAGGATCTGGTCGAGTTTGACGGGGTGCGCGGCAACGATCTGGTGGGCTATGGCCTTGTCGTCGGGCTGAACGGCACCGGCGACGGCATCCGAAATGCCCCCTTTACCGAAGAAATCATGGCCAACCTTCTGGAGCGGCTGGGCGTCAACGTTACGGGCGAGGAGTTTCGCCCCAAGAATGTTGCCGCTGTTTTCGTGACAGCCTCCCTGCCACCCTTCGCGCGTTCGGGCGGGCGCATTGACGTGACCGTTTCGGCCATCGGGGATGCCAAAAGCCTGCTGGGCGGCACATTGATCATGACGCCGCTGAATGGGGCCGACGGCGAGATCTACGCCGTGGCGCAGGGCACGATCATCGCCGGGGGTGTTGCTGCCGAGGGGCAGGCGGCGCGGGTCGTGCAGGGCGTGCCGACCGCCGGGGTCATCCCCTCCGGCGCAAGGGTCGAACGCGAGGTTGAATTCGATTTCACCTCGATCAGTGCGATCCGGCTGGCCCTGCGGCAGCCGGATTTCACCACGGCGGCGCGGATTGAAAGCGTCATCAATCGCGAATTCGGCCGAACCGTCGCCGTGATGACAGATGCGGGTACGGTCGCACTTGATCTGGAGCGCACACGCATGGACTCGCCCGCGCATGTGATCGGCAGGCTGGAGAACCTGCTGGTGCAACCCGAAACCCGCGCCCGGGTAATCGTCGATCAGCGATCGGGCACCATTGTCATGGGGGCGGATGTGCGCATCAGCAGCGTCGCGGTAGCGCAGGGCAACCTGACCCTGACGGTCGAGGAGGCGCCGGTTGTGGTGCAGCCCAACCCTTTCAGCCAGGGGGAAACCGTGGTGGTGCCCCGAAGCCAGGCATCCGTGACCAAGGCGCCGGGCGCGGGCCTTGCCGAACTGACCGAGGGCACCAGCCTGTCATCCGTCGTTTCGGGACTGAACGCTTTGGGCGTGGCGCCGCATGACATGATCGACATTCTGAAAAGCATCAACGCGGCCGGGGCCCTCCATGCCGAGTTCATCGTGCAGTAACCGGGCTGTCCCTGACTCAACTTGCAGAAGAGACGAGCGCCCCGCAAATCTTTTCCCTGATGTCGGGGGCGGACTTGCCCGGCGACGAACGCTCGCCGATGCTGACCCCGACACAGCCGGAGTCCGCCATGTTCGCCAAACTCTTCTCCCCCGTTCGCATCGGCACCATTGAGCTGGCAAACCGGATCGTTTCCACCGGGCACGATACGGTGATGGCCGAAGAGGGTCATGTCACCGACCGCCTGATCGCCTATCATCAGGCGCGGGCCGAAGGCGGGGCGGGGTTGATCGTGGTGCAGGTTTCGGGCGTGCATGAGACCGCGCGATACACCTCGCATATGCTGATGGCGACATCGGATGACGCGATTCCGGGATATACCCGGCTGGCGCAGGCGGTGCAGGCGTATGGCACGCGGATTTTCGGGCAGTTGTTCCACCCCGGCCGCGAGATCATGGAAACCGATGATGGTACCGCCGCGATCGCCTATGCCCCTTCGGCCGTGCCCAATTCGCGCTTTCGGGTTATGCCGATCCCCCTGAGCCTCAGCCTGATTGCCGAGATCGTGCAGGGTTATGCCGACAGCGCGGCAAGGTTGCGGCGCGCGGGGTTCGACGGGTGTGAAATCGTCGCCTCGCACGGGTATCTTCCGGCACAGTTCCTTAACCCCGCGGTCAATCTGCGGGACGATGACTATGGCGGTCCGCTGGCGAACCGGATGCGGTTTCTGGTCGAGATCGCCGGAGCGATCCGCCGCGCCACCGGGCCGGATTTCGCGATCAGCCTGCGGCTGAGTGGCGACGAGCGCGATGTCGAGGCGCTTGACCAGTCAGAAACCGTCGCGGTCTGTCGGCACCTTGATACGGCGGGCCTGGTCGATTGCTTCCATGTTACGGCGGGCAATTCGGCCTCGCTGTCGGGGGCCATCCACATCGTGCCGCCGATGTTCTATGCGGCGGGCTATACCGCGCCGCTGGCGGCGCAGGTGAAGGCAGCCGTCGGGCGCCCGGTGATCGTGACGGGTCGCATCAACCAGCCGCAGGAGGCCGAGGCCATCCTTGCCGCAGGTCACGCCGATCTGTGCGGCATGACCCGCGCGATGATCTGCGACCCGGAGATGCCTGCCAAGGCACGGGCAGGCGCGCCGGATCGCATCCGGGCATGCATCGGCTGCAATCAGGCCTGCATCGGGCATTTCCACCGGGGCTATCCGATCTCCTGTATCCAGTTCCCGGAAAGCGGGCGGGAAACCACGCTGGCCCCCCGCAAGACCCGGACCGCGACGCCCCGGCACATCCTGATCGCGGGCGCCGGCCCTGCCGGGCTCAAGGCTGCGGCCGTGCTGGCGGCGCGCGGCCATGCGGTCACACTCTGCGAGGCCGGGCCGCAGGCGGGTGGGCAGGCCCTTCTGGCGCAGCTTCTGCCGGGCCGGGCAGAGTTTGGCGGCATTGTCACCAATCTTCTGCGAGAGGTACGCGAGGCAGGTGTGACCCTGCGGCTGAATACCCCCGTCACGGCAGAACTGGTGGCAGCGGAGGCGCCCGACCGGGTGATCCTCGCCACCGGCGCCCGCCCGCGCGCGCCTGCCATCGAGACCGAGGGCGCGCATGTGCTTGACGCCTGGGCCGTGCTCCGTGGCGAGGGCAATCCGGGCAGCCGCGTGGCGATCGCGGACTGGCGCGGCGACTGGATCGGGATGGGGCTGGCGGAAAAGCTCGCCCGGGACGGCTGTTCGGTACGTCTGTTTGTTGAAGGCATCGCGCCCGGCGAAACCCTGCCCTTCTATGTGCGCGATGAAATGGCCGCGCGTCTGCATCGCCTGGGGGTTGAAATCCGGCCCTATGCCCGCCTGTTCGGAGCGGATTCGGACAGTGTTTATTTCACGCATTCCGCCAGCGGCGATGCCATCGTGGCGGAGGCGGTGGACACGCTGGTGCTGGCGCAGGGCCATGACAGCAACCGTGATCTGGCCGCGGCGCTCGCCGGTTGGCCGGGTCGGGTCGAGATCATCGGTGACGCGCTGACCCCGCGCAGTGCCGAGGATGCGGTGCTGGAGGGGCTGAAATGCGGTATCCAGGATTAAGACTTTCGTGCAATTAACCTAGCGTAATGCTTGCACCCGGATCCCATGCAGTCATTCTGATGTGACGGCTTGCGGAAAGCCGTGCAACCGGAGGCCGATGATGTTCTTTACCCCGGAAGAGGCGACGCTGCTGTCGATGGAAACCGGCCTCATGCTGGCCGAGGCGCAGATGGTTGTTGCCATGCGGCTTTGGGGAATGGCTGGCCTGTGGAATGTGACCTCGGACGAGCCCGTGCGCATGGTGCAGGAAAAGGCCGAAGCGGCGCTGCAATCGCTGGCCGCCGCCGGGCAGGCGCTGATGGGCGGGCAAGGCGCCGGTCAGGTGGCCATGGCTGCGCTTGCGCCAGTGCGCGACCGGACCCGCGACAACGTGCAACGGCTGGGCACTCAGGGCCTGCGCACCGTCTGACCCTCACGGCCGGAAGGCCATCTGGCCCCACAACGCCTTCACCCGCTCATCACGGCCACAGGCCTTGCGATAGAATTTGTAGGCATTCTTCTTCTGCTTCGGCCCGGCGCGCGTCAGCACGATGTCGGACGAGCGATAGTAATCCTGATGATATTCCTCGGCTGGCCAGAACTTCCCGGCTTTGAGGACCGGCGTCACGATCTCCTGCCCAAGCGCGGCCTGAGCCTCGGACACCGCCTGCTCCGCCGCCGCCGTCTGCGCCGCGCCCCGCGCGAAAATCGCTGTGCGATAGCTGTCGCCCCGGTCGCAGAACTGCCCGCCCGCGTCGGTGACATCGACCGACCGCAGGAACAGCGCAATCAGGTCGTGATAGCTGATGATGCTATTGTCAAAGGTGATCTCGGCCGCCTCGTAATGGCCCGTACCCCCGGCAGAGACCTGCTTGTAACTCGGGTTCTGCACCTTGCCGCCGCTATAACCCGACACCACGGATTTCACGCCTTTGACGCCTTCGAAGTCGGCTTCGACGCACCAGAAACAGCCCCCGGCGACCAGCGCCTTTTCCTCCGCCGCGCGGGCCACTCCCACCGCCGCACCGCCGGTCAGGGCCACGGCCAGCACCAGAATTGCATAGATCCGCCGCATCGCACCCTCCTGTTGCATCCCGCAACAGGCTCGCCCCAACCACATCCCGGCACAACACAAGCCTGCGTGAGCGTCGCATCTTGAACCCCGCCCGGTGCGGCCCTAGCGTGGGCCGCGAACAGGAGGGCGCCATGACCGAACACGTTTCCACCCACCAGGCGGAAGAGGACGCCCGCAACGAAAACCTGATGCTGTTCCTGAATGGCCGGATCGTGCCCAAGGCCGAAGCACTGGTTTCAGTGTACGATTCCGGTTTCATGATGGGCGACGGCGTATGGGAAGGGATGCGGCTTTACGAGGGCCGCTGGGCCTTTCTGGACGAGCACCTTGACCGGCTGTTCGAGGCGGCGAAGACTATCGACCTTGATATCAGGATGACCGCAGCCGAACTGGAACAGGCGCTGCGCGACACCCAGGCGGCGAATGGCATGACCACCGACGCTCATGCGCGGCTGATGGTGACGCGCGGGGTGAAGACCCGCCCCTTCCAGCATCCGCAGCTGTCGCAGCAGGGGCCGACCGTAACCGTCATCATGGAGCACTCGCGCCCCAAAATCCCGCGCCCGATCACGCTGGCCACCGTGCCGCATCTGCGCGGGCTGCCGATGACGCAGGATCCGAAGCTGAACTCGCATTCCAAGCTGAACTGCATTCTTGCCTGTATCGCGGCGCAGAAGGCCGGTGCGGACGAGGCGCTGATGCTGGACGTGCATGGCTTTGTGAACACGACCAATGCCTGCAACTTCTTCATCGTGAAGAAGGGCGAGGTTTGGACCTCAACAGGTGATTACTGCATGAACGGCATCACCCGCCGCAAGGTGATCGACCTGTGCCGCGCCAATGGCATCCCGGTGTTCGAGCGGAATTTCAGCCTCGTCGACACCTATTCGGCGGATGAGGCCTTCCTGACCGGCACTTTCGGCGCGCAAACCCCGGTCGGCAGCATCGACGGGCGGCAGATCGGCAGCGGCAAGATGGGGCCGATGACGGAACGTCTGCGCGGCCTTTACAAGCAACTCGTGCTGGCATGACGGTCAGCACCATGAAAATCGCGATGTGGAGCGGCCCGCGCAATCTGTCGACCGCCATGATGTATGCTTTCGCCGCGCGTGGGGATTGCGCGGTGTGGGATGAACCCTTCTATGCCGCCTATCTGGCCGCGACCGGCATAGACCATCCGATGTCGGCCGAGGTGATCGCGGCGGGCGAGGCCGATCCGGCAAAGGTCGCCGCTGCCTGTCCGGGGCCAAACCCTGACGGAAAGCCGCTGTGGTATCAGAAGCATATGACGCTTCATATGATCCCCGGCTTTGATCGGGGCTTTCTGCGCGGGCTGACCAATGTGTTCCTGATCCGGCATCCGGCGCGGGTGGTGGCAAGCTATTCCAGGAAGCGCGAAAGCCCGACGCTGGCCGACATCGGCTTTGTCCAGCAAGGGGAACTGTTTGATCAGGTGGCTGACATGACCGGCGCGGCGCCGGTGGTGGTGGACAGCGAGGATATCCGCGCCAACCCGGCTGTCAGCCTGCATGTCCTTTGTGCGGCCCTGGACATTCCGTTCACCGAAAGCATGCTGCGCTGGCCTGCGGGGCCGAAGCCCTTTGACGGGGCATGGGCGCCGCATTGGTATAATGCGGTCCATGCCTCCACCGGCTTTGATGCCCCGGAAGGCCCGCTGCCCGACCTTGCGCCCGAATATGCGCGGCTGGTCGAGGCCGCGCTGCCACATTACGACCGGCTGCGCCAATACGCGCTGGGGGCGTAATCAGATGCTCAGCGCGGCTTGCAGCGCCTCGCGCGTCAGGCCCTCTTTCGGATGCGACAGGTTCACCGCGCCGCGTTTGAGCACATAGAACTGGTCGCCCAGATCGAAGGCAAAATCGAAATACTGTTCGACCAGAATGATGGCCATATTGCCCTTGGCCTTCAGATATTCGATCACGCGGCCGATCTGCTGGATGATATTGGGCTGGATGCCCTCGGTCGGTTCGTCCAGCAACAGCACCTTGGGCCGCATGATCATCGCCCGCGCGATAGCAAGCTGCTGCTGCTGCCCGCCCGACAGATCGCCGCCGCGCCGGTGGCCCATGTCCTTCAGCACCGGGAACAGGTCATAGATTTCGTCGGGCACCTTGTGATCGGCCTTCGGCAGCAGCGAAAAGCCGGTTTCGAGGTTCTCGCGCACAGTCAGCAGCGGAAAGATCATCCGCCCCTGCGGAACCACCGCCAGTCCGCGCCGCGCCATATGTTGCGCGGGCAGGACCGGCAGCACCTCGCCATCCAGCGTGAGCCTGCCACCGGAGCGCGGATGCGTTCCGGCCAGCGCCTTCAGAAGCGAGGTCTTGCCTACGCCATTGGTGCCCATGACGCAGGTCACCACACCAGCCTTCGCCTCAAGGTCGATGCCGTTCAGGATCTGGCTGCCGCCGTAATGCAGGGTCAGCCCTTCGGTTGTCAGCATGTTCAGCGCCCCAGATAGACTTCGATGACTTGCGGATTCTTGGTGACGTGATCCAGGCTGCCCTCGGCCAAAACCGAGCCTTCGTGCAGCACCGTGACCTTGCAGTTCAGCCGCCGGATGAACTCCATGTCATGCTCCACCACGACGACGGCGCGGGTTTTTGCCAGTTCGACCAGCAGCGCGGTGGTCTGCTCGCGCTCCAGAAAGCTCATCCCCGCTGCAGGTTCATCGACCAGCAGCAGGCGCGGTTCCTGTGCCAGCAGCATGGCGATTTCCAGCCATTGCTTCTGGCCATGGGACAGCTCGCCCGCCTTGCGGGACAGGTCATCGGCAAGGCCCACCTGTGCTGCAAGCTCCGCCACGCGGACACGGTCTTTCGCCGTTTCGCGCCAGAACAGCACCCGCCAGGGCGTGCGCGCCGCCTTCAGCGCCAACATCAGGTTTTCGGAAACGCTCTGATCCTCGAACACCGTGGGGCGCTGGAACTTGCGGCCGACGCCTGCGCGCGCGATCTGCGCCTCGGACATCCGCAGCAATGAGCGGGGCACCTCCCCGAAGACAACCGTGCCTTCGTCCGGCCGGGTTTTGCCGGTCACGATGTCCATGAAGGTGGTCTTGCCCGCGCCATTCGGTCCGATCACTGCGCGCAGTTCCTGCGGGCCGATGGCGAAGGACAGATTGTTGATTGCGCGGAAGCCGTCGAAGGTGACCGAGACGCCGGAAACCTCCAGCAGCGAGGTCGTGCGGGCGGGGGCAATGGTGGTCATGCGTCGGCCTCCTTCTCGCGCAGCGCGCCGTCATCGGGGCCAAGCTGGGCGCCATGGCGGCGCGGGCTGGGCAGCCGGTCGAACAGCCCGCCGATCCCGCGTGGCGCGAACAGCGTCACCAGCACGAAGGCCAGGCCGAGAAGCACCGTCCACCAGTCCACCCAGTTGATTGTGTAGAACCCGAGCGGAATGGCGGGCGCCATGCCCCCGGTGAACCACGAGGACAACAACGAGACGAAGGCCGCCCCGATCACCGCCCCATAAAGCCGTCCGCGCCCGCCAATGGCGACCCAGACGGCGAGGTAGATCGAGGCGATGGGCGCAAGCTCGGCCGGGTTGATAATGCCCGCCTGCGGGTAATAGAAAGCACCCGCCACGGCGGCGACCATGGCGGTCAGGGTAAAGACAAACAGCTTGTACCCCTCGACCGGGTAGCCAAGGAAACGCAGCCGCTGTTCATCGTCGCGGATCGCGCGCAGGGCACTGCCGAACTTGCCCGAGGTGACCCAGGCCAGCAACAGATACCCTGCCGCCAGCAACAGGGCCGAGGCGAGGAAGAACAGGATCGACAGCGTGGATTGTGGCACATCGGCGAGGCCAGGCAGATTTTGCAGCCCTGAAAGCCCGTTATTGCCGCGCAGCCCGCTGTCGTTCTGGAACAGGTAAAGCGCCAGCGCCAGCGTCATGGCCTGCGTCAGGATCGACAGGTAAACCCCGTTCACCCGCGCCCGGAACGCCAGCCAGCCGAAGATCAGCGCCAGAACGCCCGGCACGATCAATACCAATGGCAATTGCAGGAAGGCGCTGTGGGCGAAGCTCCAGACCACGGGCAGGTCAGAGCCGCCGACCACGCCGAAGATCTGTGTGGCAACCCCCTGCGCCACCTCTTCGGGCGTGGGCGGGATGGGCGATCCGGCCAGCGCCTGCACCACGATCTCCTCGGTGCGGGCATACATCAGCCACATGCCGGTCATGTAGCCGCCAAGGGCGAAGAAGGCCATGTGGCCCAGCGAAAGGATGCCGGTGTATCCCCAGATCAGATCCATCGCCAGGGCGACGAGGCAGAGACATAAGGTCTTGCCCAGCACCTTGACGAAGGCGGTGGGGATGAGGCCGATGCCAAAGCCCTCGGCCAGAACGGTGACGCCAAGGGTGAACAGCGCCAGCACCAGCAGGAACCACAGGGTCGAGGGGTTGCGGGCAAGGAATGTCCGGGTCATTGCGGGGCCTCCGGCGTTGCGGCGGGGGTTTCACACCCCCGCGCCCCCGTGGGATATTGGGGCCAAGATGAAGGGAAGGACAGCGGCGGTCTGAACATCGGCTCAATCTCCTGCCGCGCGGCCCTTGAGGGCGATGATGCCGCGAGGGCGGAACTGGATGAACAGGATGATGAACAGGATCATGTAGGTCTGCGCCGCCAGCGTGTTCGAGGGGTTCAGCCACTCGATCACCTTCTGGAAGCCGCCGATCATGGCGGCGCCCGCCAGCGCCCCCCAGATATTGCCGACCCCACCCACCACGACTGTCATGAAGCTTTGCACGATATAATCCGAGCCAAGCTCCGAGGTGACCTTGGCGAAAAGCCCGATGGCGACGCCCGCGATCCCGGCGATGCCCGAGCCGATCCCGAAGGTCAGCATGTTGATGCGGTCGGGGTCGATGCCCATGCTGGCGGCCATGGCCGGGTTCTGCGTCACGGCGCGCACCTCCAGCCCCAGCCGGGTGCGTTTCATCAGCCAAAGGAAGAAACCGAGGAACAGCAGTGCCAGCAGGAAAATGGCGACCCGGATATAGCTGATCGACACGATGTCGTTGAAGCTGAGCGCACCGTCCAGCCAGGCAGGCGCGGTCAGCGGCCGGGCCTGAGTGCCGAAGATGTTCTTGGCGATCTGTTGCAGCGCGATGGAGATGCCGAAGGTCGCAAGCAGCGTCTCCAGCGGGCGTTTGTAGAGGTGACGGATCACCAGCCGTTCCATCGCCACGCCCGCCGCGAAGGTCACCGCGAAGGCCAGCGGAAGCGCAACAAGGATCGAGACGGTGTAATTCGGGATCATCTGTTGCACGACATAGCCGGTATAGGCGCCCATCATGATGAACTCGCCATGGGCCATGTTGATCACCCGCATCACACCGAAGGTGATGGCAAGACCGATGGCGGCAAGGAAGTAGATCGAGGCAAGCGACAGTGCATCCAGCCCCAGATCGGCGGCGGTCATCAGGCCGACACGGGTTTCGAGGCTGGCAAGAGTTCCACGGGCGGCATCTGTGACGGCGGGATCGGGTTCTGCATATTGGTCATAAAAGACATGCGCCTCCAGCGCGGCAGCGACCTCGGCATCAGTAGCGGCGGCGGGCACCTGGCCCGATTTCTCCAGCGCCTCATAGGCCGCGTCACGACGCTGCTGGCTGGCCAGTTTGGCCAGCGGCACGCCACCGACAGCCCCGTTTTCCAGATGGGCGGCCAGCGCGGCTTTCTGATCGGCCAGCGTAAGGCGCGCGGGGGCGAGGCCGGCGCCAACCAGCAGGTCATAGGCGGCCTCGCGCGGGATGTCCTTGCCTGGTGTCAGGGTAGCCGCGATGTTCACGCCCTGCGGTAGCGCCACGGCGACCTTGCGGCTGGTGACCAGCAGCGGGTTCAGCGCGGCGCGCACATCCAGCGCGGTATCCCCCGCAAGGCTTTCAATGGCGGCAACACGGATGGCACTGTCGTCTCCGAATTGCAGGGTCAGAAAAGTGCCGAGCCGTTCCTTCCGCGCCTTCAGCACAGGATCGGCCTCATCCTCGATCGAAGCGCGCAAGGGGGCGAGCTGCGACTTGGCGGGCGAGCGCGCGATGGCGTCCAGCGCACGGGTGCGCTGCGCCGGATCGGGGTCGGTCAGGGTGAACTGCACCAGCGCCGCACCGATCAGTTCGCGCACACCGGCATTGGGTTTGAGGTCGGTAATGTCCGATGTCGGCGCGGTTCCGGCGGCAGCTCCGTCCAGTCCGGTCAGCGCCCAGCCCTCCGGCGCCTTTTCCAGCAGGAAGAACGCGCCATCGACCTTGCGCACCCCCAACTTGCGGTCAGCCCAGGCCTGCAACAGCGCCGCCGCCCCCGGATCTCCGGTCGAGGCGATGGCGTCGATCACCGGACCGATGGTCTGGCGCGAGGGTTTCTCGATCTGGGCGCGCGATGCCTCCACCACTTCGGGCAGGGTCTGCGCAAGGGCAGGCAAGGCAAGACAGACCGCCATGGCAAGCGGCAGCAGAAAGCGGAACATTCCAACACCTTCGATAGGGCGAGGGGCGCCATGGCACCCCTCGCGGATCAGATCAGTAGTTGGAGGTCAGCTGCACGCAGGTCTTGGTCTCGGTGTTATACATGCCGCATTTCAGGTCTTTCCAATCCGATTCCAGCACCGCCGATTCCGGGAGGAAATCGGTCCAGGCGTCGCCGGGCACCGGCTCGGTCTGGCTGATGATGTCGAACTGGCCATCAGCGCGGATCTCGCCGATCAGCACGGGTTTGGTCAGGTGGTGGTTCGGCAGCATCTCGGCCATGCCGCCGGTCAGGTTGGGGAACTTCTGCCCGACCATGGCGTCGATCACCGGATCGACCGCCGTGGTGCCCGCCGCTGTCACCGCATTCACCCACATGTTGAAGCCAATGTAATGCGCTTCCATCGGGTCGTTGGTGACACGCTTGTCGTCCTTGATGAACTTGTGCCACGCCTCGATGAACGATTTGTTCTCCGGCGTATCGGCCGACATGAAATAGTTCCATGCCGCCAAATGCCCGACGAGGTTGGTGGTATCCAGCCCCGAAAGCTCTTCCTCGCCGACCGAAAAGGCCACGACGGGGATCTTGTCGGCGGTGACGCCCGCTGCGGCCAGTTCCTTGTAGAAACCGATATTGGCGTCACCGTTGATGGTGGAAACCACGCCGACCTTCTTGCCATCGGCCCCCAGCGCCACCACGTCAGCCACGATCTTCGACCAGTCGCTGTGGCCGAACGGGGTATAGTTGACGAAGATATCCTCGGCCGCGATGCCCTTCGCCTTCAGATAGCTTTCAAGGATGTTGTTCGTGGTGCGCGGGTAGACGTAATCGGTGCCCAGCAGCGCGAATTTCTCGATCCCCAACTCGTTGAGGAAGTAATCCACCGCCGGAATCGCCTGCTGGTTCGGCGCCGCGCCGGTGTAGAACACGTTCTTCGAGGATTCCTCGCCCTCGTATTGCACCGGGTAGAACAGCAGGCCGTTCAGTTCCTCGATGACCGGCAGCACCGATTTGCGGCTGACGGAGGTCCAGCAGCCGAACATCACATCGACCTTCGAAACCGTCAGCAACTCACGGGCCTTCTCCGCGAACAGCGGCCAGTCAGAGGCCGGGTCGACCACCACCGCCTCAAGCTGTCGGCCCAGCACGCCGCCCTTGGCGTTCTGTTCCTCGATCAGCATCAGCATCGTGTCTTTCAGCGTGGTTTCCGAAATCGCCATGGTTCCCGACAGCGAATGCAGGACGCCGATCCTGATCGGGCCCTCCTGCGCAAAGGCAAAACGCGGCGCGGTCAGCGGCGCGGCAAGAGCGGCGGCGGCTGTGGCCAGAAGCGAGCGACGTGTCAGATTCATATCCATTCCCCGTTGCATGCCGGGATCGGGCCGCGCCTGACAGCAGGCGCGACAAAACCGTTCCGACGTTTTTTCTTTTCCTTTTGCGGAGGCAGTGCGCGGTCGTTCCCGCCTGCGCTGTGCTGCCGCAGAACGAATAAGCCGCAGCCGCGTCAGAGCACGCAAGACAGATGCCGCGCCGCAGAAAACCGTCGCTGCGCTGCTGCTGCATTCCGGTCAAAAAAACAGCGCCACAGTTTCGGTCGCTGACGATTTGCGCAGAACCGAAACGGGGATGGCGGTTTAAAGCGGAAATACTTCGAATTTGAACGATTCCGCTGCCGGTTTTCGCGGCGGCAAGGATGCACGCACCGTTTGATCCGGTTCATTACATATGCAATGAAGGCACATCAGCAGTATGGCGGCCTATGCAACTGGAATCCTTCTTTCCCTATCGTCTGGCGGTCGTCGCCGAAGCGTTTTCGCGTCAACTGGTCGAGGTCTATGGCCATGACCATGGCCTCACACGGGAGGAATGGCGGCTTCTGTTCCTGATCGAGGGCGCGGAAGAAATCAATTCGCTGGAACTGGCCCGGCGCACTACCCTGGACAAGGTGCAGGTCAGCCGCGCGACCCAGCGGCTTGAGGACAAGGGGCTGATCCTGCGCTCCATCCCGGCTGAGGACCGGCGGCTGCGGCTCTACACCATCACGCCGCTGGGCCGCAGCACCTTCGCCCGCGCCTTTTCACAGGTCGAAGCACGGGCGAATGCCATTCTTGGCGCCATGACAGAGGCCGAGCGCGCAGCGCTGGATCAGGGTCTTGCGGCGCTTCATCGCGCCGTAGCCAATCCGGCGATCTGAACACCGTCCCGCGTTATATTTTCACGCCTGGAGATCATTCCACATTTGTTGATCGCGTTGTGCGGTCCAGATTTTGGGAGTGTCGATGCCTTTTGCTTCGTCGTATGCGCGGGCGACGTTGAAGGGGAGGCAGTGTTCGTAGATGGCGTAGTTTGCGAATTTGGGGTCGCAGGCGGCGCGGACGGCGTCCCATGCTTCTTTGAGGGAGCCGCCGCGGGCGACGACGCGTTCGACGGGTTTGTAGGTGGATCGGATGAAGTCTGCGGTATTGGCGATGGCTTTGGCGACCATCTCTTCGCCCACCAGCGCGTCGCCGCGGCCGGGCGCGATGGCGCGGGGCTCAAAGGCCGCGATATTGGCGAGCGTTTCGGGCCAGTCCGTGAAGTGGCCGTCGCCGCAATAGCAGGCGGAATGGTATTCGACGATATCGCCGGTGAACATCACCTCCTGATCGGGCACCCAGATCACCGCGTCACCGGCGGTATGGGCGCGGCCGAGCTTCATGATGTCCACCCGGCGGCGGCCGAGCCAGACCGTCATGCTGTCGGAGAAGGTGGTGGTCGGGCGGGTCAGGCCGGGGATTTCCTCGTGCCCCTGGAACAGACGCGGGAAGCGGCCGAACTCGCTGTCCCAGTCCTCCTGCCCGCGCTCCTCGACCATGGCGGCGGCCACGTCGGACATGATGATTTCCCGCGCGCCATAGGCGCTGGCGCCCAGCACCCGCACCGCGTGGTAATGCGTCAGCACGACATGGCTGATCGGCTTGTCGGTGACCGAGCGCACGCAGTCGATGACCTTGCGCGCCAGACGCGGCGTCGCCTGCGCCTCGACGATCATCACGGACTCATCGCCGATGATCACGCCGGTATTGGGGTCACCCTCGGCGGTGAAGGCGTAAAGCCCCTCGCCGATTTCGGTGAAGCTGATCTTCTTTTCAGACAGGTCGCCCTGCGAGGCAAAGGCCTTGGCCATGGTTCACTCCTTCGCCCAGCCGGGCAGTTCGATGGCGGGCAGCACCTGCCCCGCGCAATCGCCAAATCCGATGCGGTAGCCCGCGCCCTGCGCCGCGCCGCGCAAGACCAGCGTATCTCCGTCCTGAAGGAAGCTGCGCGTTTCGCCGGTCTCCAGCGTCAGCGGTTCCTTCCCGCCCCAGCTCAGCTCCAGCAGCGAGCCGCGCGCGTCCTTCGCGGTGCCCGAGATGGTGCCCGACCCCAGCAGATCGCCCACCCGCATCGCACAGCCCGAGGTCGTGTGATGCGCCAGCTGCTGCGCCGCCGAATAATACATCTCGCGGTAATTGGTGCGCGCGATCACGGTCTCGGCCTTGCCCCCGGGGGCGAGGCTGACCGTCAGTCCGATGTCGTAAAGCATCGGCCCCGGCTCGCGCAGATAGGGCAGCAGCGGGCGTTCGCGCGCGGGCGTCGCCACGCGGAACGGCTCCAGCGCCGCTTTCATCACGATCCAGGGGCTGATCGTCGTCGCCGTCGCCTTGGCCTGGAACGGCCCGAGCGGCTGGTATTCCCAGGCCTGGATATCACGCGCCGACCAGTCGTTCAGCAGCACATAGCCGAAGATCATCTCGTCGGCCTCGGCCACCGAGACCATGCCCTGCGACGGCTGGCCGACGATGGCGCCCATCTCCAGTTCCAGATCGAACCGCGCCGAGGGCGCAAGGCGCGGCAGCGCCTCGTCCGGCCCCTTCACCTGCCCCCAGGGCCGGGTGACCGGCGTGCCCGAGACCACCACCGACGAGGCCCGGCCGTTATAGCCGATCGGGATCGACAGCCAGTTCGGCGGCAGCGCATTCTCGGCGCCGCGGAACATGGTGCCCACATTCACCGCATGGTTCTTGCCGGCGTAGAAATCGGTATATTCCGCCACCGCGAAGGGCATCAGCAGCCGCGCGCCCGCCTGCGGCACCAGATGCGGCGCCACCATGGCACGATGCGCCGGGTCCGACAGAAGGTCGGTCAGCCGTGCCCGCAGCGCCGCCCAGACCGCAGGCCCCGCCGCCATCACCGCATTCCAGGCGGGGGCCGCGAACAGCGCCGGGTCCAGCCCGTGATCGACCGCGCCCACATCGAGGATCATATCCCCGATGGCCACCCCCATCCGCGCGCCCCGGCCATCGTCGAAGACGCCACAGGGCAGGTTCTGGATCGGGAAGTCGGTGTCGCCCTGCGCCGAGGCCAGCCAGCTTTGCTGCGTCATGCCTTGATCCCCGGCGTGCCGTCGAATTTCTTTTCAAGGCTGTCCCAGCAATCGACGTAATCGTCCTGCAGCGGCGCCTCTTTCGCGGCAAATTCCGTCAGATGCTGCGGGAAGCGGGTCTCGAACATGAACTGCATGGTCTCGGCCTGGTAATGCGGCACCATCGGCTCGTTCGACCCATGTTCGAAGGCGTTGCGATCCGGCCCGTGCGGCAGCATCATGTTGTGCAGCGAGATGCCCCCCGGCACAAAACCCTGCGGTTTCGCATCATAGATGCCATAGATGTTGCCCATCAGCTCGGACATGATGTTCTTGTGATACCATGGCGGGCGGAAGCTGTGCTCGGCCACCATCCAGCGGTCGCGGAACAGCACGAAGTCGATGTTCGCCGTCCCCTCCTGCCCCGAGGGCGCGGTCAGAACCGTGAAGATCGACGGATCGGGATGGTCGAACAGGATGGCGCCCACCGGGCTGTAGGTGCGCAGATCGTATTTGTAGGCGCAGTAATTGCCGTGCCAGGCCACCACATCCAGCGGGCTGTGGTCGATGAAGGTCTCGTGGAACTGGCCGCACCATTTGATCACCACGCGGCTGCGGGCCGCGCGGTCCTCGAAGGCCGCCACCGGGCATTTGAAGTCGCGCGGATTGGCAAGGCAGTTCGCCCCGATCGGGCCACGCCCCGGCAGGTCGAACTTCTGGCCGTAATTCTCGCAGACGAAGCCCCGCGCCGGGCCGTCCGGCAGTTCCACCCGGTAGACCAGACCGCGCGGGATGATGGCAATCTCCTTCGGCTCCAGGTCAATGATGCCCAGTTCCGTGCAGAAGCGCAGCCTGCCCTCCTGCGGCACCACCAGCAATTCGCTGTCGGCCGAGAAGAAATACTCGTCCTCCATCGACTGCGTCACCAGATAGACATGGCTCGCCATGCCTACCTGCGTGTTCACATCCCCCGCCGTCGTCATCGTCCGCATCCCCGTGATCCAGGTCAGCGCCCCGTCCCCCACCGGCACAGGGTCCCAGCGGTACTGCCCCAGCGAGATCACATCCGGGTCGATATGCGGCGCCGATTTCCAGTAAGGCACCGCGATCTTCGTGAACCGGCCCACATGTTTCACCGAAGGCCGGATCCGGTAGCACCAGGTCCGTTCGTTCTGCCCCCGCGGCGCCGTGAAGGCCGTACCCGAAAGCTGTTCGGCATAAAGCCCGTATTCACACTTCTGCGGGCTGTTCTGCCCCTGCGGCAGCGCCCCCGGCAGCGCCTCGGTCTCGAAGTCATTGCCAAAGCCCGGCATGTAACCCGCATGCGGGCCGGTCACGGCAGTCGAGCGGATCATCCCGCCCGGCAGGGTCTGGTTCGTCATGGCGCGGCCTCCGTTCATGCTGCCCTCCGGCAGAATGTGCGGATAATTAGTTGCATATGCAACAAAGTCAAGCTATTTATTGCAAATGCAACGAACAGACCCGACCCCCCGGACCCTGACCCGCAGCCCGCAGGACAGAACACCGCCAGGAGCGCCGCCCATGATCCGCCTCTTCGACTACTGGCGCTCCTCCGCCAGCTACCGCCTGCGCATCGCCCTCGGCCTCGCCGGCCTCTCCTGGCACAGCCTCCCCGTCGACCTGACCACAGGCCAGCAGGGCGACCCGGAGCACCTGGCCCGAAACCCGCAGGGCCTCGTCCCCGTCCTCGAAATCGACGACCTCACCCTCACCCAATCCCTCGCCATCATCGAATACCTCGACGAGACCCGCGGCCTCGGCCTCCTCCCGGGACCCGCCGCCAACCGCGCCCGCATCCGCGCCGTCGCACATGCCATCGCCATGGATATCCACCCCGTCTGCAACCTCCGCGTCGCCCGCTACGCAGTCGCGCAGTCAAACGGCGGCATCACTATGGAAACCTGGATGCGTGACATGATCACTCCGGGCCTCATCGCCCTCGAAAACATGGTCGACACCGGAAACCACTGCATCGGACAAACCCTCACGCTCGCCGACATCTGCCTCGTCCCACAAATCTACAACGCACGCAGATGGAACATCGATCTCAAAAATCTCCCAAACCTCAACCGCATCACAACATTCCTCGAAAACCTCAAACCATTCGCCAACGCTCATCCAAACCTCGCGAAACTCTGACCAGAGAGAGGGAGCGTGTCAGAATTGACCCATAGTCCGCCTCCCTCCCCGCCGCACTGGACAAGGCCCTGCCCATCCCGTTTCTCATGAAACCGGGAGGAGATCACTTATGGGCAGACTTGTCCGCCAACCGGCGCGGCATCTTGCGGCCGCGCTGACAGCCTGTGTCTGGGCGCTGATCGTGGCGGCGGCCCCGGCGCGGGCCGAGGTGCTGCGAATCCTGACCTCGATGCCCCCGGCAATGACCGACCCCTACGTCGCCCGGATGAAGGCCAGGGCGCCGGGACTGGATGTTCTGGTACTGAACAAGAACACCGTTTCGGCGGTCGAGGAACTGCTGCGCGGCAATGATCGGGCCTTTGACGTGTTCTGGGCTTCCGCCCCCGAGGCGTTTGAACTGCTGGCAAGGCAGGGGCGGTTTGCCGCAGACAGCGGCTGCACCGGCATCCCGACAGAGGGATACGGCCCTTTCGCCCTGTCCTCCATCGGCTGGACCCTGCGCCGCGATGGCCCGAACCCGCCGCAGGACTGGGATGACCTGCTGAACCCGGTCTGGCGCGGCCAGATTGGCATGGCGCCACCCTCACGCTCCGGTACGGCTCATATGACGGTGGAGCGGTTCTTGCAGGTGCGGGGCTGGAATGATGGCTGGGGCTTCTTTCTGGCCCTGACCGAAAACCTTGCCACCGTCACCTCGCGCAGCTTCGGCGTGACCGATGGCATCCGCAGCGGGCGCTTCGGCATCGGGTTGACCATCGACTTTCTGGCAGGCACCGCCGAGCCGGAACTACAGTTTCACTACGGCACGCCCGCCATCCTGTTTCCGGCACAGATCGGCCTTCTGGCCGGGGCCGGAAACCCCGGCGCCAGTTGTGCCTTTATCGCCAGCGTCACCGATGACGATGGCCAGCGCCTGCTGCTGGAGCCCGGGATCGGCCGCATCCCGATCTCGCCCCGTGTACGCGAGGCGGCGGGCGATCTGATCCCGTCGGAAATCCGCGCCGCCGTCAGATCACAGTGGCTGCGCTACAATGCCGGGCTGGCGTCGGAACGCTATTGGGCGGTGAATGTGATCTTTGATCTGGCAATCACCGAACGGCTGGACCGGCGCCGAAGCTTGTGGTCAAGGCTGCATGCGCTGGAGGCGCGCGGACCTAGGGCCGAAACCGCCGCGATCCGTCGGATGATGCAGTCAATCCCGATTTCGGAACATGAGGTTCGCATGGCCGAAGGCACCAGCTTTGCCAACCGGGTGATGGAACTGACCGACCTGCCGACACCGCAACGCACCCTGCTGCGCGACTGGGAAAACCGGATCGAACGCCAGCTCGCGACAATCGACATCGCCCTGTCCGGGCTGGAAAAGCGGGTCAGGCCATGATCCGGCATCTGGGCATATGGCAGCGGCTTTTGCTGATGGTCGGGCTGATCGTGCTGCTGCTTTGGGCCAATCTGGCGCTGGCGATCTATTTTCTGTGGCAGGCGCAGGGACAATACCGCGCGCTGGCCGATACCGAGGTGCCGCGCCTGGTGCTGACGGGCGAACTGGCCCGGCATTCTGCCGATCTGGCCGGGCTTGCGACCTCGGTTCTGGGGGGACAGGCCGATGAGGCGGCGCTTCTGGCGGAAACCCGGCGGATCGACGAGGCCATGGCGCAGGCGCTGGCTGCGCAACGCCTGGGGGCCGCGCCCATCACGGGCGACCCGCTGCGCGCCAACATGCAGCGTGTCATCGAGGGCACACAGACCCAGCTTGCCCTGTCGCGCGACATGGCAGCGGCGCTGGACAGCCTGCGCTGGCTCAACATCGACATCCAGGACGAGATCGAGCCGATCCTGCGCGATTTCGATTACAATATCGAAACCCGGATGCTGGAATTGCGGCGGGCGGACAACCCACGCAACCGCGATGCCCTTGCCGCCGCCATCACGCGGGAGCGGCGCGAGCGTGATGTCTTCGCCGAGATCGGTGCCGATGCGGCAACGTCGATGACCTTGCTGGTTCAGGGCGCGGTGGCGGATGATGCTGAGCGGATCGGGCAACTGGCGACGCTCTTGCAGGATTTCGCGGCACGGATGGCCGAACGACTGTCCCTTGTGCCCGAGGCACCCGAATATCTGACGCTGCGCCAGTCGTTGCAGCGGCTTTTCGCCCTGGTCGAAGGCGACGGATCAATCCTGACCCGGCGGCTTGACTGGCTGGAGGCGCGGACGCGATCCTATGCCGCAATCGAAACCACCCTTCAGGGGATCAAGGCACTTCAGAGCCGGCTGGAGCAGCTTTCTGCCCATGAAAAAGCCGATGTGCTGACGCGGATCGAAGCTTCGGCCAACCGGGTTCGCCGCACCGCGCTCTGGCTGATCGGGGGCACCTTTCTGGTGGTACTGGTGGGTGCGATGGCGCTGGACCGGCTGATCCGCACCCGGATCGTGGTGCCGCTGCGAAGCCTGACCGACGATCTTCTGGCGACGGCGGAAGGGCAGGCCCCGCCCCCGCCTGCAAGCGATGACATGGCCCGCCTGACCTTCGCGGTAGGCGAATTTCGTCGCGCCATCACCACCCGCGACCGCGCCATCGAAGACCTGCGCAAGACCCAGGACGAGTTGGTGCAGGCGGGCAAGATGGCGGCGCTTGGCACCCTTGCCGCCGGGATCAGTCACGAGCTGAACCAGCCGCTTGGCGCCATGACATACCGCATGGCGCTGCTGAAATCGGCGATGGAAACGGGGGACATGGCGGCGGTGGAGCGTCAGGCGCAGCTTGTCAGCGCCCTGGCCGAACGGATGCAGGGTATCATCCAGCACCTGCGCCGCTTTGCCCGCCGTGGCCGGTTCGAAAGCCAGACGCTGAACCTTGGCAGCATGGTCGACAACGCGGCGGCCCTGCTGGAAACCCGGCTTGCCGAAACCGGGGTGAGGCTGGACATCGCCGCCGATACGCGCAGAGCCAGCGTGACCGGCGACCCGATCCTGACAGAGCAGGTCATCCTGAACCTGCTGACGAATGCAGTGGATGCCATCGAGGATCTGGGGCCTGATGCCCCGCCCGACCGGCGGCGGATCGGGGTTACGGCGGCCCGCCAGGCGCAGGACTGGCTGTTGCACGTCGCCGATACCGGCGTGGGTCTGGGCGATCTGGACCCCGACAGCGCCATGATGCCCTTCGTTTCCACCAAAGAGGCCGGACGCGGACTGGGGCTTGGCCTGTCGATTTCCTACAACATCATGCGCGACATGCAGGGGGATCTGCGGATCTCGTCGCGCGCCGACGGGCATGGGGCGGTGGCAAGCCTGCGCCTGCCGGGAACAGCGAAGGACCGCAGCAATGAGCCATGAAATCTATGTCGTCGACGATGATCCCGATTTCCGCGACGCCACGCTGGAACTGTTGCAGGGCGCGGGCTTTTCCACGCGCGGCTTCGCGGCGGGCCCCGAGCTTCTGGCCGTGCTGGAACCCGAGTTCGAAGGAATCGTGCTGTCCGACCTGCGCATGGCGGGCATGTCGGGGATGGATCTGCTGACCGCCGTCCGCAAGGCCGCGCCTTCGGTGCCTTTCGTGCTCATCACCGCGCATGGGGACATCAAGGCCGCCGTCGGTGCCATCCGCAGCGGCGCCTTCGACTTTCTGGAAAAGCCCGCCCCGCCCGAACTGCTGATCGCCACAGTGCGCCGGGCGCTGAACGCCCGCAAGCTGGTGCTGGAAAACCAGCGCCTGAAAGCCCGGATCGCGCGCGGCACCGATATCCGCGCCCGCATCCTTGGCAAATCCGAGCCGGTCAAAACCCTGCGCCGCGAGGTGGAGGCGGTGACCGGGCATCGCGTCGATGTGCTGCTTCTGGGCGAGACCGGCACAGAAAAGGGCCAGATCGCCCGCGTGATCCACGATTTTTCCGGGTCCGAGGGCGAATTTGTCATGCTGGACGGCGGTGGGCTGACCGAAGCGAATTTCGACGAGACGTTCCTTGGCAATGGCGCAGGCCGCCCCGGCGTGCTGGAGCTTGCGGCGAAAGGCACGCTGTTCATCGACCGTATCTCCACCATGGGCAAGGCGCTGCAACTGCGCCTCGTCTCGCTTCTGACCGGGCCGGAAACAGCGGGCCGCTGCCGGGTGGTGGCCTCGATGCCGCCCGAGGATGTCACCGACCTGCCGACCGATCTGATCTTCCGGCTGAACCTTGCCGAAATCGAAGTTCCGCCATTGCGGGATCGCGGCGACGATTTCTTCCTGCTGTTCGAACATTTCCTGCGCGAAGCCGTGGCGCGGCACAAACGCCCCTTCCCCGAAATCTCGGCCCCCGAGATCCGGCGCCTGCGCAACCATGCCTGGCCTGGCAACCTGCGTGAACTGCGCGGTGTGGCGGAACGACTGGTGATCGGCTTGCGCGTCTCGCTGCGCGACGACAATGCACAGGCCGCAGGACCGCAGGGCTATGATGCGGCGATGCAGGAATTCGAAACCGCGCTGCTCATCTCGGCCCTGCGGCGCAGCGGAGGCCGCAAGGCCGAGGCGGCTGATTCGCTGGGCATCCCCCGCAAGCGGCTGTATCTGCGCCTGAAAGCCTGCGGGTTGTGACGACGGGTCATTCGTGACCCGTTCCGCGTGTCAAGGTTGACCCGCGAGCACAAATAAAATCAATAAAAATCAATAATTTGTGCAAATTCCGCGCAACCCATACTCCTGAGCGGCGCGAAATGAAACGCTCAAGGGAGGAGAACCATGGGCAAAGCACTCCGCGGGTCCGTCGCTGTTGCGGCGCTGACCTGTCTTGCCAGCACGGCCTATGCGGCCGACAAGGTTGTGATCGTCACCTCGTTCCCCGAGGACATGACCTCGGTGATCGAAAAGGCCTTCGAGGCCGCACACCCGGAATATGATCTGGAGGTGCTGAACAAAAGCACCTCATCCGGCGTGAAATACATCAAGGAAATCGCCTCGAACAACACCGCCGACATGTTCTGGGCCTCAGCACCGGATGCGTTCGAGGTGCTGAAGAAAGAGGGCCTGCTGCTGAAGGCCGGTCTTTCGACCGAAGGCATCCCCGACCAGATCGGCAGCTATCCGATCAACGACCCCGACGGGTTCTATTACGGCTTTGCCGCCTCGGGTTACGGCATCATGTGGAACACCCGCTACATGGAGGCAAACGGGCTGGAGCCTGCACGCGAATGGGCGGACCTGGAGAAGCCCGAGTATTTCGGTCATGTCGGCATGTCCTCGCCCTCGCGGTCGGGCACCACGCATCTGACGGTGGAAACCGTGCTTCAGGGCGAAGGCTGGGATCAGGGCTGGGCCGACTGGAAATGGATGGCGGGCAACTTCGCCAGCGTGACCGAACGGTCCTTCGGCGTGCCGGACGGGGTGAACACCGGCAATTTCGGCATGGGCATCGTGATCGACTTCTTCGCCTTCTCGTCACGCGCCTCGGGCTTCCCGGTCGATTTCGCCTATCCGACGGTCACCGCGCTGGTGCCCGCCAATATCGGCATTGTCGCCAATCCGGCGAACGAGGCCGGGGCAAAGGCTTTCGTATCTTTCCTTCTTTCAGAACCGGGGCAGGAAACGCTGTTTGATCCGGCAATCATGCGCCTGCCGGTGAACCCCGCCACCTATGCCAAGGCACCCGAGGGGTTGCCGAATCCGTTCACCGACAATTCCATCGGTGCGACGGTGAAGTTTGATGTCGATAAATCGGGCGCGCGTTACTACGTCGTCAGCTCGCTTTTCGACGTGATGGTCACCTACCGGCTGGACGATCTGCGCGCCGCCGTGCGCGCCGTGCAACTGGCCGAAGAAAAGCATGCGGGCAGCGACAATGCCGAGGCCAAGGCGCTGATCGCCGAGGCGCGCGAGCTGATCGAGGCCATGCCGATCACCGAGGAACAAAGCCTCGACCCGGCCTTTGCAGGCGCCTTCACCAAGGTCCGCAAGGAACAGGGCGACGAGATCGGCCAGCGCCAGGCCGAGCTTGAACAACAATGGGATGCGATGGTCGTCGCAAATTACGCCAAGGCCCGTGAACTGGCGGAAAAAGCCGCCGGCATGTGATGCCCGAACCGGCGCCGCGGAAAGTAGGGCCCCGCGGCGCCCGTCAGCGTGGTGCGGCCGCCCCCGGCGGCACCACGCACCCTTTCCAGCAGGACCACCCCCATGAGCCACAGACCCGCCACGGGCACGGGACGGCAGACGCTTGCCGACCGGCTTCCCGCCTTCCTGTTTCCGCGCCTCAGCCCCATCGCGCTGACCGGCGTTTTCATCGCCATCTTCCTGATCGGTTTCCTGATCTTCCCGGTGCTTCAGGTCATCCATGTCGCCTTCCAGAACCCGGCGACCGGCGCGCTGACGCTTCAGAACTTCGGTGATTTCTTCGCCACGGCGCTGTTCCGCGAAAGCTTTGTCAATTCCTTCTACGTCTCGGCCATGTCGGTGGTGGTGGCGACGGTGATCGCGCTGCCGCTGGCCTATATCACCACGCGGTTCAACTTCGGCGGCTCGGCCCTGATCCAGAGCCTTGGCTTCATCCCGCTGATCATGCCGCCCTTCGTCGGCGCGGTGGCGATGCAGCTGATCTTCGGGCGCAATGGCACGATCAATCTGCTGCTGCGGCAGCACCTGGGCTTTACCATTCCCTTCATGGAGGGGCTGAACGGTGTGATCCTCGTGCAGTCGATCCATTACTTCCCCTTCATCCTGATCAACCTGTCGGCCAGCCTGCGCAACATCGACCGTTCGATGGAAGAAGCGGCGCAAAACCTTGGCGCGCACGGGTTGCGGCTGTTCCGCCGCGTGGTGTTTCCGCTGGCAACGCCGGGCTATGTGGCCGGGGCGGCACTGGTGTTCATCAAGGTGTTCGACGATCTGGGCACGCCGCTGCTGCTGAACGTCAACAACATGCTGGCACCGCAGGCCTATCTGCGCATCACCTCGGTCGGGATCAGCGATCCGATGGGCTATGTGATCTCGGTCATCCTGGTCGCCTTCTCGATCCTGTCGCTCTGGGCCTCGTTCCTCGTCATGCGCGGCAAGGATTACGCGACGGTGCAGAAGGGGGGCGGCGGGCTGGCCAAACGCGACCTCGCCCCACGCGAAAAGGTGCTGGCCTATGGCGTGGTGCTGTTCATCCTCGCCGTGGTGCTGTCACCGCATATCGGGCTGTTCCTGCTGTCCATCGGCACGATCTGGAGCTTCGCGCCACTGCCCGACGGCTATACCCTCGCCAATTACGCCCGGATGTGGGAGGCGTCGCAGGATTACGTCGTCAACACCATCCTTTATGCGGGCCTCGCCGCCACGCTGGACGTGCTGATCGGCACCGCCATCGCCTATATCGTGCTGCGGACCGGCATCGCAGGGCGCAAGTGGCTGGATTACCTTGCCACTGCCGCGCTGGCCGTTCCAGGGGTTGTACTCGGGATCGGCTATCTGCGCACCTTCCAGGATGTGAACGTGCCCTTCCTCGACAAGCCGCTGGCAAGCTGGTGGGTCATCATCGCGCTGGCGCTGACCATCCGGCGCCTGCCCTACGCGCTGCGGGCCTGCATGGCGGCGCTGCAACAGGTCAGCCTCGCGCTGGAGGAAGCGGCCGAAAGCCTTGGCGCCACCAAGCTGCGTTCGATCCGCAAGATCGTGGTGCCGCTGATGACCGGCGGCATTCTTGCGGGCTTCGTGACCAGCTTCGCCACGGCGGCGGTGGAACTGTCGGCCACCATCATGCTGGTGTCCTCGGACCGTGACAGCCCGCTGGCCTATGGCATCTACCTGTTCATGCAGACCCCGTCGGGGCGCGGCGCCGGGGCAGCGCTGGGAATGCTGGCCGTGGTCATCGTCGCACTGGGCACGGTCCTGTCCCAGATCATCATCGAACGCGACAAGAAGCTGCGCACCGCCGGGCGCGAGCACTGAGACAAGCTGCAAGGAGTTCTTCACATGCACAGCGAAATGGCCGGAATCGAAATCCGCGACCTGCATCTGTCCTTCGGCAGCACCAATGTGCTGACCGGGGTCAACCTGACCATCGAACCGGGCGAATTCTTCGCCTTCCTCGGCCCCTCCGGCTCTGGAAAATCGACGCTTCTGCGGTCGATTGCCGGGTTCGGGCCACGTCCGCAGGGCGAAATCCGCATCGGCGGGCGGCCTGTCGCCGATCTGCCGCCGTGGAAGCGTGATGTCGGCATGGTGTTCCAGTCCTACGCGCTCTGGCCGCATATGTCGGTGCGCGAGAACGTGGCTTTCGGCCTGCGCGAACGCAAGGTGGCCAGCGCCGAGATCCGCCGCCGCGTGGATGAGGCGCTGGAGCTGGTCGGCCTTGCCCATCTGGCCGACCGCATGCCGAACCAGCTTTCGGGCGGGCAGCAGCAGCGCATCGCACTGGCCCGCACGGTGGTCATCGCGCCCAAGGTTCTGCTTCTGGACGAGCCGCTGTCGAACCTCGACGCCAGCCTGCGCGTGCAGATGCGGCGCGAGCTTCTGGCGCTGCAACGCAAGCTCGGGTTGACCACCATCTTCGTGACCCATGATCAGGAAGAGGCCAATACCACCGCCGACCGTATGGCGGTGCTGGATGGCGGCGTGATCCAGCAGGTTGGCACGCCGCAGCAGCTTTATGACACGCCAGTCAACCTGTTCGTGGCACAGTTTCTGGGCACGGCGAACATTCTGGAAGGCACGGTCGAGGCCGATCCCGGCGGCGCCCGCTTCCGCACCCGCACCGGCGATACGCTGTCGCTGCCTTCCAGCGCAGGCCGGACCGGCACGCGCATGGTGCTGCGGCCGCAGAACATCACGCTGCGCCGCGAGGCAGGCGCGAATGCGCTTTCCGGTCAGATCCTGCACCGCGAGTTTCTGGGCAGCCAGATCCGCTATCTGGTGCAGGCAGGCGGCGCCGAAATCGTGGTCGATCAAAGCCACAGCGCCGGGCAGGACTGGTTCGAACCCGGCACCGCCGTGCATCTTTCCGCCAATACCGACAGCGCGGTGCTGCTGTGAGCGCCGCCGAAATCCTGCTGTTGCGCCATGGCGAAACCGAATGGAACCGGGAAGGGCGCATTCAGGGCAGCAAGGACTCGCCGCTGACCGAACTGGGCCTGCGGCAGGCCGAACAACAGGCGCGTATTCTTGCCACCCATCTGCCGGACCTGCGCAGATATACCTGTTACGCCAGCCCCCTGCCCCGCGCGCAACGCACCGCCGCCATCGCGCTTGGCGAGGTGGTTCCCGTGACGGATGCGCGCCTGCGCGAACTGGATTGCGGGGCGTGGGAAGGGCTGACCCCCGCCGAACGCACCGCGCAATTCCCGGTATTGGCGGCCAGTTGCAAGGATGATTTCGACCTCTACCAGAACGCTCCGGGCGGCGAGGGGCTGGAAAAGCTGACCCTCCGGCTCCGGGCATTTCTGGACGACATGCAACGACCCACCATCATCGTGGCGCATAAGGTGGTTCTGCTGATCCTGCGCGGGCTGCTGACAGGGCGGGATCTGCCCGCCCTGCACAGCCTGACCTCGCCACAAGGCGTAGTCATCCGCATCGCGGAAGGGCAGGAAACCATCCTGGCGAAGGCAGCTTCGCGTCAGCCCATGAACGGGTCAAAGGCCTGCGAATTTTCTGCTGATCGGAGCTGAGAAGAAATTCGCACCACTAACCGCTTGTCTTCATTTGGTTAGTGGTGCCGGTGAAGGGACTCGAACCCCCGACCCCATCATTACGAATGACGTGCTCTACCAGCTGAGCTACACCGGCATTCTTCTCTGCTGCGGCCTACAACGGGCGGGCCGCGCGCACAAGTCTTTCCTGCTGTCGCGGTCAGTCACCTGACCCAAGCATCGCGGCTTCGTTTAAACGAGCGCAGGAAGACGTGCAACAGCTATTCCTTTGCCATGGGGTTGGCGGTGAAAGGCTGTTGCACCCGATCCTTACAGCAGCTCCAGCGCCACGGCAGTTGCCTCGCCACCGCCGATGCAGATGGAGGCAACGCCGCGTTTCAGGCCATATTTCTGCAAGGCAGACAGCAGCGTGACCATGATCCGCGCGCCCGAAGCGCCGATCGGATGGCCAAGCGCACAGGCACCACCATGCACGTTCACCTTGTCGTGCGGCAGGTCCAGCTCGCGCATGGAGGCCATGGCCACCACCGCGAAAGCCTCGTTCACCTCGAACAGGTCCACATCGGCCAGCGACCATCCCGCGCGATCCATCAGCCGCCGCGTGGCGCCGATGGGGGCGGTCGGAAACAGGCCCGGCTTGTCGGCATGGGTGGCATGGCCGCGAATCGCGGCAAGTGGGGTCAGGCCGCGCTTTTCCGCCTCGGACCGGCGCATCAGCACCAGCGCCGCCGCCCCGTCCGAGATCGACGAGGAATTGGCCGCCGTCACCGTGCCGCCCTCGCGGAAGGCCGGGCGCAGGGTCGGGATACGGTCAGGCCGCGCCTTGCCGGGCTGTTCGTCCGTGTCGATGACGGTTTCGCCGCCACGGCCCTTCAGGACCACGGGCGCGATCTCGGCCGCGAAACTGCCATCGGCAATCGCAGCACGCGCCCGCGACAACGAGGTGAGCGCATAGCCATCCTGTTCCTCGCGGGTAAAGCCCATGGTCTGCGCGCAATCCTCGGCAAAGGTGCCCATCAGGCGACCCTTGTCATAGGCATCTTCCAGCCCGTCGAGGAACATGTGGTCCATCACCTGACCATGGCCCATACGGTAACCTGCACGGGCCTTGGGCAGCAGGTAGGGCGCATTTGACATGCTTTCCATCCCGCCCGCCACGATGACTTCAGCGCTGCCCGCCAGCAACGCGTCATGTGCCAGCATCGCGGCCATCATGCCAGAGCCGCACATCTTGTTCAGCGTCACCGCCCCGGTGGACAGCGGCAGCCCTGCAGCCAGCGCCACCTGCCGCGCGGGCGCCTGCCCCTGACCGGCGGGCAGAACGCAGCCGAAGTAAAGCTGCTCCACCGACTGCGGGTCGAGTCCGCTGCGGGCCAGCGCGCCTTTCGTAGCCACCAGCCCCAGTTCGCTGGCGGAAAGCCCGGCGAAATCGCCCATGAAGCCGCCCATCGGCGTGCGGGCATAGCCGGTGATGACAACGGGATCGTCAGTTCGTGCCATGATTTCCTCCTGTTCCCGGCTTCAGCGCGGCGCCATGCGCAGCGCACCGTCCAGCCGGATGACCTCGCCGTTCAGCATGCGGTTCTCAAAGATATGACGCACCAGCGCGGCGTATTCCGCCGCCTGCCCCAGACGCGAGGGGAAGGGCACCGCCGCGCCAAGGCTGTCCTGCACATCCTGCGGCAGGCCCGCCATCATCGGCGTGGCAAAGATGCCCGGCGCGATGGTCAACACGCGGATACCGCTGCGCGCAAGCTCCCGCGCGGCGGGCAACGTCAGGGCAATCACCCCGCCTTTCGAAGCGGCATAGGCGGCCTGGCCGATCTGCCCCTCGATCCCCGCGATGGAGGCCGTATTGACGATCACCCCGCGTTCGCCATCCGGGCCGGGATCGTTGCCGACCATGGCGGCGGCGGCGAGGCGCAGCATGTTGAAGGTGCCGATCAGGTTGATCGAGATGGTACGGGCGAAGCTGTCCAGTGCATGCGGCCCGTCGCGACCGACAATGCGCTCACCCGGCGCGATACCTGCGCAGTTCACCAGCGCATCCACCCGGCCAAAGTTGCCCAGCGCGGCGGCGATCGCCGCCTGCCCCTCGGCGTCGCTGGTCACGTCAGTACGGCGGAACAGCGCGGCCGTGCCAAGCTCGGCCGCGAGCGCGGCGCCCGCTTCGGCATTCACATCCAGCAGAACGACCTTGCCGCCGCCCTCCACCACCATGCGCGCCACGGCACCCCCAAGGCCCGATCCGGCGCCGGTCACCAGAACGACCCGATCCCTGATTTCCATGCCTTCGCCTCCCTTCATCCTCCGCGCGCAAGGGTAGGCCCTTCCGCCTTGCATTCAATGACATTCATTGCCTAATTCAATGATCGTTTTTACTATATCCCAATGGAAGACCGCCCCATCACCCCCGGCTTCGTGGCCGATGCCCTGTCCTGCCTGCCGCTTGCCGGAATTGCGCCCGCCCCTTTGCTGGCCCGCCTCGGCCTGCCGGAAGATGGGGCCAGCCCCCTCAGCACAACGGAATATGGCCGCCTGTGGACCGAGATTGCGCGGGTGACGGGGGATGAATTTTTCGGCCTTGCCGCCCGCCCGATGCGGCCCGGCAGTTTTGCCCTGCTGTGCCACGCCAGCCTTGGCAGCGAGACACTGGCCCCCGCGCTGCGCCGGGCCATCGCCTTTCTGGCCGTGGTACTGGATGACCCGCGCGGGGAACTGACGATCCGCGATGGCCTTGCTGTGATCGAACTGACCACCGCCGAACCGCGCAGCGCCTTCGCCTATCGCACCTACTGGTTGATCCTGATGGGCGTGGCCTGCTGGCTGATCGGGCGGCGCATCCCCTTGCGTCAGGTCAGCTTCGCCTGCCCGGCCCCGCCGCAGCGCGAGGATTATCAAAGCTTCTTCGGCGCGCCGGTGCTGTTCGGCCAGCCGGTCACAAGCCTCAGCTTCGAGGCCACCTGGCTGCGCCTGCCGGTGAACCGGGACGAGGCCGCACTGCAACGGTTTCTGCGCGGGGCGCCGGGCAATATCCTTGTGCGCTATCGTGAGGATGGTGGCATGGCGGCGCGGGTGCGGCACCTGCTGGCCAGCCAGGCACCAGCGGACTGGCCCGATTTTCCGGAACTGGCGCGCAGCTTCGGGATGTCCACCGCTACCCTGCGCCGACGCCTGCATGCCGAAGGCCAAAGCTTTGCCGCGCTCAAGGACGCGCGCCGCGCCACACTGGCGCGGCAGTTTCTGCAAGAGGCACGCCTGTCGGTTGCCGATATCGCGACCGAACTGGGCTACAGCGAGCCCAGCGCCTTTTACCGCGCCTTCCGCAAATGGACGGGCGGCAGCCCGGCGGCCTCGCGCCCCTAGCTTGCGCTGCGGACAATCGCCGCGAGGTCAATCGGCTCGTCGTCCTTCGCCTGCTTCGGTGCAGGTTGCGGCGGGTCCATCACCTCCGGCTCGATCACCTCGGCAACTTCGGGTTCCGGTTCCGGGGCAGCAGGCGGCGCGGGCGGGTTAACCAGCAGCGGCAGCATTTCCGTCCCGGTGGGCGAAGGTGTCGCAGTCTGCGGCGGCTCGCGCCAGCTCAGCGTATCGAAGCCGCCGCAATTATCGCAGATCGGCGCCCAGGCGGCATGGATCGCCTGACATTTGTCGCAGCACCATTGCGGGCCGCGCGGCGCGGTCAGCGCCTTGGCCAGCCAGCCGCGCACCGCCGCCTCATCGGCACCTTCGCCCCGTTCGATGGCCGCCATCAGCGCCAGCGCCCGCCCGGTGGGTTTGGTCTCGACCAGATCGCCCAGCGCACGACGGGCCGCCGGGAAATCCTCGGCCGCGATGTTCAGCTCGGCCAGCAGCATCCGGGTTTCCGGGTGATCGGGATGCACCGCTGTCAAAGCGCGGAAGCGTTTCAGCCTGGCATCGGCGCTTTCCTCCGGTTCGATCTCAGCGAAAGCCGCCGCCAGATCGGGATGCGGCTGCGCCTCCCACGCCTTTTTCAGGATACGGGTCGCGCCCCTGACATTCCCGGCCAGCGCCAGACTGCGGGCCGCCATAGCGGCCGCGGGAATCAGATCAGGGGATTGTTTGTTGGCGGCAATCGCCGCCTCGCGCGCCTCGATCGAGGCGCTTTCATCCATGATCCCCTGCGCCTCTTGCAGCGCGAGCACCGCATCGCGGCGGCGGAACACATCCTTCGTCAGCCCACCACCACGCATCTTGGCCTGAAGCGTCTGCCGCGCGCCCTTCCAGTCCTGCGCATCGGCCTGAAGCTTCAGCAGAATATCCTGCGTTTCGGCATGACGAGGCTTCAGCGCAAACGCCTTTTCAGCCAGCTTCAGCGCGGTCTCGCGGTCTCCTTCTGCCACCTTCTGCGACAGAAGGCCCCGGATGGCGACAAACCGGGTCCGGTCATGTTCCAGCAGCCGTTTGTAGGCCTCGGTCGCCTTGGCATTGTCGCCCGCCGCCTCAGCGGCCTGTGCGACCAGAAGGTCGGTCAGTTCCGGCTCGCCCAGCAGCTTTTCGGCTTTGTAAGCCCGCGACAGCGCCACGCGATTCTCGCCCGCCGCCAGCGCAACCATGCCATCGGCAAGCGCGCGATAGCCCTTTCGCTCGCGGTTGCGGTCGAAATAACGGCTGAGCGCGGTTTCATCGCCATTGATGAAGCGCAGCACCGCAAACAGCAGGCTGACCACCTTCAACAGCAGCCACAGCCCGAACAGCAGGACAAACAGCCCGACGACAACCTGAAGCGGCCCAAGCGTAAACTCTTGCCCTGCCGCCACGATGCGAACAGGCTCGCCGTTTTCCAGCAGCATCACGCCGCCCCAGGTCAACCCGGCGACAATCGCAAAGAACAGAAGAACTTTCACAAGCGTCCAAAGCATCGGGTTCTCCTGTCAACCGGCCGAAAGAAGATCGGCAATTGCCATTTGTGCGGCAAGCCAGCGATCCGCCTCGGCCGACCAGCCTGCCATCGCGGTCTGGGCCGCCTCGGGTAATTGCCCGACCAATCCGCGCGCAGCCGCCACATCGCCCTGCCGCAGCGCCGCCTCAGCCCGTGACAGCACGGCATCAGTATCGTCACCCTCCCGCGGTTCAAGCGATCGGGCGCCGGTCTGGCTGACCAGAAAGCTCGCCATCCGCTCGCCCAGACCCGCCTCCGCCGTGGTGCCTGCATCCGCCGAAATCGCCGCTCGCGCGGCATCGGCAAAGGTGTCCTGCAAGCTGGTCAGCGTCACCGGGGAGGCCGCAAATTCCGTCAGCGCGGCAGGGGGAGTCACACCAGCCGCTTCGGCCCGGCTGACGGCCGCAGAAAGGCCGCTACCGCTTTTCAGCGCGGTTTCCACCTCAAGCAGCGCCGCGCGACGTTCGGCAGCGGCGCGCAATTGCACGGTTTCCGCCTCGGCCGCATCCAGCCGCTCCTGCACCTGGCTCTGGATCTCCTCGGCGATCCGCCCCGCATCCCCGGCCTGCGCCGCCACTTTCGCAGCCAGATCGGCCACCTGCGCCTGAAGCGCCGCCAGTGCGGCCCCACCATCGCCCTGCGATTCAAGTTTCGTCAGGCGATTCTCCAGCGGTGCCAGATCTGCCACGGGGGCAGGACGCTGTTCCAGCACCTCAATACGTCCCGCCAGCGCGGTCGCGGTCTCAAGCTGCGCGCGCAGGCTCGTGATCTCTTGCTGCATGGCCTCGACGCCAGCCTGCGGCGGCGTGACCAGCGGCCAGCCCTCACGCGCGCCGAAGGTCGCAAGCCCAAAGCCAAGCCCTGCTGCCACGACACCCCCGAAGGTCAACCCAACGAAACGGCCAAATCCGCCGCCTTTGGCGGGGGGTGGCTCGGCTGCGACGGGCGCGGGTTCTGACACGGGCTTTATATCCGGCTCTGCAACCGGCATTTCCTGTTCCGGCTCCGTCAGGGTGACGGGCTCCGCCTTCTGATCCGCTGCGCGGTCCCCGGTCTCGGCCATTCCATCCCCCTTTTTCTGCGCTTCCACCCGAAGTTAGTCTTTCGATCCCGGTGCCTCAAGGCACGGATTGTCCCATGGCGGCGGATCGAGCAGATCCAGCATCGCCCCGGCATCCGGCTGCGCCGCAACAGACACAGGCCCAAGACAGAAACGCAGAAGCGGTTCGGCGGTTGCACGGGAAATTGCCGTGAACTGCATCATGGCGGCCGGACGCGGCAAGACGCGCAACGCTTCGGCGAGGCTTTGGGCCGATTGTGGAGAAAAGACCGGGAACAGGACATACCCCGGCTGTTCCAGCCGGGCGATCACCGCAGCGGCCAGCGACCTTGGTCTCTGGCGATAGACACACAGCCCCTCGGCGCGCAGCCCGGCAGCGCGCAGCCGCGCAACCAGATCGCCACGCGGCTCTTCCCCGTGCAGGTGCAGAAGGCCACCCTGCGGGCGTTGATCCAGCAACAGGGCCAGCAGAGCCTCGGCATCCCCATCGGCGGAAACGGCATCGAACCCGTGCGCCCGTGCCGCATCAGCCGTGCGGCGCCCGACGCAAAAGGCACGGGGGGGTAAGAAGCCGGTCAGATGCGGCAAGGCCTCCAGCGCGGTGCCCGAGGTCAGGATCAGCGCCTCAAACGGGCCATCGGGCAGGCGGGTTGCGGGAAACTCCGGCTCCATCAGCGGCGAGCACAGGATATCGAATCCCTCGCCCAGCCGCGCATGAAGCTGCGCGGCGAAACGGGCGGATTGCGCAGCGGGCCGGGTCAGGATGACCGCAGGCCGCACCACAGCGGGGGCGCGGGATTGCCTGAGCATGACTGCGGTGTTACCCCGGTCGCATCTGCGTTTCAACGGAAAGCCCATGACCGAAAGCCTGACCCTGCTGGGCATCGAAAGCAGTTGCGACGATACTGCCGCCGCCGTGGTGCGCCGCCGCGCGGGCGCCACGCCGGAAATCCTGTCCTCAGTTGTCGAGGGGCAGGTGGCGCTGCATGCCGATTTCGGCGGCGTGGTGCCGGAGATCGCCGCCCGCGCCCATGCAGAGCGCATCGACCTTTGCGTCGAACGTGCGCTGGCTGCGGCGGGGTTGGGTCTGGCCGATCTGGACGGCATCGCCGTGACAGCGGGACCGGGGCTGATCGGTGGCGTCCTGTCCGGCGTCATGTGCGCCAAGGGACTTGCGGCCGCGACCGGGCTGCCGCTGATCGGGGTCAATCATCTGGCGGGCCATGCGCTGACGCCCCGGCTGACCGACGAAATCGCCTATCCCTATCTCATGCTGCTGGTTTCGGGCGGGCATTGCCAGTTCCTGCGCGTGGACGGGCCGGATGATTTCACCCGTCTGGGCGGCTCGATCGACGACGCGCCGGGCGAGGCCTTCGACAAGGTCGCCAAGGTGCTGGGTCTGCCGCAACCCGGCGGCCCCGCCGTTCAGGCCGAAGCGGCAACGGGCGACGCGAAGCGTTTTGCCCTGCCGCGCCCGTTGCTGGACCGGCCGGGCTGCGACATGTCCTTCTCGGGCCTGAAAACTGCGGTGTTGCGGCAGCGCGATGCGCTGATTGCCGAACACGGCGGGCTGCGGCGGCAGGATCGTGCGGACCTTTGCGCAGGCTTTCAGCAGGCCGTGGCGGATGTGCTGTTCGAGAAGTCGCGCCGCGCACTGGCTGCGCATCCGGTCCAGACCTTCGCCGTGGCAGGCGGGGTGGCGGCCAATACCGAAATCCGCGCGCGCCTTAAGGCCCTGTGCAGCGGATCAGAGACGGTTTTCCTAGCCCCACCCCTTGCGCTTTGCACCGACAATGCCGCCATGATTGCCTGGGCAGGGATCGAGCAACTGGCAACGCGTGGCCCTGACGGGCTGGATTTGTCTGCCCGTCCGCGCTGGCCGCTGGACCGCACCAGCCCCGCCCTTCTGGGATCGGGCAAGAAGGGGGCGAAGGCATGAAGATTGCCATTCTCGGCTCTGGCGCATTCGGCGCGGCGCTGGCCGCCGCGCTTGGCCGCGAAGGCCCCGTGGTCCTGTGGGGGCGTGGTCAGGCGGGGCGTGAGATCCGCCGGCTTCCGGGGCTGGTGTTGCCCGGCAGCGTGACCGTGACCGCCGATCTTGCCCAGACCGATGACGCCGATCTGCTGCTGCTGTCGGTGCCGATGCAGGCGTTTGGCCGCTTCGTGGCGGATCATGGCGCGCGGCTTGCCAGCCGTCCGCTGGTCGCCTGCTGCAAAGGGGTCGATCTGACCACCGGACTGGGCCCTGTCGAAATCCTCGACACGCTCGGCGGTCCCGCCCCCGCCGTGCTGACCGGCCCAAGCTTCGCCGCCGACATTGCCATCGGCCTGCCCACCGCACTGACCCTCGCCTGCCGGGACGATGCGCTTGGTGCGCATCTGCAAGCACGGCTTTCGACCCCGGTGCTGCGGCTTTATCGCACCCCGGATGTCATCGGAGCCGAACTGGGCGGCGCCCTGAAGAACGTCATGGCCATTGCGGCGGGTGTGGTGATCGGCGCGGGCCTTGGCGATTCCGCCCGCGCCGCCCTGATGACGCGCGGCTATGCTGAAATGCTGCGTTTTGCGCTGGCACGCGGTGCTCGGGCCGAAACGCTGGCCGGTCTGTCGGGCTTCGGCGACCTTGTTCTTACCTGCACATCCGCGCAATCGCGCAATTTCAGCTTTGGCCTGTCGCTGGGCCGGGGCGAAAGTTTCGACCCCGCAACCACGGTAGAGGGCGCCGCGACCGCCCGCGCTGTCGCTGAAATCGGCCGCACGCAGGCGCTGGATCTGCCGGTTTCGACCGCCGTTGCCGCGCTGGTCGATGGCCGCATCACCGTCACCGAGGCCATCCAGAGCCTTCTTTCCCGCCCCCTGAAACAGGAGTAACCCATGCGCGTCGCCCTCGTCTGCAAGGACAAACCGCAATCCCTGCATATCCGGCAGGAAAACCGCCCCGCCCATCTGGAACACATCCGGTCGACCGGCGTGGTCGAGATGGCCGGACCATTCCTGAACGAGGGGGGCGAGATGTGCGGCTCGCTGGTGATCCTTGAGGTCGAGACGCTGGATCAGGCGCGCGACTGGGCCGCTGCCGATCCCTATGCCAGGGCCGGGCTGTTCGAAAGCGTGCAGATCACCGAATGGAAGAAGGTGATCGGATGAACTACTGGCTGTTCAAATCCGAACCTGACGCCTGGAGCTGGGACCAGCAGGTCGCCAAAGGGGACGCGGGCGAGGAATGGGGCGGCGTGCGCAACTATCAGGCCCGCAACAACATGCGCGCCATGAAGATCGGTGACCGGGGGTTCTTCTACCACTCCAATCAGGGGAAAGAGATCGTCGGCATCGTCGAGGTCAGCGCCGAAAGCGCGCCGGACAGCACCAGCGATGATCCCCGCTGGGATTGCGTACATATCCGCGCCATTCGCCCGCTTGCACGGCCTGTAACGCTGGAGGCCTGCAAGACCGAACCGGGGCTGGAGGAGATGGCGCTGGTCAAGACGTCGCGCCTGTCAGTGCAGCCGGTGACGGAAGCCGAATGGAAGATCGTCTGCCGGATGGGGGGCGTCGAGCCGTAAAAAATGGAGGGCCCCAACCCCAAAGGGGCCCTCCATCCACCCCACGCGCTCCCTTAGCACCACGCGTGTTCTGAAAAAGGCCCCGGACATCCTGTCCATGGATTGACCATAGCGCGACTCGGTCAGGCCTTGCAAAGACCAAGTCCTTAAAATGCGAAACGCCCGCAGGATCTGCGGGCGCTGTGCATCTGCCGGGCGGATCAGCCGTAAACGGCTTCTTTACCGAAATGCTTGGTCAGCATGTAGTAGACAACCGCGCGATACTTGTTGCGCTCGGACCGGCCATAAATCTCCACGACCGCATGGATCGCTTCCATCAGCGCCGGGCTGTCGGCAAGACCCAGCTTCTTCATCAGGAAGTTCTTCTTCACGGTTTCAAGCTCGTCCGGCTGAGAGGCGGCGACGGTTTCACTGTCCGCGTTGTAGATCGCCGGTCCGCAACCGATGGTCACCTTGCGCAGCAGATCCATATCCGGGTCCATCTTGCACTTGTTGCGCAGGTCATCGGCATATTTGGCGATCAGTTCGTCTCTTTTGCTCATCCCATGCTCCTTTTTCGCCCCTCGCGGGCCACGACGGCAGCCTAGGCCATCGCCGGGCCACGACAAAGGGAATTATCGCCGCGGGTTCCCCGCTGGCGAAAGGGTCAGGCTGCCGGGCGGTTGAGCTTCACGATCCACTGGTTCGCCATCAGCTTCAGCTCGGCCTGATCGCCAAGTTCTTCCACCATGGCCTCCACGGCGCGTTTCACCGGGGCGCCCTGTGCATCGGACATCCAGTTGAAATCGTCACCCGCAATGATGCCGTCGTGCTTCACCTTCTTCAGGCACAGCGCGATATCCTGGCCGATGAAGGGCTCGTTATGGTTGCCATCGATATAAACCCAGTCCAGCGAGGCATCGGGCAGCGAGGCCAGCGCCGCATCCGACATGTCGCGATGGATCTTCACCCGCGCGTCATCCTTGAACATGTCGCAAACGTCCTGATACTTCTGCTCCATCAGGTTTTCGTTCTTCTTGCGGCCAAAGCCGGTATTGCCGAATTCGGGCTGATACAGCCACGGGTCGATCAGATGCAGCTCCGCCGGATCGCAGATTTCCATGATACGCTTGCTGAAAGCGCCTTCCCAGACGCCGATCTCTGCCACCCGCGCCCCTTTGGGCATGCTTTCCAGCATGCGGCCACGCAGTTTTTCACGTTTGGTTTCTTCTGCCATATCCCGCCTCACTCATTGATCTGATTTTGCCTTGGAAGACCGCGATCCCGCCGGTTTTTTCCAACAAAAAGCTGTAATTATCGCGCGGCAAAGCCTTGTCTGATGAAATCCGGCCCGACCTGCACGCCGATGAAGCGGGCGCGGGACAAACGCCCCGCGCCCGTTCAGATGATTCAGTAACGATAGTGATCCGACTTGAACGGCCCTTCGACCTTCACGCCGATGTAATCGGCCTGATCGGCGCGCAGTTCGGTCAGTTTCACGCCGATCTTCTTCAGATGCAGGCGCGCAACCTTTTCATCCAGCGCCTTGGGCAGGATGTAGACGCCCGGCGCATATTCGGCACCTTTGGTCCACAGCTCGATCTGCGCCAGGACCTGATTGGTGAACGAGGCCGACATCACGAAAGACGGATGGCCGGTGGCATTGCCAAGGTTCAGCAGACGACCTTCGGACAGAAGGATGATCTTGTTGCCCGAGGGCATCTCGATCATGTCCACCTGGTCCTTGATGTTGGTCCATTTGTGGTTCTTCAGCGCGGCAACCTGGATTTCATTGTCGAAATGGCCGATGTTGCCGACGATGGCCATGTTCTTCATCTCGCGCATATGCTCGATGCGGATCACGTCCTTGTTGCCGGTGGTAGTAATGAAGATGTCAGCATCCTGAACCACATCCTCCAGCACGACGACCTCATAGCCGTCCATCGCCGCTTGCAGCGCGCAGATCGGGTCCACCTCGGTCACCTTGACGCGGGCGCCAGCGCCCCGCAGCGAGGCAGCCGAACCCTTGCCCACATCGCCATAGCCACAGACCACGGCGACCTTGCCGGCCATCATCGTGTCGGTGGCGCGGCGGATACCGTCGACCAGCGATTCCTTGCAGCCGTATTTGTTGTCGAATTTGGACTTGGTGACCGAGTCGTTGACGTTGATCGCCGGGAAGGGCAGCAGGCCCTTCTTGTGCAGATCATACAGGCGATGCACGCCGGTGGTGGTTTCTTCCGAAACGCCCTTGATCGCGTCGCGCTGTTTGGTGAACCAGCCGGGGCTTGCAGCCAGACGCTTCCGGATCTGGTTGAACAGGCAGACTTCCTCGTCCGAGGTCGGCACATCGATCAGGCCGGTCTCGCCCGCCTCGACCCGCGCGCCCAGCAGGATGTAAAGCGTCGCATCCCCGCCGTCATCGAGGATCATGTTGCAGGTGCCTTCCGGGAACTGGAAGATGCGGTCGGTATATTCCCAATATTCCTCAAGGGTTTCACCCTTGATCGCGAAGACCGGCGTGCCCGAGGCCGCGATGGCCGCCGCCGCGTGATCCTGCGTCGAGAAGATGTTGCACGAAGCCCAGCGCACATCGGCGCCCAGTGCCTTCAGCGTTTCGATCAGAACGGCGGTCTGGATCGTCATGTGCAGCGAGCCGGCGATGCGCGCACCCTTCAGCGGCTGCGATGCGCCGAACTCCTCGCGGCAGGCCATCAGACCGGGCATTTCGGTTTCCGCAATATCCAGTTCCTTGCGGCCGAAATCCGCGAGAGCGATGTCCTTGACGATGTAATCCTGCGGCATGCGCCGGTCTCCTTGCATTTCCGTTTGACGCTGAGATAGCACTCTGTAACTCGTGCGGCAATTGTCACGGGTCCAGTGGTAAATCTATGACGAGATCAGGAAACAATCGGGGCAAACCGGCGCGGGCCTGGCAAAGGATGCTGTCCGGTCGGCGGCTGGACCTGCTGGACCCGACCCCCATGGATATCGAGATCGCCGATATCGCGCATGGCCTGGCCTTTGTCGCGCGCTGGAACGGGCAGACCTCGGGCGACTGGCCCTATTCAGTGGCGGAACATTCGCTGCTGGTGGAACAGATCTTCGCCCGGCAAAACCCCGGCATTGCGGCGCGCTGGAGGCTGGCGGCCCTGCTGCATGACGCCCCGGAATATGTGATCGGCGACATGATCAGCCCGGTGAAAGCCGCCATCGGCCCGGACTATGCCGAGCTTGACCAGCGCCTGACCGCCGCCATCCATCTGCGCTTTGGCCTGCCCGCCGCGCTGCCCGTTGCCATCAAGAAGGCGATCAAGGCCGCCGATACGGTTTCCGCCTGGGCCGAGGCGGTGCAGATCGCGGGATTCACGCGGGACGAGGCTGACCGCCTGTTCGGACGCCCGCCGCATGGGCTGGTCCCCGATCTGTCGATCCGGCTGCGCCCGCCGGTGCAGGTGCGCGCCGATTACACCGCCCGCTACCAGCAGCTTCTGGCCGAGATCGACGCCTGACGCGCCCCGCGCTCAGGCATCCAGCCCCAGATCAACCACCGGGGCAGAATGCGTCAGCGCCCCGACCGAGATGTAATCGACCCCGGTCGCCGCTACCTCGGCGATGCGCGGCAGCGCCATGTTGCCCGACGCCTCCAGCACCACACGCCCCGCCGTCATGGCAACGGCTTCGGCCAGTGTCGCGGTCGTCATGTTGTCCAGAAGCACGACATCCGCCACGCCCAGCGCCAGCACCTCCTCAAGCTGGTCCAGATGATCCACCTCGATCTCGACCCGCATCATATGGGACCGCGCCGCCCGCGCGGCCTCCAGCACCGGCCGGATTCCCCCGGCAGCGGCGATGTGATTGTCCTTGATCAGAATGGCATCCGACAGGCCAAAGCGATGGCTGGAGCCGCCACCATGCCGCACGGCAGCCTTTTCCACCGCGCGCAGGCCCGGAGTGGTCTTGCGGGTGCAGGTGATGCGGGCGCGGGTGCCCCGCGTCTCGGCCACGAAGGCGGCAGTCAGCGTGGCGATGCCCGTCATGCGCCCGGCAAAGTTCAGCGCCACCCGTTCCGCCATCAGGATCGATCCCGCTGCCCCTTCAACGGTCATCAGCGTCGTGCCGGGTTCGAAACGGTCGCCATCCTCAGCCAGCGCCACAACACGCAGCGCCGGATCGACCATGCGGAACGCCATCGCCGCCAGCCGCAGGCCCGAGGCCACCCCGGAACTGCGCGCGTTCAGCCGCACCGCCTGGCGCAGCCCCGGCGGGATGACCGCCGCGACGGTCGCATCGCCGGTCGGGCCAAGATCCTCGGTCAGGGCGTTGCGGACCAGGGGTTCCAGAAGAAGGTCGGGCAGCATCAGGCAGGTACCTTTTCATCACGAAGCGCCTCGGCCTCCGCCAGCGTCAGGCGGCTGCGGCGGGCCAGAGTGGGGTCGGGTTGCGGATGGTCGGCGCGGAAATGCCCGCCCCGGCTTTCGCACCGCAACAGCGCGGCAGCAGCAATCAGCGTTGCCGCCGCCACCATGTTAAGCATCGGTTCCGGCAACGCGCGCCGGGACATCAGGGCCAGATCCCCCAGCGCACGGCGCAGGCCGGATTCGCTGCGGATCACGCCGCAACAATCGGTCATCAGGCCACGCAGATCGGCCACCATGGCAGGGTCAGGGCCAAGCCCAACGACTTGCGGTGCCAGATGCACCTCCGGGGCTTCCCCAGGGGGAAGGTTCTCTGCCAGATCCGCCGCCGCGCGTGTAGCCATCACCAGCGCCTCCAGCAATCCGTTGGAGGCCAGGCGGTTCGCACCATGCAGCCCGGTCGCGGCCACTTCGCCCGCCACCCACAGCCCCGGCAACGAACTGCGGCCACGCAGGTCGCAAGCCACGCCGCCCATGTGGTAATGCGCGGCTGCGGCGACGGGGATGGGCTGTCGCGCCGGGTCGATCCCTGCCTGCGCACAGGCGGCGGCCACCGTCGGGAAATGCGCTTTTCCGTTTCCGGCAAAGATCGCCCGCGCATCCAGCGCCGGCGCCAGCCCGGACTGGCTTTGGGCAAAGACCGCGCGGGCCACGATGTCGCGCGGCGCAAGCTCGGCCGCCGGATGCGCGCCCGCCATGAAGCGCAGCCCCCGGCTGTTGACCAGCAACGCGCCCTCGCCCCGCAGCGCCTCGGTCGCCAGTGGCGCGGGGTCGCCGCCGCAGGCGATGGCGGTGGGATGGAACTGCACAAATTCCGCATCCGCCACCCGCGCCCCCGCCCGTGCGGCAAGGCCCAGCCCTTGCCCGCGCACCCGGCCCGGATTGGTAGTGATCGCATAAAGCCCCGCCGCCCCGCCCGAAGCCAGCAGAACCGCCGGCGCCTTCAGGAGAACGGGCTGCGAGGGCACGTCCGCGCGCCCCAGCCAGACGCCGGTGACGCGGCCGGACGAAAGCGCCAGCCGTTCCGCCGCAAACCCCTCCAGCACCTGAACCGAAGGAGTGTTGCGCAGGGCGGCGATCAGCCGCGCCATGATGGCGGCCCCGGCGCTGTCGCCCTGCACCCTTGCGACACGCGCCTGCCCATGCGCCGCCTCGCGCGACAGGGCGAAGGCCCCGGCGGCGTCGCGGTCGAACGGCACACCCAGTGTCGCAAGTGCCGCAACCGCCTCGGGCGCAGCTTCGGCCACGGCCTGCGCGACGGCGACGTCAACGATGCCCGCCCCCGCCACTACTGTATCGGCCACATGCGCCGCCACGCTGTCATCCGGCCCCAGCGCCGCCGCCACGCCGCCCTGGGCCCAGGCCGACGAGGCGCCCTGCCCCAGAGGATCGGGCGAGATCACCAGAACCGGACGCGGGGCCAGCCGCAGCGCCGCCGTCAGCGCGGCAATCCCCGCCCCCAGAATGACGATGCGGCCGGTCTCGATCATGCGGCGGCCTTCGCGGCGGAAAGCGCGATCATCCGCTCCACCGCCGCGCGGGCGGGGGCCACGAGTTCCGCCGCCACCTCGACCGGGGTCGTCATGGAATGCAGCGACCACAGCACCTTTTCCAGCGTGATCATCTTCATGTAGGGGCACATGTTGCAGGGGCCGACAAACTCCACCGCCGGATGGGCGTCGGCGATGTTCGAGGCCATCGAACATTCCGTCACCAGCAGGGCCTTCGCCGGGCGTTCGCGCGCGACGAAATCAATGATGCCCGAGGTAGAGCCGGTATAATCCGCCTCCGCCACAACATCGGGCGGACATTCGGGATGGGCGATGATGGTCGTATCGGGCTGGAACGCGCGGAAATCCCGCAGATCCTGCGCGGTAAAGCGTTCGTGGACGATACAGGCCCCGTCCCACCAGACCACCCGCTTTTCCGGCACCTGCCGCGCCACGTTCTGCGCCAGATACTTGTCGGGCGTCATAATGACAGTATCGCCCGGCAGTGCCCGCACGATCTGCGCCGCATTGGCCGAGGTGCAGCAGATGTCCGAGGCCGCCTTCACCGCCGCCGTGGTGTTGACATAGCTGACCACCGGCGCCCCGGGATACCGCGCGCGCATCACGGCGATGCCTTCCGGCGTGATCGCCTCGGCCAGCGAACAGCCCGCCGCCATGTCGGGCATCAGCACCGTTTTGCCGGGGTTCAGAATTTTCGAGGTCTCGGCCATGAAATGCACGCCACATTGCACGATCACCGGCGCGTCCACCCGCGTCGCGGCGATGGCCAGTTGCAGGCTGTCGCCCACCACATCGGCAATCCCGTGATAGATTTCGGGCGTCATGTAGTTATGCGCCAGAACAACCGCGCCGCGTTCCGCCTTCAGCCGGTTGATCGCCTGAACATAGGGTGCGTGCATGGCCCAGTCGGCAAAGGGCACCACCCGCGCCATACGGCCCCAGATCTCACGCGTCTGCTCTGCCAGGTCCAGCGAGGGGGCAAGATCATAGGCATGGGCAAGGTTCTGCCGGATTTCGGTCAGGCTGGGCGACATCGGGCGTTCCTCCGGGCAGCAAGGGGCTGCGCAGGCTCTACACAAGAAGGGGCTGAGTCGCAATCTATTGAAAATAATGAATTATTTGTTTGCCTGCAAACAAAATTGCCGTTGAACAGCCCGGCACCAGCGCCGGATCAGGGCGGCGGGGCCAGCGAAAAGACCGGCACGAAACTGGCCGGAGCCAGTGAGCCTTCGACCACGGCAGGGCCGGCAGTTTCCGCGGTTACCACGAGGATCGGCGGCCCGCCATGTGTCAGCTCCAGCCGCCCCTCCAGCGCCCGAACCGCCATCTCGACCGAAAGCCGACCCTGCTCAACGGGAAAATCGGTGGGCGCTGCCATGATCCGCCCCCGGATCACCCCGCGATAGACGGCATGACTCAGATAGGTCGAAACAACCCGCACGCGATCCGTCGCGCCCCGCGCCCGCAGGATCGACACGGCGGCTTCGGCCATCGGGCCACTTCCCACCAGATAGTCGATGTCGGGCCGCTGATCCAACGCCTCTTCGACCAGAAGCACCTGCTGCTCCAGCCCGGTATCCCCATAAAGTGTCGTCACGATTTCTGCGGAACTGCCGGCGATGGCCGACCGGAACCCCTGTTCGACAAAACTGACCCAGCCCGCCCCTGTCGGCCCCGGAAACCACGCAAGCCGCACCGGCGCGCTGCCGCGCGGATGGCGCGCGGCGATGAAACGCCCGGCGGCGGCGCCCATTTCCGTCCAGGGAACACTGGCCTTGCCGGAGATTCCCCGGTCGTCGATGTCGTTCACCGCCGCGATAACGGGCTTGCGCGCCGCCAGAGCCTCGACCAGCGGGGTCAGCCCGTCATAAGAGACCGTTCCCAGAATCACGGCATCGAATTCAGCCCCAGAACAGCCTTTCAGCTGCTCAGCCTGCCGGTCGAGATTGGGGTATCCGCCCGCCTCGAACACATCGAAGGCCACACCCAGCCGCCGCGCCTCTTCGACCATCCCGTAATTGACCGACAGCCAGTAGGCGTCTTTCAGGTGCGGATAAAGAATGCACAGCCGCCACGGCCGCGTGGCATGATCCAGCGGGTGATAGTCTACCGGATGGGCCGGGCTGCTGTCATCGAAGGGAAAGCTGCGCGCCTCCAGCTTCCAGACCGTTTCGGCAAGGGCGGGCAGGCTGGCGCCCAGCCATCCGGCAAGCGCAAGGGTAAGGCCTGGCAGTTTGCGCATCTTCCCCCCTCTCCCCTTCAGCGGAAATGATGTTAACCTGCGGTGAACAGCACCCCAGAGGCAAGCATTGCGTATCCTCGACTACAAATCGAGCCTCGGCGGGCGGCTCATGCTGGCCGTCCTGCTGATCGCGGGCTTTCCGGTCGCGACCGGCATTCTGGGCTGGTTCGAGTTGCAGGATGTGGCGCGCATTCAGTCGCGCGTGGTGACCGAGGCGATTCCGGCGATTTCCGAAGTGCGCGGCGTTGCCGAGGAAACCAGTCGGGTCGTCGCCATGGCCCCCGAACTGGCGGCCGTCACCGACGAGGCGCAGCGCACCGAACGATCCGCCTTCCTGTTCGCGCAGGCGGACGCGCTGCGGGACCGCCTGACCCGGCAACCCGCCGTCCGGGGCGAGGCGCTGGCCCGCGTGCTGGAGGCAGAGGCGGCGGTGCGTCAGGCTCTGGTGGCAATCGACGGGCAGGTCCGGCAGCGCATCCATCTGATCGCCCGCCGTGACGCACAGTTGCAGGCGGGCCGCATTGCCGCAGTCGAACTGACCGAAATCGCCGATACGCTTGTGGCCAATGCCGAAATGGGTGCGGCAGCGGTCATTTCCAGCCTCTATGACCTTGAAATGGACCCCGCCTCGGGCCTGCATACCCGGCTGGAGGCACTGGACAAGCTGATCGAGGTCGATCTGTTCCAGATGGGCCTGATGTTCGAACTGCGCGCCCATGCCTCGGAGGTCGGCTTGCTGCTGAACCGTGTGGCGGGGGTACGCAGTCAGGACGAACTCGATGGCATCCGGCAGGATCTGGACCTGCGCGCCAAGGTGATCGCGCGGCGTCTGGCCTCGGTGAACGATCCACGCCGCGCCGAACGGGCGCTGGTGTTGCTGCGCACCATCGGCTCGGGGGTGGCGACACCGCCGGAAACCGCCACGCTGTTCGAAACCGCCGGTTCGGTTCTGGTGCTGACCGATCACATCGCCACAGCGGAAACCGAACTGCGTCAGGCCGCTGTGACGCTGGAACTTGCGGCGGCGGCGCTTGCCGACGGGATCGAGGCACGCGCGGTCGCGGCAGGACGGGCCGCAGAACAGGCGATCACCGCGACGCAGCGGCTTTATGCCTTTTCGGCCATGCTCGCGCTGGTTCTGTCGATGGCGGTGCTGTGGTTTTATGTGCGGGGCAACCTGATCCGGCGGCTGGATGCGCTGTCGGCCCGGATGACCGGGCTGGCTGAGGGTGATCTTGGCCCGATCATCCAGCCGGACGGCGCGGACGAGATTGCAGGGATGGAACGCGCGGTCGAGGTGTTCCGTCTGCAAGCCATCGCGAACCGCGCCTTCGCGACCGAGCGCGAGCGCCATCTGCAGGAATTGCACCGCCACCGCAACGAGCTTCAGCAACTGGTGGACGAACAGACGGAACAACTGCGCGGCGAGGTCGCGGCGCATGATGCCGCCCGGGCCCGTGCCGAAGCGGCGGACCGCGCAAAGTCGGAATTTCTGGCGATGATGAGCCATGAAATCCGCACGCCGATGAACGGGGTTCTGGGCATGTTGCGCAGCCTGCCGCAGGAAGGGCTGACGGATCATCAGGCCGCCCGCATCAATGTTGCCCTCGCCTCGGGCAATGGCCTGATGGGGCTTCTGAACAGCATTCTGGATTATTCCAAACTGGATCAGGGCACCGCCGACACTGAAAGCATGGCCTTCGACCTGACGGAGGCGCTGCATGATATCACCCTGCTGATGGCGCCGGTGGCCGAGGAGAAGGGCTTGCAGTTGCGCACGGTGCTGCCGGAAGCGCCGGTCCCACCCTTGCAGGGCGATATGGGCAAGCTGCGGCAGATCCTGTTCAACCTGCTGTCGAATGCCGTCAAGTTCACCGCCACAGGCGAAGTGGTGCTGCGCGCCATTCTTCTGCCGACCGACGGGCGCGACGGCGTGTTGCGCCTGCGCTTTCAGGTCGAGGATACCGGAAAGGGCATCGCACCCGAGGCGATGGAGCGGATTTTCACCCCCTTCCAGCAAGAAGACGCCCAGACCGCCCGCACCTATGGCGGCACCGGGCTTGGCCTGTCGATCTCGCGCAGGCTGGCCGGGTTGATGGGTGGGGTTCTGACCGCCGAAAGCCGCGCGGGCAAGGGCGCGACCTTCACCCTGACCGTGCCGTTCCAGCGCGCCGAGGCCGCGCCTGCCGACGGGATGATCACCCTGCCGGAACCCGCCGCACGGCCGCTGAAGGTGCTGGTGGTCGAGGATCACCCGGTCAATCAGGAGGTCGCGCGATCCTTCCTGCGGACGCTCGGGCACCATTGCACCCTGACGGAAACCGGCGAGGCAGCGGTGGTGCTGGTGGCTGAGGGCAGCTTTGACGCCGTGCTGATGGATGTGAATCTGCCCGGCATTTCCGGCATCGAGGCAACCCGCAACATCCGCGCCCTGCCCGGCCCGATGGCCGCGCGGCTGCCGGTCATCGGCCTTTCGGCCCATGTGCAGCCCGAAGATGTGCAGGCCTGCCGGGCTGCGGGCATGAATGACATCATCGCCAAGCCGCTGTCGCCGGAAACGCTGGTTGCCGTGCTGAACCGCCACAGCCAGGCCCCCGCGGTGGCCGCCTCGGTCCAGGCAGCACTGGCCGACCTCGGGCCGGACCAGACCCGCACCCTTGTCCGGCTGATGCTGGAATCGCTGCGGCCGGGGGCCGAGGCTGTCATCGCGGCGGTCCGCGCCGGGGACCGGACGGCGCTGTCACGCCAGGCGCATCAGCTGAAAAGCGCGGTCGGTAATTTTGACATGCCCGAGCTTCTGGCGCTTCTGTCCGGGCTGAACCGGACGGATGCGCTGCCGGATGAAGCCACGCTCGCCGCCTTGCGGGCTGCTGTCGCGCGGGCGGAGCATGATCTGCGTGACACGCTGTCCGTACTGTCCGCGCCTGTGCCGTTCATGCCAGCGGCGCAGTGAACACATAGCCCTCGCCGTGCGAAGTGCCAAAGATCCGCGGGACTTTCGGGTCATCGCCGAATTTCTCGCGCAGGCGCTTCACCATCACATCCACCGTCCGCGTACTGGTCACGTTGCGTCGGTGCGTGATGGCCGACAGCAGCCTGTCCCGGTTCATCACGATTCCGGGGTTCAGGACGAAAGCGCGCAGCAGTTCGTATTCCGCGCGGGTCAGCTGGATCGACTCTCCCCCCGCCCCGACCACATGCCGCGCCGCCGTGTCGAAGGTGAAACCGGCAAAATGCACCACCCGGCGCGCCAGTTGCCGCATGGCCGCCGTGCGGCGCAGCAGGTTCTTCACCCGCGCCAGCAATTCGCGACGGTTGAACGGCTTGCAGACATAGTCATCCGCCCCCAGTTCCAGCCCGACGATGCGGTCGACATCATCGGTGCGGCCTGACAGCAGGATGATACCGATTTCCGACCGCGCCCGCTGTTCGCGCGTGATTTCCAGCCCGTCCTTGCCGGACAGGTTGATATCGACGATCAGCAGATCCGGGCTTTCCTGGTTCAATACCCGTTCAGCGGCCTCGGCCCCCGCACAGACGGTCACGCGATAACCGAAGGTTTCAAGATACCCGGCAAGTGCGGTCCGGGTTACCGCATCGTCTTCGATCACAACGATATGCGCCGCTGCTGAGGTCAAGGGTCGATCCGCCTCGTCTTGCTGGTTGATATTCTGTTAACATCTTGTAACAACTTTTTCCAGCCTGTTCATCCCGGTGGTCTGACCTGTTCACAAGCGCTGGCTAACATTGCCTCTCAGGAAAGATGTCACCTTTCCGGGGAAAAACGCCGCCCCGACACCGGCGCCAGACAACAGGGACCGAAAACCATGCAGAACAGAACGCGCCTGCTCATCTCCACAGCAGCTCTTGTGCTGACCACCGGAACCGCAATCGCCGAGGATTCCCCGGACCCGATCATCATTCCGATTCACAACTGGTCCAGCCAGATCGTGATGTCCAACGTCGTCGGACAGATGTTCCAGTCGCTTGGCAATTCCGTCGAATATGTCTCGACCGACAGTCAGGCGGTGTACGAGGCGATCCGTCTGGGCGATGCCACGCTGGAGCTGGAGGTCTGGGAAGGCGCCTTCGGCAATTCGTTCCGCGCGGCGGTCGAGAAGGGCGGCATCCACGACGTCGCCACCCATACCGCCATCACCCGCGAGGACTGGTGGTATCCGATGTGGACCAAGGATGCCTGCCCCGGCCTGCCCGACTGGAAGGCGCTGAACGAATGCGCCGGGCTGTTCGCCACGCCCGAAACCGGCGACAAGGGTCGTTTCCTTGGCGGCCCGGTGGACTGGCTGAAACATGACCAGGAAAAGGTCGATGCGCTTGGCATGAACTTCGTCGTGGTCAATGCCGGATCTGCCGCCGCGCTCTGGGCCGAAATCGCCGCAGCGGAGAAAAGCAAGACCCCGATCGTCCTGTTCAACTGGACACCCAACTTCGCCGAAGCAGTCTGGCCCGGCGAATTCGTGGAATTCCCGGCCTGGGAGGAAGGCTGCGACAAAGACCCGGCAAAGGGCCCGCTGCCGGACAAGGTTTATGACTGTGGCAATCCGGCCAATGGCTATCTGAAGATCGCGGCCTGGGACGAGATGAAGACCAAATGGCCCAAGGCCTATTCGGTGCTTCAGAAAGTGAATTTCACCAATGCCCAGATCGCGGAAATGGCCAAGCTCGTCGATGTGGACGGCATGGAACCCGAAGATGCCGCAGCGGAATGGCTGACCGCGAACGAGGCCGTCTGGAAGCCCTGGACCGAGTGACTTCGCCCGAGCGTACGTCCGTCACTTCCCTGTGACAGCACGCCCAACTCCACCCGGCCTGGCCGGGTGGCCCTTTCTTCCCTGCGAGGTCCGGCAATGGCTCAAGACAAAAGTGTGATTTCCTGCAAGAATGTCTGGAAGGTTTTCGGCGATCACCCGGCGCAGCTGGCTGGCCGGCTGGGCCCCGACACCACGATGGAGGAACTGCGCGCCAGCGGCCATATCGCGGCGGTGCGCAACGTCTCTCTCGATATCGCACGCGGCGAGATGCTGGTGGTGATGGGGCTGTCCGGTTCGGGCAAATCCACGCTGATCCGCTGTCTTGCCCGGCTGATCGACATTACCGCCGGGGCGATCACGGTCGAAGGTCGCGATCTGGGCGCGATGACGGAAACCGAGCTGATCGACCTGCGCCGCCGCAAGATGGGCATGGTGTTTCAGAGCTTCGGCCTGCTGCCGCATCGCACCGCTCTGGAAAACGTGGCCTTTCCGCTGGAAATGCGTGGGCAGGACCGGATTTCGCGCATCGCGCGGGCCAGCGAGATGCTCAATCTGGTTGGTCTGGGTGGGCGCGAAGGCTATTTCCCGCGCGAGCTTTCGGGCGGGCAGCAACAGCGTGTCGGCATCGCCCGCAGTCTGGCGGTAGAGCCGGACATCTGGTTTCTGGATGAACCCTTTTCGGCGCTGGACCCGCTGATCCGGCGCGAGATGCAGGATGAATTCCTGCGACTCAAGGCCATGATGGCCAAGACCATCGTCTTCATAACCCATGATTTCGACGAGGCGCTGCGCCTTGCCGACCGTATCGCCATCATGAAGGACGGCGCGGTCGAACAGATCGACACGCCCGAACGCATCGTCATGGCCCCCGCCACGCCCTATGTCGCCAAGTTCACCTCGGCGGTGGATCGTGCAAGGGTGGTACATGCCGGGGCGCTGGCGCTGCCGGTGGGTGGGCGGTCCGTCGAGGGCACGGCGCTGCCCGCTACCGAAACGCTGCACACGCTGGCCCGCCGCATCCTTCAGGACGACCGGCCGATGATCCCGGTCAGCGGTGCGGATGGCAGGATCAGCGGCGTGATCGACCGTGCCGCCGCGCTGGATCTTCTGCTGGGGCCTGCGGCATGAGCGGCGCCCTGTCCCGCCTTCCCCGGCCCGCGCTGGCCCTGTTCTGCCTTGCGGCGCTGCTGTGCCTCGGCCGCTTCATCCTGCCGGACGGGCTGATGCGCCTGCCGGAGCCGTTGATCCTGCCCTTTGCCCGCTGGATCAACACGGCTTTTGCCTTCCTGCGCGATGATCTGGGCCTGATGGTGGTCACCCGCGCCATTTCGGATGCGGTGGAATTCTGCCTCGATGTGACGGCAAACCTGCTTTACGGCAAATCGCGCTGGCCCATGCTGGGGCCGATCCCCTGGGTGGTGATCGCCGCCACCATGGGTATGGCGGGCTATGTTCTGGCCGGATGGCGCCTGGCACTGCTGTCGGCTGGAACCTTCGTATGGATCGCGGTCATGGGCCAGTGGAAATGGGCGATGGAGACGCTTTCCGTCATCGTGGTCGCGGCGCCCTTCTCGGTGCTGTTGGGGATACTGGCGGGCACGCTCGCGTGGCGCTTCCGCCGGGTCGAGCGGGTGATGAACCCGATCCTCAACATCGCGCAGTCGCTGCCGCATTTCGCCTATATGATTCCGGTTGTGGTGTTCATCGGCGTCGGGCCGAAAGCGGGCGCCATCGTCACCATCATCTTCTCGGTGCCACCGATGATCCGCATGACGCTGCTGGGCCTGCGCGCGGTGCCGCCCGAGATCATCGAAAGCGGCAAGATGAGCGGCACAACCAAATTGCAGCTGATGCGCAGCGTCCGCATTCCGGCGGCCCGGACGGAGCTGCTGATCGGGATAAACCAAGTCATCATGCAAAGCCTTGCCATGGTGGTGCTGGCCTCGTTCATCGGCATGCCGGGGCTGGGGCAGAAGCTGCTGAACCTGCTGCAATCGCTGAAGATCGGGCTGTCGGTGGAAATCGGCATCACCATCGTACTGCTGGCCGTGGTGCTGGACCGGCTGTCGAAGGCCTGGGCGCTGAAACAGCCCGAGCATCTGACTGCGGGCGCCTCCTGGACGGTGCGCAACCGGCATCTGCTGATCTGGCTGGGGCTTTGCGCTGCCGGCTTCGCGCTGGCTGCCCTGCATCCCTATTTCGCGGTGGTCGAGCGCAAGCAGGCGCTGACCCTCGCCGGACCGATAGATGCCGGGGTGGACGGCTTCATCCGCCTGGTCACCCCGCTGACCGACTGGCTGCGCTGGTTCCTGATCACCTGGGTTCTGATCCCGCTGCGCGACGGCTTCCTGTGGCTGCCCTTTTCGGCGGTGCTGGCCTTTCTGGCCGGGCTGGGATGGCTGGTCGGCGGCGCGCGGTCTGCGCTGATCTGTCTGGCCTTCATCCTGCCGATTGCCCTGTCGGGCTGGTGGGATCGCGCCATGATCACGGTCTATACCGTCACGGTGGCCGTTGTCATCGCGCTGCTGATCGGCCTGCCGCTGGGGGTATGGGCCGCGGGGCGCCCTGCGCGCGCCAGCCGGTTTATCCTGATCTGCGACACGCTTCAGACCTTCCCCAGCTTCATCTACCTTATCCCGGTGGTCATGCTGTTCGGCGTGAATGACGTGGCGGTGATCGCGGCGGTGATGGTGTTTGCCACGGTCCCGATCCTGCGTTTCACCATCGAGGGTCTGCGCGGCGTGCCCGCCGAAACCATTGAGGCCGCCGCCATGTCCGGCGCCGGTCCCCGACAGGTTCTGTGGCATGTGAAACTGCCGCTGGCCGTGCCCACGCTGGTGATCGGCGCCAATCAGTCGATCATGTTCGCCCTCTTCATGGTCATCATCGCCGCCTTCATCGGCACACAGGATCTGGGGCAGGAAATGCAGCGCGCCCTGTCGTCCACCGATGTGGGCAAGGGGCTGGTGCTTGGCTTTGCCGTCGCCTTCATGGGGCTGATGGCGGATCACCTGCTGCTGACCTGGGCCGCAGGCCGCCGGAAAAAGCTGGGCGCCGCGCAATCCGCCGCCTGATCCGCCGGCCGCAGGGAAACCACCGCCCCGGATCCGGGGCGGTGGTTTCCGTTCGGGGGGGGTAACGCCGGGGCGCGCGGATCTTTTTCGGGATGAAAGCCGCGCATGGCTTCGTATGTGTCAGGAATTTCCCCTGAACACGGGCCAGCATGTCAGACGCCTTTGCCATTTCCGCGACCATGCCGCTGCCCGGCGATCCGGCCCCGTGGTTCTACCAGCGCACCCCAGCCAATCCCCGCTTTGCCTTCGATACCACGGCCGGACGCCATATCGCGCTTTGCTTTCTGGGCTCGACGCGGGATGCACAGGCGCAGGCGGCCATCCGCGCGGTTCTGGCCCGGACGGACCTGTTCGACGACGAACACGCCTGCTTCTTCGCGGTCAGCAATGATCCCGGCGACGAGGCGCAAGGCCGTCTGGCCAACCGCACACCCGGCTTCCGGGTGTTCTGGGATTTCGACCTGTCGGTGGCCAAGCTATATGGCGCGGTTTCGGCCGATGCGGATACAGCCGCCGGACAGCTGGCCATGAACCGCTTCTGGCTTCTGCTGGACCCGACGCTGCGGGTGGTGGCCACAATCCCGTTCCGCGCCGATGGCGGCGATGTGGCCGAGTTCCTGGCGCTGGTGGAGGCGCAGCCCGCCCCCGGACGCTTTGCCGGCATTGATCTTCAGGCGCCGGTCCTGTTCCTGCCCCGGCTGTTCGAGCCTGACCTTTGCCGTCATCTGATCGGACTTTACGAGTCCCATGGCGGCACCGAAAGCGGCTTCATGCGGCAGGTCAACGGCCGCACTATCGGCATGACAGACCGCAAGCACAAGCAGCGCAGCGATTTTGACATCACCGACAAGGATCTGATCGCCAGCCTGCAAATCCGCTTCCTGCGGCGCGTCGTGCCGGAAATCGCCAGGGCACACCAGTTCAGGGTCACCCGGATGGAGCGGTATATCGTTTCCTGCTATGCTGCCGAGGATGGTGGCCATTTCGCGGCACATCGCGACAATACCACCTCTGGCACCGCGCATCGCCGGTTTGCGGTTTCGGTCAACCTCAACGACGATTTCGACGGCGGCGAGGTCAGCTTTCCCGAATACGGGCCGCGCGGCTTCAAGGCACCGCCGGGCGGGGCGGTGGTGTTTTCCTGCTCGCTTCTGCACAAGGTGAGCCGCGTAACCCGGGGACGTCGCTATGCGTTTCTGCCATTCCTGTATGACGATGCCGCCGCGCATCTGCGCGAACGCAATGCGGCACTGGTCGGAGAGAAAGGATCGGGCTATCGCGCGGGATGAAACCGCGCACCGCTCCGTATACCGGGCATGAAGAGTTTTGACGTGACCCCCCATCTGGAGCCGATGCGCCGTTACGCACGGGTTCTGACGCGTGCCGAAACGGAAGCGGACGATCTGGTTCAGGGCGCCCTGCTGAAGGCCTATGAACGGCGCGGCAGCTTCCGGGCGGGCGCGGACCTGCGCGTCTGGCTCATGGCGATCCTGCACAATCTCTTTGTCGATCAAAGGCGCGCGCACCGCGCTTCGGTCGCACGCGAACAGGCCTGGGCCGACAGCAACCCCGGATTTTCGCCGCCCGAAGGCGAACATGTCGTCCGGCTGGAGCAACTCCGCCAGGCATTTCTCGCGCTGCCCGCCGAACAGCGCGAGGCGCTGCATCTGATGGGGGTCGAGGGGCTGAGCGTGACCGAGGCCGCCACAATCCTCGATATCCCGGCCGGGACAGTCATGTCGCGGGTCGGGCGGGCCCGTGCTGCCCTGCGGCGTTTCGAAGACGGCCCCGCCGCCCGGGCGGTTCCCCCTTCCCTCAAACTGGTGCGAGGCCAAGATGACAGGTGATCCCCAGGACCAGATCGAGACGGATATCGCCGCCTTTATCAACGATCAGCTTGACGGCGAGCAACGCTATGCGGTGGCAGAACATCTGTCGCGGCATCCCGGGCGCGCCGCAGAAGTGATGGCCGAAATGCGCCTCACCGAAGGTTTGCGGCTGGCCATGGCTGCGGTGGAAAGCCCCCCTCCGCCGCAGATGCGGCTGGCCGCAAGCCGACTGGAGACAGGGCTTGCGCAGCGCCAGTCACTGCGCCGCTGGCTGCCTTTCGCCGCAGCGGCGGCGATGTTTGTCATGGGCTGGACCGCACAGGGCCTTTACCCCCGGACGCCCGAAACCCCCTCGGGCGATATTGCCCGGCTTTTCGAGACCGCGCTGGACGTGCAGGATGCCGTGAGCCTGCGCATCGCGCTCAGCAACGATCTTGGCCCGATGCCGAAAGATCCCACCCGCATCGCGGCCCGGCTGGGCATTGATCTGCCACGGCTGCCGCAGGGCTGGTCGATCCGCGCCGCGCAGATCGTGGCCACGCCGGAACGTCCGGGCGTCGCCCTGGTCATCGAAACGCCCGATCTGGGGGAAATCCTGCTGTTCAGCGTGCTGCGCAGTGTCGACGGACCGGACATGCCCGCCACGGCGACCGCCCGTGGAGACGGCGCGCTGGCGTTCTTTGAACGCAACCGCACCGCCTTTGTGCTGGTCGACAATTCCGGCACCGCCACGGATTTGCGGCGCGGCGCGGAAGTGCTGCGCCATCGGTTCAACTGACGGTGCCGCAGCACATGAAAGACATCCGCCTGACCCCCGCCGAGCTTGCCCTTGCCTCCGCGCAGGAGGCGCTGGATCGCAGGGATCTTCAGGGTGCGGTCACCGCTTTTGCCCAGGCAAGGGCAGCAGGCGCCTCGACACGGCTGACGGCGCGCGGCCATGCGCTTGCCCTGTCCGAACTGGGCCGCCATGCCGAGGCAGTGGAAGCTTTCAAGCCTCTGTTTGCCAAGGCGCAGAAGGATGGCGCCACTGTCAATCTGATGGGGGTTCTGCTGAAACGCGCCGGGCGGCTTGGAAAGGCTGCCGAAGTTCTGGAGCTTGCCCGCAAGCTGCGCCCGCATGACCGGTCACCCTGGCAGAACCTTGGCAATGTCTATGAGGCTCTGGGCCAGCCGGATAAGGCGGCGGCCTGTTTCCGCAGCGCCCTGAAGATCGAGCCGACATCGGCAACGCTCTGGCGGCTTCTGGGGCGTCAGCAGATGGCACTGTCGCAAACAGAGGAAGCCTGCGATTCCTTCCGGCGTGGCCTGGCTCTGGCGCCGCGCGATACCGAGATGACGGCGTTTCTGGTTCAGGCGCTTCAGGTTGCCGGGCGCGTGGACGAGGCGCGCGCCCTGATTGCAAAGCTGTGCGAAGAGCGGCCCGGGGACAGCGAACTGGCTGTCATCGACGCGCGGCTGTCCTTTCGCAGCGGCGATGTGGCACGGGCTCAGGCCATCCTGAACGCGGTTCTGGCGCAGGACCCGGCACATCTGGCCGCCAACCTGCAACTGGCCAACCTGATCGGGGACAGTGATCGCGAACAGGTGAACCGGGCGCTGGAACGGGCGGTCGCGGGTCATCCCGACAGTTTCGTGGCGCTGGACCGGCTGACCGAAAGCCTGTCGCGCAGCCGGTATGGCAACGAGGCGGATCATATCGAACGGGCCTACCACCTGGCCAAACAGCTGATGGAACGGTTTCCAACGCGTATCCCCGAGGCCGCGCGTACCCTGCGGACCATCCTGCAACGGGTGCTGGACGAAGACCGGATGGCGCAGACCGGCAGCCTGGACAGCCTGCTGCCACTTTGGCAGGCCCAAGGATTGCATTCCTCGGTTCACTACGAACTGGGGCAGGTGCAGACCCTGGACGACCGGCTGAAGCTGGTGGACTGGCATCGGCAATGGGGACGCCGCGTTGCCCGCCAGATCACCCCGGTTCCGCCCGTCGCCCTGCCGGCGCTTGCCGGTGGCCGCAAGCTGCGCGTGGGCTTCATGTCCTCCGATCTGCGGCACCATCCGATCACCTATTTCACCCTGCCGTTGCTGGAAAACTATGACCGCGATGCGGTCGAAGTCTTCTGTTATTCCTTCAGCGAGAAGGAACCCGATCAGGTGCAGCGTCATCTGGAAGCGCAGGTGACCGGCTTTCGTCACTGGCCGAAGCGCCCGGATGATCAGGTGGCCGAAGGGATCGCGGCGGACGGACTCGATATCCTGTTCGAACTCGGCGGGTCCACGGCGATGAACAAGCTGGAGGTGATGGCCCGACGGCCCGCGCGTCTGGGGGCAAGCTGGCTGGGCTATCCGCATTCGGCGGGGCTGGAACAGATCGACCTGATCCTGACCGATCCCTATATCCAGCCCGAAGACCCGCGCCTGCTGATCGAACGGCCCTTCGCGATGCCGGAAACCTGGGTCGCCCTGTCGCGACTGTTCTGGCCGCACGAGATCGCGGAGGGCACGCCGCAGATGCGCAAGGGCCATCTGACCTTCGGCACGGCGAACAATCCGTACAAATACACCCCCGCCTGTCTGGACGCCTGGGCGGCGGTACTGCGGGTCGTACCGGGATCGCGGTTCCTGTTCCTGCGGCCCGAAGCCGGGGTCGGAAGCTTTGTCGCGGGGGCGAGAGCCGCCTTCGCCCGCCGCGATGTCGACCCGGACCGGCTGGAGTTCATCGGTGTCCGTGGCGATCATATGCGCCACTACAACGAAATCGACATCGCGCTGGATACCCTGCCCCATGTCGGCGGCACCACGACCTGCGAGGCGCTCTGGATGGGGGTGCCCACGGTCAGCCTTGTCGGCGCGGGCTTTCCCGAGCGGCTCAGCTATTCGAACCTGTCCAATGCGGGGCTGGGCGATCTGGCGACGCTGTCGGTCGCCGATTATGTGTCCGCCGCCGCCGGTCTGGTGGCCCATCCCGCCCGCCGCCTTGCGCTGCGCCACGGCCTGCGCGCGCAGATCGCCGCGAACCCTCTGGGCCAGCCCGCGCGGTTCACCCGGAATTTCTATGATCTGGCCAGAAAGGTGGCATCCGAGTGAAGGCAGTCATTCTGGCAGGAGGGCGCGGCACGCGGCTTTCTGAAGAAACCGGGCTGAGACCCAAGCCCATGGTCGAGATCGGTGGCCGCCCGATCCTGTGGCATATCATGAAGATCTATGCCGCGCATGGTATTCAGGATTTCATCATCTGCCTTGGCTATCGCGGCTGGCAGATCAAGGAATACTTTCTGAACTACGGGCAGCTTTCCTCGGACCTTACGGTCGATCTGGCCAATGGTGCCGTCGAAGTGCTGCGGCCCGCCGCCGAACCCTGGCGGGTGACGCTGATCGACACCGGCGAGGAAACACAGACTGGCGGGCGTCTGGCGCGGGTCGGGCACCTGCTGCGCAATGACCCTGCCTTCTGTCTGACTTATGGCGATGGGGTCGGCGATGTGGACATCGGTGCCGCGGTCGCGTTTCACCGTGCACACGGGCGGCAGGCCACGGTTACTGCCGTAACGCCGCCGGGCCGGTTCGGGGCGCTGGAGCGGAAAGGCAATCTTGTCGGCGCCTTTACCGAGAAACCGGAAGGCGACGGCGGCATGATCAACGGTGGTTTCTTTGTTCTGTCGCCGGAAGTGCTGGACCGGATCAGGGACGATATGACCGTGTGGGAGCAGGAGCCGCTCAAGAGCCTCGCGCGGGATGGCGAGTTGATGGCCTTCGACCATCACGGCTTCTGGCAGCCAATGGACACGCTGCGCGACCGCGATCAGTTGCAGAGCCTGTGGGAAGAGGGCCGGGCGCCGTGGAAGCTGTGGTAAGGCGCCCCGATCCCCGGTTCTGGGCCGGGCGCCGCGTGCTGCTGACCGGGCATACCGGCTTCAAGGGTGCCTGGGCAGCGCGGATGCTGGCCGCGCTTGGTGCAGATGTCACCGGCTTCGCCCTCCCCCCCGCAGCCGGGCCTGCGGCCTTCGGGGCGCTGAACGTGGCCCAGGATCTGGCGCGGGATCTGCGCGGCGACCTGCGGGACGCCGGGGCGGTCAGGCAGGCCGTCGCCGGGGCGGAGGTCGTGTTGCATCTGGCGGCGCAGGCGATCGTCTCGACCGGATACCGTGATCCGCAAGGCACATGGGACAGCAATGTCACCGGAACCCTGCACCTGTTGCAGGCCCTGCGCGGCTCCGGTGCCACAGCGGCGGTCATCGTCACTTCGGACAAGGTTTACCGCAATGACGGCAGCCGCGCCTTCGTCGAGACCGATGCCCTGGGCGGCGATGATCCCTATTCCGCCTCCAAATCCGCCTGCGAGATTCTGGTTTCCAGCCACCGGGCCAGCTTTGCCGATCTGCCCGCGCTTGCGACGGCGCGGGCGGGAAATGTCATCGGCGGCGGGGATTTCGGGCCGGACAGGCTGATCCCCGATCTGGTCCGGGCGCAGCAGGCAGGCAAAGCGCTGCGTCTGCGCAACCCCGACGCGACCCGGCCGTTCCAGCATGTGCTGGATGTGGTGGCAGGATATCTGCTGCTGGCCGAGACCCTGGCCACGGGTGATGCCCTGCCGGCCGTCAACCTCGGGCCGGCCGAGGCCGAACTTCCGGTGCGCGACCTTCTGGCCGGCTGGCAGGCGGCGACGGGCCGACCGCTGGACTGGCGTCTTTCCGACGCGCCCCCGATGCCCGAGAAATCACGCCTCGCGCTTGACAGCGGTCTGGCCCGCCACTGTCTGAACTGGGCACCTCGCCTTGGCACGGCACAGGCCCTGACCGAAACGGCCCGCTGGTACGATGCCTGGGCCCGCGACACCGATATGGCCGCGCACAGCGATCAGGCCATCCGCCGCTATCTGGAGATCTGACATGGCCGATGCCGTAACCCGTTGCCGCGCCTGCGATGCCCCTTTCGGCCCGGTCCTGTGCGATCTTGGCACCATGGCCGTCGCCAACTCCTACCTGCCGCCAAATGCGGACAGGGCCAACGAACCGCGCTTTCCCTTGCGAACGGTAGTCTGTTCCACCTGCCGCATGGTCCAGCTTGACCATGTGGTCGATGCCAGCGCGATTTTCAGCGATTATGCCTATTTCTCGTCTGCCTCCGCATCGTGGCTCGGTCATGCGCGGGCGTTTTGCGATACGATGACCGCGCGGCTGGGGCTTGGCCCGGAATCGCTGGTGATCGAGGTCGCCTCGAACGACGGCTATCTGCTGAAGAATTTCGTGGCGACTGGCATCCCCTGTCTCGGGATCGAGCCTGCGGCCAATGTGGCCGAGGTCGCCCGCGCCGCCGATGTGCCGACGGAAGTGGCCTTTCTGACGCCGGAAACCGCAGGGCAACTGACCGCCCGGCATGGCCGCGCCGATCTGGTGGTGGCCAACAATGTGCTGGCGCATGTGCCCGATATCAACGGCTTTGTCGCCGGTCTCGCCCTGCTGTTGGCCCCCGAAGGCGTGCTGTCGGTTGAGGTGCCGCATCTGCTGAACCTCGTCGATCAGGTGCAGTTCGACACGATCTATCACGAGCATTATGGCTATTGGTCGCTGCTGGCGGTGGAGCGGCTGTTCGCCCGCCACGGGCTTCAGGTCTTCGATGTCGAAGCTTTGCCTACCCATGGCGGCAGCCTGCGCATTCTCGCTTCGGCCACTGTGCGCCCGGCCTCGCCCGCACTTCTGGCGCTGCGCGCGGAAGAGGCAGCGCGCGGGCTGGACAGCGACGATTTCTACAGGGGCTTCAACGCCCGCGTCCGCAAGGTGCTGCAAGGCTTTCAGGCCTGGCTGGCGGCCAAGACCGACATGGGCCGCAAAGTGGCAGCCTATGGCGCGGCGGCGAAGGGCAATACCTTCCTGAATGCCGCGCGGGTGCGCCCTAAAGATCTGCTGGCGGTGGCCGATCTGTCAGCCGCCAAACAGGGCCGCCTGCTGCCCGGCAGCCATATTCCGGTGATTGCCCCGCACGAATTGCTGGCGATGGGGCCGGACGAGATTCTGATCCTGCCCTGGAACATCGCGCCCGAGATCGTCGGCCAATTGCGCAGCGCCGGATTTGCCGGGGGTCTGTGGACCGCAGTGCCGGAAATGCGGCGGCTCTGATGCGGCTGGCCCCGACGCCCCTGCCCGACGTCTGGCTGGTGGAAAGCCAAAGCCACGAAGATGCGCGGGGCGGTTTCCGGCGGTCATGGTGCGCCGCAAGCTTTGCCGCGGCGGGGGTCGATTTCACGCCCGTTCAGGCCAGCCTGTCCACCAATACCGCACGTCATACCCTGCGCGGCCTGCACTGGCAGGCCGAACCGAAGGGCGAACAGAAGCTGGTGCGCTGCGTGGCGGGCCGCATTCAGGATGTCGCGCTTGACCTGCGGCCCGAAAGCCCCGGCTATCTGCGCTGGCATGCGGTGGAGCTTTCGGCGGAAAATGGCGCTGCGCTGCTGTTGCCGCGCGGGGTTGCGCACGGGTTTCTGACGCTGACCCCCGGCGCCGTGGTGGAATATCTGATGGATGTGCCGCACAGTCCCGAGGCCGCACGCGGCGCCCGCTGGGACGACCCAGCCTTTGGCATCCGCTGGGCAGCACCGCCTGCGGTCATCTCGGGCCGTGACCGCGACTGGCCGGATTTTGTACATGGCTGATCCGGTTATGCTGACCGGCGCTACCGGCTTCGTCGGTCGGGCCATTCTGGCAGAGCTGCGGTTTCGCGGCATCCCGGTCCATGCGGTCAGCCGCCATCCCGGCCTGGCCCAAACCGGGGTGATCTGGCATCGGGCAGACCTGTTGCGCAAGGAAGACCGCGCGCGGGTCGCAGGGCTGGTGCCGCTGTTGATCCACGCCGCCTGGGAGGTGCCGCATGGCAGCTTCTGGACCGCCCCCTCCAACACGGCATGGCAGGCTGCATCGCTGGATCTGATGCGCCGGTTCTGCGCGGCGGGCGGGACAAGGGTTCTGGCGCTTGGCACCTGTGCAGAATACGATGCGCAGATCGCGGGACCATGGAATGAAGACCGTCTGATCGCCCCCTCAAGCCCCTACGGGCGGGCCAAGGCGGAGTTGCATTGCGATCTGGCGGCGGTCTGTGGCACGGGGCTGGTCTGGGCGCGCCTGTTTCACCTTTATGGACCGGGCGAGGATCGGCGCAGGCTGGTGCCATCTCTGATCGACGCCATACGACAAGGTCAGCCCGCAGAGGTCCGCGCGTCGGGTCTGATCCGCGATTTTGCTTCGACCGCCCATGTCGCGCACTGCATCGTTACACTGCTGCTGTCAGGCGCAACGGGAGCTTTTGACATCGGCTCCGGCGCGGCCCGAAGCCTGGGCGCGCTGGCGCAGATCATCGCCGGGGAACTGAGCGCGCCGGATCTGCTGCGGCTGTCATCCCCGGCACAAGCTGCCGAGACCGCCATCATGGCGCCGGAACTGCACCGGCTGCGCGCCGCCATCGGACCTTGTGACGAGCGCCCGGAAACGGCTCTGGCGGCCCATGTGCGGGCCGACCGAGAGGCCACTCCCTCTGTCTGACAGGCTCGCGACGGCGCGCTCAGTGGGTTTACTTGCCCACCTGTGCCAGGGCCAACGCCTGTTCCAGCACCGCCGCATTCCCGATCTGGTTGGCCAGGACGAGGATCAGCCGCGCATTCAGCGCCGCGCTTTCCTCATCGCTCAGCCCGTCATGGGCGGCGATCAGCCGGGCATAGAAACCATCGGGATCGGTAATATTCGGGGTCAGGATCAGATCCATCTTCTTACTCCTTGCCGCAGGCATGACCAACGGCGCGTCGCACAGCGGATTCGTCAAAAGCGGCCCAGCGGGCGGCGACATGTTGGTCGGGGCGGATCAAAAGCACGGCTGACGTGGCCCCGCCCAGATACCGCTCTGCCAGTGCGCCGGTCGCATCATCGTTGACCGACAGCTTGACGCGCCGCAGCGCAATGCCCCCCACATCCAGTTGTTCCGGCGCATCGGCGTCGATTGTCAGCAGCACGAAGTCCCCGCCCAGCCTGTCCAGCACGAAACCATCAGCCAGCGGAGCATCGGGGCAGGGCGCACCCGGCCGCGTGCGCGCGGGGGCCTCGGGCAGGGCATCCTCGCCATTCAGCGGCCCGTTGTCATAGACACAGGGCAGTGACAGCCGCCCCGAATTTACCAGCGGGCGGGCGAAGGCATGCTTTTCCGCCAGTTGCAGAACCGCGTTGCGGAAAGTGTGGCTGATCTTCGATTTCGGCGTGATGAAATCGGTGGAACGGCTGGAGTTCAGGATGTTCTCGTCCGCCGCGAAACACCGCTCGGTATCATAGCTGTCCATCAGGCTTTCAGGCGCCTGCCCCTTCAGCACCAGACCCAGTTTCCAGCCGAGGTTATCCACATCCTGCATGCCGGAATTGGCCCCGCGTGCCCCGAACGGCGCAACCTGATGCGCGGAATCCCCGGCAAACAGCACCCGGCCATGGCGGAACTGCTTCATGCGGCGGCACTGGAACGTGTAGATCGAGGACCAGACGATGTCATAGCCCAGCCCTTCGCCAAGGAAAGCATCCAGCCGGCGGCGGATGTTTTCCTCTTTCATCTCTTCCTTGCGGTCGACGTTCCAGCCGATTTGAAAATCGACCCGCCACACATCATCCGGCTGTTTGTGCAGAAGGGTCGAGGCCCCCGCGCCATGCGTGGGTTCGAACCAGAACCAGCGCTCGGTCGGGAAATCGTCATTGTGCATGCGGATGTCGGCGATCAGGAAGCTGTCCTGAAACACCCGCCCCTCGAAATCCAGCCCCATCATGCCGCGCAGCGGGGACGAGGCCCCATCACAGCCGATCAGCCAGTCGGCCTCGATCCGGTACGGTCCTTCCGGCGTCATGATGTCCAGAACGACGTGATCGTCCCTCACTTCGATGGCGTCCAGCCGGTTCTTGCCGCGAATTTCAATCGGTGTGCCGGTGGCCTGCAATTCACGCACACGCTCCACCATGAAGCGCTCGAAATAGGGCTGTTGCAGGTTGATGAAGGCCGGATACTTGTGCCCGGCCTCGGGCAGCAGGTTGAAGTCATAGATCTGGCGATCCTCGTGGAACACCTTGCCAAGGTTCCAGACCACGCCCTTTTCCACCATCGGCCTGCCGCAACCGTAGCGGTCGGCGATTTCAAGGGTGCGCTTGGCAAAGCAGATGGCCCGGCTGCCCATGCCGATGCCCTCGTGATCGTCCAGCACCAGCACGGGGATGCCCTGCTGGCCCAGATCCAGCGCCGTGGCGATGCCGATGGGGCCGCCGCCGACGATGACCACCGGATGCCGCACGGGCTGCGCCGCATCCTGATCAGAGGAGCGTTCGTAGGGGTATAGCTTGAAAGCCAGGCTGTAACGATCGTTCAGCACGTCAGCATCCTCCGGGGAAATGTCGGGAGCGGGGGCCGGGGTTGCCGACCCCCGAAGGGATCAGCCTTGCAGGGCTTCCCACATTTGTTGATCGCGTTGTGCGGTCCAGATTTTGGGAGTGTCGATGCCTTTTGCTTCGTCGTATGCGCGGGCGACATTGAAGGGGAGGCAGTGTTCGTAGATGGCGTAGTTTGCGAATTTGGGGTCGCAGGCGGCGCGGACGGCGTCCCATGCTTCTTTGAGGGAACCGCCGCGGGCGACGACGCGTTCGACGGGTTTGTAGGTGGAGCGGATGAAGTCCGCGGTATTGGCGATGGCTTTGGCGACCATCTCCTCGCCCACCAGCGCGTCGCCGCGGCCGGGCGCGATGGCGCGGGGCTCAAAGGCCGCGATATTGGCGAGCGTTTCGGGCCAGTCCGTGAAGTGGCCGTCGCCGCAATAGCAGGCGGAATGGTATTCGACGATATCGCCGGTGAACATCACCTCCTGATCGGGCACCCAGATCACCGCGTCACCGGCGGTATGGGCGCGGCCGAGCTTCATGATGTCCACCCGGCGGCGGCCGAGCCAGACCGTCATGCTGTCGGAGAAGGTGGTGGTCGGGCGGGTCAGGCCGGGGATTTCCTCGTGCCCCTGGAACAGACGCGGGAAGCGGCCGAACTCGCTGTCCCAGTCCTCCTGCCCGCGCTCCTCGACCATGGCGGCGGCCACGTCGGACATGATGATTTCCCGCGCGCCATAGGCGCTGGCGCCCAGCACCCGCACCGCGTGGTAATGCGTCAGCACGACATGGCTGATCGGCTTGTCGGTGACCGAGCGCACGCAGTCGATGACCTTGCGCGCCAGACGCGGCGTCGCCTGCGCCTCGACGATCATCACGGACTCATCGCCGATGATCACGCCGGTATTGGGGTCACCCTCGGCGGTGAAGGCGTAAAGCCCCTCGCCGATTTCGGTGAAGCTGATCTTCTTTTCAGACAGGTCGCCCTGCGAGGCAAAGGCCTTGGCCATGGTTCACTCCTTCGCCCAGCCGGGCAGTTCGATGGCGGGCAGCACCTGCCCCGCGCAATCGCCAAATCCGATGCGGTAGCCCGCGCCCTGCGCCGCGCCGCGCAAGACCAGCGTATCTCCGTCCTGAAGGAAGCTGCGCGTTTCGCCGGTCTCCAGCGTCAGCGGTTCCTTCCCGCCCCAGCTCAGCTCCAGCAGCGAGCCGCGCGCGTCCTTCGCGGTGCCCGAGATGGTGCCCGACCCCAGCAGATCGCCCACCCGCATCGCACAGCCCGAGGTCGTGTGATGCGCCAGCTGCTGCGCCGCCGAATAATACATCTCGCGGTAATTGGTGCGCGCGATCACGGTCTCGGCCTTGCCCCCGGGGGCGAGGCTGACCGTCAGTCCGATGTCGTAAAGCATCGGCCCCGGCTCGCGCAGATAGGGCAGCAGCGGGCGTTCGCGCGCGGGCGTCGCCACGCGGAACGGCTCCAGCGCCGCTTTCATCACGATCCAGGGGCTGATCGTCGTCGCCGTCGCCTTGGCCTGGAACGGCCCGAGCGGCTGGTATTCCCAGGCCTGGATATCACGCGCCGACCAGTCGTTCAGCAGCACATAGCCGAAGATCATCTCGTCGGCCTCGGCCACCGAGACCATGCCCTGCGACGGCTGGCCGACGATGGCGCCCATCTCCAGTTCCAGATCGAACCGCGCCGAGGGCGCAAGGCGCGGCAGCGCCTCGTCCGGCCCCTTCACCTGCCCCCAGGGCCGGGTGACCGGCGTGCCCGAGACCACCACCGACGAGGCCCGGCCGTTATAGCCGATCGGGATCGACAGCCAGTTCGGCGGCAGCGCATTCTCGGCGCCGCGGAACATGGTGCCCACATTCACCGCATGGTTCTTGCCGGCGTAGAAATCGGTATATTCCGCCACCGCGAAGGGCATCAGCAGCCGCGCGCCCGCCTGCGGCACCAGATGCGGCGCCACCATGGCACGATGCGCCGGGTCCGACAGAAGGTCGGTCAGCCGTGCCCGCAGCGCCGCCCAGACCGCAGGCCCCGCCGCCATCACCGCATTCCAGGCGGGGGCCGCGAACAGCGCCGGGTCCAGCCCGTGATCGACCGCGCCCACATCGAGGATCATATCCCCGATGGCCACCCCCATCCGCGCGCCCCGGCCATCGTCGAAGACGCCACAGGGCAGGTTCTGGATCGGGAAGTCGGTGTCGCCCTGCGCCGAGGCCAGCCAGCTTTGCTGCGTCATGCCTTGATCCCCGGCGTGCCGTCGAATTTCTTTTCAAGGCTGTCCCAGCAATCGACGTAATCGTCCTGCAGCGGCGCCTCTTTCGCGGCAAATTCCGTCAGATGCTGCGGGAAGCGGGTCTCGAACATGAACTGCATGGTCTCGGCCTGGTAATGCGGCACCATCGGCTCGTTCGACCCATGTTCGAAGGCGTTGCGATCCGGCCCGTGCGGCAGCATCATGTTGTGCAGCGAGATGCCCCCCGGCACAAAACCCTGCGGTTTCGCATCATAGATGCCATAGATGTTGCCCATCAGCTCGGACATGATGTTCTTGTGATACCATGGCGGGCGGAAGCTGTGCTCGGCCACCATCCAGCGGTCGCGGAACAGCACGAAGTCGATGTTCGCCGTCCCCTCCTGCCCCGAGGGCGCGGTCAGAACCGTGAAGATCGACGGATCGGGATGGTCGAACAGGATGGCGCCCACCGGGCTGTAGGTGCGCAGATCGTATTTGTAGGCGCAGTAATTGCCGTGCCAGGCCACCACATCCAGCGGGCTGTGGTCGATGAAGGTCTCGTGGAACTGGCCGCACCATTTGATCACCACGCGGCTGCGGGCCGCGCGGTCCTCGAAGGCCGCCACCGGGCATTTGAAGTCGCGCGGATTGGCAAGGCAGTTCGCCCCGATCGGGCCACGCCCCGGCAGGTCGAACTTCTGGCCGTAATTCTCGCAGACGAAGCCCCGCGCCGGGCCGTCCGGCAGTTCCACCCGGTAGACCAGACCGCGCGGGATGATGGCAATCTCCTTCGGCTCCAGGTCAATGATGCCCAGTTCCGTGCAGAAGCGCAGCCTGCCCTCCTGCGGCACCACCAGCAATTCGCTGTCGGCCGAGAAGAAATACTCGTCCTCCATCGACTGCGTCACCAGATAGACATGGCTCGCCATGCCTACCTGCGTGTTCACATCCCCCGCCGTCGTCATCGTCCGCATCCCCGTGATCCAGGTCAGCGCCCCGTCCCCCACCGGCACAGGGTCCCAGCGGTACTGCCCCAGCGAGATCACATCCGGGTCGATATGCGGCGCCGATTTCCAGTAAGGCACCGCGATCTTCGTGAACCGGCCCACATGTTTCACCGAAGGCCGGATCCGGTAGCACCAGGTCCGTTCGTTCTGCCCCCGCGGCGCCGTGAAGGCCGTACCCGAAAGCTGTTCGGCATAAAGCCCGTATTCACACTTCTGCGGGCTGTTCTGCCCCTGCGGCAGCGCCCCCGGCAGCGCCTCGGTCTCGAAGTCATTGCCAAAGCCCGGCATGTAACCCGCATGCGGGCCGGTCACGGCAGTCGAGCGGATCATCCCGCCCGGCAGGGTCTGGTTCGTCATGGCGCGGCCTCCGTTCATGCTGCCCTCCGGCAGAATGTGCGGATAATTAGTTGCATATGCAACAAAGTCAAGCTATTTATTGCAAATGCAACGAACAGACCCGACCCCCCGGACCCTGACCCGCAGCCCGCAGGACAGAACACCGCCAGGAGCGCCGCCCATGATCCGCCTCTTCGACTACTGGCGCTCCTCCGCCAGCTACCGCCTGCGCATCGCCCTCGGCCTCGCCGGCCTCTCCTGGCACAGCCTCCCCGTCGACCTGACCACAGGCCAGCAGGGCGACCCGGAGCACCTGGCCCGAAACCCGCAGGGCCTCGTCCCCGTCCTCGAAATCGACGACCTCACCCTCACCCAATCCCTCGCCATCATCGAATACCTCGACGAGACCCGCGGCCTCGGCCTCCTCCCGGGACCCGCCGCCAACCGCGCCCGCATCCGCGCCGTCGCACATGCCATCGCCATGGATATCCACCCCGTCTGCAACCTCCGCGTCGCCCGCTACGCAGTCGCGCAGTCAAACGGCGGCATCACTATGGAAACCTGGATGCGTGACATGATCACTCCGGGCCTCATCGCCCTCGAAAACATGGTCGACACCGGAAACCACTGCATCGGACAAACCCTCACGCTCGCCGACATCTGCCTCGTCCCACAAATCTACAACGCACGCAGATGGAACATCGATCTCAAAAATCTCCCAAACCTCAACCGCATCACAACATTCCTCGAAAACCTCAAACCATTCGCTAACGCTCATCCAAACCTCGCGCCGCATCAGGCCTCAGCGGACGGCAGGTAGTTCAGCGCCTCGGCATATTCGGTACGCAGGACGGCCAGCATCTCGTGCACACCGGCCTCGCCGCCCGAGGCCAGCGCCCAGAGCGGCAGCCGGCCGAGCATGACACTCCGCGCCCCGCGTGTGGTATAGCGCAGGACATCAAGGCCACGCTTCACGCCGCTGTCCGCCAGAACAGTCAGGCGCCCCGCAACCGCGCTGATGATCTGCGGCAGGACATCGATGGGCGCGGGGGCGGCGTCGAAATTCCGGGCGCCGTGCGAGGAAACGACAATGCCGTCAGCACCGGCCTCAGCCGCGCGCCGTGCATCGTCGGGCGACAGGATGCCCTTCAGGATCAGCGTGCCGGACCAGCGGTCGCGCAGCCACGCAACGTGATCCCAGTTCAGTCCCGGCATCAGCGACAGGCGCGGATCGACGGGCGGGCCAATCAGGCGCGGGCGCATGCCTTCGGGATAATTGTCCATCTGCGGGATACCTCCACGCAGCACTTGCGGCAGCATCACCCCGGCCAGCCAGTTGGGGCGCAGCGCAAGATCGGTCAGGCTGCGCGCGCAAATGCGAAAAGGCATGTTGAAGCCGCTTTGCAGGTTCCATTCCTTGCGCGACCCGGCGGGCGTGTCGACCGTCATCACCAGCACCCGCACCCCGGCATTTCGGGCCCTGGCCAGCAGCGCCTCGGTGAAGCTCAGCTCACGCCAGAGGTAAATCTGCATCCAGATTGCAGTTTCGGGCGCGGCGCGGGCAATATCATCCACCCCGCTGACCGATTGGGTGGACAGGGAAAACGGGATGCCCGCCGCCCCGGCCGCCCGCGCCAGTGCGGCCTCGCCCTGCCGATGCACCAGCCCGGCCATGGCTGTGGGGGCGATGATGAAGGGGGCAGCGTATCGCTGGCCGAACAGGGTGCAGCCGGTGTCCGGCCCGGTGCGCCCCTGCAAGACCTGCGGCACGATCCCGGCCGCATCCAGCCGGGTACGCAAGGCCCGCAGGCTGGCTTCCTCACCCACGCCCCGGTCGATGTAATCGAACAGCCCGCGCGGCAGGCGACGGCGCGCATGGCACCGGGCCGCATCGAAACTGAGGAAGGTCGCCATTTCAGGCGCTCACCACCCAGATGACCTCGGCATCTTCGTCCCCTGCCGTCGTCCAGCAATGCGGGACATTGCCGTCGTAATAGACGGAATCGCCGGGGCCGAGTTCCAGCGGCTCATAGACTTTGGAGTGCAGCAACATCCGGCCCGAAACGACCCAGAGGAAGATTTCGGCGTCCGATTGCGGCCAGACCGGGTAATCGGTTGTGCTCCGAGCGGTCACACGCGTGCGCACCGGCACCATGCGCTTGTTCTTCAGTTCGCTGCACAGCAGGCGGTTCTGGCAGGATTGCGAGGTATGCGCCTTGCCCTCGCCCTGACGGCTGACCGCGCGGCGCCCCGGCGCGGTAGCGACCCGGCTGGGCGCCAGCAGTTCGGCGGGCTCGACACCGAAACCCGATGCAATTTTCACAAGGGTTGAAACGGTGGGCGACAGTTCGTTGCGCTCGATCTTCGACAGGGTGGAGGCGGCCACACCGGACAGGCGCGCGCATTCCTGAAGCGTCAGCCCGCGGGTCTTGCGCAGACCGATGATTCGCTCGCCGATCGCCTCTTCGGCGGGCTCCGCAGGCTCGCTTGCCGCAAGCGTTTCCGTCTGACTCAGAAGCGTCTGACCGCTGACCAGCATTGCACACCTTTCAAACAGCGCCCTGTCACCCGGGCCGGATCAATATTTCGCGTAACCCGCTTCACCCGAAGGCTTATGCCGGACCGCGCTGACGGTCTTCGCGGGGTGTTCCTCACCCATGCATGCATCTTAGCGAAACATCGGTCAAAAAGGAAATGCAGTTTTCGTATAATAAAATTATTGACGAAACGAGAATTTTTGCACAGGCTTTTTCCCAGGCGCGGAACAGCCGCCACAACGAAATCCAAAGCCGACGGGGAAAATATATGAGCTATTTCCGTAAGATGCGCCTTGGCGCAATGACTGCTTGCGCCCTGATCATCGGGGGGGTCGCGGCCCATGCCGAAACCGTGCGCTTCGCCCATGTCGATGGCGAAGGCGATCTGCTGGCCAATACCTACTGGACCTATACAGAGGTTTTCTCCAGCTCGCTCGCCGCGCAGACCGGCGGCAAATATGAGGTGCAGGTGTTTCCCAACGGCCAGATGGGCGATCTGGAGTCGCTGGCCGAACAGAACGTCCGCGGTTCGCTGCAAATGGTGGGCGGGCTGAATGCCGGGCACCTTGCCGCCTATGCGCCTGTCGCCTCGGTGCTGGAGTTGCCCTACAGCTTCCCTTCCACCGCCGTGGCACGCGATGTGCTGAACGGGCCCTTCGGGCAGAAGCTGTCCGATCTGGTCGCCGAACAATCGGGCGTGCGCATCCTTGCCTATCTGCCCTCGGCCTTCCGCAACTTCTCGTCCTCGACCAAGCTGATCAAGTCGCCCGCCGACATGAAAGGCATGAAGATGCGCACACAGCAGGTGCCAATTCACGTCGCAATGGTCGAGGCTCTGGGCGCCTCGCCCACGCCGATTGCCTGGGCCGAACTGTACAGCGCGCTTCAGACCGGCGTTGTCGACGGGCAGGAAAACGCGCCCTACACGATGCTGATGGCGAATTTGCAGGAGGTGCAGAAATATTACACGCTGGATCACCACCTGATCAACATGCCGCTGATCACTATCAACGAGGATTACTGGAAGGCTCTGCCCGAAGAGGACAAGCGCGCCTTCAAGGCCGCCGCCGATGAGGCCGCCTTTGCCATGCTGGGCGTGATCGCCGCGAAGGAATCGCAGGATCTGGCCGTGATCCGCAAAGCCGGGGTGGAAATCTACCAGCCGACGCCGGAAGAGTTCCAGCAATTCGTCGATGCAGCGCGCGGGCCGGTGGCCAAGATCCTGGCCCAGACCACAGGGCAGGAAATCATTGACGAGCTGACCGCCGCCGTCGCCGCCGCGCAGGCCAACTGAGCCAACGGTGGGCGGTTCGCCGCCCGCCCCTTCCCTCGGGGTGCCCATGCTTCCGCTACTTGAACGCCTTGCCACGGTCCTGTCGTGGGTCACCTCCGCCGTCGCGCGGGTTCTGCTGCTGATCATCTTCGGCGTGCTGTTTCTTCAGGTTGTGCTGCGCTATGCCTTCGGCTTTTCGCTGCCCTGGCCCGAGGAAGTCTCGCGTTACCTGATGGTCTGGGTCGTGATGCTGGCGGGCAGCCTGCTGGTGCGCGACGACCAGCTGGTGCGCGTCGATTTCTTCGATCACTTCTGGCCGCAACGGCTGCTGGGCTACCGCAACGCAGCCTTCCGCCTGATGCTGGCGGCGATGCTGGCGGTTCTGGTCTGGAAAGGCTTTGAGAATGCGCTGTTCGGTCAGCGCCGTCAGGCCGTCACGCTGGGAATCTCGTTCTTCTGGATCTACCTCTCGGTCCCGGTCGGTGCTGCCCTGATGCTGTTTCACATGCTGGTGCTGGCGCTGCGTGACCTGATCCGCGGCCCGGTCGATACCGGCCCTTCCATCCTGAATTCGGAGATCTGACCGATGGACCAGCCGCTTCTTGTCATCGTCGGCCTGTTGCTGGCGCTGATGCTTCTGGGCAGTCCGGTGATCTTTGCAATCGGGTTTGCGGGTCTTGCCTATTTCTTCGTGAAACCCGGCATGACCGACATGCTGGATATCTACGCCCACAAGTTCTTCACCGGGATGGATGTGTTCATCTGGCTGTCGATCCCGCTGTTCATCATTGCGGGCGAGATCATGAGCGCCATCGGCATGACCGAGCGGCTGGTGAACCTGTCGCGCCTGCTGGTCGGGCGGCTGCGCGGCGGGCTGGCCTATGTGAACGTCGTGGGGTCCATGATGTTCGCGGGCGTCTCCGGCTCGGCGCTGGCCGACATTTCGGCGCTGGGTCCGGTCGAGATCGAGATGATGGAGAAAGACGGCTACGACAAGGATTTCTCGGCCGCTCTGACTGTCAGCTCCGCCATTCAGGGGCCGATCATCCCGCCTTCGATCCCGCTGATCATGTTCTCGGCGCTGACCAACACCTCGGTCGCGGCGTTGTTCCTTGCGGGTGCCGTGCCGGGCATCATGCTGGGGCTGGGCCAGATGGCGCTGATCTTCGTCATGGCGCGGCGGTTCGGCTTCAAGGCCAATCCCATCGCCAACCTGACGCTGGCGGTGGCGCTGAACATCGTCGGCAACGCCTTCTTCGCCATCTTCATGCCGATGATCATCATCGGCGGCATCATCTCGGGCATCTTCACCGCGACCGAGGCGGCGGCGGTGGCCGTGGCCTATGCGCTGCTGGTGGGTTTTCTGGCCTACCGCAACCTCAGCCTCAAGGCGCTGTGGGCAATTCTCGACCGTTCGGCGCGGACCTCTGCCTCGGTCTATCTGATTGTCGGTTTCGCCACGATCATTTCCTGGGTGCTGGCGAATGAACGGCTGCCGAACCAGTTGGGCGATCTGGTGGCGGCCTATAACCTGCAACCCTGGATGCTGTTGCTGGCGCTGAACATCTTCTTCCTCATCAACGGGCTGTGGATTGGCGATTCCGTGCAGCTGCTGCTGTTCGCGCCGCTGTTCACCCCGATCCTCGCACAGATGGGCGTCGATCCGGTGCATTTCGGCGTCATCATGGTGATGAACGTGATGATCGGGCTGATGACACCCCCCTACGGGCTGGCGCTTTACCTCGGCTCGTCGATCTCGGGCGTTTCGCTCGGGCGGATCGTGCGCGCCTCGCTTCCCTTCCTCTGCTCCAACCTCGTGGTGCTGTTGCTGGTGACCTATGTCCCGGCGATTTCGCTGACGCTGCCGCGACTGCTGGGCTTTCTCTGATCGTTAGACCAAGGACCAAGACTATGACTTTGACCAAGGATGACCTGCACGGGCTGTTCACCGCCATCGTGACGCCCTTCACCGCCGACGGCGCGGTGGATTACGAGGCGGTCAAGGCGCTGGTGAAGCGGCAGCTTGCGGCGGGCGCCACCGGGATCGTGCCGATCGGCGGCACCGGCGAATACCCGGCCCTGTCGCGGGCGGAACGCGCGGGCGTGGTTTCGGCCTGTGTCGAGGCAGCAGGCGGCGCCCCGGTGCTGCCCGGTGTGCTTTCTACCGGCTATGAGGATGCGCTGGAGGCCGGGCACGATTTTCTTGCGGCGGGGGCTGCCGGTCTGATGCTGGTGACACCCTACTACGCCGTCGGCCCGCAGGAAGGCATGCGCGCCTATTTCGCCCGCTACCGCGATATGGTGGACCTGCCGCTCATGGCCTATGAAATTCCGCGCCGCACCAATGCGGGGCTGAGCCCGGAAACCTATGGCCGTCTGGCCGAAGATGGCACGATCATTGGCATGAAATTCTCCAACTACGACGTGCCGGGCTTCATCGCCACGCTGCGCGAGGCGGGCGACCAGCTTGCCGTGCTCAGCGGTGAAGAGCCGCTGTTCGCCACCCATGTCGCACTGGGCGCGAAGGGTGGCGTGCTGGCCTCGGCCTCGCTTTACCCGGAATACTGGATCAAGGTCTTTGACCTTGCCCGCAGCGGCGATCTGGCCGGGGCGCTGGAGATGCAACACCGCATCGACCCGGTGCTGACGGCGATCTACCGCGAAACCAATCCCGGCCCGCTGAAGGCGCTGATGAAGATGGCCGGGCAGGATGTCGGCCCGGTGCGCCTGCCGCTGACTGCCCCTTCGGCCGAGACGATGGCGATGCTGACCGCCGTTCTGGGCCGCATCGGGCAAAGTGAGGCCGCCTGACCATGACCGCCGATTCCGCGCTGCTGTCCGAGCTTGCCGCGATCCTCGGGCCGAAGGGGCTGCTGACCGAAGCGGCGGACATTGCCCCCTATGTCACCGATTTTCGTGGCCGTCGCAGCGGCACGGCGCTTGCCGTCCTGCTGCCTGCCACGACAGAAGAAGCCGCGGCGGCCATCCGGGCGGTCACGGCACGCGGCATCGCGGTGTTCCCGCAGGGGGGCAACACCGGCCTTTGCTATGGCGCGGTGCCGCAGGCGGGGGTGGTGATCGGGCTGAAACGGATGCGCCGGTTGCGGCAGGCCGACCTGCATTCCGGCCTGCTAACCGTCGATGCGGGGATGACGCTGGCCGAGGTCCATGCCGAGGCCGAAAAGCTGAACCTGCAATTCCCGCTTTACCTTGGGTCTGAGGGCACGGCGCAGATCGGCGGTCTGATCGCGACCAATGCAGGCGGCACCGGCGTGCTGCGCTATGGCGCGATGCGTGATCTGGTGGCGGGGGTGGAACTGGTGCTGGCCGACGGGCGCGTGCTGTCCGATCTGGGTGGTCTGCGCAAGAACAACACCGGCTATTCCATGACTCAGCTTGTCGCCGGGTCCGAGGGCACCCTGGGCGTGATTACCGGCGCGGTGCTGCGCCTTGCGCCCCGGATGCAAAGCCGCGCCGATTGCTGGCTGGGCTTCGCCTCGGTCAATCAGGCGCTGGAGGTGGCGACGCGCATCCGTGCCGCTTTCGGCACTCTGGTCGAGGCATTGGAACTGATCGACCGTGCGGAAGCCAGCTATGTGGTGCGCCACTTCCCTGACATCCGCATGCCGCTGGCGGCGCTTCCTGACTGGTCGCTGATGGTGCAACTGGCATCCTCGCGTACCGAAGACGACCTTGTGCCGCAGCTTGAAACCCTGCTCGCGACAGCGATGGACGACGGGTTGATCGCCGATGCGGTGGTTGCCCAGAACGAGACGCAGGCCGAAAACATCTGGCATTTCCGTCACTCGGTAACCGAGGCGAACAAGCTGACCGGGGTGGGCGTGGTACTGGATACCTCGGTCCGGCCCTCCGAGGTGGCGGGCTTCATCGCCGATGCCGACCGCGTGGCCGCAGCGCGGTTTCCGCAGGCCGAACGCGCCATCGTCGCGCATCTGGCCGATGGCAATGTGCACTACATCCTGATGTTCCCGCGTGAATTCTGGACCGCCCTCCCCGACAAGGAGGCGATGGAACTGGAGGTCGAGCGTGCCATTCACGACGTGACCATCGCCCATGGCGGCAGTTTTTCCGCCGAACATGGCATCGGCCGCAAGCTGACGGAGGAAATGGCGCGGCTTGTCGATCCTGTGCGGCTGGAGCTGATGGCGGGGATCAGGGCGGTCTTTGACCCGCAGGGCCTGATGAATCCCGGCGCATTGCTGCCACCCGCCGGCTGAACGCCCCCCGACCCAAGGCCCGGACAGCGGATCGCCCCGTGTGCGATCCGCTTTTGCAATCTGCACGCTGGTAAAGCGCGCAGAAGCGCGGCAATATGCCTGCAAAACGCGCAAACGCCGGATGCACGAAGATGCCCCGGTTGCCCAGCCTGATGCCGGATCGCCCGGCGGGTCGAACCCCGCCGCTCATCAGGCTACACCGGGTTTTGTAACGTTTTTATGACGGGCTGCCGTAGCAACGCCGAATTGGCCGCGGATCAAGAGACAAGATGACCGAAAGCTCCCCCCTGCTGTTCCTGATCCATGTTTCCGGCGCTGCCGCGCTGCTGCTGTGGGCGGTGCGTCTTGTGCGCACCGGGGTGGAGCGTGGTTGGTCAGTGCAATTGCGCAAGCTGTTGCGGCATGGGGCGGAGAACCGGCTTTTCTCTGCCGGTATCGGCGTCATGGCGGCGGTTCTGCTGCAAAGCTCTACCGCCGTTGCGATTCTGACCGCGAATTTCGTGGCCTCCGGCGCGCTTCCTGCGGTGGCGGGGCTGGCGACCATGCTGGGCGCCGATGTGGGGTCGGCCATCGTGGCGCAGCTTCTGATGACCCGCGCCGACTGGCTGGTGCCGCTCTTGCTGATCGGCGGGGTCGGGCTGTTCCTGAAGGGCAAGCAGCGTCATTCGCGTATGGGCGGGCGCATCCTGATCGGGCTGGCGCTGGTTTTCGTGTCCCTGTCGATGCTGCGCGATGCGACAGAGCCGTTGCGGGACAGCCCGGCGCTGGTTGCGGCCATGGGCTATCTGGGCGGCGATCCGATGACGGCCTTCGTCATTGGCGCGTTACTGGCGTGGATGATGTATTCCTCAGTCGCAGCGGTGCTGCTGTTCGTCACACTGGCGGCGCAGGGCGTGCTGCCTGTCACGGCGGGCGTCGCCATGGTGCTGGGCGCCAATCTGGGCGGTGCAGTAATCGCCTATATGCTGACACTCGGCGCAGAACTTGCGGCACGGCGGGTAATCCTTGCCAATCTGGTGCTGCGCGGCGGCGGGGCCCTGATTGCACTGATCCTGCTGCTGCTGCTGGCGCCACCGCTGGAAATGATCGGCGCCACGCCCGCCCGGCAGGTGATCAACCTGCATCTGCTGTTCAACCTTGCACTGGCCCTGATCGCGCTGCCGCTCGTTGGCCCAATCCTGCGTGCGGTATCCGCCTGGGTGCAGGCCCCGGCTGATGCTGCGCAACTGACCCGGCTGTCAGCGCTCGACCCGGTGGCATTGACCAAGCCTGACCGGGCGCTGGCCTGCACCGCGCGCGAGGTGCTGATGATGGGCGAGATGGTCGAGGCGATGCTGCGGCCCGTCATCTCGCTTTTCCAGAAATGGGATGACGACACCGCCGCCGCCATCAAGACCAAAGAGGCCGAAATCAGCCGGATGCACCTTGAGGTGAAGCTGTATCTGGCCCGCATCCAGCGCGCGGCACCGGATGAGGATACCAATGGCCGTGTGATGGAACTGGCGGAAATGGCAGTCAACATGGATGGTGCCAGCAACACGATCAGCGATTCCATCGTGGGTCTGGCCAAGCGGCTGGATCAGGAGGGCACGCGCTTTTCCACGACCGGCTGGAAGGAGCTTTGCGATTTCCACGACCGTGTCCTGTCCAACGCGCAGGCCGCGCTGAACGTGCTGATGACGCTGAATCCCGATGCCGCCCGCGCGCTGGTCGAGGAAAAGGACCATGTGCGCGATCTGGAACAACAGTTGCAGCGGTCGCATCTGGAAAGACTGCGCGAGGGGCTTTCCGAAAGCATCGAGACCTCAAGCGTGCATCAGGAGACATTGCGCGCGCTGAAACAGGTGAACTCGGCCTTCACCATGATCGCCTATCCGATCCTGTCGGAAACCGGCGACCTGCTGTCGAGTCGGCTCAGCAAGGCAAGCTGAACCGCCTCAGACCAGCGCGCCCAGAACCACACCTGCCCCGACCAGCGCGCCCCCCGCCAGCATCCAGAGCGCAGGGTGCAGCGGGCGTTTCGGCTCGGCCTCGGGGCGCGACTGACGCACAAGCTGCGCCTCGACCAGGGCGGGCAATTTCGGCCCGAACCGGCCCAGAACCTGCGCCGTCTGCACCAGATCACGCAGCAGGGCGCGAGGGCCGATGTTGGTCTTGATATAGCCCTCCACCACCGGGCGGGCGACCTGCCAGATGTTGATATGCGGGTCCAGACCGCGCGCCACACCCTCAACCACCACCATGGTGCGCTGCAAGAGGATCAGTTCAGTCCGGGTTTGCATTCCGAAGCGTTCCGTCACCTCGAACAGATAGGCCAGCAGCCGCGCCATCGAAATGCGGCTGGCCTCCATGCCGAAGATCGGCTCACCCACAACCCGGAGTGCGCGGGCAAATTCGTCGATATCGCGGTCGGCGGGCACATAGCCGGCCTCGAAATGCACTTCGGCGACGCGGCGGTAATCCTTGCGGATGAAGCCGAACAGGATCTCGGCATAGACCCGGCGGGTATAGTCATCCAGCCGCCCCATGATCCCGAAATCATAGGCGATGATCGCCCCGTCAGCCCCGACCTTCAGGTTGCCCTGATGCATGTCGGCGTGGAAATAGCCGTCGCGCAGCGCATGGCTCAGGAACAGTTCCAGCACTCGCGCGCCCAGCGCCACGCGGTCATGCCCGGCAGCATCCAGCGCGGCATTGTCGGCCAGCGCGATACCCTCGGCCCAGCCCAGCGTCATCACATTGCGGCTGGACAGCGCCCAGACGGGTTTCGGCACCCGGAATCCCGCATCGCCTTCGGTATTGGCCGCAAATTCGGCGGCGGCGGCGGCTTCCAGCCGCAGGTCAAGTTCGCCCATCACCACGCCCTCGAAATGGGCGATGACATCCTTGGGCCGCAACCGGCGCGAGGCGGGCGAGATCAGTTCGATCGCCTGCGCTGCGAACCAGAAGGCATCAATGTCCTTGCGAAAGGCGCGTTCGATGCCGGGACGCAAGACCTTGACCGCCACTTCCTCGCTGGTATCGGCCAGACGCGCACGATGCACCTGCGCGATAGAGGCGGCAGCCACAGGTTCGGAAAATTCGCTGAACTCCGCCGGGACCGAGATACCCAACTCGTCCTCCACCATCCGCTTGGCGGTTTCCACCGGGAAGGGGGGCAGCTTGTCTTGCAGGTATTTCAGCTGCTCGGCCAGTTCCTCGCCCACGATGTCAGGGCGGGTCGAAAGGATCTGGCCGAACTTGATATAGGCCGGACCCAGCGCGGTCAGCGCGCGGGTCGTCGGCGGCAGCGCCGGGTCGCCCTTCAGCCCCAGCCATTTGAACGGCCAGCCCAGCACGCGTGCGACGGCACGCAGGCGCGGCGGCGCATCCATCGCGGCCAGAACCTGCCCGATGGCGCCCGTGCGTTCCATCGTGGCCAGCGTCCGTACGAGGCGGATGATGTTGTGCGGCCCGCGCATCAGATCTTCCAGCCGGAATGCAGCGCGGCAATGCCCATGGTCAGGTTGCGATACTTCACCTGCCCGAAGCCCGCCTGCCGGATCATCCCGGCAAAGGTTTCCTGATCAGGGAACTTACGGATGCTTTCCACCAGATACTGATAGCTGTCACGGTCCCCCGCGATCACCTGCCCCATCACCGGGATCAGGTTGAAGCTGTAAAGGTCATAGGCCTTCTGCATCAGATCATTGGGGATCTGACTGAATTCCAGCACCATCAGCCGCCCGCCGGGGCGCAGCACACGGAACGCCTCGTTCAGCGCATCCTGCACGCGGGTCACGTTCCGGATGCCGAAGCTGATCGTGTAGACATCGAAGGTATTGGCCTTGAAGGGCAGCGCCATCGCATCGCCCACCACCCAATCCAGCCGGTCGGCCATGCTGTCCGCCTCGGCCCGCTGACGGCCTTCGACCAGCATCGACTCGGTCATGTCCAGCACGGTGGCATGGGCGCCCGGCGCGCGCTTGAGATAGCGGAAGGACACATCGCCCGTGCCGCCCGCCACATCCAGAAGTTTCGTCCCCGGACGCGGGGCCAGCCAGTCCATCATCGCATCCTTCCAGATGCGGTGGATGCCAAGGCTCATGGCGTCATTCATCACGTCGTATTTGCTGGCGACGCGGGTGAAGACACCATGCACCATCCCGGCCTTTTCGGCCTCGTTCACCGTCTGAAAGCCGAAATGGGTGGTTTTCTGATCGTCGGTCATCGGATACTCGCAGGGCTTGCCGTCGCGGCGCTGGACCTCCTTATAGGCCAGAGCGCGCCCGCCGCAATGCGCCGATCTGTCCGAAGGGGAAACCATGCCCGAACTGCCCGAGGTCGAAACCGTTCGCCGTGGCCTTTTGCCGGTGATGGAGGGGCAGGTGATCGCCCGCGCGCAGGTGAACCGCCCCGACCTGCGCTGGCCCTTCCCGCCCGGCATGGCCGACCGGCTGATCGGGGCCAGGGTGAACACCCTGCGGCGGCGGTCGAAATACATCCTGGCCGATCTTTCGACCGGCGAGACGCTGCTGATCCATCTGGGCATGTCGGGACGCATGCTGATTTCCGGCGCGCAGATCGGTGCGTTTCACCATGACCACCCCGCGCCTGCCAAGCATGATCATGTCGTGCTGGATATGGATGGGGGCGCCCGCGTCACCTTCAACGATGCCCGCCGCTTTGGCGCGATGGATCTGCTGCCGACGGCGGGGGCCGAGGCGCATCCGCTGTTGTCCGTGCTGGGGCCGGAGCCTCTGGGCAACGATTTCCACGAGCATTATCTGGCCTCCCGCCTGAAAGGCCGTGCCACGCCAGTCAAATCGGCACTGCTGGATCAACACCTGGTGGCGGGGCTGGGGAACATCTATGTCTGCGAGGTGCTGTTCCGCGCCGGTATCCACCCTGCCCGCTTTGCGCGCGACATTTCGCCCGCAGAGGCCGCGCGCCTTGTGCCGCTGATCCGCGAGGTTCTGGCCGAAGCGATCGAGGCGGGCGGCTCGTCGCTGAAGGATTACCGGCAAGCCGATGGCGAACTGGGCTATTTCCAGCACAGTTTCCGGGTCTATGACCGCGAGGGTCAGCCCTGCACGACGCCCGGTTGCACGGCACATCTGCACCGGATAGTGCAATCGGGGCGGTCAAGCTTCTTCTGCCCCGTCTGCCAGAAGTAACGTCGGGACTGCGGGCTTGCACGTTTCCGTGAGGCTGATAGGACTCGGCCCAGACCAAAGGGGAGCCTCCGCATGGCCTATGAAACGCTGATCGTCGAGATCGAGGATTATATCGCGCTGATCCGCCTGAACCGGCCGGACGCGCTGAATGCGCTGAACAGCAAGCTGCTTTCCGAACTGGCGGTGGCGCTGGGTGAGGCCGACAAGGACGATTCGGTGCGCTGCATCGTGATCACCGGATCGGAAAAAGCCTTTGCCGCCGGGGCCGACATCAAGGAAATGTCGGAAAAATCCTTTGTCGAAATGTTCGGCGAGGATTTCTTCGCCCGCGAATCCGACGCCATCATGCGCACCCGCAAGCCGATCATTGCGGCCGTTTCCGGCTATGCGCTGGGCGGCGGCTGCGAACTGGCCATGGCCTGTGATTTCATCATCGCCTCGGACACCGCGAAATTTGGCCAGCCCGAGATCAACCTTGGCGTGGTGGCCGGAATCGGCGGCACCCAGCGCCTGACCCGCTTTGTCGGCAAGTCGAAGTCGATGGACATGCACCTGACCGGCCGCTTCATGGATGCCGCCGAAGCCGAACGCTCGGGCCTGGTCAGTCGCGTGGTCCCCGCCAAGGATCTGCTGACAGAAGCGAAGAAGGCCGCCGCCAAGATCGCCGAGAAATCCATGCTGACCAGCATTGCGGTGAAGGAATGCGTGAACCGCAGCTATGAAACCACGCTGCGCGAGGGCATCCTGTTCGAACGCCGGGTGTTCCATGCCCTGTTCGCGACCGAGGATCAGAAGGAAGGCATGGCCGCCTTCCTTGAAAAGCGGCAGCCGCAGTTCCGCGACCGCTGATTCCGCTTCCCTTAGCCGGGAATCTGACCTATAGGCCCACGGTACATGCGCGTGGGCCCGCTCAGGCAAGAATCATGACCTTCCCCGAGGGGACGGTTGCCTTGGGTCTATTGCAGCAACCGCAACATACGACCCGAAGGATTCAGCCCATGGCCAATACGCCCCAGTCCAAGAAACGCGCCCGTCAGTCCGAAGCGCGTTATGCCGTCAACAAGGCCCGCCGCTCGCGCATCCGTACCTACCTGCGCAAGGTCGAGGAAGCCATTGCCTCGGGCGACCAGACCGCTGCCGCCGAAGCCCTGAAGAATGCCCAGCCGGAACTGGCCCGCGGCGTCACCAAAGGCGTGCTGCACAAGAACACCGTGGCGCGCAAAATGTCGCGTCTGGCCTCGCGCGTGAAGGCTCTGAACGCCTGATCTGCCCGAATCTGCCGTGACATGAAGGTCACGCCCTAAGCGCGCCATTTGGCGCGCTTTTTGCGTTTTCAAGCCCATTTTCACGCATTTTCAGCGTTTTTTCAGGGGTTCGTGGCACGTTTGCACGCGACTCGGGATTCGCTGCCACAAAGTTCTGTCAACAACGAAGTTCGGTTGCAGGTGCCGCGTGCGGCGGGCTAGCTTGGCCCTGCGATTCCGCTGTCCTGGGGGACAACCAAGATCGTGATCCGAATCCACGGGCTGCCGCCCTGCATGCTGCCCATGCAGGGAACCGGGCTTTGATCGCGGTCACTTATGACATGGCCTGCGCTATTTTTGCGCAGAATACGCCATTTGGCGCACATGACCGGAGCTTCCGGCCGTGGCGTGCCCGTCGTTCCCCCCTGATCACGCGAAAAGCGCGCGGCGTTGCCGCGAAGTATGTGGGGATCGGGCGCCGTATGCGCCCCAACGTAGCCAAAAGAACGGCACGGGACGGGTTGAAAAGAGAATGACAAACGAGACTTGGGGCGAGATTCGTGAGCAACTGGAAAAAAGGCTGGGCAAGCACAACTACACGACCTGGATCGAGCCGCTGAAGCTTTCCGCGCTGAAGAACGGCGTCGCGCATTTCGAAGTGCCGACGACCTTCTTCGGTGACTGGGTGTCGCGCAACTATGGCGAACATATCCGCACCCATCTGAACGCAGCCGGGGCCGAGATCGTCCGCCTGGAATTTGCCGTGGGTTCCGCCGGCGCGGCGCCTGCCAAACCTGCCCGTGCCGCAGCCGCTGCGCCGCGTGCCGCCGAAAAGCCAGCCGCCCGCTCCCGCGCGCGCGACGAGGATTTGCCGGGCGCGCCGCTGGATGCCCGTTTCACCTTCGACAGTTTCGTGGTCGGCAAACCCAATGAGCTCGCCCATGCCGCCGCGCGCCGCGTGGCCGAAGGCGGGCCGGTGACCTTCAACCCGCTGTTCCTGTATGGCGGCGTCGGTCTCGGCAAGACGCACCTGATGCATGCCATCGCGCATGAACTTCAGCAGCGCAAACCGGAACTCCGCGTGCTCTATCTGTCCGCCGAACAGTTCATGTACCGCTTCGTGCAGTCGCTGCGCGACCGTTCTGTCATGGATTTCAAGGAGATGTTCCGCTCGGTCGACGTTCTGATGGTTGATGACGTTCAGTTCATCGCCGGCAAGGATTCGACACAGGAAGAGTTCTTCCACACGTTCAACGCGCTGGTCGACCAGAACAAGCAGATCGTGATTTCCGCCGACCGCGCGCCGGGCGAGATCAAGGATCTGGAGGAACGGATCAAGAGCCGCCTGCAATGCGGCCTCGTGGTGGACCTGCACCCGACGGATTACGAGCTGCGTCTTGGCATCCTGCAACAGAAGGCCGAATTCTACCGCGACCAGTACAAGGGTCTGGTAATCGCGCCGGGCGTGCTGGAGTTTCTGGCTCATCGCATCAGCACCAACGTCCGCGTGCTGGAAGGTGCGCTGACCCGCCTGTTCGCTTTCGCAAGCCTTGTCGGCCGCGAGATCACGCTGGATCTGACGCAGGATTGTCTTGCCGATATCCTGCGCGCCTCGGACCGCAAGGTAACCATCGAGGAAATCCAGCGGAAGGTGGCCGAACACTACAACATCCGTCTCAGCGACATGATCGGACCGAAGCGCCTGCGCAACATCGCCCGCCCGCGTCAGGTGGCTATGTATCTGGCGAAACAGCTGACCCCGCGCAGCCTGCCGGAAATCGGCCGCCGCTTCGGCGGGCGCGATCACACCACCATCATGCACGGGGTCCGCAAGATCGAGGAGCTTATGGCCACCGACAGCCAGCTGGCCGATGATCTGCAACTGTTGCGGCGCCTTTTGCAGGGCTGAAGGCCCTTCAAAAGGCGGGGCAGGAATGCAACGCCGGACAATGCAGGGCCGCCGTGACTTGACGGCCCCGCCGTTCCGGCCGAATGTCGCCGAAATTGCTTGAGAACCGGCGGGAACCGGCTAATTTTGGTATCCCGCAAGCGAAGGATGACAGGGATGAAGATCAGCATTGAACGCGGCACGCTGCTCAAGGCCGTGGCTCAGGCGCAGTCGGTGGTGGAACGGCGCAATACCATCCCGATCCTCGCCAATGTGCTGATGGAGGCCGAGGGCGATCAGGTCAGCTTCCGCGCCACCGACCTTGACATCGAGGTGGTGGACCGCGCCCCCGCCATGGTGGAACGCCCCGGTGCCACCACCGTCTCGGCCGTGATGCTGCATGAAATCGTGCGCAAGCTGCCTGATGGCGCGCTGGTCACGCTGGCCGACGATCCGGCGGCTGGCCGACTGACGGTGACGGCGGGCAAATCGACCTTCAATCTGGCGACGCTGCCGAAAGAAGATTTCCCGGTCATGGCCTCGTCGGAATATGCGACGAATTTCGCAGCCCCGGCCCCGGTGCTGCGCCGTCTGTTCGACAAGGCGAAATTCGCCATCTCGACCGAGGAAACCCGTTATTATCTGAACGGCGTCTACATGCATGTCTCGACCGGCGAGGATGGCCCGGTGCTGCGCTGCGTGGCAACCGACGGACACCGCCTTGCCCGGATCGACGCCGCTCTTCCCCCCGGGGCCGAGGGCATGCCCGGTGTGATCGTGCCGCGCAAGACGGTGAACGAGTTGCGCAAGCTGCTGGACGATGACGAAGCACAGATCGCGGTTTCGGTCTCCGAGACCAAGGTGCGCTTTGCGACGCCAGCCATCACCATGACCTCGAAAGTCATCGACGGCACCTTCCCCGATTACACCCGCGTCATCCCGATGAACAACTCGCGCCGGCTGGAGGTGGATGCCACCGATTTTGCCAAGGCGGTTGACCGTGTGGCAACCGTGTCGTCGGAACGCTCGCGCGCCGTGAAGCTGAGCCTCGATGAAGACCGGCTGATCCTGTCAGTCAACGCGCCTGACAGCGGCGCCGCCGAAGAAGAACTGGCGGTGGCCTACGGCGATGAGCGGCTGGAGATCGGCTTCAACGCCAAGTACCTGCTGGAAATTGCGAGCCAGGTGGACCGTGAAAATGCGGTGTTCCTGTTCAATTCTTCGGGCGATCCGACGCTGATGCGCGAAGGCAATGACACTTCGGCAGTCTATGTTGTGATGCCGATGCGCGTCTGACACCGTCAGGGCAGACCGGGCAACGGCGGCACCTGTGGCCGCCGTTTTTTGAGTATTTGGGCAAGAAGCAAAAGGGGTTCGGGTGAGCGGTCTGGCGATCCTGACGCTTCAGCTTTCGCATTTCCGCAGCCATCGCGCTGCGCGGCTGGAGTTCGACGGGCGGCCGGTGGCGCTGGTCGGAGCCAATGGCGCGGGCAAGACCAATATCCTTGAAGCGGTATCGCTGCTGTCGCCCGGTCGCGGATTGCGGCGCGCGGCGGTCGAGGATCTGGCACGGCGGCCCGAGGCGATCGGCTGGAAAGTTGCCGCCACCGTGGCGGGCTTGAGCGCGGCGCATGAGCTGGAAACCTGGGCCGAAGGTGGGCCGCGACAGGTCCGCGTGGATGGCAAGGCCGCGCCGCAGCTGGCACTCGCGCGCATTCTGCGCATGGTCTGGCTGGTACCTGCGATGGACCGGCTGTGGATCGAGGCGGCAGAGGGGCGGCGGCGGTTTCTGGATCGCACGGTGCTGAGCTTTGCGCCAGATCATGCCGAAGCGGTGCTGGCTTACGAAAAGGCCATGCGCGACCGCAACCGACTGTTGAAGGACGAGGTGCGCGACCCGCATTGGTATGGCGCGCTGGAGGCGCAGATGGCCGCCTCAGCTGCGGTGATTGCGGCAAACCGCGTCGATGCGCTGGCACGTCTGATGGCAGCGCAGGAGGGGGCGGAGACGGCTTTTCCCCGTGCATCACTGACGCTGGTTCACCCCGAAGGCGAGGTGGATGACCTTGCCACGGCGCTGGCGGAAAACCGGCGCCGTGACTTGGCGGCGGGGCGCACACTGCTGGGGCCACATCGTGTTGATCTGCAAGCTGTGTTCAGCGCCAAGGGCGTGCCCGCCGATCAATGTTCAACAGGCGAGCAGAAGGCACTGCTGATCAGCCTGATGCTGGCAAATGCGCGGGCGCTGGCCACCGATCTGGGCCGCCCGCCGATCCTTTTGCTGGATGAAGTGGCCGCGCATCTGGACGCAGGGCGTCGTGCCGCACTTTATGACGAGATCTGCGCCCTGGGTGCGCAGGCGATCATGACCGGGACGGAGCCGGGACTGTTTGACAGTCTGGGTGCGCGCGGGCAAAGCTTCGCCATCGCCGATGACATCGGCCAGTCGAGCATCCGGGAGGTGCCATGACCCCGCAGCGCGTGACGCTGATTACCCTTGGTGTGACCGATCTGGCCGCCGCGCGGGCGTTTTATGCCCGCCTCGGCTGGCAGGAGCATGCGCAAAGCCAACCGGGTGTGGCCTTCTTCCAGATCAACGGCATGGCGCTCGCACTGTTCGGACGGGAAGATCTGGCAGAGGATCAGGGCCGTAAGGGGGCCACGCTCGGGACCGGGGCGATCACCTTGGCGCAGAACTTTGCCACCGAGGCAGAGGTGGACGCGGCCTTTGCCGCAGCGCTGGCCGCCGGGGCCACCGCGCTGAAGGCGCCAGAGAAGGTGTTCTGGGGCGGCTATTCCGGCTATTGGGCCGACCCGGATGGACATGTCTGGGAAGTGGCCATGAACCCGTTCTGGCCGCTGGAGGCCGACGGCTCGCTTCACCTGCCGGAGTAAACCGATCTTGAGCATCAGCTTCTGGCAATTGTTCGTCTATGCAGGCGGCATGGCGGCGCTGTGGGCCATTCCCGGCCCGGTCTGGGTTGCCCTGACGGCACGCGCTTTGTCCGGCGGGTTCGCCGCCGCATGGCCGCTCGCGGTGGGCGTGGCACTGGGCGATCTGTTCTGGCCGCTGAGTGCCATCCTGGGTCTGAGCTGGATCACCACGCTTTACGGCGACCTTCTGGGCCTCCTGCGCTGGGTCGCAGCGGCAATCTTTCTGGTCATGGGCGTGCTGCTGCTGCGCAAGAAACCGCAGGCGCCGGGAAGTGACAGCCGACTGACGCGGCCAGGCCTCTGGGCCGGGTTCTCCGTCGGGCTGGCAGCGGTGATCGGCAATCCCAAGGCGATCCTGTTCTACATGGGCGCGCTGCCCGGCTTCTTCGATCTGGGGCGGCTGACGGTGGCGGATATCATCGCTATCATCACGATTTCCGCCCTTGTGCCGATGCTGGGCAACCTTGGCCTCGCCCTGTTTCTGGACCGCGCGCGCGCGCTTTTGTCCAGCCCGAAGAACCTGCACCGGCTGAACGTCGGGTCGGGCGTGATGCTGATTGCGGTGGCGCTGTTGATCCCCTTCCTTTGATGGCCAATTCCGCCCCCTAGGGGTGACATTCCCGACCCCAGCCGCTATAAGTCGCGGACAATTCGAGGGATGTTCGATACATGGCCGAAGCCGCGAAGAAGCCGAGTGAATACGGCGCCGATTCCATCAAGGTTCTCAAGGGGTTGGAGGCCGTTCGCAAGCGCCCCGGCATGTATATCGGCGACACCGATGATGGCAGCGGCCTGCATCACATGGTCTACGAGGTCGTGGATAACGGCATCGACGAGGCGCTGGCGGGCCACGCCGATTATGTGCATGTGAAAATCCACGCCGATGACAGTGTTTCGGTGCGCGACAACGGGCGTGGCATTCCGGTCGACATGCACGCGGAAGAGGGCGTTTCGGCGGCCGAAGTCATCATGACGCAACTGCACGCGGGCGGAAAATTCAACAACACCGATGATGGCGGCAATGCCTACAAGGTCTCGGGCGGTCTGCACGGGGTCGGCGTTTCGGTGGTGAACGCGCTGTCGGAATGGCTGGAGCTGACGGTATGGCGCAATGACACTGAATATCGCGCGCGGTTTGAACACGGCGAATGCGTGGTGCATGTGCATGAAGTTGGCCCTGCACCGGGGCAACGCGGCACCGAGGTGCGGTTTCTCGCTTCGGCCAAGACCAACCGCCCCGATGGCACTTTTTCCAATCTCGACTACAGCTTCAAGACGCTGGAAACCCGGCTGCGCGAACTGGCCTTCCTGAACTCGGGAGTACGGATCATCCTTGAGGATGATCGCCATGCCGAGCCGGTCAGGACCGAGCTCTATTATGATGGCGGCGTTCGGGAATTCGTGAAATATCTCGACCGCTCAAAGACTTCGGTCATGCAGGAGCCCATCTATATGGTGGGCGAACGCAGCGGAATCGGCGTCGAGGTGGCAATGTGGTGGAATGACAGCTACCATGAAACCGTATTGCCGTTCACAAACAACATCCCGCAGCGCGACGGCGGCACCCACCTTGCGGGTCTGCGCGGCGCGCTGACGCGGACTATCACCAAATATGCGCAGGACAGCGGCATCGCCAAACGCGAGAAGGTCGATTTCACCGGCGACGACGCGCGCGAGGGATTGACCTGCGTGCTGAGCGTGAAGGTGCCGGACCCCAAATTCTCCAGCCAGACCAAGGACAAGCTGGTTTCGTCGGAGGTGCGACCCGCCGTCGAGAACCTCGTGAACGAAAAGCTGGCCGAGTGGTTCGAGGAAAATCCGGCACAGGCCAAGATCATCGTCGGCAAGATCATCGAGGCCGCGCTGGCCCGTGAAGCCGCGCGCAAGGCGCGCGAACTGACGCGGCGCAAGACGGCGATGGATGTCGCCTCGCTGCCCGGCAAGCTGGCCGATTGTCAGGAAAAAGATCCGGCGCTGTCAGAACTGTTCATCGTCGAGGGCGACTCGGCCGGTGGTTCCGCCAAGCAGGGTCGCTCGCGGAAGCAACAGGCGGTGCTGCCCCTGCGTGGCAAGATCCTCAACGTCGAACGCGCGCGGTTTGACCGGATGCTGTCGTCCGAAACCGTGGGCACGCTGATCACAGCCTTGGGCACCGGAATCGGCCGCGACGAGTTCGACATCGGTAAGCTGCGTTACCACAAGATCATCATCATGACCGACGCCGACGTTGACGGCGCCCATATCCGCACCCTCTTGCTGACCTTCTTCTACCGGCAGATGCCCGCGATCATCGAGGGCGGGTTCCTGTATATCGCGCAGCCGCCACTCTACAAGGTTTCTCGTGGTAAATCAGAGGTTTATCTGAAGGATCAGGCCGCCTTCGAGGATTACCTGATCGAACAGGGCACCGATGGCGCTGTGCTGCGGCTGGGCGACGGAACCGAGATTGCCGGGGCCGATCTGGGCCGTGTGGTCGATGGCGCCCGCGCCTTCCGCCGCGTGCTGGAGGCTTTCCCGACGCATTACCCGCGCAACATCCTGGAACAGGCTGCACTCGCGGGGGCTTTCGATGCGGGCCGCGCCGATGCCGATCTTCAGGCAGTGGCCGAATCCGTCGCGCGGCGGCTGGATGCGGTGGCAGTGGAGTATGAGCGTGGCTGGCAGGGCCGCATCACCCAGGACCACGGTATCCGCCTCAGCCGCGTGCTGCGCGGGGTCGAGGAGCTGCGCACGCTGGACGGTGCCGTCCTGCGGTCTGGCGAGGCGCGCAAGCTGTCGCAGGTCGCGGGCGGAGTGAAGGAATATTTCGCCACCGAATCCCGTCTGGCCCGCAAGGACCGCGAACTGCCGATCCATGGGCCCGGCGATCTGCTGCGCGCCGTGCTGGCAGAGGGTGAGAAGGGCCTGACCCTGCAACGCTACAAGGGTCTGGGCGAAATGAACCCCGAACAGCTTTGGGAAACCACGCTGGACCCTGATGCCCGCACCCTGTTGCAGGTGCGCGTCGACGATGTGGCCGAGGCGGATGACCTGTTCACCAAGCTGATGGGCGACGTGGTCGAGCCGCGTCGCGAGTTCATCCAGCAGAACGCGCTGAACGTCGAGAACCTCGACTTCTGAAGCTAGCGACGACCGGGCGTGGCCAGACGGTGCAACACCTCGGCCCGCCCGAAGGCCAGCCTCGCCTCTGCCTGCCGCTGCGCGACACTCACCATCTGCCGGGCCAACTGCATGTTGAGCTCGCGTCGTCGCTCATCGGCCCAGCGCTGATAGGACAGGGCAACCTGTGCCGCTGCCAGTGCGGGCAGATCGGATGCCGGCGGGGCCTCCAGCCCGGCGATAAGCGCGCGCGTCAGATCCCGCTCTGCCGCAGCGCGGCGCAGATTTTCCAACGAACGGTCACGGATCAGATCGGTCAGCACCAGAAGCTGCCTGACCCGCCGCTCCTTCATTCCATCCTCCGTTTTGCACGTTTCCGCATCGCCTCGGCAAATCGGATCGCGGCTGCCACCGCCCGAAAGTGATCCTGCGGGATTTCATCGCCGATCCGCATCGTGGCATGCAGCGCACGCGCTGTGGGCGGATCGCTGTGCAACGGTACACCTGCCGCTGCCGCACGTTCCCGAATCCGCGCCGCAATCTCATCCGTGCCCTTGGCAACACAGACCGGCGCCCGCCCGGAGGCTCGGCTCCACTTCAACGCAACCGCATAATGCGTGGGGTTCACGATCACCACGCTGGCCTCGCCCACATCCCGCAGCATCCGGTTGGTCGCAATCTCCTGCCCACGCTGCCGCCGCTGCGCCCTGGCCTGCGGATCGCCCTCCGTATCCTTATGCTCTTCCTTCATCTCCTGTCGGGACATGCGGTTCTGGCGGCGATGTTCATAGTGCTGCCACATGTAATCCAGCGCACCGATCACGATGGCTGTCAGCACCACCAGAAGCAGAAATCCGGTCAACAGATCATCCAGCACCAGAACCCCCTGTTCAGGCGACAGGTGCAGGGTCGCTACGATCTCGTCCAGTCGGCCAGCCAGAAAGACAGCCAGAAGACCACCAACGAGCGCCAGCTTGATCAGGTTCTTGCCAAAGTCGAACAGCCCCTTTCGCCCGAACTTTTGCGCCGCCGTCGCCACGGGCGAGATGCGCGACAGTTTCGGCAGCAGGTTGGCCGGTGTGAAAAGAAAGGCACGCTGGACCATCAGCATCAGCAAGACCAGCACGGCAGGCAGACCGAACACGGGCAGAAGCGGCAGTGCCAGCCCGGACATCCCGTTCGCGATTACCGCCTGCGCCCCTGCCGCCATCTGCTGCCCCAGAAGATCGGCATTTCCCAGAAAACCCGCCAGCCGGGCCGCGAGCCCGGCCACAGCCCACCCCCCCGTCAGTACAAGGGCCAGCAGGAAGCCCGCATAGGCGGCGGCGGACAGAAGATCCTGGGATCTGGCAATCCTGCCTTCACAGCGCTGATCGTCCAGCCGCTTTTGCGAGGCCTCGAACGTCTTGTCGTCACTGTCTTCACCACTCATGGCGCGGCCAGAGGATCAAGAAAATAGGCCTCTATGGCCGCGCCCCAGGCGGGCAGGATAAGAGGCGCAGTCAGCGCGAACAGCGCCAGCCCCCCCAGGGTCAGGGCCGGTGCGCCGATGAAAGCCACCATCAGTTGCGGCATCGCCTTGTTCACCACCCCTATGGCGATGTTGTAGATCAGCGATCCGATGACGAAGGGTGCTGCAAAACCAAGGCCGAGGCGGAATGATCGGCCGACCTGCCATAGCCCCCATTCCAGCAGATCGCCCGACGGCAGGATCGTCCCTAACGGGAAAGTAGCGTAACTTTCGACAAGATATTGTGCTGCGCGCACATGCAAACCCATCCCCATGAAAAGCGTGATCCCAGCGAGGCTTAGCGCATGGCCCATCGCAGGTTGGGATTCCCCCATCCCGCCAAAGAATTGCGACAAGGATGTCGCCTGCGCGATAATCGCTCCTGCCGTTTGCAGGGCGAAGATGAAGAGACGCAGGCCGATCCCGAACATCAGGCCAATGGCCGGTTCCGACAAGAACAGGGAGAAGCCGATTGTGTCGGGCGGCATACCCTGCGGCATCACGACCGGCGCGACGACCAGCGTGAAAGCCAGTGCCGCCACAAGTTTGATACGAAATGGCAGCAGGGTTTCCCCGAAACCCGGCATCAGTGCGACCGTGCCGCCGACGCGCAGCAGCACCACGAAGGCCGCCGCGAACAGCGGTGCGGTAAAAGCACCCAGTTGTGACAGGAGGGCGAACAAATCCGTCATACCGGCACCGTGCCGACCATGGCGGGGCGGGCCTCCAGCCCGATTTCCTCGTAGGACAGCACCGGGGTGGTGAGACCACGCGCCGCAAGAACCGTGCGCAGGAACCTGCGCCGCAGGGTCGATGTGACGATCGCCGGAAAGGTGCCGCCCTCTGCCGCGCGCGACAGGCGTTCAGCCAGCGCATTCGCAAGCCGGCCAAACTGCTCGGGCGGCAGGGCGATATCGCTCAGACCACGCTCCCCTTCGATCTGGTAAGTGGAAAAAGTCTTCTCCCATTCCGGGGAAAGTTGCAGCAGCGGGATCGTGCCATCCTCCCGCTTCAGCTCGGCCACCAGCTGAAAGCCAAGCCGCTGGCGTACATGCTCACAGATTGCCTCCGGATTGCCGAGGCCACGCGCTTCGGCAATCGCCTCTAGAATAAGCGGCAGATTGCGGATCGAGACACGCTCTTCCAGCAAGAGACGCAGAACACCCAGCAGCAGGTCGATCGGCACCTTGTCGGGGACCAGTTCGTCCAGCAACCGCCGGTTCGCTTCGGCACGGGCCGGATCACTGACCTTGACGAATTCATCCAACAGGCGCCGCAACCCCTTCAGCGTCAGCAGCCGCGCCAGATTTGATTTCAGAACCTCCAGCAGATGCGTCGCCAGCACCTCTGCCGGGGTGACGACCGTCAGCCCCGCGATGGCCGCATCCTCTTGCCCATCGGCGGCAATCCAGCGGGCCGGTGCGCCATAGACCGGCTCACGCACCTCCAGCCCGTCAGGCGGCGGAATACCTTCAACCAGCAGCGCCAGAACCCGGTCCGGCACAAGCCGGTCACGCACCCGCTCCACCCCCTGAAGGCGGATACGGTAGCTGCCGGGCGGGAGCAGCGCGTCATCGGTCAGCCGGATTTCCGGCAGGATGAGGCCGAAGCCCGTGGCGATATGGTTGCGCATGTTCTGGATGCGGGCATCCAGACCCGTTGCGGGGTCCAGCACCATCGGGATGAGGTTGGGGGCAAATTCAATGTGGATATCATCAAAATCCAAAAGGTCGCCCATGGATTTCCTCACGGGTTCGGCGGTCGGCTCCGCCTTGGCGGCCAGGGTCTTTGGCGGGCGGCGCAGACCCTGCCATGCCAGCCCACCCAGGGACGCGGCGCCCAGCATGAAGGGCAGGAAGGGCAGGCCGGGCACCAGCGCAAACAGCGCCAGCAGCAAGGCCACCGTACCCATCGCGGCCGGGTATTGCCCCAGCTGGCGGAAAAAGGACACATCCACGGCGCCTGTCGCCCCGCCGCGCGCAAGCAGGATTGCAGCCGCGACCGAGATCACCACGGCAGGAATCTGGCTCACCAGCCCATCGCCGACCGTCAGGATGGCATAGGTTTCAAAGGCGCGGCCCGCAGGCATGCCATGGATGACGATGCCCATGACAAGACCCATCACGATATTCAGCCCGGTGATCAGAAGCCCCGCCACGGCGTCGCCCTTGACGAATTTCGAGGCACCATCCAGCGATCCGAAAAAGTTCGTCTCGGCCAGTTCACGCTCACGCCTCGCCTTGGCCTCTTCATGGGTGATCGCCCCGGCGGCCATGTCAGCGTCGATGGCCAGCTGCTTGCCCGGCATACCGTCCAGGGCAAAGCGCGCACCCACCTCGGCCATGCGGCCCGCTCCCTTGGTGATGACGGTGAAGTTCACGATCATCAGCACGCAGAACACGACGACACCCAGCAACAGATTGCCGCCCATGATGAAATTTGCAAATCCTTCAATCACATGGCCGGCGGCGGCCGTGCCGGTATGACCTTGCCCGATGATCAGTTTGGTGGATGAGACGTTGAGCGCCAGCCGCAACATCAGTGAAGACAGAAGGATCGTCGGGAAGGCCGAGAAATCCAGCGGACGCTCAACGAACAGTGTCACGGTGAACATCAGGATCGCCAGGGCAAAGGAGACGGCCAGCCCGAGATCCAGCAACCAGGTCGGCACCGGCAGGATCATCATGCCGATTACCGCCATCAGGGCGAGGGCCAGCAGCACGGTGGGGCGGGGCAACAGGGCGGTCATCCCAGTCACCTCAGGGCAGGCGCGCAAAGAGCGAGATGCCGCCCGCGCTGCGCGGCACCAGCGAGCCATGCCCGCCGCCTCCGCCTGCCTGCAACAGCGGGTATCGGTTCACACGCGGCCCAGCGTCGGCAGAGGCAAGCGTCAGTTCGGGTCGCGGTGAAGCGGCCAATCCGGCGCGGATTTCGCGAAACCGCTCGGTGTAGCGACGGGCATAAACCTCCGTTGCGGAGTGATAAGCGCCTGCCGCCGTCTCCCAATCGCCGGTTCCGTCGTATTTTGCCGCCAGATAATGCGCCGCATACAGCGCGTTCTCCTCCGGGTCGAACATGGCATCAAGCGATGGAAATGCACCGGAATGCCAGCGGTGATTGAGCTGGAAACACCCGATGTCGATATTGCTGACCCCCGCCTGCAACTGGCTTTCCACCCAGTCGCGAGCCGCTGCGGCACTGTCAAACCAGTGTCCCTGCCCGCCCTGATTGACAGCCCAAGGCCAAGGGTCGAGCCTGCCGCCGCTGGCCCTGCCCGTTTCGGCCCGCGTCAGGGCCAGCAACACGTCCAGCGGAACGCCCGTTTCACGCGCCGCCCTTTCCGCCGCGCGGTCACACAAATCAGCGGCCCGCGCCAGCGCCAGCACAGGCATGGCAAGAAAACAGAGGCAGAGCAGCGCAAGCGCGTAGGGCATGAACCGGATTCTCCGATGGCACCATTCTGCACCAGCCTAGAATCCGAATCTTTCCAACAGGTAAGCGCCGCCCTCAGAACAGGGACAAAAGCATCCGCGACAACGGGGTCTGCGGCGCGCAGAGATCAAGGATCACATCGAAATGATGCCGTCCCGTCACCTGCAACAGCGGTGCGCCGGTCGCCTCGGCATAAGCCGCACTTTGGCGATGGAACCCCGCCGTCTCCTGCTCGGCGATAGCGACACCCAGCTTCAAGCCAGCGGGCGGCAAATGCCGCATCGGGCTGCAACCGGCGATCTGATCGGGGGTGAAGTTCATCCAGTCCTGCACATGCATGGCCGCCAGCGGGGCGAGTTCGAACAACCCGCTGATTGGCAACGCCCCGTGCAGCGGATGGGTGGGCATCCCATAGCGTGCCGGCCAGTCCGGTGCAGCCAGCGCCCCGGCCAGGTGCCCGCCTGCGGAACTGCCCGCAACGACGATCCGGCGCCGGTCGATCCCGAGATCCGTCGCATTGTGCCAGAGCCAGGCGATGGACTGGCGCACGTCATGTACGATCTCGACAATGCTGGCATCAGGTGCCAGCCGGTAATCCGGTGCGGCAGTTGCGATGCCCTGCGCCGCCAGCATAGGTGCCGCGAAGGTCGAATGCCCCTTCGACAACGCCCGCCAGTAGCCGCCATGTACAAAAACCATCAGCGGTCGTGGCGAGGCCGGGTCCGCGCCCAGCAGATCCAGCCGCTGCCCGGTCGTTTCATCAAAAAGCAGATCGGACTGACAGGGGAGCTTGGCACGCGCCGCCGCACTTGAATCGGCATAGGCCCGGATCGTCGCCTCGAAGGCTTCGGTCGTGCAACAATCCCGCGCGGTGTAATCAGCCTCCAGCCTGTCCCGCGCCCACTCTGCTTCCTGATGGATCATGCGACCTTTGTGACCTCACTGCCTATCGTTTCAAAAAACTGTCCGCCGAGCTTCTGCGCCGCGCGGTTGATGACAAAATCACCAAGCCCGGCAATATTGATCCGCACATCGGCGGTGATCGTGTAGCGGACGCGCGTTCCGCCGTTTTCCGGCAGCAGCGTCACATTCACCAGACCCTTGGCACGCTCGCGCAGGTTTGCCTCCATGCGCATTTTCTGCCCCGGCACCTCGTCATCGAGACGCAGCGTGCCGTTCACCACCCGCCGGAAAAAGGCGATCTCGACCGCGGCCTTCACCTGAAACAAAGTCGGCCCCTTGCGGCTAACCTCTTCACAGCCGGGGATCGCCTTTTTCAGCACTTGGGGATCGTGCAGGGCGCCCCACACGGCATCGGGTGCCGCGGCGATAAAGACGGTTTGTTCATTCATGGGCCGGTTCCTTCAGATGACGAGCGGGCTGGCGCGGTTTTCGATCAGGCGCACCAATGAAAGTGCCGTCATTTCGGAGGATTTGGGGTTTGTTGCAAGAGGCCGGTTGTCAAAGACCGCCTCCATGCGGCCAAAAGCCCCCTCTGCGGTGATGCGGTGGCGGTTCACCGCCGCCTCCGGGTCGGCGATCAGGGCAACCGTGGTGCGGTCGAGCCCGATGCCGGCCAGCGCCGAAATCGCCGCCACATTGGCGTTTTGCGGAAAATCGGTGGCAGCCTGCCCGGCGGGGCCTTCGAAGAAAGTGGTCGCCTCAGTCAGCGCGTCGAGGTTCAGCAGCGTTTCGGCCGGGGTGCCTTTCCAGGCGCGGGGCGGCTTCACCACCTCGTGCCGCACGCGGTCCAGCGGCAGGCGCGCGGCAGCGGCCAGCGCATCAATACCGCCCAGTGCACCGGGCGGCACGATCAATTGCGCGCGGGACATGCGCGCGGCCCCGGTCAGCCGATCCAGCAAGGCCGGATCGACCAGCGCCGAGGTCGAGGAGACGGCCACATCAATCCCCGCTTCCAGAAGCGGCAGGACCCAGGGGTCAACGGCAGCACGCCCCGCAACCTCGATCACCAGCGCGGGGCGCAGGGCGATCAGGCTGGCGGGATCGGAAACCTGTTCTACGCCCCGCGGCAACGGGCTGCGCAGGCTGCTGCCCTGCCGCAACCCCACTGCCAGCAACTTCACCGGCGCGCGACGCTCCGCCAGAAGATCAGCGACGCGCGATCCGATGGCCCCCCAGCCGATCAGCGCGATGGGCAGATCAAAGCCCGACATAGCCCCGCACCTTTTCGCTGTCGCGGTCCATGTCGGCGCCGGTGCCAACCCAGACGGTGCGCCCCTTTTCCACGATGTAATGCCGGTCGGCGAGCCGCTTCAGCACGCCAAGATTCTTGTCGATCAGCAGGATCGACTGCCCCTCGGCCTTCAGCCGCTCCACGCAATGCCAGATCTCGGTGCGGATCACCGGGGCGAGCCCCTCGGTCGCCTCGTCAAGGATCAGAAGGCGAGGATTGGTCATCAGCGCCCGCCCGACGGCAAGCATCTGCTGCTCTCCCCCCGACAGCGTGCCCGACACCTGGCCTGCCCTTTCGCGCAGACGGGGGAACAGGTCATAGACCCGCTCCAGCGTCCAGGGATTATTGCGCTTCAAACGGTTCGCCGCCGTCGCCACAAGGTTTTCGCGCACGGTCAGGGTGCGGAAGATCTGCCGCCCCTCGGGCACCAGACCGGCACCGAGCCGGGCAATGCGTTCCGGCGTAAGGCCCAGCGTTTTCACGCCTTCGAACTCGATCTTTCCGCCCCGCGCACCCAGAAGGCCCATGATACAGCGGACCGTCGTGGTTTTGCCCATGCCGTTGCGGCCCATCAGCGTGACCACCTCGCCGTCGCGAATGTCCAGATGAATGTCGAACAGCACCTGGCTGGCCCCATAGGCGGCTTTCAATTCGGAAACGCTCAGCACAGTTCGTCCTCCGCACCCAGATAGGCCTCGCGCACCGCCGGATCGTTGCGGATTTCCTCGACCGAGCCCTGCGCGATGATCCGGCCATAGACCAGCACCGAAATCCGGTCGGCCAGCGCGAAGACGGCCTCCATGTCATGTTCGACCAGCAGGATGGCCGCTTCCTTGCTGATGTCGCGCAACATGCCGATCATCTGCTGGCTTTCCAGATGGCCCAGACCGGCCATCGGCTCGTCCAGCAAAAGCAGGCGCGGCTGCATCGCCATCGCGACCAGAAGCTCAAGCTGTTTCTTTTCGCCATGGCTCAGATCGGCCACCGCCACATCGGCGCGGTCGGCCAGTTGGCCCCCCGCCAGCAGGCGGTCGGTTTCGTCCCAGATCGCACGGCGCTTGCGCAGCGCATCCCAGATGCGAAAGTTGCCACCTTCGCGTACCTGAACAGCCATGCCGATATTCTCGCGCACCGTCATCTCGTCCAGCAGCGAGGTGATCTGGAAGGTCCGCCCCAACCCGAGGTCTACCCGCGCAGGCACCGGCAGATGGGTGATATCCCTCCCGGCCAGATGGATGGCGCCTTCGTTCGGTTGCAACTCGCCGCAAAGCTGGTTGATCAGCGTCGACTTGCCCGCGCCATTCGGCCCGATCAGGGCGTGAATTTCACCCGGCATGACCTCAAGGCTGACATTGTCGGTCGCCACCAGCCCGCCGAACCGCTTCACCAGATTTTCGATCTTCAGGATCGCGGTCATTTGCGGCCCCCCGTGAGACGCGTGACAAGCGCCATCAGCCCGCCCCTGGTGCCCAGAACGACCACCAGCAGGATCAGGCCCATGGCCAGCGGCCAGTGTTCCGACCACGAGGCCAGCACACTTTCCAGTGACAGCAGTGCGGCAGCGCCGAGGAACGGCCCGACCAGCGTGCCCACCCCGCCAAGAATGACCATGATCATCAGCTCGCCCGATTTGGTCCAGTGCATCATGTCAGGGCTGGCAAAGCGCAACACATTGACCATCAACGCCCCGGCCAGTCCGGCGCCCATGCCTGACAGGATGAAGGCGAACAGCTTGTAGCGGTAGGCCGGAATGCCAAGCGCGGCCATTCGACGCTCGTTCTGGCGGATGCCCGAGATCACCGTGCCGAAGCTGGATTTCGTCAGACGCCGCAGGCCCAGCGCGAAGGCGACGGTGATCGCCAGCACCACCCAATACATCACCGCCCGGTCACGGGTGTTGAGGAAGGGCAGCTCATTGGTGCGGCGCACGATGATCCCGTCCTCGCCGCCATAGGTTTTCAGCGAGACGAAAAGGAAGAACAGCATCTGCGCGAAGGCCAGCGTGATCATGATGAACTGCACACCGCCCGTCCGCAGGCTTAGCGCGCCGATGGCGGCGGCGAAGGCACCGCTGACCAGAATGGCGGCAGGCAGCGTGATCAGCATTTGTGTCGTACCGGGGATGAAACCCCAGAACAGCGTTTCGGTATCGGCGTGGTGATACAGGATGCCCACCACATACCCCCCGATCCCGAAGAAGGCGGCGTGACCAAAGCTGACCATCCCGCCATAGCCCAGAACGAAGTTCAGGCTGGCAGCGGCCATGCCATAGATCAGGATTCGCGAGGCCAGCGACAGAAGCGCGGATTGCCCGGTTGCCTGCGCGATGAACGGCAGCGCGGCCAGAAGGATCAGCAGGACGGCGGCAAGAATACGGCTGTTCATCGCTCAGCTCCCCGCCATGAACAGGCCCTTGGGCCGGACAAGAAGCACAAGTGCCATCAGAAGATAAATCCCCATGGACGAGATCCCGACGCCCAGCGCATCAGCCTCGGGGCCGGCCATCACCTGCCGCAGCATACCGGGCAGGAAGGCACGCAGCATCGTGTCGATAACGCCCAGCGAGATACCGGCGACGAAGGCGCCCTTGATAGAACCGACACCGCCGATCACCACGACAACGAAGGTCGACAGCAGGATCTGCTCGCCCATCCCCACCTGCACCGCCAGCACCGGCCCGGCCAGAAAGCCCGCCAGCCCCGCCAGCAGCGCGCCAAGGCCGAAAACCAGCGTGTACAGCAGCCGGATGTCGACACCGAGCGCCCGCACCATCTCGCGGTTGGTCGATCCTGCGCGCACCAGCATGCCTATCCGCGTGCGGTTGATGATCAGGTAAAGCCCCAGCGCCACCAGAAGGCCGACCGCGATGATGAACAGACGGTAGCTCGGGTAAGGCAGGCCGGGAATGACCTCGACCGCGCCGGAAAACAGATCGGGCAGTTGGGTGAACATCGGCTGACGACCAAACAGCAGGATGATCGACTGGTTGAAGAACAGGATCAGACCAAAGGTCGCCAGAACCTGATCCAGATGGTCGCGGGCGTAAAGGCGCCGGATCACCACCGCCTCCATCACGAGCCCGGTCAGAGCGGCGGCAATCAGCGCCACCGGAACCCCCAGCCAGAAGCTGCCGGTCTGCATGGCGGCCAGCGTGCCCGCATAGGCGCCGATCATGTAAAGCGAGCCATGGGCGAGGTTGATCACACCCATGATGCCGAAAATCAGTGTCAGCCCCGCGGCCAGCAGGAACAGCATCACGCCATACTGCAAGCCATTGAGCAATTGTTCGAGAAACAGGATCATACGCCCGCCCGATCAGATGTCTGGATTGTCAGGAAACAGGCCGGGGAAAACCCCGGCCCGGCATCGTCACATCTTGCACTCGGCAGCGTAGACGTCACCCACATCGTCGCGCAGTTTTTCCTTGGTCACCCACATGGGCTTGCCATCCGGCCCGGCCACGATGTCGACCATGAACCAGTCCTGCACCGGATGCTGGTTCGGTCCGAACTTGAAATCGCCGCGGGTCGAGGTGAAATCGGCCTCTTTCAGCGCGGCACGGAAGGCATCCAGATCGTCGATGCCGCCGGTCTTCTTCAGCGCCGAAGCGATCAGCTGACCCACGTCATAAGCTTGCTGACCATAGGTGGTCAGCGGCTTGTCGGGGTGCTTGGCGGCCCAGGCGGCGACCATGGCCTTGTTGGCCTCGTTGTCGAAGTCGGCATTCCAGTGCGTCGTGGCCTTCAGACCCACCGCCGCCTCGCCCACGGCATTCAGGATCACGCCATCAGCCGAAGGCTCGGACACGATCATCGGGATGTCTTTCGACAGGCCAGCCTGCACATATTGCTTGAGGAAGGCGATGCCCATGCCGCCGGGATGGAACTGGAACACCGCATCCGGCGCGGCGGCGCGGATCTGTGCCATTTCCGGCGCGAAATCGGTCTGTTCAAGCTGGGTGTAGATCTCGGTCACATCGCCACCGAATTCCCGCTTGAAGCCGGCGATGGCATCCTTGCCCGCCTGATAGTTGGGGGCCAGCGCCACGACCTTCTTGTAGCCCAGCGCCTTGGCTGCAGCCCCCGTCGCCTCGTGCAGCGAGTCGTTCTGCCAGCTGACCACGAAGTAATTCTTGTTGCAGCCCGCACCTGCGAGGTTCGAGGGACCGGCGTTCGGGCTGATGTAGATGGCGTCGTTTTCCACGACTTCCGGCACCGTCGCACCCGCGACGTTCGAGAAGATGATGCCGGTAATCAGCTTGATGCCTTCCTCGTTCATGAACTTGTCAGCGATCTGAAGGCCATTGCCGGGCTTCAGGCCATCATCCTCGACCACCAGTTCCACATCAACGCCACCCAGCTTGCCGCCTTCCTGGTCGATGGCCAGTTGCAGGCCGTCCCGCACCTGTTCGCCGAGATATCCGGCCGGGCCGGAAAGCGTGGTGATGACGCCAATCTTCAGCGGCTCGGCAAGCAACGGAAGGGTAGTCAGCGCGAGAAGGCTCGCTGCCGTCAGCAGTTTCTTCATTGATATCTCCCATGTTGGGGCCGTTTTGGCCTTGTTGTTGAAGGTAGCATGCCACAGCGGGCAAATATTTCAAGCATAAAATATCTAGAGCTTCACCCAGCCCTCCGGCGGTTCCTTGCCCGGATGGATTGCCCCGCAATTCGGGCAGGTGCGCGCGGCCTCATCGGCGTAGAAGGCTTTGTAGATCGGCGGCAGGTCATCGACGATGCTTTCCAGATCAACCTCGGCCCGATGCACAAGGCTTTGACATTCAAAGCAATACCACTCCACCGCGTCAAGCGCGCCTTCCGGGCGGGCCGGTTCGATCACGAGGCCGATGCTGCCTTCCTGCGGGCGCTGCGGCGAGTGGCGCACATGCGCAGGCAGCAGGAAGATATCGCCCTCGCGGATCGGCACATCGTAGAAATCGCCGGTTTTGGTATCATGCAGCTTCAGAAGCATGTCGCCCTTGAGCTGATAGAAAAACTCCTCCACCGGGTCATCGTGGTAATCGGTACGCTTGTTCGGACCACCGACCACGGTGACCATCAGGTCAGAATCCCTGAACACCATCTGGTTGCCGACCGGCGGTTTCAGCAGGTGTTTGTGCTCGTCGATCCATTTCTGGAAATTGAAGGCAGCGAGGCGGGTCATCGTGATCTCCCTGTGATCAGAGTTTCAGGCCGCAGGCTTCAAAGGCCGCACGGGTCGCGCGTTTCTCATCTTCGGTCAGTTCAAGGCAGGGCGGGCGCACGCGGCCGCCGGTCTGGCCCAGCAGATCCTGCCAGTACTTCTGGTGGCTGTGCGGCTTTTCCGCCGGACGGGTGGATTTCAGCGCATGGCGCACGGGGTCGAGGCTGTCACGGATCGCCCGCGCCTCCCCGGCCTTTCCGGCAAAAGCGAGGTCTGTATACTGCCGCATCCGCCGGTCGTTCTTCGTCTGGATCAGATAGGGCGGCGAGGAACACAGGTAGAGCCGCCAGTCCAGTTCAAGGATATTGTCCAGCCATTCCTCTTCCGAGGCGGTAGAGACGATGATCCGGTCGCCTGCCAGCCGGGTGAGTTCGGCATACATCTCGCGCGGGACGGAGTATTTGATCGCCACCACGGTTTCGATGTCGGCCAGCCGGTTGCAAAGCTGCGGGCTCATCAGATAGCCGCTGTCCGGGTGGCTCCACAGCGCGATACCGATGTCCACCTTGCTGGCGATGGTTTCGTAGTAGCGCAGCAGGGTTTCATCCTGCTCCTTGAAGAAATGCAGGAACGGCGCGTGGACGACGATGTAATCGGCACCGCAGGCCTGCGCGTGTTTCGCCAGATCAATCACCACATCCATGTTCTGATCGGAACAGGACATGATCGTTTGCGCGCGGCCGCCTGCTGCCTCCACCGCAAGGTCGAAGCTTCGCTTGCGCTCGTCCAGCGACATCGAGAAGAACTCGCCCTGCTTGCCAGCGATGAAGAATCCGTCGATTCCCAGATCCTCGATCCAGTGATCCATGTTGCGGCGGAAGCCTTCCTCGTCGATCGACAGATCCTCGCGGAACGGCATCAGCGCCGCTGCCCAGATGCCGCGCATATGGGTGAAAGCGTGGGATTTGGCGGTTTCACGGGTATATTTCATGGCTCAAGTCCTGTCATGGCGCGCCAGAGTTTTTCCGGCGTCAGCGGAAGTGAAAGATCAGGGGCATCGAAGGGCAACAGCGCATCCTGCACCGCATTCAGCAGCGCGGCGGGCACGCCGATGCAACCGGCCTCACCCACGCCCTTGAAGCCCATCTCGTTGGCGGTGCTGGGCAGGGGTTGGCTGATCAGCCGCACGGGCGGCATGTCGCTGGCACGGGGCACCGCGTAATCCATCAGGCTGCCGGTCAGTAACTGGCCGTCGGCATAAGCCATACGTTCCATAGTAGCGGCGCCAAGGCCCTGGGCCAGACCACCGATCAGCTGGCCCTGCACCAGCATCGGGTTCAGCACAAGCCCCGCATCATCGACCCAGGTGATCCCCTCGACCGTCAGATGGCCAGTATCGGGGCAGATCGCCACTTCGGCGAGAACCGCACCCGAGGCCCAGGCCTCCCCCGGCGCCTCATAGCGTTCCCTGATCGAAACCGGGCCGATACCCAACCAGTCATTCCGCGGGCCAAGCTGGTCGAGCATCCGCCGGGCGGCGCGGGCTATGGCGGTGCCGCCGATGGCGGTCGAACGCGACGCCAGCGCGCCGATGCCTTCGGGCACCGCCTCGGTATCGCCCTGCACCACGCGCACGCAGTCGGGGGTCACGCCCATGATCTCTGCCACGATCTGCGCAAAGGCGGTTTCACGCCCCTGCCCTTGTGCCGACGATCCGGTCAGCGCGGTGAAGGTACCATCAGCCTCCAGCCGCAATTCGGCACTTTCCCAACCCTGCCCGCAGGGCTCGATATAGAGCGCGAGGCCAAGGCCGCAGACCGCGCCCTTCGCGCGACGCTCAGCCTGACGCGCCCGCAGGCCCGCGTAATCGGCTTCGCGTTCCAGGCGGTCCAGCAGCGCCGCGAAATCACCGGAACAGATCGCCTCACCCGTCGGCGTCGCGCGCGGAAAGGCACCGCGATAAAGCGCGCGGCGCCGCATCTCCAGCGGATCAAGGCCCTGCGCCTGCGCCGCCTTGTCGATCAGCCGCTCCATCAACATCGCCGCTTCGGGTCGCCCTGCGCCGCGATAGATGTTGACGGCAGCGCCCGGCGTCAGATGCGCCTGCGCTTCGATATCCACCGCCTCGATCGCATAGGGACCGGGCAGGATGCGCCCCGCATTGCGGATCGGCGCCAGCGCTGAATAAGGCATCCAGTGGCCCAGCGGAAAGCGCAGCTCTGCCGACAGTGCAACAGGCAGGCCCTGATGATCAAGCGTCAGCACGGCGCGGGTTTCACCGCCACGTCCTTGCGTCGCCGCCTGAAACTCCTCGGACCGGGCGGCGGTCCATTTCACCGGACGGCCAAGCCGCAACGCCGCCAGCGCCACCACCGCATCCTCGGGCATCAGGGACGCCTTGCCGCCAAACGCACCGCCCACATCCTGCGTCAGGACCCGGATCGCGCTGGGCGCAAGGCCAAGGATCGCGGCCAGATCGGTGCGGCAGCGCTGCGGCGTCTGGGTAGACAGATGCACCCTCAGCCCCGCACCCTCGGGCTGCGCCAGCGTCGCACGCGGCTCCAGCGCCATCGGGGCCACAAGCGCATGGTCAAGCTGCACCGAAATCTCGTGCCCGGTCTGCGGCACGCCGGATTGCCAGCGGTGGCGCAGCACCCGGCGGGTGGCCAGCGGCTCTTCTGCGATGTCAAAGGCAATCAGTTCCACCGCATCGCGCGCGGCCTCGCGGGTTTCAGCGATCACGGCGGCAATGGCCTGACCGACCGCCTTCACCCGGCCCGAGGCCAGCGGCTCCAGCGGCTGCACCTCGGCGCCGGGCAGCAGCGCATTCACGGCCGCCTGCCCCAGCCCGGCAAAATCTGCGGCGGTCAGCACGGCGATCACGCCTTCTGCCACAGCCGCCTCCGAGACATCCAGATCGGTGATCCGCCCCGCTGCATAGGGGCTGCGGAGAAATTCCAGGAAAAGGCAGCCCTCGGGCTGATGGTCGTCAACGAAACGGCCCGCGCCTTTGAGCAGCCGCGCATCTTCGCGCCGCGCCATCGCCTTGCCGATCCATGAGACTGTCTGCTGCATCCGATCCTCCGATACCGGCAGCAGACCATGCTCGTGCACATTCAAAAAGACGGATTTATTCTATATTTTGATAGCACAAACAATATGTATCGCCGGATATATTGCTATGCCCGGCCGCACAGTCTCAGATGAAGCGGTTCCACAGGTTTTCAAGCCGCTCCTGCCGCCCGGATTTCGGTTGCGGCTCAATCCCTTCCGCCGTCACCCGCGCTGCCGCCTGCTCCAGCGAGCCTGCCAGCATCGCTTTGGCAGCAGGCGTCTGCCAGCCCGCGTAGCGCGCGGCGCGCGCGGTCTCCAGCCCGCCATCTTCCAGACAGGCTGCCGCCGCCTTCAACGCCCGCGCACAGGTATCCATACCGCCGACATGGGCAAGGATCAGATCCTCGGGGTCGAGGCTCTGGCGCCGGATCTTGGCATCGAAATTGGTGCCGCCGGTGGTATAGCCGCCCGCGCGCAGAATTTCGTAGAAGGCCAGCGCCTTTTCCGCATGATTGTTCGGGAACTGGTCGGTATCCCAGCCGGACTGGTAATCGTTCCGGTTCATGTCGATGGACCCGAAGATGCCCAGCGAGGCGGCCAGCGCGATCTCATGCTCAAAGGAATGCCCGGCGAGAATGGCGTGGCCCTGTTCGATGTTCACCTGAACTTCCTTTTCCAGACCGAACTGGACAAGGAAGCCGTAAACCGTAGCCACATCGTAATCATACTGGTGCTTCGACGGCTCCTGCGGTTTTGGTTCGATCAGGATGGCGCCCTTGAAGCCGATCTTGTGCTTGTAGTCGACCACCTGTTGCAGGAAGCGTCCAGCATGTTCCCGTTCGGCCTTCAGATCGGTGTTCAAGAGCGTCTCATAGCCCTCGCGCCCGCCCCAGAGCACATAGTTCTGCCCGCCCAGCCGATGCGTGGCATCCATGTTCGCCTTCACATTGGCGGCGGCATAGGCGTAGACATCCGGATCGGGGTTGGTAGCCGCGCCTGACATCCAGCGCTTGTGGCTGAACATGTTGGCGGTGCCCCACAAAAGCTTTGCCTTGTGGCTGACCTGCTTTTCGCCGAGGTAATCCACGATTTCCTCAAGATTGCGCAGGCTTTCGGCGAAGGTGGCGCCTTCGGGGCGCGCATCGGCATCGTGGAAGCAGTAGAAGGGCGCGCCCAGGATATCGAACATCTCAAACGCCACATCGGCCTTGAGTTTCGCCAGCGCCGTGGTGTCCCCGAACCAAGGGCGATCAAGCGTCTGACCTCCGAAGGGGTCACCGCCCGGCCAGGCGAAGCTGTGCCAATAGGCGACAGCAAAGCGCAGATGCTCTTCCATCCGCTTTCCGAGGATCACCTCGTCAGGATTGTAGTGCCGGAAGGCAAATTCATTCGTGCTGTCAGGGCCTTCGAAGCGGATGGCAGGAATACCCTTGAAGAAGTCGGTCATGTCAGTCCTCGGATTGCGGATTGTGCGGCGCGGAACCGGGCATGGCCCGCGTCGAAAGCATCGGAAAGCGCGGCGACCGGCTCGATCACATGCGCGATGGGGGGAAGGGTGGCAATTTCCGCCCCCGCCCCGGTGGCGGCCATCAAGGCCAGACGGGCGGCACCAAAGGCCCCGCCGAAATCGCCCGCCTCGGGCAGCAGCACAGGCACGCCCAGCGCGGTGGCAATGGCTTGCAGCCAGTAGGCGGAGCGGGAGCCGCCCCCGACCGCGATCAACCGCTCCAGCCGCGTGCCGGTGGCGGCCAGCGCATCCCGGCAATCGCGGAAAGCGAAAGTCACGCCTTCCAGCACCGCGCGCGTTCCCGCCGTGCGGTCGGTTGCATGTTCCAGTCCGATGAATGCCCCCCGCACGGCAGCATCGTTCAGCGGCGTGCGCTCGCCTCCCAGATAGGGCAGGAACAGCGTTTTGCCCGGCGCCTGCACCGCGCCCAGTTCAGAGGTCAGCGCCGCCGCATCACGATCCACGAACCGGCCATACCAGTTCAGCGCATCGGTCGCGGCCAGGATCACCCCCATCTGGTGCCAGGTCTGCGGCAGGGCGTGGCAAAAGGTATGCACGGCGGTTTCCGGCGCGGGCTGATAGCCGTCATTCGCGGCAAACAGCACGCCCGAGGTGCCCAGGCTGACAAAGGCATCGCCCGCCCGCACCACGCCGACGCCAACCCCGGAGGCCGCGTTGTCGCCCCCGCCGCCCGCGACGACCACACCCTCGGGCAGGCCCCAGCGCCGCGCGAGTTCCGCCCGCAGCACGCCCGAAACCTCGGACCCCTCGACCAGCCGGGGCATCTGCGCCCGAGAAAGGCCGGTAGCTGCCAGAAGGTCATCAGACCAGTCGCGCGCGCCGGTATCGAACCAGCTTGTGCCGGCGGCATCCGACATCTCGGCCACATGCTCCCCGGTCAGCCAGAGCCGCAGATAATCCTTCGGCAACAGCACCCTGGCAACGCGCTGCCAGAGTTGCGGTTCATGCAGGCGCAGCCAGTCGAGTTTGGGGGCCGTGAAGCCGGGAAAGACGATATTGCCGGTGATGCGGCGAAACATCGGGTCGCCGTCCAGCACTGCCGCCTCGGCATGGGCGCGCGTGTCATTCCACAGGATACAGGGGCGCAGAACCTCGTCCGCCGCATCCAGCAGCGTCGCCCCATGCATCTGGCCCGACAGGCCGAGCCCCTTGACGGCCGCAAGGCTGGTCCGGCGCGCGAGACCATCCATCACCGTTTCCGCCGCCGCGATCCAGTCGGCCGGGGATTGTTCGCTCTGGCCTTCTGCCGGGCGCGAAACCGCCAGAGAGGCGGTGGCTTCCGCCACGACCCCCTGGTTTTCGTCGATCACCACGCCCTTGAGGCCGGAGGTGCCAAGATCAAGCCCGATATACATATCAATAGGCCTGTGGGGGGTTCTTGCCCAGGATGATCATTCCCAGAATGTCATCATCCGTCACATCACTCACGTTCACCGTGCCGACACGCTGGCCGTTTTTCATCACCACGGCACGGTCGCACAGTTCCATCACCGCATGGATGTCATGCTCGATCAGGAAGATGCCCAGACCCTGCTTTTTCAGTTCGGCAATGAGTTCCGCCACCATCTGCGTCTCGTGGGGGCCAAGCGCGGCGGTCGGCTCGTCCATGATCAGGATTCTGGCGTTGAAATAGACCGCGCGCGCGATGGCGACCGACTGCCGCTGTCCGCCCGACAGTGCCGAAACCGGCACGTTGAACTTGCGGAAGTTCGGGTTCAGCCGTCCCATGATCTTGCGGGTCTCGGCCTCCATCGCGATGTCGTTCAGAAAGCCGCCCGGCCCGATCAGTTCCCGCCCCAGAAACAGGTTCGAGGCGGCATCGAGGTTGTCGGCCAGCGCGAGCGTCTGGTAGATCGTCTCGATATTATAACCGCGCGCATCGCGGGGGCTGCGGATTTCGGCCTTGTTGCCGTTGATGAAAATCTCGCCGCTGTCCATCTGGTAGGCGCCTGACAGGCACTTGATCAGCGTCGATTTCCCGGCGCCGTTATGGCCCAGCAGACCCACAACCTCGCCCGGATACAGGTCGATCGTCACATGATCGACCGCCTTGATGCCGCCGAAGGAGATGGAGATGTCGCGCATCTCGACCAGCGGGGTTCCCTTGTTCGTCATGTTCCGTCCCCCTTACTTGGCGCGCTTGCGGTAAACGATGTCCAGCCACACGGCGAGCACCAGAACCGAGCCGACGACGATGTTCTGAAGCGCCGCGTCAAAGCCGATCAGCACCATGCCGGTTTGCAGGCTCTGCATCACCAGCGCGCCGATGATCGCGCCGTAGATAGTGCCGACGCCACCCGCCAGCGAGGTGCCGCCGATGACCGCCGCCGCGATGACATAAAGCTCGTCCAGCGTGCCCAGTGCATTGGTGGCCGAGTTCAGGCGGGCCGAGGCCACGACCGAGGACAGGCCGGTCAGGAAGCCCATGACGGCGAATATCTTGACCGTCATCCATTTGGTGTTGATGCCAGAAAGCTCGGCCGCGTCGGGGTTGCCGCCCATGGCAAAGACATAGCGGCCAAAGCGGGTGCGGGTGGAAACGACTGTCATCACCACACCAACCCCCAGCATGATGAGCACCGGGATAGCCCAGCCATGGCTGATGAACAGTCCCGCCTCGGGCACTTCAAGATTATTTGCAGCTGCATACTGGCGCACGATTCCCTTGGGCCATGGATAGGCGTTGACCAGCAGCGTCGCGCCGATCACCAGACCGCAGCCCAGCGCAGCCAGCACGCCCTCAGCCCAGACCGGGCGTTGCGGGAAATCATGCAGCGCACGGGTGCGGCGGCCATTCCACAACATCCACAGGATTGCGGCACAGGCGATCAGGGCAACGATCCAGCTTCCCATGGCGCCAATCGCCCCGTAGGGCCCGCCGCCCAGCAGCGAGAACGTGCTGTCCAGCGGCGAGATCGTCTCACCGCGCGCCAGAAGGAAGGCAAAGCCACGCCAGACCAGCAGGCCGCCCAGCGTCACGATGAAGGCCGGGATACCCCGATAGGCCACCAGCCAGCCGTGGAAGGCCCCGATGGCCGCGCCCAGCGCCATGCCGACCAGCGCCGTAATCACCCAGATCAGCGGGTGACCCAGCCCCAGAAACTCGGGCAGGATGCGAGCCTGCACGATGCCCATGACCATGGCGCAGAAGCCCAGAACCGAACCGACTGACAGGTCGATATGGCGCGTGACGATGACCAGCACCATGCCACAGGCCATGATGCCGATAGAGGCGGTCTGGACCGACAGGTTCCACAGGTTGCGCGGGGTCAGAAACGAACCCGAACCCTTGAAGAAAACACCGAAAAGGTGGAAGCCGACCCAGATCAGCAACAGCGCGCCGATCATGCCCAACAGGCGGGTGTCGATTTCGGTTGCTTTCAGGAAACGGGACACGGGGCCGGAGGTCGCTCCGGCGCGGGTATTCGAGGATGATGACATGGGATCGTCCGGCACTACGGTGAAAAGGGTGCAGACGGGCGAGGCGAAGGGCCATATCCGCCGGGCCGTTGTCGCAGCTCGGGCAGCCTCGCCGCCCATGAAAGTCGGCGAGGGTCAAAGACCCCCGCCGACGCAGGTCTTACTTGCAGGCCGCCACGTCGTCGGCAGCCCCCTCGCAGGCCTGCTCTTTCGAGATATGGCCAGCGTCGATCACCACATTCAGGTTTTCCTTGGTGATCGGGGTCGGCGCGAGGAAGATGGCGTTCATTTCAACGCCTTTTTCCCCGCCCGAGAACTTGGACGCACCGTCAACGGCATCCAGCGCGGTGCCACCGGCCAGTGCCGAAGCGATCTCGGCCGCCTTGGCGCCAAGCTGACGCGAGTCTTTCCAGACCGAAACAGTCTGGGTGCCCCGCGCCACGCGGTTCAGCGCGGCGAGGTCGCCATCCTGCCCGCCGATCGGAATATTCAGACCCTGCGCCTGAAGTGCAGCAATGGCGCCGCCGGCCATGCCGTCATTCTGCGCCAGAACCGCATCGACCTTGTTGTCGTTGGCGGTCAGGATCTGTTCCATGTTCTCTTGCGCACCTTCGGGTTTCCACCCTTGGGTGAACTGCTCGCCCACGATGGTGATATCGCCCGCGGCCACTTTCGGCGCCAGAACCTCTTCCATGCCTTCGCGCAGGAAGCCCGCATTGGCGTCGCCCGGATCACCCTTGATGATGGCATAATTGCCCTTCGGCGCCGCCTCGACGACCTTCTCGGCGATGATCTTGCCAACGCCTTTGTTGTCGAAGGTCAGATAGAAGGTGCGCGGGTCTTCGATCAGCCGGTCATAGGCCACAACGGGAATCCCCTCGGCTGCGGCTTTCTCAATGGCCGGGCCGATGGCGTCCTTGTTGTAGGCCAGCACGATCAGCGCATCGGCGCCCTGGGTGATCAGCGCCTCGATATCCGTCAGCTGCTTGGCCTCAGATGCCTGGGCATCGGCCGAGATATAGCTGTTGCCCGCTGCTTCCAGCGCACCCTTGATCGCGGCCTCATCGGTTTTCCAGCGTTCTTCCTGAAAGTTCGACCAGCTCACACCGATGGTCAGCCCCTCGGCCAGCGCGGCCGAATTGAACCCGGCAGCCGCCACGACCGCGGCGATCAGCGCATTACGCATGTTTCTCCTCCCTATGGATGCGGCCAGCGAATGGCCGGTCCGACGGATTCGTCGGCACGCCCTGAAACTGCCCATAATAATTTCAGTTGTCAAAATAAAAATAATCGTCAAACACTGGATACGCTGAAAACAAGACCGAAACATGACGCCGCAGCGCAGAAATTCCGCCACATACGCGCCGCAATGCAGCGTTTTTATTTGGAGGTCAAATAAATGAAACCGCATGAACCCGAGCGTCGGACCCCGGACCGGGTTGGATGCGGCCCGCTGATTGCCCCGCTTTCCGAACAGACGCGCCCCCTGCGGCAGCAGGTTTTCGAACGGGTACGCGCCGCCGGGCTGATCCCGCGCGTTCAGGTCGCCAAGGAACTGGCCGTCTCGCCTGCTTCTGTCACGACGATCACGCAGGAACTCATCGAAAGCGGTCTGATTGAGGAGGTCGCGGCCCCGCGTGACGGCGACCAGCCCGGTCGTGGTCGCCCTGCGGTAGCGCTGGGCGTGCGCGCCGGAGCACATCTTGTGGCCGGCATGAAACTCTCGGACCGCGAACATACTGCCGTGGTCGTCGATTTCGCGGGCAAGCTGATCGCGGGCGACGTGATCCCGCGCCGACCGGGCGCCATGAACCTGCCCGAACTGCTGGACGCGATGGATACCCTGCTGCACCGCGTCTGCACCAAGGCGGGCATCACCCCGCGCGATCTTTCGGCCATGGGCCTCGGCGTTCCGGGTTTTGTGGACTGCGAACAGGGAATGGTGATGTGGTCCTCGGTTCTGGCGGACCGGGGCGTCGCGCTGGCCCAGGCCGCCACCGCGCGCATCGGCCTGCCGGTGCATATCGACAATGACGCAAATCTGGTGACGCTGGCCGAGCTGTGGTTCGGCGCGGGCCGCAGCCTTGCCGATTTCGCCGTGGTCACCATTGAACACGGCGTCGGTATGGGTTGCGTCATCAATCACCGGATCTATCGCGGGGCACGCGGACTCGGGATGGAGCTAGGCCATACCAAGGTGCAACTGGATGGCGCGCTGTGCCGCTGTGGGCAGCGCGGCTGCCTTGAAGCCTATGTCGCCGACTATGCGCTTGCACGCGAGGCGACCACCGCGCTGAACTGGGCGCACAAGGAAGGGCAGTCGATGAATGTCCTTCTGGAAAGCCTGTATGACCATGCGAAGGCAGGCAATACCGCCGCGCGGTCGATCTTTCGCCGCGCCGGGCGCTATCTCGCGGTCGGGCTGTCGAATGTGGTGAACCTGTTCGACCCCTCGCTGATCATCCTGTCGGGGGAACGGATGCGCTACGACTATCTGTATGCCGCCGAAACTCTGGCCGAGATGGAGCAGCTTGCCATCTCGACCGGACGCCCGAAACCGCCGGTCAAGATCCACGCCTGGGGCGATCTGCTCTGGGCGCATGGCGCGGCGGCGCTGGCCCTGCATGAGGTCAGCGAACGCCTCCTGGCCCCGTCGCGAGAGGTGGCGGCACAATAATCCGGCTCAGGATTGGTGCCATGCCATGAACGATCCGCCAATATACCGCCGGTTCGTCGCGTCCTTGCCCCTGTCTCGCCCCAATTCGAAACCAATAGTCCCTCATGGACCTGCATAAGACGCATGGGGACGACAATGGACAGACTGACCGAGATGGAAGCATTCGCCACCGTGGTGGATCAGGGTGGTTTTACGGATGCGGCCAAGAAGATGGGCATCTCGAAATCCGCCGTGTCCAAGCACGTTTCGGCGCTGGAGGCGCGGCTTGGCGCGCGTCTGCTGAACCGAACCACGCGCCGCGTCAGCCCGACCGAAATCGGGCTTGCCTATTATGACCGCGCCCGCCGCGTGCTGAACGATGCGGGAGAGGCCGATGCGCTGGTCACCTCGATGCAAAGCGCGCCTTCGGGCCTCTTGCGGATTTCGGTGGCAACAGACTTCGGCGTGAACCTCCTGTCGCCGATTCTCGGCGAGTTTCTGGCCGAATATCCGGAAATCACCGTGAACATGGTGCTGAACAACCGCTATGTGGAACTGATCTCCGAAGGCTTCGATATGGCAATCCGCGTGGGTGAACTGGAGGATTCGAGCCTCCGCGCCCGCAAGCTGACCGAAACCTCCAAGCGGATGATCGCGGCACCCGGCTATTTCCAGAAATATGGCCGCCCGCTGAAGATCGACGACCTGAACGAACACAAGCTGTTGCACTATTCCAACCAGGCCAATGGCAACGTCTGGAAGGTGACGGCGCCTTCGGGCGAAAAGCGGCAAGTGCGCTCGAACGGCTGGCTGACGGTCAACGATGGCCAGTCGCTGCTGAATGCCGCCATTGCCGGGCTTGGCATTGCCTTCCTCCCTTCGTTCCTCTGCGCCGAAGCAATGCGCAAGGGTCAGGTGGAAGAGGCGATTCCCGGTCTGCCGGTGGAAATGCTGGGCATTTATGCGGTCTATCCGCCCGGACGCTTCACTCAGCCCAAGGTCCGGGCCTTCATTGACTTCCTCGCCCGCCGCTTCATCGAGAAGGGGCCGGATAACTGGTAACGGCGACGCGACGGCACGACTTTACGGTGCGGTGACCAACTGGGCGGAGATCGCAAGATCTCCGCCCTTCTGTTTTACCCGCACGCACCGGCGAATCAACGCCCGCCCCATGGATAGCGGCGATTGTGGTTCACCCCACAAGATGCGATAGTTTTCGCAACTCTTGTCAGGGGAGAGGCGCGTGGCCCGGTTTCGTTCGTTTCCAGTAGTTGGCCTGATCGGCGGAATGACCGCCCTTGCAGCCCTTGCCACCCCGGCCGGTGCGCTTGAACCTGTAGAATTTACAGTGACTTCCGGCCCCGACGGGCTGAAGAAAGACCTGCGCAATGCCTCCGCCCTGCTGGGCCTGCAATCCGAAGGCAAGACCGCTGCGGAAGATGTGTTTTCGGCAGCCCGCGCTGAATATGGCCGCCTGGTCAGCGCCGCCTATGCCGCCGGCTATTACTCGCCTGTCGTCCACGTCCTGATCGACGGGCGGGAAGCCGCCGGCATCGCCCCGCTGGATGCGCCGAAGGCCATCGGATCGGTCCGGGTGACCATCGACCCCGGCCCGGCGTTCAAATTCTCGGAAACCCGCGTCGCGCCGGTTCCCGCCGGAACCGAAATGCCCGAGGGATTCGCCCCCGGCAAACCCGCCGAAAGCGGGCTGGTGCAGGAGGCAGTGCAGACCGGCGTTGACGCATGGCGCGACGACGGCCACGCCAAGGCCGAGGTTGCAAGTCAGGACATTGTGGCCGATCACCACAGCAACACGCTTGCCGCACGGGTCGGCCTTCAACCCGGCCCCAAACTGCGCTTCGGCAAGCTGAAGATCGAGGGAGAAGAGCGGATGCGCGAGCGCCGCATCCACAAGATCGCGGGCCTGCCGGAGGGTGAGGTCTTTGACCCCGACGCCCTGAAACGCAGCGCGGAACGGCTGCGCCGTACCGGGGTGTTCCGCTCGGTCACGCTGACCGAGGATGAAACCATCACCTCGCCCGATTTTATCGGTATCACCGCCACCGTGGTCGAGGAAAAGCGCCGCCGCTATTCCATCGGCGCCGAAATCGCGAGCCTCGACGGGATGAGCCTGACCGGCTACTGGCTGCACCGCAACCTGATGGGCGGCGGCGAGCGGCTGAAGGTCGAGGGCGAGGTCGACAATATCGGCGCGCAGAACAGTGGCGTGGACTACGGTCTGGGCGTCACGATTGATCGTCCCGCAACCCTGACACCGGATACCACCCTGAGCTTTTCAACCAAGGTGGCCCATCTGGACGAAGAGGATTACACCGCCGACATTGGCACGCTTGGCATCGGCTTCAGCCAGTACTTCTCGGAAAAACTGACCGGGCGCGTCGGACTGGAATTCACCTATGCCAAGGTCGATGACATCATCGCCTCTTATACCTACGAACATCTCGCCCTGCCGATCGGCGCCACCTGGGACAGCCGCGACAACAAGATGGATGCGCGGGAAGGCTATTACCTGGATGCCGAGCTGCGTCCCTATCTGGGTTTCGGCATCACGGACAGCGGCGCGCGGCTCAAGGCAGACGGCAGGGCCTATCTGACATTTGGCGACAAGCGCCCCATCACCCTTGCCGCTCGGGCGCAGGTCGGTGCGATCTTCGGCGGCGATCTTCTGGGCACACCGCGCGACTATCTGTTCTATTCGGGCGGCGGCGGCACAGTGCGGGGCCAGCCCTATCAATCCCTTGGTATCGATTCGAAGGCGCTTTACGGCGAAAAGATCGGCGGCATGGCCTTCGCGGCGCTTTCGGCAGAGGTGCGTGCCCGCGTCACCGACACCATCGGGATCGTTGGCTTCGCTGATGCGGGCTATATCGGCGCCACCGATTTCGGCGATTCCTACGGCGACTGGCATGCAGGCGCCGGCCTCGGCCTGCGCTACAACACGGGCTTCGGGCCGATCCGGCTGGATGTCGCGGCCCCGGTCGCGGGCAGCACCGGCGACGGCGTTCAGATTTATGTTGGTATCGGGCAGTCCTTCTGATGAAACGCATCCTTGTTCTCGCCCTCTGCACCCTGCCCTTCGCGGCGCATGCACAGCAGGATGACCGCGACTGGCTGACCGCTCTGCTGGAGGACAACCTTTCCGACGCCGGGCGCAAGGTGACGATCACCGGCTTTGCCGGGGCGCTGTCGTCACAGGCCACTATCGAAAAGCTGACCATCGCCGATGATACCGGCATCTGGCTGACGCTGGACAAGGTGGTGCTGGACTGGAGCCGGTCGGCCCTGCTGACCGGACGCCTGTCCGTCGACCGGCTGACGGCAGCGGAGATCGTGCTTGACCGCCTGCCCGCGACCAGTGCCGATACCAGCCTGCCCGCGCCCGAGGCCACGGCCTTTGCCCTGCCCGATCTGCCCGTTTCAGTCGAGATCGGCACCCTGGGCGCCGACCATATCGTCCTGGGGCCAACCGTGCTGGGCCAGCCGGTCGAGGCGACGCTGAATGCCTCGGCCAGCCTCGCCGGAGGCGAGGGCAAGGCCACGCTGACCCTCAGGCGGACGGATGACGGGCCTGCGGGCGATGTCTCCCTGACCGCCAGCTATGCCAATGAAACCAGTGTTCTGGCGCTGGATCTGGCCGTGGAAGAGGCCGCAGGCGGCATTGCTTCCTCGCTGATCGGTCTGCCCGGCAATCCGGCAATCGAGCTCACCGTGAAAGGTGAAGGCCCACTTTCCGACTACGCGGCTGATATCCGGCTGGCCTCGGGCGGGTCGGAACGACTTGCCGGCAAGGTGACGCTTGCTGAAGCCGCAGATGGCGGGATGCGCTTCACGGCCGATCTGGGCGGCGATCCGGCCCCGATGTTCCTGCCGGAATACGCCGAATTCTTCGGCGATGATGTGAAACTGGCCGCCCAGGGCACGAAGGCCGCGGATGGCCGGCTGACGGTCGATGATCTGACGCTGCGCACCCGGGCGCTGGAATTGCGGGGCAATCTGGCGCTGGCGGCGGACGGGCTGCCTGAACGCTTTGCCCTGCGCGGGTCGCTGGGGCAGGATGGCACGCCGGTCCTGCTGCCGCTCAGCACCGATATTCCGACCTCGATCACCCATGCCGATATCGCGCTCGGCTTCGATGCGTCCGAGGCGGAGGCATGGACTGCCGATATCGCGATGACGGGCTTCGACCGGGCTGACCTGAAGCTGCGCGAGGCGAAAATCGCGGGCAAGGGCCTGATCACCCGCGAAGAGGGCAAGCCTGCTGTCTCGGGCGATTTCGACATCACCGCCGACGGGATTGAACCGACGGACCCTGCACTGGCGCAGGCGCTGGGCGCAGGTGTGAAGGGCAGCGTCGGGTTTCGCTGGCGCGAAGGTTATGACGCGCTGCAACTGACGAAACTGGCGCTCAATGGGGCCGACTACAGCTTTGATGGCACCGTCAACATTGCGGGGCTGGAGGAGGCGCTGTCACTCACCGGGCAGGGCAACCTGCGCGCCGATGATCTGAGCCGCTTTGCCGCGCTGGCCGGCCAGCCCGTTGGTGGCCGGGCAGAGATGACCCTGGGCGGGTCTTATGCCCTGCTGGGCGGCAAGTTTGACGTGACCGGCCAGATCAACGGGACTGCGCTGCGCACGGGCATCACCGAGGCCGACAACCTGCTGGCCGGGTCCAGCACCATAGACCTTTCGGTAATCCGCGACGAAACCGGGCTGCGGGTGCGGCAGCTTGATCTTGCAGCGGCAAGCCTGCGCGCAAAGATCAGCGGCCAACTGGCCACCAGCGGCAGTGACCTGTCTGCCGATCTGGATTTCACCGATCTGTCCGCGCTGGGCGGGCCCTATGGAGGCGGGCTGACCGGGCGCGCACGCTTCACCGGCACACCAGAAGCGGGCACCGTGACCTTCGATGGCACGGGCAAGGCGCTGAAGATCGGCGTTCCCGAGGCCGACTCTCTGCTGAAAGGCGACTCGGCCATCTCCGCAGAAGCGGGCATCGCCGGAGAGACTGTTGATCTGCGCAAGCTGGATATCAAGGCCGCCAGTCTTGCGGCTTCGGCGCGTGGCACACTGGCAAAGACCGGCAGCGATGTCAGCGCGGAACTGGATTTCAGCGACCTGCGTGCCCTCGGCGGCGCCTATCGCGGCGCGTTGAGCGCGACGGCAAGCTTCAGCGGCACACCGGAAGCAGGCAAGCTGACCGCGAAGGCGACGGGCCGCAACCTCGCCATAGGGCAGGCCGAGGCCGACCGGCTTCTGGCGGGGGAAACCCGACTGGCCGCCGATCTGATGCTGGATGGCGGGCGGATCAAGGTCAACACCGCCACGCTGGACAATCCGCAACTGCGTGTCGCCGCAGACGGCAATATCACTGATGCCACGCGGCAGGTAAACCTGTCGGCCGATCTGGTGAACCTTGCGACACTCTTGCCGGAGTTTCCGGGCCGCCTGTCAGTTCGCGGTCAGATCGTGGACGACGGCAACAGCTATCGGCTGGATCTGACCGGCCAGGGGCCGGGCGGGATCGACGCCAAGGTGCAGGGCACCATGAGCCCCGATTTCCGCACCGCCAATCTGACAGCTGTTGGCGCGGCACAGGCCGCGCTGGGCAATGCCTTCATCGACCCGCGCACGGTTTCGGGTGGCATCCGGTATGACCTGGCGCTGCGCGGCCCGCTGCAACCCGCTTCACTCAGCGGTCGCATCAGCCTGTCAGACATCCGTGTCAGCGATCCGTCACTGCCGACCGCCCTGACCGGCTTCAACGGCACGATCAGCCTGTCAGGCGGCCGCGCGGCGCTGGATCTGTCCGGCAGTTCGACCTCGGGCGGCAACATCCTGATTGGCGGCGCCATCGGCCTCGCCGCGCCTTATGTGGCCGATCTTGTGGTGCAGCTTCAGCAGCTGATCGTGAAGGACCCGCAACTCTTCACCACGCGGATCAACGGCAGGGTCACGATGCAGGGCCCGCTGACCGGCGGGGCACAGATCGCAGGCAATATCGACCTCAGCGAGACCGAGCTTGTCGTGCCCTCCACCGGGCTCGGCGCTGCGGGCGGGCTGGAGGGGCTGCGCCATGTGTCGGAGCCTGCGGATGTCCATGCCACACGCGCGCGTGCCGGGCTGCTGGACACGGCAGCGGGCGATGGGGCGGGCAGCGGGCGGCCCTATCCGCTCGATCTGCGCATTTCAGCGCCGCAGCGGCTGTTCATCCGGGGCCGGGGGCTGGATGCCGAACTGGGCGGCGAACTGCGCCTGCAAGGCACCACAGCCAACGTCGTGCCCTCCGGCAGCTTCAACCTGGTACGCGGGCGGCTGGACATCCTTGGCAAGCGACTGACACTGTCCGAGGCGCTGTTGCAGCTTCAGGGCGATTTCGACCCGTTCATCAGCATTCTCGCCTCCAACGACGATGGCGAGATCGTCAGTTCGGTGAAGATCGAGGGGCAGGCGACCGACCCGAAGATCACCTTCGTTTCGCAGCCCGAACTGCCGCAGGAAGAGGTGTTGTCGCATCTGCTGTTCGGGCGCGACCTGACCTCGCTGTCGGCCTTCCAGGCGGCGCAACTGGCCAGCGCGGTGGCAACGCTTGCGGGTAAGGGCGGCGATGGCATCATCGGCAAGCTGCGGAAGGGCTTTGGCCTCGACGATCTGGATGTCAGCACCGATGCGCAGGGAGATACCACGCTGAAGGCGGGCAAATACATCTCGTCCAAGGCCTATACCGAGATCGAGGTGGACCAGAACGGTCAGGCCAAGATCAACCTGAACCTCGACCTCAGCAAGACGGTCACGCTGCGCGGCTCCGTCGGTGGTGAGGGCGAGACCAGCATCGGGATCTTCAAGGAAAAAGATTACTGATCCGGCGCCGGGGGCAACCCCGGCTCTGGCACATTCGCCGCTTCGGCATCGACCGCCGCGCCCAGCAGCACCGCATAAGCGCTGAAATACAGCCACATCATCAGGATCACCACGGCCCCGATGGAGCCGTAAACCTGGTTGTAGCTGTTGAAATTCGCCAGATAGAGCACAAAGCCGCGTGATACCGCGAACCACAGCACCATGGCCACCAGCAGGCCGCGGGTAAACAGGCGCACCTCGATATGATCGGGGCGATTGGGGCCAAAGCGATAGGTCAGCGCCAGCCCCAGCACCAGAAGGCCCAGCGCAAGCGCCATATTGCCCAGATCCAGCACCAGCGCCGCAAAAGGCCCCAGCGGCAGAAACCGCAGCAGGACGGGCACGACAATCGACGCCAGCAACGCCGCCAGCGCGATCACCACCAGCAGAAGCGTCAGGCCCATCGACAGAAGGATGGCGTAAAGCCCTGACCGCTCCGGGTGATGGTGCACGGCATTCAGGCCGGAAATCATGCCTGCGACGCCAGAGCGGGCCGACCAGAAGGCCACCAGCAGCGACAGGATCGACGTCCAGCCCAGCTCGCTGGAACTGCTTGCGGACAACAGCGCCTCGACCTGGGTGTTCAGAACGGAAAAGGCATCCTGTGGCAGGAAATCGGCCAGCAGCGCCATCTCGTCACGGATCACTGCCGGATCGGCTGCAAAGCTCCAGAGCGCCATGACAAATGCGATGGCCGGGAACAGGGACAGGAAGCCAAAGAAGGCCACACCGGCGGCCACCATGCCCAGATTGGCCTGCGATGCCCGCGTCATGATGCGCAACAGTCTGCGTTTCAGTCGCTTGAGCATCTTCATCCGTAATCAGGGGCACAAAATGGAAAGGGCCCGTTTCCGGGCCCTTCCGTGGAACGATTTTCGTCCGCGCCGAGAGGCGTGGATTAGTGGCTGCCCGAGTCGTTCGACGCCAGAGCGGCGACGACAACGATGCCGGCCAGAGCGGCCAGAGCAGCGCCGCCACCCAGCGAACCCGACGAAGCCGGAGCCACGACCACAGCCGGGGCGGGCTCTTCTTCAACGATGACCGGGCCGCCGGCGAAAGCGGTCGAAGCGGTCAGAGCGGTTGCCAGAGCGGCGAAAGCGAACTTTTTCATCTGTCTCTCCATGACATTTTGTTTGGCGATTGGGCATTCGGATACCACAACGCGACACTCAAAGTAAGTAGTATTCTCTAGCCGTTGTCAATGACCCGGGCCAGTTCAAGATAGCCCCATTCCGGGACCAGCAACTCTTTGGATTTCCTAATAAAATTACCCCCTTCGAACCAGTATTCGTTGGTGAATTCACGCCCCCCGCCCCGGCAGGTTTCTGCCACATGACGGGTCGAATGTTGCCGTCCTACCACAGTGATTGTTTCCCCCCCAATCACCGAAACGCTGCAATCATAATCGAAGCGGTGCATTTTATCGGCACCGTCCAGGTAGAAATAACTCCGGCGGTGTGAACCGCCACCAGAAGCCAGCTGAGCGCGGCTCGGAACGACCGCCTGCATGATGTCGGGACCGAATCCCCGCGTCGTCAGCATCACGCCATCCCGAAACGAAATGGTCAGGTCATCCGAGGTCGACCAGGTGTCGACGGCACCATTCCGCGCGATCGGCACAAGATAGATGGTCGAATTGCCGCTCTTCAACTCTCCCTTGATAACCGGGACATTCAGCTTGGCCAGATCCGCACGGGTGACCGGCGCGGCGGCACCCGCCGAACGCTTTTTCAGCATCGCGGAGGACAGGTTCTTTGCCGTAGAGACCAGCGGCGAACCGGATTCGCTGTCGCTGCTGCAACCGGCAAGAACGGCACAGGCGGTCAGCAGGGCAAAGGCAGATTTCAGCAGCTTCATTTCCAGAATCGTCCCCACTGCTCTTGAATGCCTGCGTCCTGATAATCGCGAATCGTCTCGTATAGGCGCCCGTCGATATCAAGCTTCGCGCCGCCATCGCGGCCGAAGGGACGGATGACCGTTTCATACTTCCGCCGCGACGGGCTGCCGGTGCCCCAGGTCAGCGGAACCTCCAGGCGAATCCCCTTGTCGAAAGAGCCGGAGCCGAAATCTTCAGACGAGACGTTGGTCTTGGTGGCGAATGCCCCCACACGCCAGCCGTTCGAGAATTCGCGGTCCACTGCCAGCGTAGCCCCGACGTCGCCCGCCAGGTAGCGACCCACATCCAGCTGCGCATGGAAGCCCGGCGCAAAGGTGTAATAGGCCGAGATATGGCCGGTCGCCACGCGGTAATCATACTCGCTGAACCCGAACAGCCCGTCCGTATCGCGCTGCGCAACATAGTTCAGCTCTGCCCCGACGGCCCAGCGGCTGTTGACCGGCTTGTAAAGCACCTCGCCCGAGATACCACCGAACATCCGCTCCAGATAACCGATGGAGACGCGGCCATACACATCACCGCCAAGATAGGCGTATTTCGACACCGACAGGCTTTCCAGCGCCGGGTCGGCGTTGGCGTCATACAGGTCGACGTCGGAACGCACGGGCTGCAGGCCCGTCGTGATGTCAGGCGGTGGCTCGTCCAGGTTACCCGCGATCTTCTTGGTGGCAGACCCCTGCAACACCCAGCCCGGCCCGAATTCATACCGGCCTGCGAACCGCAGCCCCACGTCCATCTTGAACGGCGAGCGCTGGTCAAACAGCCGTACCCGGTTATAGGGCGCGATGGACCACGACAGGTTCGGGTACAGATCAGGGTCGTAGGTCAGGTTCGGTGCCCGTTGACCGGGGTTCGACACGGTGACTGCATTCTGCATGGCCGCACTGGCGTTCGGATCGTATTCCAGACGCTCCAGATCGGAACGGCGCACCTTCACACGCGAGGCAGGCATGCCATTCGCCAGCGGCACGATCTCGAATACTTCGACCGAGGCCGGCATCACATGCGACATCGCCCGCGCCACCCGGCCAATCGCCTGCGCCTCGGCGTCGTAGCGGCTGTTGCGGATGCGCACTTCGGCGGTGTTAGCGCTGTAACCGATGGCCTCGACCACGATGCCGTCCTGCTTCAGCCGTTTGTTCAGATTGGTGATGAAGATGGGTGCAGCGCCTTCCTGCGTGACCCATTCCGGCGACCAGGCATCGGCATCGACCGACCGCGACGGCCGCAGCTTCACCGGATCGGGCGCGCCATCCTTCACACCGCCCAGCGGACGCTGGCCCGGTGTCATCAGGAAATGCGCCGCGAAACCCAGTTCGCTGCCGTACATGTAATAGCCGCCAAGGGTGATCCAGGGGCTCAGCTTGTATTCCGCGCCGAAGTTCAGCGGGCTCTTGCGGTCAAAGGTACCGCGCTTGTCAGCCTCCAGCCCGTAATCGTCAGACGAATATTCGGCCTTCAGCGACAGCCGGTCGGTCGCCTGCCATTCCACGCCCGCGAAAGGCGCGGCGGGGCCACGGAACCACTGGCCGAAGTTCACCTTGCCGCCTTCACCAACGTCAATCGGGTCACGCGGGCCGAAAGGCGACCCCATCGAGCCATAGCTGCCCAGCCGTCCCCAGCCGACGCCAACCGTAGCCTTCAGGCTCGGGGTGATATGTTTGGTGGCTGCGATATATTCGCCGGACAAGATCCCCGTCCCCGCGAAATCCTGCAAGCCGACGGTAACCGAAGGCAGATACCGGCTTTCATCCAGCACTTTGTAGCGCAGGTCGAACGAACGGTCATAGTAGATGTCGAACTGATCAATGCCTGAATTGCAATTCGGCTGGCAGGCGCTGTTCTTGTTCCAATCACGGATACCGAGGAACCGGAAGCTGGCAGAGATGCGCGGCGTCACCTGAAAGCTGAGCGTCGTGCGGCTGATCGGGCCGAAATGGCCGCTCGAAACGGTGAGATTGCCATCCGGCTGCGCCTCGCCCGAGGGCATGTCGATCAGGCCGGTCGCGCCGTAGAAGTTCAGCGAAGGCGCGGTTTCCGCAACCGCAAATCCCGAGGCGCAAAGGGCAACCACCGAGGTCGCAAGCAGGAACCTTCCCGCCGGGGTCTTGAATGCACTCATCGTCGCTCCGCCTATGCTATCCGCGGCAGTTTAAGGCAATCGTTCGCGCTCAACAATCTGTCACCGACGTATTGCGCGGATCGTTTCCTGAACAGGTGCCCTGTAGCCATGCACCCAGGTCTTGATGACCCGGCGCGCGCCGTCATGGTCGCCGACGGCAATCGCCGACCGCAGGGCGCGCAGGGCCTTGGCCATCTCAAGTTCGGACAGGCTGTCTTCGCGGGCGCGCAGGATCTTGGAATGCGGCGTAGTCAGCAGGCCCGCACCGATCAGCAGTTCCTCATGCAGCTTTTCGCCCGGACGCAGGCCGGTCACGACGATCTCGATATCACCCTCGGGGTGTGCGTCATCGCGCACGGAATAGCCCGCGGCGTTGATCAGCTGCACCGCAACATCGCGGATACGCACGGGTTTGCCCATATCCAGCACAAAGACATCCCCGCCCCGCGAGGTTTCGGCATCCGAGAAAGAGCCTGCCAGCAGCACCAGACGCGAGGCTTCGGAAATCGTCATGAAATAACGGGTCACATCCTCATGTGTCAGCGTGACCGGGCCGCCCTTGGCGATCTGTTCCTTAAACAGCGGAATGACGGAACCGGACGACCCCAGAACATTGCCAAAGCGCACCATCGAGAACAGCGTCCCGCGCGAGCGTTTGGCCATATCCTGCACGACCAGCTCGGCCAGGCGCTTGGAGGCTCCCATCACATTGGTGGGTCGCACCGCCTTGTCAGAGGAAATCAGGATGAACCGCCCTACCCCGGCATCATTGGCCGCCTCCGCCAGCGTGCGGGTGCCCAGAACATTGTTGGCAAGCCCGGCCAGCGGATTGATCTCGACCAGCGGCACATGCTTGTAGGCTGCGGCGTGGAACACGACCTCGATCCTGTGATCGTTGATCACCATACGGGTCAGCCGCGAATCGGTGACAGAACCCAGGACCGGCACGATCTCCACCCCGGTGCCGGCGGCAAGTTCCTGCAACTCGCGCTCGATCGTATAAAGTGCGACCTCGCTGACTTCGTACAGCACCACACAGGCCGGTCCGCAGGGGATAAGCTGGCGGCAGAGTTCAGACCCGATGGAGCCGCCCGCGCCGGAAACCAGAATGGCCTTGCCGCGATAGGCCTGCTCGCCCTCGGCCAGCATGTCACCCACCTGATCGCGCCCCAGAAACTGCCCCGGCGCAACAGGCGACAGGTTGTCAATCAGCTCTTCCTCGCCGACAAGCTGGGCGAAGGACGGCAAGGACTGCACCTTGAGGCCCATCTGTCGCAAATTCCGTGTCAGTCGTGCCAGCTTGGGCGCAGAGACCGACGGCATGGCCAGAATGATGCGGTCAATGTCGCGCTGTTCCACCAGTTCCTTCAGATCAGAGGGCGGCAGCACGCGCAGCCCCGCCACCGTCATCGAATGCAGCGCCTCGTTGTCGTCGATGAAAGCCACCGGCACGATCCGCTCGTGCGCGCGCAGCGCCGCGACAAGCTGCACCCCGGTCGTCCCCGCACCATAGATGAGCACGCGATGCTTGGGCTGGCCATTGCGCAGCACCCACAGCAGCAGATGCAGCATGCCAAGCCGGACGCTGACTGCGGCGAGAAACAGCATCAAGCCGTAGATCGTGATGCCCGCCACGCCGAAACCGGGCATGACAAAACGCGAGATCACGGCGGCAACCGCCGTCACGAGCACGGAGTAAAGCGCCGTCCGCAGCATTGCCGTCGTTTCGAACGACTTGAGCTGAACGCGCGGAATACCCAGCCAGGCCGAGACCGCCCCGCCCGTCAGTGAAAGCGCGGGCAGCAGGTAAAACACCTGCGGCAGTCGCGTGAACAGGGAAAAGCCGTTGTAGGTAACCGCGATGGCCAATACCAGAATGACCGGCGGCAGAATGGCGTCGATCATGAACAAAACAAATTGCTTGTTCTTGCGGCTCAGCCCCGACTGAAAGGCATAAAGGCCGCGTCTGATAATGTTCATTCAACAACCTTCTTGCTCGGCGCAGCGACAGGCGAACTCGCAGGAGGCCAACCGGGATAGTCGGTGGAAAACTACCTGAAGCCGACACGTCCAACAAGCCGGGCCATGGCGGCTTTGCCCCGTTTTCGCGCGATTCAGCCTATTTTCCCAGCATTTTGCGTAACAATACGCCCGAGCCGGTACGCCAGAGCAACACAAGGTCGAAACACACGCTCTGATTTCGCTGATAAATCAGATCAAGCGCGGCCTTTCTGGGCACACATCGGCGCGCATAGACCGCATCCGTCTCCTCCGCAGTGCCGCAGCGCGACAGCAGGTACTCCTCGTGCCGGTGAAAATGCAACGAGGCCAGGCCGGTAATTCCGGGGCGGCTTTGCAGCACCTCTGCATAGAGCCGGGGAAAGCGCTCGACATAGAGTCGCAGCGGCGGGCGCGGCCCGACAAAACTCATGTCGCCCCGGATCACATTCCACAATTGTGGAACTTCATCCAGTCGCGTGGCGCGCAGGAACCGCCCGGTCGGCGTAATCCGGGCCGATTTGTCACCGCCGGAAACGCCACTGTCCTGCCGTACGACGGTCATGGTGCGCAGCTTCCAGAGCCGGAACGGCACCCCCGGCGCCTTCATCCGCTCGGCAACGTAGAAAACCGGCCGACCGTCCCGGATCAACAGCACCAGAAGCAGCAGCGTGAAAGGCACGGCCAGAACCGCCGACAACAGCAGCGCCAGCCCCAGATCGAACAGCCTCTTGCCCCAGGTCATGCCCGCTCCCTCCAGATCCGCCAGTCCGCCACCAGATCATCGACGCTTCCGCTTCCCGCCGCCCCGGGCAACAGACGCTCCAGCTGCCCGGTGGCAAGAACCACCGCCGGAATGACCGCAGCATTGGCCGGACCCGTCTCCCAGTCGGCCCCGGCGGCGGTCAGAAGATCACCCATGGCCACAGCCCCCGGCGCGGCGATGTTCAGGATCGGCGGAATATTGCCGCCGGAAAGCGCCAGATCGCACAGCCCGGACAGGACACGGGCAAAGCCCTGCGGCCCGATATATGAGCGCAATGGCCCTCCGGCAGACCCCGGAACCGGGTCGATCCGGCGCAGGACATCCAGCGGACGCCCCAGAACCGCATCCGCCCCGGCGACATTTCCGATCCGCAGATGGGTGACACCGATCCCGGGATGGCGCGCCTGCCAAAGGGCCACCTCCCGCTCTGCTGCGAGCTTCGCCGCGCCATATTCAGACGTCGGATGCGGCAAAGCAGTTTCCGCAAAAGGCACCGATGTGAGGCCCCCAGGGCCATAAACCGCACCGGAAGATGCCAGGAAAACATGGCGCGCGCCAACAGATTGTGCCGCCTCGCAGGCCGCCAGCGCAATCTGGATGTTCGAAGCCAGCACAGCGCCCGGCGCCGGAACCACCCCGGCCAGAGACAGCATCACGCCCCCCCGCAGATCGGTGCCGGATGCGGGGAATGGCTCTGTCATCATGTCCCAGGCGAGCCAGCCTTCCCCGGCGAGCCGGCGGCTCCAGACCACATCCGCGCGCGCCCAGGTTGCCCGCAGAATGGAGCCGAGTCGCCCTGAAGCCCCTGAGACACAGATCATCGCAGCCTTGCCGTCAAATTCACCGGACCAAACTAGGCTGTTGAACCCCCGGCCTCACCCCAGTATCTTGCAACCGCTGTCAAAGTCCACCCTGCCAGGTGCGGCCCGATCGGAGATATTGATGCGGAAATTTGCGATTAGGCTTTGCCTGGCTACAGCCAGCCTCGGGATGGTCGCCTCCTGTGGCGACCTTCCGGCGGGCGGTCCGAATGCCGGTCAGATCCTTGCCGGTGCCGACAAGGAAGACGCAGATTTCGCCGTCTATCCCGTGACCCGCGCGACGCTTCCGCAGCTTTCGTCCTGGCCCACGCGCGGCGCAAGCCCGGCGGGCGGCTGGATCGCACGCACCAAGGGCCCCAGTTCGCAGATCATCGAGGCGGGCGACACGCTTGACCTCGCCATCTGGGACAACGGCGACAGCTCGCTTCTGACCCAGTCGGGTCAGAAGGTGGTCGAGATGAAGGGCATCCGCGTGTCACCTGCGGGTGAGGTGTTCCTGCCCTACGTCGATCAGGTCTATGTCGCGAAGATGTCACCCGACCGGGCGCGCAATACGATACAGGCCGAGTTTTCGCAGATCATCCCCTCTGCCCAGGTTCAGCTCAGCCATCACGCAGGGCGTGAAAGCTCGGTCGATCTGGTCAGCGGCGTAAATTCTCCGGGCAACTATGTCATGCCGGATCGCGATTTCACGGTCCTGAGCCTGCTCGCTATGGGCGGGGGGATCACCAAGAGCCTGCGAAACCCGCAGGTGCGCCTGATGCGGGGCGGCAAGCTTTATGCGACCTCGGCGGAAAGCCTGCTGAAAAGCCCTTCGCAGGATACGACGCTGCGCGGGGGCGACAAGGTTTATGTCGAGGACGATTCGCGCTACTTCCTGTCGCTGGGCGCCACCGGACGCGAGGCGCAGATCCCATTCCCGCATGACAAGGTGACCGCGCTGGATGCCGCCTCACTGGCTGGCGGCCTGAATGATACCCGCGCCAACCCCAAAAGCGTGCTAATCCTGCGGAACTACAAACCCGGCGATCTGCGCAGCGATGGCAGTGGCCCCGGCAAGGAACGCGTAATCTTTGCGCTGGACCTGACCACCGCCGACGGGCTGTTCAGTGCCGGGGAATTCCTCGTGCAGGACCGCGATCTCGTTCTGGCCACCCAGACCTCGCTGGCGAATACCAAGACGATCATTGGTCTGTTCTATGATGCCGTCGGCATCAGCACGCGTCTGGATCGTCTGGTCAGATAACCGGGACGGCCAGCCTGCGCGGGCCGCCCTGTCCGGGGCGGCTATTCCGCGCCTTCCAGTTTGGTCCGCAGTTCCCGCAACACGGGCAACACCGCGCGAACGCGATCGGCGCCGAGGGCTTGCACCACCTCGCCTATAAGGGGTGCAATCGCCTGCACCGCCGCATCGCGGGCCGCCCGTCCCGACGGGCTGATTGCAACGAACTTGCGTCGCGCATCGTCCCAGTCCGGCCGGATATGGATGTGGCCTGCCCATTCCAGCTTTGCCAGCGTGTTGGTCATGGCCCCGCGCGTGACATGAAAGCTGCGCGCAAGCTGGGCCGGGGTGCGTTCTTCCTGAATGCGCGCCAGATGGTTCAGCACACCAAAATGCGACAGCTCCATCCCTTTGGGCAGCGCCTTGGTCAAACGGTTGCGGGCAAGCTGATCGGCCATGAACAGCTCGCCAAACAGGGCAATCGCCAGATCTTCGGTCTTCTCTGCCATCACGGGCCGTCGAAGCTGCGGTCGTGTGACAACGAAGGCACGCGGCCCCGCGCCTTTTCAACCTCGGTCAGGTCGAGATCGACAAAAGTGACACCCGGATCGGTGCCCGCATCCACCAGAACCTCGCCCCAGGGTGCAATCGCAAGACTGTGGCCATAAGTGTTGCGTCCCTTGCCCGCGCTTTCGGGGTGGAAGCCGGTCTGTGCGGGCGCCAGTACGAAGCAGCCGGTCTCGATGGCACGGGCGCGCAGCAGCACCTCCCAATGCGCGGCCCCGGTCAGGTGGTTGAAGGCGGCCGGAACAGTCAGGATCTGCGCGCCGCCCTGTGCCAGACGGCGGAACAGATGCGGGAAACGCAGATCATAACAGACCGCCATGCCGATCTTTGCCAGCGGGATGTCCGCCACAACCGCCTGCGCGCCGGGCCGGTAGGCCGCGCTTTCGCGGTAAACCTCGGTTTCGGTCACGTTCACGTCGAACATGTGGATCTTGTCATAGCGCGCGGCGATCTCACCCTCCGGCCCGATGAGGAAGGAGCGGTTGGCAAAGCGCCCGTCTGCATCCTGCGTCAGCAGCCCCAGAGACCCGATCAGCACCCAGATGCCAAGCGCCTTCGCCTCGGCGCGAATAGCAGCCAGCGTCGGATCATCGTCTTCATGCCGCAGCGTGGCGCGCTGATGTTCGCGCGATGAACTGAGCATGTTGGTGCATTCCGGCGTCAGCACCAGATCGGCGCCACCCTCTGCCGCGATACGCAGGAAGGCGAGCGTTTCCGGCAGGTTCTCAGCCGGATCATCGGTCACCGTCAGCTGGACAAGCGCAACCCGCATCGCCTAACCCGCCAGCAGGGCATCAAGCTTGCCGTCATGGTCAAGCGCGTGGATGTCATCGCTGCCACCGACATGCTGCCCGCCGATGAAAATCTGCGGCACAGTGCGGCGCCCGTTCGCCCGGTCAGTCATTGCCGCCCGCAGATCAGGGTCCCGGCTCACGTCGATTTCGGTGAAAGCCGCGCCCTTGCGCGTCAGCAGCCGCTTGGCCGCCAGGCAATACGGGCAGGTCGGGGTGGTGTAGATTTCGACAGTTTTCATGATGAGGTCCGCTCAGTCTCGCAGTTGCGGCAAGACTATAGGGATTCATCCGTCTTTCGCAACGCGTGCCAGCACCACCACATCCACGCGCGCGGCCCCCGCCGCAAGACAGGCATCGGCACAGGCCCCCAGCGTGGCGCCGGAGGTCATCACATCATCCACCAGCAGAACCGGCCGCCCTTCCATCTGCCAGCGCCGTCGCTCGTTGACCCGGATCGCCTCTTCCAAATTGCGGAACCTCCCCTCCCGGTCGCGCCCTTCCTGACTGCGGGTATTGCGGCGGCGTACCAGAAGGTCCGGGCAATGCGGCAGATCGGCCAGCCGGGCCAGCCCCGCCGCCAGCAGCGCCGACTGGTTGTAGCGCCGCCGGAACAGGCGCAGCCAGTGTAGCGGTACCGGCGCCAGCAATGTATCGGGCTGCAACAGCGGGGCCGCTGCGCGATGCAGCCATTGCGCGCCGGGCCGGGCCAAATCCAGCCGGTCGCCATGCTTGAAGGCCATGACCAGCCGTCGCGCATTGTCGCGGTACAGCATCACCGCCCGCCCCCGCCCCCAGGGCCGGGCAATGGTCAGGCAATCGTCGCATTGCACGGGTGCGCCGCCCTCTTCGCCCGGCAGGGGGGTGCCACAGCAATCACAGACAAGCCCCGCGATGAACGGCGTTTCCCGCCAGCAACGTGCGCAAAGCCCGAAATCCGTAGTCACCAGCGCATCGCAACTGAGGCATTGTGGCGGGTAAACCAGTTGCACAGCCGCTTGCATTCCCATCCGACCCTCCTATGGTCCGCGGAAAGGAGCCCGCATGACCCCGCCCCAGCTTGTTGATCGCCCAGCCCTTGCCCGGAACCGCCGCCGCGCCCGCCCCGACGCGCTGTTCCTGCATGACGAAGCCGTCACCGAGGTTCAGGAAAGACTCGCTGCGGTTAACAGGCAGTTTACGAAACCCGCCATTGTGACGCCTTTCGCGGAAATCTGGGCTGGCGTCCTGCCGGATGCGAAGATCGTGCCCGATGACGAGATGCTGAACCTCGTCCCCGGTGCGCATGATCTGGTGATTCACGCCATGGCACTGCATTGGGCGAATGATCCGGTCGGACAACTGGTGCAGTGTCGCCGCGCCCTGAGCCCTGACGGTTTGTTCATCGGCCTGACTCTGGGCGGGCAGACGCTGGTGGCCTTGCGGGCCGCTCTGGCCGAAGCCGAGGTGGCGCAAACCGGCGGGCTGTCACCGCGCGTGTTGCCGATGGGCGAAATCCGCGATCTGGGTGCGCTGCTGCAACGCGCCGGGCTGAACCTGCCGGTCGCCGACAGTTTTGCCCGCCGGGTCAGCTATCGGGATGCGCTGCATCTGATGGCCGACCTGCGCGCCATGGGCGAGGCCAATGCGATGACCGAAAGGTCGCGCCGGTTTACCCGGCAAGGGATTTTGCTGGACGCCGCGCAGCGATACGAAACAGGTGCCGATGGCCGTATCGAGGCGCAGTTCGAAGTGATCTGCCTGACCGGCTGGAGCCCGCATGACAGCCAGCAAAAACCGCTGCGCCCCGGTTCGGCCGTGCAGCGGCTGGAAGATGCACTGAACGCCGCCCGCACAGGTGCGACGAAAAACGACAGTTGACCCCTGCCCCCATGGCACTATCTGGGGCGCGGAACCGAATGCAGGAGAAGACGATGCTTGATGCGCTGCGCGATGCGGTGGCCGGGTTGATCCGGCCGGGCGAAGGCCGTCTGGCCCATGCGCCTGCCGATCACCCGCCGGTGCGCGCCCCGAAGATCGGCGTGCTGCTGGCCAATCTGGGGACGCCGGACAACTACGACTACTGGTCGATGCGGCGTTATCTGAACGAATTCCTGTCGGACCGGCGGGTCATCGACTACCCGGCCTGGAAATGGCAACCGCTTTTGCAACTGATCATCCTCAGCAAGCGGCCCTTCACCAGCGGCGCGAATTACAAGCTGATCTGGAACGAGGACAAGGGCGAAAGCCCGCTGATGACCATCACCAGGGATCAGACCGCTGCGCTGGCCGAGGCACTGCGGGCCGATTTCGGCGACCGGGTCATGGTGGATTTCTGCATGCGCTACGGCAACCCGTCGACCGAATCACGCCTGCGCGCGATGGTGGAGGCGGGCTGCGAAAAGGTGCTGTTCTTCCCCCTTTACCCGCATTACGCAGGCGCTACCTCGGCCACGGCGAATGACCAGTTCTTCCGCGCGCTGATGAAGGAAAAGCGCCAGCCCGCCGTGCGCACCGTGCCCGAATATTTTGACCATCCGCTTTACATCGAGGCTTTGGCGCAATCGGTGGAACGCGCCTATGCCGCGCTGGATCATCGCCCCGATGTGCTGGTGGCCAGCTATCACGGCATGCCGAAACGCTACCTGATGGAGGGCGACCCCTATCACTGCCAGTGTCAGAAAACGACGCGCCTGCTGCGCGAGCGGCTGGGATGGGAAAAGGGCAGCATCGACACCAGCTTCCAGTCGGTCTTCGGCACCGAGGAATGGCTGCGGCCCTATACGGTGGAGCATGTCGCCGCGCTGGCCAGGCAGGGCAGGAAGCGGATCGCGGTCATCGCGCCCGCCTTCAGCGCCGATTGCATCGAAACGCTGGAAGAGATCAACGGCGAGATCCGCGAAAGCTTTGAACATGCCGGGGGCGAGATCTTTACCTATATCCCCTGCCTGAACGCCGATGCGGCCCATATCGAGGCACTGGCGAGCGTCGTGCGCGACAATCTGGCAGGCTGGGTCTGACCGGCCCGCTTTACCCGCGGCCCAAATGAAAAAGGCGGCAGGTCGCCCTGCCGCCCTTTCCATGACGTGAAGTCAAATCAGTTCGAAGCGACCGCAGCGGCCACGACGAGCAGGAGCAGCAGCGGAACCAGCGCGCCCGACGACGACGACGTGGCAGCTTCCACAACTTCCGGCTCCATCACCGGCTCGACCATGCCGCCGGCGAAGGCGGTGGTGGCGGCAACCGACAGAGCGGCAGCAAGAGCGAGTTTCTTCATTTCGATCTCTCCAGATAACGCGCGGGATCGGATGTTGCAGAGGCGACACCGCGCACCCAAGACTGTACCTCGTAAGGCGTGTTTAGACTTGAACGCAAACCGGCGCAATTGGCTCCCACCCGGTGCACGAATGCACCCGCGCCTGTCGTCAAATTAGCAACACTTGTGTGCCGACTTGGGCGAGATCAAAAAGTTCCTCGACATGCTCGTTGTACATGCCGATGCAACCGTTCGATGATTTGCGGCCGATCTTGCGCGTGTCATGCGTGCCGTGGATGCGGTAATAGGTCCAGGACAGCCACATCGCGCGCGTCCCCAGCGGGTTGTCCGGGCCCGGGCCAATATAATCCGGCCAGTCGGGATTACGCTCTTTCATCGAAGGCGTGGGGCGCCATTCCGGGCCGACGACCTTCTTGATGATTTCGGTCCGGCCACGGCGAGTCAGCTCGTCCGACAGCGGCACCGACGTGGGATACAGCTTGTAGGTCGACTGGTCCTCGGACCAGAAGTGCAGCGCCCGCGAGGTCGTATCCACCAGAATCGCGCCCTTGGCGAGATTGCTGAAATAGGGTTGCCAGTCGAGCATGCGGAAGCTCGAGATATTGTTGCGAACCGACCCTTCCACTTGAGCGAAGGCGGGCATGGCTGCGGCGGCGGCCACCGTGGCAGCGCCAACAAGAACGGCCCTGCGGCTGGGCCCGTGCGAATGTTCAGCTGACATCGCTGATCTCCTGAGGGTTGGATTGGGCGGTTTTTAGCCGCTGTGCGGCAAACTCGCAAATCAAAGAGATGTCACTTGGCGAAATCACGCAGACTTGCGTTTGATAACCCCGCCGCGATTGGATAAAGACGGGCGGTCGAAATCCCACTTGGTGCCCCCAATGACGCGCTTTCCCGTTCTGTCGATCTGTGCCCTGTCTCTGCTGGCGGCCTGTGCGGCCCCCGATACCCAGCCCACGATCGGGGCGGACGGGCGGCCGCTTCCGCGCGTTTATCACATCGACAAGCGGACCGAGGCCGAGATTCCGGGCCGTCTGCTGGAGGCAGTGAATACCCTGCGCTCGGCCAAGGGGGTGCAGCCGCTGCAATATAACGGGGCGCTGATCGCCGCCGCCAATGCACATTCCCGCGACATGTCGGAACAGAACCGCCCCTGGCACTTCGGTTCGGACGGCTCGTCGCCGCTGCTCCGGGTTCAACGGGCCGGATATGCCGGACATCTTCAGGGCGAGCTGATTTCGGAAACCTATGAAACCGAGCTGGATACGCTGGCATCCTGGACGGCCGTGCCCGACACCCGTGCGGTCGTGATGGACCCGCAGTCGAACGAAATCGGCTTCTCTTGGTATCAGGAGCCGAGCGGCAAGATCTGGTGGACCCTGCTGACCGGGGATTCGACACGCGCACCCGTCGCCCGGGTTTCGGCCACGGCACTTGGGCGCACCGTGACCTCCGAGATGGATCACGTCGGCGGCGCGCCTCCGGCGCAGTAAACTGCCCTGCCGAATGAAAAAGCGCCGGTCCCGCGACCGGCGCTTTTTGCTTTTGCGCGGCTGCGCTCAGGGCAGAATATGGATCGGCGTATATTGCCGGACCATGGCATAGATCTCTTCCATCTCCTTGTCGCGCACGGCAATGCAGCCCGCGGTCCAGTCACCCTTGTTGGTGCCTTTGTAGTTGGAACGGCCATGTATCATGATGTCGCCTCCCGGCCGCTTGCCCTGAGAGGCGGCAAAGGCACTGTCAGCGAGGTTGGGATAGGAAATGCCCAGCGACAGGTGATAGCGACTTTTCGGATTGTGGAAGCTGATGAAGTAGGTGCCTTCCGGGGTCTTGCCGTCGCCCTCGAACTGCTTGTGGCCTTCGGGTGCAAAGCCAAGACCGATATCGTATTGTTTCAGCACCTTGGCGTCGTGCAGAAGATACATCTTGCGCGCGCCCTTGTGGACTTGGATCGAGGTGACCGCCGGGCCCTTGTAACTGCGGAACTTGCTGTTGCCTCCGCCACATGCGGCCAACAACGCCACAAGAAGGAATGCCGATAAAAGGCGCGCGAAAGTCATGGGGTGCCTGCTGCTTTGTTTTTTCTGCCCATAGCCAAAATGGCAGAAACTGCACAGCCTGTATATGCGTGCAGATGCTCACAGTCGCTTCACGCCTTCGTGCGCGGACTCACAAGCTGAAGCGGGCAGCCAGTTCCACATGCGCCGACCAGCGGAACTGGTCGACCACCTGTACCCAATCGAGCCGCCACCCCGCCGCAATCAGCACCTTTGCGTCACGGGCAAAGGTGATTGGATTGCATGAGACCATGGCGATGACCGGCACCCGGCTGTGCGCAAGCGTCGCCACCTGCGCCTCGGCCCCGGCGCGCGGCGGGTCGATGACGACGGCGCCCACGCCCTTGAACTCGTCAGGCTCCAGCGGGCGCCGGAACAGGTCGCGCGTTTCACAGGTGACGCGGTGCAGGCCCCCGGCCTGACGCCAGCCCTTGTCCAGCGCCGCCATCATCGCGGCGTCGCCTTCAGCGGCCAGCACATCGGCACGTTCGGCCAGCGGCAGGGTGAAGGTGCCGCAGCCCGCGAACAGATCGACGATGCGCGGCGCATCGCCCACGGCTTCGGTCACTGCGGACAGCAGCGCCGCCTCCCCTTCTTCGGTCGCTTGCAGAAAGGCACCGGGCGGCGGGGCGACCAGCGCGCGGCCCATGCGTTGCATCGGCGCAGCACGCAGGGCGATCACCTCATCGCCCCAGCTGAGCCGCGACAGGCCATGCGCCTCGGCCACGCGGGCCAGATCCAGCCGCAGCGTCGCATCCAGAGGCTTGCCGCCCTGTACCGCCACATCCGGCCCGGCAAGGCTGCGCGTCACCGTCAGCGCAAGCTCGCCCGTGCGGGAGCCGCCTGTGCGCACCAGCGCCTCCAGCGCGGGCACCGCGCCCATCAGATCGGGGTGCAGAAGCTGGCAGTTCGGCACGGGGATAATGGTATCTGACCCGCGCGCGTGAAAGCCGATCAGCGCCCCGCCCTTGGTGCGCCGCCCGGCCAGCGTGGCTCGACGGCGCGAGCGTGGTGGCGAGGTCAGGATCGGCCGCAACGGTGCCTCCAACCCCTGCCCCGCCAGCGCGCCGCGCACGATGCCCAGCTTCCAGTCAGCCACGAAACCGTCACGCGCATGCTGCATCAGACAGCCGCCACAGCTTTTTGCATGGGCGCAGGGCGGCTTCACCCGGTCCGCCGAGGGCGTCACGATCTTCGGCGCGGTCAACTGGCTGCCCTGAAGCTCCCCCTCCACTTCCTCGCCCGGCAACATGCCCGGCACATAGACCGGACCTTCCGGCCCCTCGGCGATGCCGTCGCCATGGTGCCCAAGCCGCGCGATGGTCAGTTTCATTCCGCTGCCTCTTCGGTGACGATGAAGCCCCCCGATTGCCGGTTCCAGTAGCGCGCGTAAAGCCCCCCTTTCGCCAGAAGTGCCTCGTGGCGGCCTTCTTCGACGATCCGGCCCTGATCCAGCACGATGATCCTGTCCATTTCGGCGATGGTCGACAGGCGATGCGCAATGGCCAGCACGGTCTTACCCTGCATGACACGGCCCAGCGCCTCCTGGATGCTGGCCTCGACCTCACTGTCGAGCGCGCTTGTCGCTTCATCCAGCACGAGAATCGGGGCGTCCTTCAGGAAGGCGCGCGCCAGCGCGATACGCTGCCGCTGGCCACCCGAAAGCTTCACCCCCCGCTCGCCCAGATAGGCGTCATAGCCCTTGCGGCCCTGATGATCTTCCATGGCCAGAATGAACTCATGCGCCTCGGCTTGCCGGGCGGCGGCGATGATCTCGGCCTCCGACGCATCCGGGCGGCCATAGGCGATATTGTCCCGCGCGGATCGGTTGAACATCGCGGTTTCCTGCGTGACCATGCCGATCTGGCGGCGCAGGCTTTCCTGCGTGACATGGCGCAGGTCGTGACCGTCCAGCGTCACCTTGCCTTTTTCGCAGTCATAGAGCCGCAAAAGCAAGGCAACCAGCGTCGACTTCCCCGCCCCTGAAGCCCCGACAATTCCGATCTTCTCACCAGCCGCGATATGCAGCGTGACCCTGTCGATACCGCCGCGCTTGCGGCCATAGGCGAAGCTGACGTCGAGGTAATCAACCTTGCCGCTGATGCGCGGCAGGTCCACTGCCCCCGGCGCATCGGCAAGCTGATGCGGCTGCGCCAGCGTGCGCATGCCGTCCTCGACCTCGCCAATGCTGGTATAGATCGACATGAGCGTGAAGCTGACCCAGCCAGTCATCTGCGCAATCCGCATCGCTACCGCGCCCGACGCCGCGATATCGCCCGCCGTCGCCCCGCCCTGCTGCCACAATAGCACCGTACCACCGATCAGCAGCACCGGCAGAACCCCGGCGAGTGTCATCAGCGACAGGCGAAACCAGGTCGAAATCTCGCCAAATTCGACACTGCGCTCGCGGAAAACCTCCATGCTGCGCAGGGCTACGCGATCCTCGAAGGCGGCATGGGCAAAGAGTTTGACCGTCTTGATATTGGTGATCGTATCCACCACCTGCCCGGAAACCATGGCCCGCGCCGCAGCCCGGGCCGCCGAATTGCCCTTTACCCGCGGCATGAAGAACCGGATCAGCGCAAGATAGGCCACCAGCCAGACCAGCAGCGCCAGGGCAATCCAGGCATCAATGGCGATCAGGAAGATCGCCGATCCGATGACAGAGGCCAGCGCGAAACAGACAGTATTGATGACCTCGGTCGCGGTATCGGTAACAGCCCGCGCGGCCTGCATCTGCTTTTGCGCGATCCGTCCCGCGAAATCATTGTCGAAGAAGGTGACGCTTTGCCCCAGCGTCCAGCGATGAAGCCGGCTGAGCACCAGCGGCATCACATTCGGCCCGACGATGATGGAGTTAGAGGCTGCGGAAGCGGCAAAGGTCAGTGGCCGCAGCACAAGGTAGAACACCATGAACAGCACGAGAAGCCAGGCCTGTTCGGCAAAGAACGCGGTAGGGCCTGAACCGACCGCCGCATCGACCACCATGCCAAGGATCAACGCCGAAACCACCTCGGTCGTGCCCGCAAGCGCCGAAATCGCCCCCGCCACAGCCAGCGGCGCCCAAGCCCCGCTCAGGCACCAGCGGAAGAACGGACCGAGCTCTTGCGGCGGCATACCCTCCGCCGGACGGAAGGCATCAATGAAACCGGCAAGACCGCGCAGTGCCTTCATGCCTCGTCCTCCGTTCCGATGAACCCGCCCGATTGTCGTGCCCAGAAGCGGGCGTAAAGCCCGCCCTGTTCCAGCAGCTCGGCATGGCTGCCCTCTTCGGCCACTGCGCCATCCTCCAGCACGACGATACGGTCCATCGCCGCGATGGTGGACAGACGGTGCGCAATAGCGATGACAGTCTTGCCCTGCATCACGCCATAGAGCGCTTCCTGAATCGCCGCCTCGACCTCGCTGTCCAGCGCCGATGTCGCCTCGTCCAGAATCAGGATCGGCGCATCTTTCAGGATGACGCGCGCCAGCCCGATCCGCTGCCGCTGCCCGCCCGAAAGCTTCACCCCCCGCTCGCCGACATGCGCGTCATAGCCTTTGCGGCCTTCGGGGTCTTCCAGCGTCAGGATGAACTCATGCGCCTCGGCCCGGCGGGCGGCGGCAATCATATCCTCCTCGGTCGCCTCGGGGCGGCCATACAGGATATTTTCCCGTACACTCCGGTGCAAAAGGCTCGAATCCTGCTGAACCATGCCGATCTCGCGGCGCAGGCTGTCCTGTGTGACCTGCGAGATATCCTGCCCGTCGATCAGGATGCGCCCCTGCTCGCAATCGTAGAACCGCAGCATCAGCTTCACCAGTGTGGACTTGCCCGCGCCGGACCTTCCGACAACGCCAATCCGCTCACCCGGCCGCAGGGTCAGGTTCACATCACGCAGGCCCCCCGAACCGCGCCCATAGTGATGGGACACACCTTCCAGCCGGATCTCGCCTCTGGTCAGGTGCAGGGGCCTTGCCTCGCGGGCATCGACCAGACCGATGGGCTGGGTGATCGTCTCCATCCCCTCCTGCACCACGCCCAGCGCCTGCACCAGCGAGGTGGTCGCCCACATGATCCAGTAGGTCATATTATTGAGCCGCAACACCAGCGCAGTCGCCGCCGCCACGGTGCCAACGCTCGCCTGCCCCTGATACCACAGGACCAGCGCCCAGCCGGTAACAGCCACGATCAGCCCACCGTTGAGGCCGGTCAGCGCAAGGTCCATCTTGGTGATAACCCGCATTTCCTTCTGGAATGTGGATCGCGCATGCTCGATGGCATCAGTCGCATGCCGCATTTCCAGATCGTGATGCGCAAACAGCTTTACCGAATGGATATTGGTATATGCATCCACCACACGCCCGGTGATGGCTGACCGCGCATCGGAACTGGCCTTCGAGGCAGGCCCGGCGCGCCGCAGCGTCCAGCGCACCAGCGCCGCATAAAGCGCGAACCAGACCAGAAGCGGCAGCACCAGACGCGGGTCGGCATCGGCCAGCATGATACCTGCACCGACAATGGTAACACTGGCAAAAGCCACGGCATCAAAGGTCTGGAACACCGCATCCCCCGCCGCCGGGGGCGTCTGCATCACCCGGTTGGCAATGCGACCCGCGAAATCGCTTTCAAACCAGCCGACAGGCTGGCGCAGCACATGATCATGCGCGCGAAAGCGGATCATCGTTCCGAAATTCGGCAGGATGGTGTTGTGCAGCAGCGCCACATTCGACACCAGCAACAGCGGCCGAAGGATCAGTACGGCAAGACCGACCGCGATGATCTCGGTTCCATGGCCATTCCAGACCTCGGCAGGGCTGGCCGTGGCCAGCAAGTCGACCAGACGCCCCACATACCAGATCAGCGCCACATCCGACCCTGCTGCAAGCACCGAAAGCAGTGCTGTTACCGCGAAAACGCCGCGGAATGGCCGGACGTATTCCCTCAGGAAGGGCCAAAGCCTGCGGGGCGGGGCATCGCTGCGCGCATAGGATTGATAAGGGTCAACAAGCCCTTCAAAAAACCGGAACATGGGGAAACTGCCTCAAAACAGGTCGGAGGTAAGATATAGGCCTTTCTGCCGGAAAGGAAAACCGCCCTTGGGGCAGATGACAAGGGACGGTTTACGGGGTCAGGCCGACACTCGTGAACGCCTCGACAATCCGTTCGGCCCCCCAGATGCTGACCTCTGACGGTGCCGCCCCGGGAGCGGGGATATTCACCCCTTCACCCGCGCCGATATGCCGGGTTTGCCCCGCAGCCATGACCTCAACCCGGCCGCGCTGGACGAAAATCCCGAAAACGCCCCGGCTCGGCCCCGCGAAGAACCGCGTTCCGCGCACGCCGATACGGGCGAAGGTGCTTTGCACTTCAAGGTCCAGCGGCGCCAGCGTATCGGGCCGGTCGAAGACCATGGCCCCGCCAATCGTGATCGTCCCCCCCAGATCGGCCGCAAAGCGATCAAGCGTAAACCGCGCTTCGGGGCCAAGGTTGATCCGTGTGGCGGTAAACAGCTCCAGCGCGGCAAGGCTTGTGGCACCCGTGCTGACGGTATCGCCTTCATGCAGCGGATCGTCAGGATGCAACGCCTGTTCGGCATTTCCGCGCGACAGAATGGCCTGCCCGGTCAGCGCCAGCGTGACACCGACAGGCGCCTGCGCAAAACCACGCGTCGCCAGCAAGAGGGCTGGCGCGGCAAGAAAAAGGCGGCGGGTGGCAGGCATGGCTCTGTCCTCACGTTTGGCCAGAGCCTCAGCCTAGCAGGCGTATTCCCGCCCCGGAACCGATTTCTGGTCGGTCGCGCAGCGGCCTGTTCCACGGGAAACAGGCTCAGACCAAACCGGCCAGATGCAGCAGCACCCCGGCCACCGCCATGATGCCAAGCGTGGTGCCGATGCCAACACCCCGCCAGAAGATCAGGCCCAGCGCCAGCAGGGTCAGGGCGGCGAACGACGGCACGAAGCTGACCAGCACCGGCAGAGTCAACCGGACGGGCCCGGCCTGCCAGAGCATGACGTCCCCGAAGAGGCTGTGCAGAGCAAACCAGAGGGCGAGATTCAGAATGACGCCGACCACCGCCGCCGTCACCATGGACAGTGCAGCCGCAGGCGCCACACTGCCGCGCAACCTTTCCATCCAGGGGGCACAAAGGAAGATCCAGGCGAAACAGGGGGCAAAGGTCACCCAGGTTGCAAGCAGGCCGCCCAGCGTCCCCGCCAGAAGCGGCGGCAAACCACCTGCATCGCGGAAGGCGGCGAGAAAGCCCACGAATTGCAGCACCATGATCAGCGGCCCCGGCGTGGTTTCTGCCAGCCCCAGACCGTCCAGCATTTCCCCCGGGCGCAGCCATCCCTGCACCGCCACAGCCTCCTGGGCGACCCAGGCCAGCGCCGCATAGGCACCGCCGAACGTGACCACCGCCATCTGCGAAAAGAAGCGCGCAATCACATCGAAAACCGTGCCGGGGACAAAAAGCGCAAGCAGGACCACCGGGACCAGCCATGCCAGCAAGGCCAGACATCCCGCGAACAACGCTCCGGCCATCGGTGGCGTCTTCAACCCGTCTTCATCCGGTTCCCCCTTCCGGCTCTGACCCCCGCGCCCGGCGAGCAGACCTATCAGTGCCGCACCGATCACAATGACCGGAAAGGGCACGTCCAGAACGAAGATCGACAGGAACGAGACCACCGCGACAATGCGCGCCAGCCAGCCACCCAACGCCCGCCGTCCCAGACGTATGACCGCTTGCAGCACAATGGCCAACACCCCGGCCTTCAGCCCGAAAAATATGGCAGCCACCAGCGGCGCCTCGCCATGCAGGGCATAAAGCCAGCTGAGCGCCATGATCGACAGCAGACCGGGAAGGATGAACAGCCCACCCGCAATGAGCCCGCCGCGCGTGCCATTCAGCAGCCAGCCCAGATAGGTGGCAAGCTGCTGCGCCTCAGGTCCTGGCAGCAACATGCAGAAATTCAGGGCATGCAGAAAACGTCGCTCGCCGATCCAGCGTTTCTCCTCGACCAGAATACGGTGCATCACCGCAATCTGGCCCGCCGGGCCGCCAAAACTCAGCGCGGCGATGCGCGCCCATGTCCGGGCGGCCTCGGACGGGGCAGGAGGGTCCGGTTCAGAGCCTGTCATGACGCCCAGTCCCATCACAGCGCAAGACAGGCTGCAAGCCGACGGAAACTTGCCGCGGTCCCCTCGGGCGAGTCCTCGGCCAGAAAACCATCCAGTGCGGGCCAGACCCTGATCGCCCGGTCCACCACCGGATCGGACCCTTTGCTGTAGAGACCCGCCTGAATCATCATCTCGGCGCGGTCATACGCCCCCAGCAGGCGCCTCGCCTCACCGATCAGCGCATTTTCCTCCGCATTGGCGGCGTCGGGCAGGCTGCGCGACACGGATCGCAGCAGGTCGATCGCCGGAAATCGTCCACGCTCGGCAATCCGCCGGTCCATGACCACATGACCATCCAGTACACCGCGCAGGATATCGGCCACCGGCTCTTCCATATCAGACCCGGCAACCAGCACGGACAGGACCGCCGTGATATCCCCCGCCTCCTGCGGTCCCGGCCCCGCCCTTTCGGCCAAAGACATGATCATATGTGCAACGGACGGCGGGTAGCCCCGCAGATCTCCGCCCTCGCCGGAGGCAAGCGCGACCTCGCGATGCGCCTCCGCGAAGCGGGTGATCGAATCGGCCAGAAACAGTACATGGCGCCCCTGATCGCGGAAATGTTCCGCGACAGACATCGCCGCCCAGGCACAGCGGCGGCGGGCCAGCGGTGACTGGTCCGACGTCGCGGCCACTACGACCGACCGCGCCATGCCCTGCGGACCGAGCACCTTCTCGGTGAAATCCCGCAGTTCGCGCCCGCGCTCGCCAATCAGCGCAATGACAACGACATCCGCCTCCACCCCCCGAGCGAATTTCGCCAGCAGCGAGGATTTGCCGACCCCGGAGCCCGCGAAAAGCCCAATTCTCTGCCCGCGCACCAGCGGCAGAAGCGTGTCGAAGGCCGCTGTTCCGGTGCGTAATCGCCCGCCCAGATGACGACGCTGCGCGGCGGCAGGCGCGGCGGCGCGCAGCGGCCGCGAAACCGGGCCGCGAAACAGCGGGCGGCCATCCAGCGGCAGGCCGTAAGGATCGACGATACGCCCGATCCAACTGTCGTCCGGCGCGATGGTTGCCGGACCGACAAGATCCACCGGATCGCCGATCCGGATGCCCTCTGGCGGGTTGTCGGGCAGGATCGTTGCCCCCTCGCGCGTAAGGCGGATCACTTCGCCGTAGCCTCTGCCAATGCCCACACGATCCCCAAGACCGGCACAGCCTGCCAGCCCGCTCACCGCCAGCGTGCCGCGCCCGATCTCGGTGATGCGGCCGATCCGGCGCACGGGCGCAATCGCCGCGATTTCGGCCTGCAAGGCATCAAAGAGGCCGGCCATGAGATTCTCCCTTTGTTCGCCGCTTACCGTTTCTAAAGGAATCACCCTTAAGCCTTGATGAAGGTTGTCGAGGGAGAAGCCCCGATGTTCGAAAAACTTGAACTTGTCAGAATGGCGCAGGCGATGGCAGTGCATGCTGGCGCGCGGCAGGCCGAAATCGCACGCAATGTGGCAAATGCCGATACGCCGGGCTTCAAGGCGCGGGATCTGCCGCCTTTTGCCGAGGTTTATGACGCATCACAGGATGCTCTGCGCCGGACCCGCCCCGGTCACCTGTTGTCCGGAGAAACCGATGGCCCTGCCCCCGTCCTCCGCACGCAAAGGGGGGCAGCCGCACCGAACGGCAATACTGTCTCGCTGGAAACCGAGATGGTGAAGTCGGTCGAGGTCGGACAGCAGCACGAGATGGCGCTGGGGATCTATCGCAGCGCCGCCAGCATCCTGCGAACCAGCCTGGGGCGGAGGTAGGCCATGTCAGATCTGCTCAATGCCCTGTCGCAGGCCGCCTCCGGGATGCAGGCACAGGCTGCCAGATTGCGGCATGTATCTGAAAACATGGCCAATGTTGATACGCCCGGCTATCATCGCAAGCTGATCAGTTTTCGCGAAATCGCGGATGGATCGGGGGTGGAACCGGGGCCTGTCCGCCTGGATCGCAGCGCACTGAACCGTATCTATGCGCCAGGGCACCCGCTTGCCGACGAGACCGGGCACTACGATGGCTCCAACGTCGATCTGGTGGTCGAGGTGGCCGACGCCCGCGAGGCACAGCGCAGCTACGAAGCCAATCTGAAACTTTTCGATCAGGCGCGCCGCATGACGCAAAGCCTGTTTGATCTTTTGCGCAAATAAGGAGGTCCAGAATGGACATGAACCCCGCTTCGGCCGCCCGCAGCTATGGCCTTGCCCGCCCGGTGGTCGCCGCCCCCCCTGACGCCGGACAGACCGATGGACTTGTTGCCGCGGCGCAGGAGTTTGAACAGATCCTCTCGCAGGGCGAGGCAACTGCCCGCGCGGCCATGACCGGCAACGCCGATCCGCATGCGCTGGTTCAGGCGCTTTCCGCCAGCGAACTGGCAGTGGAAACCGCCGTCACCGTGCGCGACAAAGTGGTCGAGGCCTATCAGGAAATCCTGAGGATGCCGGTATGACCGCTGATCAGGTCTTTGATCTGCTGCGTCAGGCACTCTGGATCGCGATCAGGGTTTCTGCCCCGCTTCTTGCCGTCGCGCTGATTGCGGGCCTTGCCATCGGCCTGTTGCAGGCCCTGACCTCGGTGCAGGAAATGACGCTGACGTTCGTGCCCAAGGTCGGCGCCATGCTGATCGTCTTCTGGGTCTCGATGAGCTTCATGACCGCGACGCTGGTGGGCTTCTTCACCGACCGCATCATCCCGCAGATCGCCGGAGGCTGACCATGGATGCCTCTGGCTATACCACGCTGACACGGCAGAACGGCCTGCTGCACGAATTGCAGGTCATCGCCAACAATATCGCCAACAGTTCAACCACCGGCTTCCGGCGCGAGGGCGTGGTTTTTGCGGAGTATGTGAAGGCGCTTGACGATGCACCGTCGCTGTCCATGGCCCATGCTTCGGCCCGCAATGTGGATCTGAGCCGCGGAGAGATGCAACAGACCGGCGGGACATTCGATTTTGCGGTCGACGGGGATGGCTTTTTCCAGATCGAGACGCCGCAGGGAAACCGGCTGACCCGCGCCGGACATTTCACGCCCTCCGCCACCGGCGAACTGGTGAACGCGGAAGGCTACCGCCTGCTGGACGAGGCCGGAGGGCCAGTTTTCGTACCGGCTGATGCCGGTCAGATCGCACTGTCGGAAGATGGCACGCTCTCGACCATTCAGGGACCGCTGGCCCGGATCGGTCTGTGGCAGCCCCAAAACGCCACCGCACTACGCCACGAGGGCGGCACACTGTTTTCGGTCGAGGGAGAAATCCTGCCGATGCAGGGGGGCAGGATGCACCAGGGCAGTCTTGAGGGCGGCAACGTCAACACCTTTTCAGAGATCGCCCGGATGATGGAAGTCCAGCGTGCCTATGAGCTGGGCCAAAGCTTCCTCGACCGTGAGGACGAGCGGATGCAGACGGCGATACGAACACTCGGAGGATGAAATGAAGGCGCTTCAGATCGCGGCGAGCGGCATGGCGGCACAACAGATGCGCGTCGATGTCGTGTCAAACAATCTCGCGAACATGTCGACAACCGCCTACAACGCCCGGCGCGCCGAATTTGCAGATCTGCAATACGAACAGATCGCCAGGCCCGGCACGATTTCGGCCGAGAATGGTGCGATGCTGCCAACCGGCGTGCAGATGGGCATGGGTGTGCGTCCGGCCGCTGTTTCGGTGGTGCTGTCGCAGGGCACGCTGAGCCAGACCAATGGCGACCTTGACCTGGCCATCGAAGGGCGCGGGTATCTGGAGGTAACGTTACCTTCCGGCGGCACTGCCTATACCCGCGATGGCGGGCTGAAACGCACGGCCGACGGGCTGATCGTCACCTCCGAAGGTCACGAAGTTGCGCCAGGCATCACCATACCCGCTGATGCCCGCAGCCTGACCATTAATGCACAAGGCGAGGTTTACGCCTATTTTGCCAATCAGGTGCAGCCCCAGCTTCTTGGCCAGATCACCCTCGCCGGTTTCACCAACGAGAAGGGGTTGGAGGCGATCGGCGGCAATCTTTACCTTGAAACGGCTGCATCCGGGCCGGCGCAAAGCGGCACACCAGGCAGTGACGGGCTGGGCAGCCTGCGGCAGGGTTATCTTGAGGAAAGCTCAGTCGATGCGGTGCGCGAGGTGACCGAACTCATCAAGGCCCAGCGCGGATACGAGCTGAATGCCAAGGTGATCACCGCTGCCGACCAGATGCTGGCTGCCACGACACAGGTGCGCTGATGCGATGGCTGATGCTTGCCCTGCTGCCGCTGCCCGCGCTGGCCGATACGCTGGTCGCAACCCGGACCATTCGCGCGCAGGACATCCTGACCGAGGCCGATGTGATGCAGGTTTCCGGCGGCAAGGGCTTCGATGATCCGCTTCAGGTGGTGGGGATGGAGGCGCGCGTGGCGATCTATGCCAACCGTCCGATCCGGCCCGAAGATATCGGCCCCCCCGCCCTGATCGAACGCAACCAGATCGTGACGCTGCGCTATACCACCGGCCCCCTGCACATCCTGACCGAAGGCCGCGCACTGGCGCGGGCCGGGGTGGGCGAAACGGTGCGGGTCATGAACCTGTCGTCCCGCAGCACCGTTACCGGCCGCGTCAGCTCGGATGGCACCGTGATCACCAGCCCCCAACCCTGAGGAGCGCCATGTATCGCCTGATCCTTCTGACCCTGTGCCTGAGCGCCTGCTCGCGATTGGCAGAGGTTGGAAAAAGCCCGGATTTCTCACCACTGGAAGGCAGTTACCAGCATCATGCAATGTATTCGACACCGCTGCCACATGACATCCCGCCCGCAACGCCTGCGGATGCCTCGTCGCTGTGGTCAGCGAACCGCGAGTCGCTGTTCGGCGAGCGTCGGGCTGCGCGGCGTGGCGACATCCTGACCGTTGTTATCGAAATCGACGACAAGGCCGAGATGTCGAATACATCTGGCCGCAGCCGCGCGGGAAATGACTCGATGGGCATACCATCCCTGTTCGGCATTCCCGAGCGCCTGAACGAGAAATTGCCTGAGGGCGCCAGCATGGCCGACGCGGTCGAAACCCGCTCCAGCTCTGCCTATCAGGGCCAGGGATCGGTGTCGCGCAAGGAAAAGCTCACCCTGAGGGTTGCCGCCACGGTGGTCGAAGAACTTGCGAATGGCGTATTGCGGATCGAAGGCCAGCAGGAGGTCCGGGTCAATTACGAGCTGCGCGAGCTGATCGTGACCGGCTACGTCCGGCCAGCAGATATCTCGCGCCAGAACGAGATCACCTATGACAAGATCGCGGGCGCCCGGATTTCCTATGGCGGGCGCGGCCAGATCACTGATGTGCAGCAGCCGCGCTATGGCCAGCAGATCGCCGATGTTCTCTTGCCATTCTGATCGCCATGAAACGCCTGATCCTCCCCCTGATCCTCGCGCTTGTCGGCCTGTTCGGCGGCCTTGCCGGCGGCTATTTCCTGCGACCGACCGAAGCTCCGCCGCAAGAGGCCGGGCAGGATGTGGCGGCAGATGCGTCACATGATGCGCCCGCCCCGGCAGAGGGGCACGGGTCGGAAGAGGGCAATACCGGGCCTGAATATGTGAAGCTGAGCAACCAGTTCATCGTGCCGATTGTCGAAGATGGCCGCATCAGCTCGGTCGTGGTGCTGTTTCTCAGCCTGGAGACCACGGCGGGTGCACAGGAAACCGTCTTTGCACGCGAGCCGAAGCTGCGCGACAGTTTCCTGCAAATCCTGTTCGATCATGCCAACAGCGGCGGCTTTCGGGGCACTTTCACCGAAGGCACCAGCCTTGCGCCGCTGCGCCGGGCCCTGCTGGAGTCGGCGCGCACCATCCTGCCCGGCATTGTCAGCGATGTGCTGATCACTGATATCACCCGACAGGATGCCTGAAGCAAAAGGCCCCGGACATCGCCGGGGCCTTTCAGTAAGTCAGCCTTCGGAGGCTTCTTCCTTTTCCTTCTTCTCGGGCACGATTTCTGCCCCCGTCTCCTGGTCGACCATCTTCATGCCAAGGCGCACCTTGCCACGGTCGTCGAAGCCCAGAAGCTTGACCTTCACTTCCTGACCTTCCTTCAGAACCTCGTTCGGGTGGTTCAGGCGCTTATTGGCGATCTGCGACACATGGACCAGACCGTCACGCTTGCCGAAGAAGTTCACGAAGGCGCCGAAATCGACCAGCTTCACGACCTTGCCGGTGTAGATCTGGCCTTCTTCCGGCTCTGCCACGATCGACCAGATCATGTCATAGGCCTTCTTGATGGCATCGGCCGACGAGGACGCAATCTTGATGACGCCGTCGTCATTGATGTCGACCTTGGCGCCCGAGGTTTCCACGATCTCGCGGATCACCTTGCCACCCGAACCAATCACTTCGCGAATCTTGTCGGTGGGGATTGAGAGGGTCTCGATCTTCGGGGCGTATTCGCTGAAGCCCTGTGGGGCCGACAGCGCCTTGTTCATCTCGCCCAGAATGTGCATCCGGCCGTCCTTGGCCTGCGCCAGGGCCTGCTCCATGATCTCGGGCGTGATGCCCGCGACCTTGATGTCCATTTGCAGCGAGGTGATGCCAGATTCGGTGCCTGCAACCTTGAAGTCCATGTCGCCGAGGTGATCCTCGTCGCCGAGGATGTCGGTCAGCACGGCCCATTTGCCGTCATCTTCCAGAATGAGGCCCATGGCCACACCGGCGACCGGCGCTTTCAGCGGCACGCCCGCATCCATCATCGACAGCGAGCCACCACAAACCGAAGCCATCGAGGAGGAGCCGTTCGATTCGGTGATCTCCGACACCACGCGGATGGTGTAGGGGAAATCGGTCGGCGCCGGCAGCACGGCTTGCAGTGCACGCCATGCCAGCTTGCCGTGACCGATCTCGCGGCGACCAGGCGAGCCGACGCGGCCCACTTCACCAACCGAATAGGGCGGGAAGTTATAGTGCAGCAGGAAGTTGGAACGGTAGTTGCCGTTCAGTGCGTCGATGATCTGTTCATCCTCGCCGGTACCCAGCGTGGTGACGACCAGACCTTGCGTTTCACCGCGGGTGAACAGGGCCGACCCATGGGCGCGCGGCAGGATGCCGGTTTCCGACACGATCGGACGCACGGTCCTGGTGTCGCGGCCGTCGATCCGGGCGCCACCGTTGATGATGTCGCCGCGCAGGATCGCGCTTTCCAGCTTCTTGATCGCCGAGCCGAGGTTGATGTCGGCCTGGTCTTCCTCCGACAGCGACGCGGTGATCGCGGCGACAGCGGCGGAAATGGCGTTGCTACGTTCCTGCTTGTCCTTCAGCGCGAAGGCGGCGCGCATCTGCGCCTCGCCAGCGGCTTTCACTTTGCCGTAGAGTTCTGCAATGTCCGGCGGCGAGAAATCGAAGGGCTCTTTCGCGGCGGTTTCAGCCAGCGAGATGATCAGGTCGATTACCGGCTGCATCGCCTCGTGACCGAACTTCACGGCGCCCAGCATTTCTTCTTCGGACAACTCGTAAGCTTCCGATTCCACCATCATCACGGCGGTCTTGGTGCCCGCGACCACGAGGTCCAGACGCTGCTCCGGCTTGGTGCGGAGCTGGGTCATATCGTCCATCGCCGGGTTCAGCACATATTTGCCATCGACGAAGCCAACGCGCGCGGCGCCGATCGGACCCATGAAGGGCACGCCAGACAGGGTCAGCGCGGCGGAGGCCGCGATCATCGCCACGATATCGGGGTCATTCACGAGGTCACAGGACAGAACGGTTGCCATGACCAGCACTTCGTTCTTGAAGCCTTCGACGAACAGCGGGCGGCACGGGCGGTCGATCAGACGGGAAACCAGCGTCTCTTTTTCGGACGGCCGGGCCTCACGTTTGAAGAAGCCGCCGGGGATCTTGCCGGCGGCGTAATATTTTTCCTGGTAGTGAACGGTCAGGGGGAAGAAGTCTTGACCGGGCTTCGCCTTCTTGGCGAAGGTCACGTTCGCCATGACGCTGGTTTCGCCCAGCGTCGCGATGACCGAACCATCGGCCTGGCGCGCAACCTTCCCGGTTTCCAGCGTGAGCGTTTCATCGCCCCACTGGATCGACTTTTTCGTGATATTGAACATCTGTCATCCTATCCTGGGAGCTCTCCCGGGCGCATCCCGGGTCTCCCGATGTCTGGCGGCCCCATTGCCGCCGCCCCCAATCCTCATGCATGCGGCCCGGGGCATGGCCTCACGTCTCAGATGGGCGCCCGCATAGCGCAAAACCAGCGGTTTGGGAAGCGTTCGTTCTTGCCACGCGGCAAGAGCCGCACTGCAGCACGGCAAATATACGCTGTCAGGCGATTTACTTCGGGCTGCGCTTGGCCAGAATCCGCTGAAGCGTGCGGCGGTGCATGTTCAGCCGCCGCGCAGTTTCCGAGACATTGCGGTCGCACATCTCATAGACGCGCTGGATATGTTCCCACCGCACGCGGTCGGCGGACATCGGGTTTTCCGGCGGCGAGGGCAACAGATCACCCCGCGCCAGAAGGGCATTGGTGACCTCATTCGCGTCGGCGGGCTTGGCCAGGTAATCAGTGGCGCCGATCTTCACCGCAGCGACTGCGGTTGCAATGGCTCCATAACCCGTCAGCACGACGATCCGGCAATCGGGGCGGCGTTCACGCAGCGCCTCGACCACATCAAGTCCGTTGCCATCTTCCAGGCGCAGGTCGACCACGGCAAAGGCGGGCGGACGGCTTTGCGCGATGGCCTTCCCTTCCGCGACCGTTTCGGCGGTTTCGGGGATGAAGCCGCGCTTTTCCATCGCCTTGGCAAGGCGTTTCACGAAGGATTCGTCGTCATCCACCAGAAGAAGCGAACGGTCCGGCCCGATTTCGGCGCTCAGATCCTCTGCCATGGCGATGCTCTCCGTCGTGAAAATCCTGCCGACCCTAGGGCGAATTCACCGGAAGGTCAATTTTGCCCGGCAGCTTTTGCCGCATCGACAAAACAGGCCACACTGTCGGCCATCTGCTCGGGCGTTGCCTCGCGTTTGTAGAACTCGGCAAAGCCGCTGCCCGGCAGCATCAGATAGGTGAAGGTCGAGTGATCGACGAGATAGAATTCGTCCTCGGCCTCCTGTTTCTTGAAATAGGTCTTGTAGGCCAGCGAAGCCGCCTTCACCTGTTCGGCCGAGCCGGTCAGACCGATCATGCGGGGATGCAGGTTGGCCGCAAAATCCTTCACCACTTCGGGCGTATCTCGCTCCGGGTCAATCGAGATGAACACCGGCTGCACGTCATAGCCTCGGTCCACCAGCAGGTCGATTGCCTCCGCGTTACGGGCATTGTCGAAGGGGCAGACGTCCGGGCAGAACGTGTAGCCGAAATAGACCAGCGAGGGTTTGGTGAGAACATCCTTGTCGGTTACCGTCCGGCCATCGCCATCGACCAGCGTGAAGGGGCCGCCGATCTCGCCGCCGCCAACTGCTCCGGCACGGCATTGCGCGAACGCATCGGACGCCTTGTTCGACATGATCCACAGCGCACTGCCGCCAACCAGACCGACGACCACCGCCACCGCGAGACCTGCATAGAGCTTTGACATGGCTTTCCCCTTTCTTGCGTGGCGCATTGATCCCGCATCATGAGACTTTTAACAATGCCAAAACACCCTTCTGCGACAGCAAGGACCATGGCCGCATTGCCCCTTTCCCCGGACGAACCGCCCCTGCCCGGCACTCAGGCCCCCGGAGACCTGCTGCGCCTGGGCACGCTGAACCTGTTGCGCTGGATCGCCATTGGCGGCCAGATCATCGCGCTTCTCGCCGCGCAGTTCTGGCTGGAAATCCGGCTGCCGCTGGGGCTTTGCCTGCTGGTGGTGGGCGCGTCCGTTATCGTCAACCTGATCTCGGTCTTCATCTTCCCCGAAAGCACCCGCCTCACCGAACGGCAGGTATTCTTCACCCTGCTGTTCGACCTGACGCAGCTCGCTACCCTGCTGATGCTGACAGGCGGGCTGACCAACCCTTTCGCCCTGTTGTTTCTGGCGCCGGTCACGATTTCCGCAACAGCGCTGGAGGGACGGGCGACGCTGGTTCTGGGCACGGTGGCACTGGTTCTGGTCTCTGTCGTTGCCCTGTTCGCCGTGCCGATGAGCATGGGGGACGGTACAATCTTTGCCCTGCCCCGGCTGTTTTCATTCGGCTTCTGGCTGGCCATCGTCATCGGCATCGTCTTCCTCGGGATCTATGCCCACCGCGTCGCAGCAGAGATTCACGCGATGCAGGATGCGTTGCTCGCAACCCAGATGGCGCTGGCACGGGCGCAGAAGCTGACTGATCTGGGCGGTGTGGTGGCGGCAGCGGCGCATGAACTGGGCACACCGCTGGCCACGATCAAGCTGGTCAGCGCCGAGTTGATGGAGGAGTTGGAAGATCACCCAGACCTGCGCGACGACGCGCAACTGATCCGCGATCAGGCAGACCGTTGCCGCGACATCCTGCGTTCCATGGGGCAGGCGGGCAAGGATGACCGGCTGATGCGGCAGGGGCCGCTGAGCCTCGTATTGCGCGAGGCCGCCGAACCGCATCTGAAGCGGGGTAAGGCGGTGCATTTCACCCTGCCTGACAGCGACCCGGTGGTTCAGCGGCAGCCCGAGATCCTGCACGGCCTGCGCAACCTGATCCAGAATGCCGTGGATTTCGCAGATGCCAATGTCTGGGTCGATGCAGAATGGCGGGGCGATCGGCTTGTCTTGCGGATTGTCGATGACGGGCCGGGCTATCCCCCGCATCTTCTGGGCCGGATGGGCGAACCCTTTCTGCGCAATCGCAAGGCCGATCCCGCGCAACGACCGGGGTATGAGGGCATGGGTCTCGGCATGTTCATCGCGAAAACCCTGCTGGAAAGGACGGGCGCCCGGCTGTCCTTCGCCAATGCACAGCCTGAGGCGATGGCAGACCGGCGCGGCGCCATTGTCGAGGTGATCTGGCCCGCCAACCGCATTCTGGCTGAAACCGGCGCCCTGGGAGAGAACCCGCTGAACAGCTGACAGGTTTTCGCGGCTTTCACCTCAGGGGCGATGACTGCAATCAAGGCCTTAACCAAGCCTTAACTATCACCCGCCAAGGTTGCGGCTGAAACCTTGTGCGAGAATTTCGATGGTGATCGACTGGGCCCTGGCCTTCATGATGCTCCTTGTGTCCATTCTGGCCGCTGTCGGCGGCCTGTTCACCATTGCGGCCCTTGATCCGCAGTCCCGGCGCGGACCGCGCTCCATCTTCGCCGATACCGCAGGCGGAACCAGCTTTCTTTTCGACGGCGAAACGCTTCTGGATGCGACACCCGCCGCCCGCGCCCTGATCAGCCAAAGCCCGATCCGGGGCCCTGCCTGGCTGCGGCTCCGCTCCTATCTCGGCGCGCGGTTTGCCGATTTCGAAAGCCGTTTTGCCAATCTCGCGGAGGAAGGGTTGCTGATCCTCACCTCCTGCGACGCGAACGGAACGCCCATTCTGTTGCGGGCAGAACTGGCCGGCGGGCTGACCCGGATCAGCCTCGAAGACCCGGAGGCTCAGGCCACCGCTCCAAATCACGACGCACTGACCCGCAAGGCAACGGAGGACGAGCTGAGCCGGCTGCGCAATACGCTGGCGCTGGCCCCGATGCCGGTCTGGCGTGAAAGACCGGATGGCCAGCTTCTGTGGGCCAACGCCGCCTATCTGCACCGCGTTGCAGATGGTTTACCCCCCGGACAGGATCTGACATGGCCACTGCCGCGCCTTTTTGAGCGCACAACCGACCAACCCGGCACCGCCCTGCGTCACCGGCTGGTGCAGCAGGGGCAACCCGACAAATGGTTCGAACTTCACGCCTATCAGGACGGCGCCGAACAGTTGGTATTCGCGCTGCCAGCCGATACGCTGGTAATGGCCGAGGCATCGCTACGGGATTTCACGCAAACCCTGGTCAAAACCTTCGCCCACCTGCCGATCGGGCTGGCGATTTTCGACCGCCAGCGCCAGCTCGTGCTGTTCAATCCTGCCTTGCTGGATCTCTCAGGCCTTCAGCCCGATTTCCTTTCGATGCGCCCAACGCTGTTTGCCTTTCTGGACGCCATGCGCGACCGCGACATGATCCCGGAACCGAAGGATTATCGCACCTGGCGTCGGCAGATGGTGGCGCTGGAACAGGCGGCCTCCTCTGGCCTGTTCGAGGAAACATGGAGCCTGCCGTCCGGCCTCACCTACAAGGTGGTCGGACGCCCCCATCCCAACGGCGCGCTGGCGCTGCTGATCGAGGATATTTCAACCGAAATCGGCCGCATACGGCGATACCGGGCCGATCTGGAGCTTAGCCAGGCGGTTGTCGATTCCGTGGATCAGGCGCTTGCGGTCTTCTCCCCCGCCTCTGCGCTGGTGATGGCAAATGCGGCCTATTGCCGGTTGTGGGGCCACGATCCGGCGAGCACCGTTTCAGAAGGCAGTTTCGCGACGCTTTGTGCGCACTGGCAGGGCCGCAGCGCGCCAAATCCGTTCTGGGCCGAAGCGGAAAGCTTTGCTGCGGCCCATGATACCGACAGCGCGCCCCTGCACGGAGAAGCCCGCCTGCTGGACGGGCGTCTGGTCGAATGCCGCATTTCGGCCCTGCCCGGCGGCGCCACCCTTGCCCGTTTTGAAATCGCCACCAGGATCGAGGATGCGACGGGCGCGATGACAACGGAACGTCTGCGCGCCTGAGCCGGGTTGCAGCCGCAAACGCGGCGGATAAAACTGCGGGCATGAACAGCCACCCGCCCCTTACCCTTTTCCTGCCAGACGATACTGCGACAGACCGGCTGGCGCGTCGCCTTGCGACCCTTGCGCAGCCGGGCATGACCCTGCTGCTGGAGGGCGGCATCGGTGCCGGAAAAACCCATTTCTCCCGCGCCTTCATCCGCCAGCGGCTTGGCGCAGAGGTCGATGTCCCCTCGCCGACCTATACGCTGGTCCAGACCTATGAAGATCCGCGGGGCGATATCTGGCACGCCGATCTTTATCGGCTTGGCCATCCCGATGAGGTTGCGGAACTGGGTCTGATCTCGGCTTTCGAGACGGCGATCTGTCTGGTCGAATGGCCAGACCGGCTTGGCGACCAAACCCCGCCCGATGCCCTCCGCATCGCGTTCCGCCCCGAAGGTGAGGGCCGCCTTGCGATGCTGGATTTCGGTAAACGCGACGATTTGCGCGGCGCTTTCATGGCTTTGGACGCATGACGGATCTGCGAAAAACCCAGGCAGAGGCCTTTCTGCAACGGGCAGGTTGGGGTGCGGCGACGCGGCGGCACCTTGCTGGTGACGCATCGGATCGCAGCTATCAGCGCCTGACGCTGAACGACAGAAGCGCGGTTTTGATGGATGCTCCACCGGGTCGGGGCGATGATCCGCGCGATTTCGCCCGTATCGCCGGGCATCTGCGCGCGCTCGGACTTTCGGCGCCCGAAGTGATGGCCAGCGACTTCGATCACGGTTTCCTGCTGCTGGAAGATCTGGGGGACGGCATCTTTGCGCGACTGGTCTCGCAAGCTCCGGCGCGGGAACCAGCGCTGTATTATGCGGCGGCAGAGGTGTTGCTGCACCTTCAGGCCGCTCCCGCACCCGAGAATCTGCCCGATCCTGGCGCGGCGGACTGGGCCCGGGCTGCCGCTTTCGCGCTGGACTGGTATCGCCATGCAATTCTGGGCGACAGCGGCGACAGAGAGCTGTTCGTGGATTGCCTGACGCGCAGCCTGCGGCGTCTTGCAGATGGCCCGCGCGTTCTTATTCTACGTGACTATCATGCGGAAAACCTGCTGTGGCTGGACGACCGCAGCGGCCTTGCACGGGTCGGGCTGCTGGATTTCCAGCTCGCCCAGATGGGGCAGCCTGCCTATGATCTGGTTTCGTTGTTGCAGGATGCCCGCCGTGACGTGGCGCCCGAAACAGAGACCGCTGTTTGTGCGACCTTTCGCAAGGCGCTGGACATTCCCGCAGACCATTTTTCCGCTACCTATGCTGCGCTGGGGGCGCAACGTGCCCTGCGCATTCTTGGCATTTTCGCACGCCTCTGCCTTGTTGCGGGCAAGCCTGCCTATCTGCGCCTGGTGCCCCGCGTCTGGGGCCAGTTGCAACGCAACCTTGCGCATCCCGAACTGACGGAACTGGCCGAGGTTTGCGCCCGGCTCCTGCCGGAACCGACCCCTGAAGCCCTTGTAAGGATCGAAGGCCAATGCCGTGCATTCCCGATGCCGTGATGCTTTTCGCTGCCGGTTTCGGCACGCGGATGGGCGCGCTGACAGCCGACAGACCCAAGCCGATGATCGAAGTGGCGGGACGCCCCCTGATAGATCATGCGCTGGATCAGGCAGCGGCCATCAGGCCCCGTCAGATCGTCATTAACCTGCACTACCGCCCCGAGATGATCCGCACCCATCTTGCGGGCCGAGAGAAAATCGCATTCTCTGATGAAAGCGACGCGATCCTGGAAACCGGCGGCGGATTGCGCGCCGCCCTGCCCCAGCTCGGCCCCGGCCCGGTCTACACCCTGAACAGCGATGCAGTCTGGACCGGCCCACCTGCGCTGAGCCAGCTTGCGTCGCGGTGGGATGCCAGCCGGATGGATGCGCTGCTGCTGCTGCTGCCTGCCGAAAAGGCCAAAGGCTATCGCGGCACCGGCGATTTCGTCATGGACGAAGATGGCAGGATTGTCCGCGCCAAAGGCGCACCGGGCTATGCCTATCTTGGTGCGCAAATTCTGTCTCCGAAGCATATTTCGGCAATATCAGAGACTGTTTTCTCGCTGAACCAGCTGTGGGATATCGCGATTGCCGAGGGGCGTGCCTTCGGCGTCGTGCATGATGGCGGATGGTGTGATGTCGGACGGCCAGAGGGAATTGCCGAGGCCGAAGCGCTCCTTGGGAAGGCCAGAGATGTTTGAACTCGGCCAGTCCCGCCTGTTCGCGCTGCCACCGGGTGTGGACTTTCCGGCCGAACTCGTGCGCGGCCTGCGCGACCGTCTGGAGGGCGAGCCGCCCGAGGCCATGGCCCGTGTGCAGCTTTTCGTGAATACCCAGCGCATGCGCCGACGCATCGTCGAGCTGTTTGCAGCTTCAGGCCCCGGCTTTCTGCCGCAAATACGGTTGATTACCGATCTGGGGATCGAAGCGTCGCTGGAGGGGATACCGCCCGCCGTATCGCCCCTGCGGCGTCGGCTGGAGCTGACACGGCTGATCGCCGGTCTGCTGGATTCTGCGCCCGATCTTGCCCCCCGTGCCGCCCTTTACGATCTTGCGGACAGCCTCGCCGCCCTGATGGACGAAATGCAGGGCGAAGGCGTCGCGCCCGAGACGATTGCCGCGCTGGATGTGTCGAACCATTCCGCCCATTGGACGCGGACGCAGCAATTCCTTGGCATCGTGGAACCTTTCTTCGGAACTGCGGAAGCCCCCGACCCCGAAGCCCGACAGCGCCGCACCGTCGAGGCGCTTGCAAAGCGGTGGGCTACCGATCCGCCTTCGGGGCCGGTCATCCTGGCGGGTTCAACCGGCTCGCGCGGGACCACCCTGCGATTCATGCAGGCTGTTGCGGCACTGCCGCAGGGTGCGCTCGTCCTGCCGGGGTATGATTTCGACCTGCCACTCGACGTTTGGTCAGGAATGTCTGATGCGCTGACGGCCGAGGATCACCCGCAATACCGCTTCCGCCGCCTGATGGACGCGCTGGATGCCAGGCCCGGCGACGTGCGGCGCTGGACGGCAACAGAAGCGCCGAATCCGGCACGGAATGCGCTTGTTTCACTGTCACTGCGTCCAGCGCCGGTCACAGACCAGTGGCTGACCGAGGGGCAGATGCTGGACGATCTTGTCGCCACGACCGCCGATCTGACGTTGATCGAGGCGGAGTCTCCGCGCGACGAGGCGCTTTCCGTGGCGCTGATCTTGCGCAAGGCGGTTGAGGACGGGCGTTCGGCGGCCCTGATCACCCCGGATCGGAACCTGACACGCCGCGTTACGGCGGCGCTGGATCGCTGGGGCCTTGTTCCCGATGATTCCGCTGGCAGGCCGCTCGCTCTGTCCGCCCCGGGCCGGTTGCTGCGGCATGTCGCGCGATTGCTGGGCGAAAGGATTTCCGGCGAAACGCTGCTGACCCTGCTGAAACACCCGCTGACTGCGACTGGCGGGGATCGAGGCAGCCATCTGCGGCTGACCCGGGATCTTGAGCTGCGCCTGCGCCGATTTGGTCCGCCCTTCCCCGACAAAGCTATGCTGGCGCATTGGGCCGAAGCGCGGAATGATCCGCTCGCGCCCGGCTGGGTCGCCTGGATTTCCGACATCCTTGATGCTGCCGCGTCGCTTGCCGATACCTCTCTGGCTGCACGGCTGGAACATCATCTGGCAATAACAGAGACTGTTTCCCGCGGCCCCTGGGGAGTGGATACGGGCGAATTGTGGCGCGCAGCCGCCGGAGAGGCGGCACTTGCGCAGGTCGATGCCCTACGCTCCGAGGCGGACGCCGGGGGCGATTTCGCGCTGCACGATTATCGAGACCTGTTCGATGCCGTCCTGAACCGTGGAGAAGTCCGCGATGAGGTTCTGGGCCATCCCGGCCTGATGATCTGGGGCACACTGGAGGCCCGTGTTCAGGGTGCCGATCTTGTAATCCTTGGCGGGTTGAATGACGGGATCTGGCCCCAGTTGCCACCTCCCGACCCCTGGCTCAACCGGAAAATGCGCAAGGATGCGGCTCTGTTATTGCCAGAACGGCGTATCGGCCTAGCCGCCCATGACTATCAGCAAGCCATAGCGGCTGGTGAAGTGGTTCTGACCCGCGCCCGGCGGGACGCGGATGCGGAAACCGTTCCGTCCCGCTGGCTGAACCGCCTGACAAACCTTCTGGACGGTCTGCCGGAGCGTGGCGGCCGCGAGGGGCTCGAAGCCATGCGGGCACGCGGACAGGATTGGCTGATGCTGGCGAAGCGGCTGGAGCAGCCTGCCGCCCAACTGCCTTCCGCGCATCGCCCCGCCCCCCGCCCCCCCGTTGCTGCCCGCCCGAAAGAGCTTGCGCTGACGCGGGTGGCAACGCTTATCCGCGATCCCTACGCAATCTATGCTCGCTACATCTTGCGTCTGAACAAGCTTGAGCCACTGCATCGAGAATCCGATGCGCGGCTGCGTGGTTCTGTCCTGCACAAGATTCTGGAACGGTTTGTTCGGGAGCGGCAGGCCGAAAGCATGGAGGCCGCAAGAGACCGGCTAATCAGCCTTGCCGCCGAAGTGCTGGAGACAGAGGTGCCCTGGCCAGCCGCTCGGGTTCTGTGGCTGGCCCGGATTTCGCGCGCTGCCGATTTCTTCATCAGCCACGACGGCGCGGATGGCGGGGTGCCCGTCAGTCTGGAGCAGCGTGGCCGCATCCGGCTTGATCCGCTGGATTTCGAACTGTTCGGCACACCGGACCGCATCGACCTTCTGCCGGACGGACGCCTGCACATTCTGGATTACAAGACCGGCACGCCCCCGACCCGCAAGCAGCAGGAGCAATTCGACAAACAGCTTCTTCTGGCGGCGGTCATGGCCGAACGTGGCGCTTTCAAGGAGGTCGGCCCGACCGAGGTCGCCCGGATTACCTATGTCGGACTGGGCACCAACCCGAAGCTGGAAACCACTGCCCTGACGCCTGAGGATCTGGGCAGGGTCTGGGAAGACCTCCATCGCCTTGTCCGGCGCTATCAGAGCCGCCAAACGGGCTATACCGCCAGACGGGCGGTTTTTGCCAGCCGGTTTCCCGGCGACTATGACCATCTCGCCCGTTTCGGGGAATGGGACATGACCGACAGCGCGACGCCGGAGGATGTGGAATGACTCGCAACGCCGCCAGTGAACGGCAGGTCCAGGCCGCAGATCCCGGATATTCGACCTGGCTTTCCGCCAATGCGGGATCGGGCAAGACCCGCGTCCTGACTGACCGTGTGGCGCGGCTGCTGCTTTCCGGGGTCGAGCCCGGCCGCATCCTGTGCCTGACCTATACCAAGGCCGCCGCGTCAGAGATGCAGAACCGGCTGTTTCAGCGGCTGGGCGAATGGGCGATGAAGCCCGACCTTGACCTGCGGGAGGCGCTGCTGAACCTTGGCGCCATCGCGCCCGTTTCACGTGAAACACTGGCCGAGGCGCGGCGTCTGTTCGCCCGTGCCATTGAGACCCCCGGTGGCTTGCGCATCCAGACTATCCACAGCTTCTGCGCCAGCTTGTTACGCCGCTTTCCGCTGGAGGCAGGGGTTTCGCCGCAATTCACCGAGATGGACGAGCGTGCCGCCAAACTGCTGCGCGAAGATATCGTCGCGGACCTTGCTTCTGGACCGAAGCCCGATGTTATTGCCGCATTGGCGGCGATCTATACGGGCGAGGACTTTTCGGCGCTCACCGCCGAAATCGCCCGCCACTCCGATGCACTGTCGCCCCCGCTGGACGCGGCAGGGTGTCTGGCACTTTTTGGTCTGCCCCCCGGTTTTACCGCCACAGACCTGCTGGACGAGGTCTTTCTTGGAGGGGAAGCCGGCCTTCTGTCGGACACCGCCGACATTCTTATGACAGGTTCTACCAAGGATCAGCAGGCAGCGGCCAAACTTGCCGCCCTGCACGGCGCGCGGCAGGATCTGACCATGCTTGCCGGTCTGGAAGAGGTGTTGCTGTTCAGTGGCAACGTGAAGGAGGAAAGCAAACGCTTCACCGCCAAGGGCGACCAGCTTGCCACCAAGGCCACGCAACCCAAACTTGCCGCCCTGTCACCGGCCCTGCATGCCCTGATGCTCAGGGTAGAGGCTGCGCGACCAAGGCGATTGGCCCTCGCCGCAGCGGATCGGACTGCGCGACTGCACTCTTTCGCCGCGGCGTTTTTGCCCGCCTATGCGCATCGCAAGGCCTTGCGCGGTGCGCTTGATTTCGACGATCTGATTTCACGCGCAAAGGGCCTGCTGACGGACCCCACAGTAGCGCAATGGGTGTTGTTCCGGCTGGATGGGGGCATTGACCACATTCTCGTCGATGAAGCGCAGGACACCTCGCCAGATCAATGGAAGGTGATCGAACTTCTGGCACAGGAGTTTACGGCCGGAACCGGGGCGCGGGAGATCGAGCGCACAATCTTCGTCGTCGGAGACCAAAAGCAATCCATCTATTCCTTCCAGGGGGCCGATGTGACTGCCTTCGCGGAAATGCGCGAGGCTTTCGCAGGGCGCTTGAAAGCGATTGATGCCCCTTTCAACGCGCTGGAGCTGGAATATTCCTTCCGTTCGTCGCAGGCGATCCTGCGACTCGTGGACCAGACCTTTCCGCCAGACCTGCACCCCGACCTCGGTGGCCCCTCGCATCACATCGCCTTCCGCGACGCCATGCCTGGCCGGGTCGAGATCTGGCCCCCCGTTGAGCCGGCTGACACACCTGAGGACGGCGATTGGGCGGACCCCGTCGATCTGGTCACCGGCGAGCACCATAACGCAATCCTCGCGCGGCAGATCGCCGACCGTATTGGGGAAATCCTCGGCAATGGCACGATGATACCCGATGCGACGGGGGCGCGACCTGCGCATGCGGGGGATTTCCTGATCCTCGTGCGCCGCCGTTCGCCGCTGTTTGCAGAGATCATCCGCGCCTGTAAAGCCGCGAAACTGCCCATCGCCGGGGCCGACCGGTTGCATCTTGGTGGTGAAATCGCAGTAAAAGACCTGACTGCGCTTCTGGCCTTTCTGGCGACGCCCGAGGATGATCTGGCGCTGGCCGAACTATTGCGCTCTCCTCTGTGCGGCTGGAGCGAGCAGCAACTCTACGCTCTGGCACAACCTCGAAAAGGCTACCTGTGGGAAGCCCTTCGGGCGCAGACAGAGACATTTCCCGACTTGCTTGCCATGCTGCATGATCTGCGTGATCAGGCCGACTTCCTGCGCCCGTTCGATCTGATTGAACGCGCGCTGACCCGGCACGACGGGCGGCGGCGCTTGCTGGCCCGGCTGGGTGAGGAAGCTGAGGACGGGATTGACGAGCTGCTTTCCCAGGCGCTTGCCTATGAACGCAACGATGTACCCAGCCTCACCGGCTTTCTGACCTGGCTTCAGACCGATGATATCGAGGTGAAACGCCAGATGGATTCGGGGGGCCGGAAAATCCGGGTGATGACGGTTCATGGCTCCAAGGGTCTGGAGGCCCCGATCGTGATCTTGCCCGATACCGCAGACATGACCGCGAATGACCGGGATGAGCTGTTTCGGATGCATGACACGGCGGTCTGGCGCACCCCGGCGGATGCCAGCCCCGCCGAAATTTCCCGCATCCGCGCCGAGCGTGCCCGGCGCAGCCGGGCTGAGGAAATGCGCCTGCTCTACGTCGCCATGACCCGCGCACAGTCCTGGCTGATCGTGGCGGCCGCTGGCAAACTGGCCTCGCAAAGCGGAAAGGCCGACAGCGACAAGCCACCCGCATGGTACGATCTGATCCGCGCCGGGGCGGAGAAAAGCGGTGCGGTTCCGTCGGTGAAGGGTCGACTGGTGCATGAGTTTGGAGTTTGGCCCAAACCGCAGGACAACCCGACGACGGAGGCCCCCCCGGAAACACCGCAGCCTCTGCCTGCCTGGGCTTTGCAACCTGCGGCGCCTGCCCTGCGCCCGGCACAGATGCTGAACCCCAGCAATCTTTCCGGAGCCAAGGTTCTTGCGGGCGATTACGAGGGCGAAAACCCGGATGCGAAGGCACGCGGCACTCTGCTGCACGGATTGTTCGAACACCTGCCAGGTCTGCCCGCAGAACGTCAGACCCGGCTTGCCGAAATATTGATCCCCGATCCCGTCCTTCGGGCAGAACTGCTTTTCGAAGCGCGGTCGGTCATTGACAGGCCCGAATTTCAGCAGATTTTCGCGCCATCAACGCTGCGCGAAGTCTCCGTCGTTGCAGAATTTCAGGGCCAGCCGCTTGCCGGTGCGATTGATCGGCTGATCGTTCTGCCGAGCCGGGTTATCGCCGTGGATTTCAAATCCAATGCAATCGTACCGGAAGCACCGCAAGAGATACCCGAGGGCCTCATACGCCAGATGCGCGCCTATCGCGCCGCATTAACGCAAATCTACCCCGGTCGACAGATCGAGACTGCGCTGCTCTGGACCCGCAAGGCCCGGATGATGCTTGTCAACTAAGCGCCCTGCGCTGCGAGAAATGCAGTCACCTCGGCGGCAGTGGGGATCGCCTGCGCCGCACCGGGTCGCGTGACCTGCAGTGCCGAAGCTGCCGCGGCGCGGCGCATGGCCGAAGAACGATCAAGCCCCAGATCAAGCGCCGCGACCAAAGTGCCGATGAACGTATCGCCTGCACCGGTCGTATCAACGGGCTCCACGCGGAAAGATGGCATGAAAAGCGGCTCTGTTTCCGCGGAAATCCATTCTGCGCCATTTGCACCTCGGGTGATGATGCAATCGACCGCAGGCAGTTGTCCTTCGGCCGCGCGCAGTTCTGCCGCTTCGCCTTCGTTCATCACCAGCAGCGAAACATGGCCAAGAACAGAACGCACCGCCGCCAGATCAAATGGGGCGGCCGAATAGACCACCCGCATGCCCCTGGCCCGCGCCAGAGCCGCAGCCTCCTGCTGAGCCGAAGTCTCGTTCTGCAACAGCAGGCTATCGCCCGCCACTGCCCGCGCCAAGGCAACCTCGACCATCGCGCCGGTGATCTGCCGATTGGCGCCAGGATAGATGACGATGCTGTTCTCGGCCTCAGGATCAACGTTGATCACAGCGTGGCCTGTCGGTTCATCGAGCTGGGTTACCGATCCGGTTTCCACCCCGTAATCCGACATGAGCCCGAGCAGCCATTCACTGCCCGGCCCTGTGGCGCCAATATGAATGCAGCTTGCCCCGGCTCGCGCCGCAGCGACAGACTGGTTTGCCCCCTTCCCGCCCAGACCCTGCGAAAAGGCCAGCGCAGACAGGGTCTCGCCCGGCTTGGGCAGATGCGGCACCTGATATACAAGGTCGATATTGATCGAACCTAGATTGAATATCGCCATGCCGCGCCCCGCCCTTAGCCGATATTGCAGGCGGCAAGGGCCGCCATATTCAGAATGTCATTCACTGTCGAATTGGTCGAGCAGATCTGGATCGGCTTTTTGACCCCGGTCAGAATCGGCCCGATCACGGTAGCCCCGGCCATTTCCTGCATCAGCTTGACCGAGATCGAGGCCGAATGCCGCGCTGGAACAACCAGGATATTGGCAGGTCCAGACAGGCGGCAGAACGGATACTGCGCCATGGTTTGCGCATTCAGCGCCACATCCACGGTCATTTCGCCATCGTATTCGAAATCGACCTTCATGCGGTCCAGAACCTTGGGCGCCTCGTGCATCTTGGTCGCACGCTCCGAGACCGGATAACCGAAGGTCGAGAAGCTGACGAAGGCCACGCGCGGCTCGATCCCAAGGCTGCGCGCCACACCCGCCGACCGAATGGCGATCGTGGCGAGGTCTTCCGGCTCCGGCCATTCATGCACCAGCGTATCGCTGATCAGGATGATCCGCCCCTTGTTCAGCAGGGCTGTCACGCCCACCGCGCCATCCGCGGCCTTTGCATCAAAGACGTGATTGATCAGGTTCAGCACATGCGCCGATTTGCGGGTGGCCCCGGTTACCAGCGCGTCGCCATGCCCGTGGACCAGCATCAGGGCCGAGAAAACATGCCGGTCACGCGTGGCCAGACGGCGGATGTCGTGGCTATCAAACCCTTGACGTTGCAGCCTTTTGTAAAGGAAATCCCGATACTGGTCGAGATGTCGGGAATTGGCGGCATTCACCACCTCCAGTTCGCGCACGGCATCCTGAAGCCCGGCGGCCTCCAGCTTTTCGCGGACATCCGTCTCGCGACCGACCACCAGCGCGCGGCCCAGGCCTGACCGCTGATAGGCAACCGCCGCGCGCAGGACGCGCGGGTCGTCACCCTCCGCAAAGATCATCCGCGCCTGCGCCGCCTTGGCGCGGGCATGCACACCCTGCAGAATCGAGGCAGTCGGGTCCATCCGGGCCTTAAGGCTTGCCTCATACCCTTTCAGATCAATGATCGGCCGACGCGCAACGCCGGTATCCATGCCTGCCTTGGCAACGGCAGGCGGGATGACATGAATCAGGCGGGGGTCGAAGGGCGTGGGGATGATGTAGTCGCGTCCGAAGCTCAGCTTGCGGCCATAGGCCATCGCCACCTCGTCCGGCACATCCTCGCGCGCGAGGGCAGCCAGCGCCTTGGCGCAGGCAATCTTCATCTCGTCATTGATGGCGCGGGCATGAATATCCAGCGCGCCCCGGAACAGATAGGGGAAGCCCAGAACGTTATTGACCTGATTGGGGTAATCGCTGCGCCCGGTCGCCACGATGGCATCAGCCCGGACCGCATGCGCCTCTTCCGGGGTGATTTCGGGGTCCGGGTTGGCCATGGCGAAGATCACCGGATTATCGGCCATCGAAGCCACCATCTCCGGCGTCACCGCACCCTTGGCCGAAACACCAAGGAAAACATCGGCCCCCATCATCGCCTCTTCCAGAGTGCGGGCATCAGTGCGCGCGGCATGGGCCGACTTCCACTGGTTCATCCCCTCAGTCCGGCCCTGCCAGATCACGCCCTTGGTGTCGCACATGATACAGTTGTCATGTCTGGCCCCCATGGCCTTCAGCAGTTCCAGACAGGCAATCCCCGCTGCCCCTGCCCCGTTGAGGACAATCTTCACATCCTCGATCTTCTTGCCGCTGATTTCGAGCGCATTGAGCAGGCCCGCAGCGCAAATCACGGCCGTGCCATGCTGGTCGTCATGGAACACCGGAATGTCCATGATCTCTTTCAACCGCTGTTCAATGATGAAGCATTCCGGCGCCTTGATGTCTTCGAGGTTAATCCCCCCGAAGGTCGGCCCCATGAGGCGAACGGCCTGAATGATCTCGTCCGGGTCTTCGGTATCCAGCTCGATATCGATGGCGTTCACATCGGCGAAACGCTTGAACAGGACGGCCTTGCCCTCCATCACCGGCTTAGAGGCCAGCGCGCCCAGATTGCCCAGACCCAGAATGGCGGTGCCGTTCGAGACGACCGCGACCATATTCCCCTTCACCGTATAATCGTATGCCGTCTCCGGCCGCTCCGCGATGGCCTGCACCGGAACGGCCACGCCCGGGCTATAGGCCAGCGACAGGTCGCGCTGGGTGGCCATCGGGGTCGAGGCGACGATGTCGTATTTGCCGGGGCGCGGTTCCAGATGGTATGCGAGCGCCTCTTCGGGGGTAATCTTGGTCTTGGTCATCAGGGGGCCATCCTGTGGGGTTATCCTGCCCTCTTACCGCCCCCGCGACCCTGTGCCAATTGCGGTTTGTCGCTTTTCGCCGGGTTTCGCCTTTTGTAGGGTCACCCTTGCCGATGGAAGGGGACCAGTGTGACCGACGACAGCGTGACGCCGATGATGGCGCAATATCTGGAGATTAAGGCGCAGTATTCCGATGCGATCCTGTTCTACCGGATGGGCGACTTCTACGAGATGTTCTTTGATGATGCTGTTGCGGCGTCCGAGGCGCTGGACATCGCGCTGACGAAGCGTGGCTTTCATCTGGGCGAACCAATCCCGATGTGCGGTGTGCCGGTGGTCGCCGCCGAGGGGCATTTGCTGTCGCTGATCCGCAAGGGCTTTCGCGTGGCAATTGCCGAGCAGATGGAAGATCCCGCCGAAGCGAAAAAGCGCGGCTCAAAATCCGTGGTGCGGCGCGATGTCGTCCGGCTTGTCACGCCGGGAACACTCACCGAGGATTCCCTGCTGGAGGCGCGGCGGCATAACTTTCTTTGCGCCTGGGCAGAGGTGCGTGACGAGGGTGCGCTCGCCTGGACCGACATTTCCACAGGCGAGTTACGGGTGATGCCTTGTGCCCGCGCCCGTCTGGCACCTGAGCTGGCGCGTCTGATGCCGCGTGAAATTCTGGTCAGCGATGCCAGTGATACGCCGGTAACCTCGGTGGCGACGGATCTTGGTGCTGCCGTGACCGAAGTCGCGCGCGCCTCTTACGACTCTGCCGGGGCGGAGCGGCGGCTGTGCGCGCTGTGGCAGGTTGCGACGCTGGATGCCTTCGGCACCTATGGGCGCGCAGAACTGTCTGCCATGGGCGCGCTCGTCGACTATCTGGACCTGACCCAGCGAGGCAAGCTGCCGCTGCTGCGCCCGCCGGTGCGCGAGGCACTGGGCGGCGCAATGCTGATCGACGCTGCGACCCGCCGCAATCTTGAAATCACCTCTGCCCTCGCTGGCGGCCGCGCGGGTTCACTTCTTGAAACCGTCGACCGGACAGCGACCGCAGGCGGGGCGCGGCTGCTGGAACGCAGGCTGTCGGCCCCTTCCCGCGATCTGAACGTTATCAGTGGGCGACTCGACTCCGTCGACTGCCTGCTGGCCCAGTCAGGGTTGCGCAATCAGTTACGCGAGGCGCTGCGCCGTGTACCGGACATGGATCGTGCCCTTTCGCGACTTGCGCTGGATCGGGGCGGCCCGCGCGACCTGGCTGCAATCCGGAACGGGCTGTCGCAGGCGCAATTGATTGCCAGTCTCGTGGCAGGGGTGGACGACGGTCTTCTGACCCAGGCCGCAAAGTCACTGACCGGAAATGAGGACATAATTTCCCTTTTAGATCAATCTCTTGTAGATGATCCCCCACTTCTGGCCCGGGATGGCGGCTTTATTTCAGCCGGTTTTGACCCCGATCTCGACGAGACGCGGAAGCTTCGTGATGAAGGCAGGGCCGTGATCGCCGGGATGCAGGCAGATTATGCCGCAGAAACAGGCGTACAGAGCCTGAAAATCAAACATAACAATGTGCTCGGTTACTTCATCGAAGTCACGGCAACGCATGCTGAAAAGATGATGTCGACACCGCTGAACGAAAAGTTCATTCACCGGCAGACCACAGCGAACCAGGTCCGCTTCACGACGCTTCCGCTGAGCGAATTGGAGACCCGCATCCTGAACGCTGGCAATCATGCGCTTGAGCTGGAGAAGAACCACTTCAACAGATTGCGTACGGCTATACTGTCTGCTGCGGGCCCGATCGGATTTGCCGCGGCGGGCCTTGCCGAGCTGGATGTTGCAGCCGCGTTCGCAGATCTCGCATCCGGCGAAGGATGGACCCGGCCCAGGGTTGATGCAAGCCATGCCTTCCTGATTGAAGGCGGTCGGCATCCGGTTGTGGAACGAGCACTCCAACGCCAGGGCGCCGCAGCCTTCGTTGCCAATGATTGCGCGCTGACCGCACGCGACGCCCCCGCGATCTGGCTGCTGACGGGCCCCAACATGGCTGGTAAGTCGACCTTCCTGCGCCAGAATGCGCTGATTGCGCTACTGGCCCAGTCGGGCTCCTTCGTTCCCGCCGCGAAGGCTCATATCGGCCTGGTAAGCCAGCTGTTCAGCCGCGTCGGTGCCTCGGACGATCTCGCGCGCGGGCGATCAACCTTTATGGTCGAAATGGTGGAAACGGCGGCGATCCTGAACCAGGCAGATGACCGGGCCTTTGTCATACTGGATGAAATCGGCCGGGGGACCGCGACCTATGATGGCCTTTCGATTGCCTGGGCCACACTTGAACATCTGCACGATGCCAACCGCTGTCGTGCTTTGTTCGCAACCCATTACCACGAGATGACATCACTCGCCCAGAAGCTGCCCGGCGTGGAGAATGCGACGGTAAGCGTCAAGGAATGGAAAGGCGATGTGATTTTCCTGCATGAAGTGCGACGCGGCGCGGCGGACCGTTCCTATGGCGTGCAGGTGGCCAAGCTCGCGGGGCTGCCCGAGCCGGTCATCGAGCGCGCAAAGGTGGTTCTTGAGGCGTTGGAATCGGGGGATCGGGATGGCGGAAACCGGCGCAGAACACTGGTCGATGATTTGCCGCTCTTCCGCATTGCACCACCCGTGTCACCCACCCCGCCGAAGAAATCGGCGCTGGAAGAGCGACTGAAATCGGTTAACCCGGATGAACTGACACCGATGGCGGCGCTCAATCTGGTTTATGAATTGAAAAAGGCGCTGGCTGAATAGCCAGCGCCCCGATGTTTCACGTGAAACAAAGCAGAATTTAGCCTGCGGTATTCGAACTGACGCCGACTTGCGCAGGGCGCAGAAGGCGGTCGTGGATCATGAAGCCTTCAGTAAGAACCTGAATGATCTGACCAGCCTTCGTTCCCGGAAGCGGTGCCTCGAACATTGCCTGATGCATCTGCGGGTCAAAGCTTTCACCCACTTCGGGCACGATCAGAGAGATCCCATGCTTGTTCAGCACGCCCAGCAGTTCGCGCAAGGTCAGTTCGATGCCTTCAATCAGAGCGGCAGACTGCGCGCGGTTTTCCTCCGGCACGGCATTCAGAGCCCGGCGCAGATTGTCGTAAACCGGAAGCATGTCGCGGGCGAGTTTCGAACCACCATATTGCTCGGCCTCACGACGATCACGCTCCCCGCGCTTGCGGGCGTTCTCCGCATCGGCAAGCGCGCGCATGAATTTGTCGCGAAACGCATCACGCTCCGCGCGGATCGCCTCAAGCTCATCCGCACCGATGAACTCTTCCAGTTCTTCAAGGTTCAGCTCAGGGCTCGATGCACTTTCATCAGCCATCTTCATATCCTTTGTCACTTCTAACCTCGGCCGCGATCCGACACCAACCGACTCACCAGTTGGGCCGTATAGTCGACAACCGGAACGACACGCCCATAGTTCAGACGCGTCGGCCCGATCACACCCACCGCACCGATAATCTTCCGATCAGCGTTCATATAGGGAGAGACCACCAGAGAGGAACCCGAAAGTGAAAAGAGTTTGTTCTCTGAGCCAATAAAAATTCGAACCCCGTCGCCCTGCTCTGTAAGATCAAGGAAATCCGCCAGGTCCCGCGTGCGTTCAAGATCATCGAAAAGACGGCGAACACGCTCAAGATCATCCGCCTCGCGAGTGCCCTCCAGCAAATTGGCGCGGCCCCGGACGATCAGACGCTCTCCGGTTTCGCCGGCGTTTTCCCAAAGCGCGATGCCGCTTTCGACCAGCGCCTGCGCCAGTGTGTCGATCTCACGTCGCCGGGAATCCATATCGCGACGCACTGTGCTGCGCAGCGCGCTGAGTGTTTTACCTCCGGCAAGGGCGTTCAGCAGGTTTGCCGCCTCGCGCATCGCCGAAGGCGTCAGCCCCGGCGGCGGGGTAAAAACGCGGTTCTCAACCTGGCCATCCGAAAGCACAAGCACAACCAGTGCCCGCCCCGGCCCGAGATTGACGAACTCGATATGTCGGATTTCGGCCTCGTCGTGCTTCGGCGCAAGGACAATACTGGCCCCCCGCGTAATCCCGGAAAGCGCAGCGCCCACGCGATCCAGCGTCGACGCCACATCAGGGGCTTCATGGCCCAGCGTGGATTCCAGAATTTCCCGATCCGCATGGGCAACCGCACCAACCTCCAGAAGCCCGTCAACAAACATGCGAAGCCCAAGCTGCGTCGGAATTCGGCCGGCCGAAATATGCGGACTGTTCAGAAGGCCAAGATATTCCAGGTCCTGCATGACATTGCGGATCGTGGCGGCGCTGATCTTTTCAGAGAAGCCGCGGGTCAGCGTTCGTGAGCCCACCGGATCGCCTGATTCCAGATAGGTTTCGACTACACGTCGAAACACCTCGCGCGAGCGCTGGTTCAGTTCTGTCAGGATATTGCTGTTCGAGCCCATGGCATTGTCCGCATCACTGGAAGTTCAATAAAGGTGGGGAACGCGGCAGCGTCAATAACAGTTGCATCCCATATAGGGCTGGCGATACCTGAAGGCACCCAATTACAGGATGACAAAGATGCGGCCTTCCGGAAGAAAACTCGATCAACTTCGTGCAGTCAGCATCGAGGCCAATGTCTCGTTGCATGCTGAAGGGTCTTGCCTCATCCGCATGGGGAATACCCATGTCATCTGTACCGCGACAATCGAAGACAAGACTCCGCCCTTCCTGAAGAATACCGGGCTGGGTTGGGTGACGGCTGAATACGGCATGCTTCCCCGCGCCACTACCAGCCGCACTCGTCGGGAGGCTGCGGCCGGCAAGCAAGGCGGGCGAACGCAGGAGATTCAGCGCCTGATTGGCCGCTCGCTACGCGCGGGGATTGATCGCTCGGCGCTTGGCGAACGGCAGATTGTGGTGGACTGCGATGTGATCCAGGCCGATGGCGGCACACGTTGTGCCTCTATCACCGGCGGCTGGGTCGCCTTGCGCCTTGCGGTAAACAAGCTTCTTAAGGCCGGCCTTCTGACAAGCGATCCGATCATGGACAACGTCGCCGCCGTTTCCTGCGGGATCTACGCAGGCCAACCCGTGCTCGACCTGGATTACCCCGAGGACTCCGCCGCAGGCACCGATGGCAACTTCGTTTTGACGGGATCGCAACGATTGATCGAAGTTCAGATGTCAGCGGAAGGCGCGACCTTCTCACGGGAGCAGATGGCCCAGTTGCTTGACCTTGCAGAGAGGGGCATTGCCGATCTTGTCGCGATCCAGAACTCGGCCATCGCATAATGCGGAAGTTTTCGGATCAGACACTTCTGGTTGCCACCCACAACAAGGGCAAGCTCGAGGAAATCGCCGACTTGCTGAAGCCTTTTGGCATCTCGGTGGTTTCTGCGGCAGATCTGGGGCTGGCAGAGCCTGCGGAAACCGAGACGACCTTCGTCGGAAACGCGCGCATTAAAGCCCACGCCGCCGCTCGGGCAGCCGGTCTGCCTGCACTGGCGGACGATTCCGGTCTTTCCGTTCAGGCTTTGGGCGGCGCGCCAGGGGTCTATACGGCAGATTGGGCTGAAACGCCGGATGGCAGGAATTTCGGGATGGCCATGCAGCGCGTGCAAGACGAGCTTTGCGGCATCGCCGCCGCGCCACCTTATCATGCCAGCTTCTGCTGCACCTTGGTGCTCGCCTGGCCGGATGGCCATGACGAAGTGTTCGAAGGCCAGATGCCGGGACATCTGAGCTGGCCTCCACGGGGAGATCAGGGGCATGGCTACGACCCGATTTTTATCCCCGAAGGTTACAGCCAGACCTTTGGTGAGATGGATCGCTGGGAAAAAAACCGTATCAGCCATCGCGCCAGAGCATTCCATAAGCTCATGGAGTGTTTCACGTGAAACATCCCCAGCCTCGGACTCCCGCAGATACCGCGCCAATTGCGAAGGAGGACTGGCGGTCCGGAGGCTTCGGGTTGTATCTTCACTGGCCCTTCTGCCAGTCGAAATGCCCCTATTGCGATTTCAACAGCCATGTCGCCGGGAAGATCGACCAAAGTGCCTGGGCAGCCGCCTATGAACAGGAGATTGATCGCGTCGCCACAATGACAGGGCGGCGCGTACTCAATTCGATCTATTTTGGCGGTGGGACCCCTTCCCTGATGCGACCGGACACCGTGGCAGCGATCCTTGAACGCGCCGCAGATCACTGGGACTTCGCGAACGACATCGAGATTACGCTGGAGGCAAACCCCGGCTCTGTGGATGCGGCCAATTTTCAGGGCTATCGCACGGCTGGCGTGAACCGGGTTTCTCTCGGCATGCAGGCTCTGGACGACACCGACCTGCGAATGCTTGGCCGCATGCATACCGTCGCAGAGGGGCTCCGCGCACTTGACATCGCGCAGGCTACGTTTGACCGCGTTTCCTTCGACCTTATCTATGCCCGCCAGAACCAAAGCCTTGAAAGCTGGCAGAAGGAGCTTGCCCGGGCTATCGCACTTGGCGCCTCCCATATGTCGCTATACCAGCTGACAATTGAACAAGGCACTGTCTTTGGCGAGCGCTTTGCACGCGGACAGCTGTTGGGCCTTCCCGATGAGAACCAGGGCGCAGATTTCTTCGACGTGACACAAGACATGATGGAAGCAGCCGGGCTGCCTGCCTATGAGGTTTCCAATCACGCCCGCATTGGCACTGAATCCCGGCACAACATGATTTACTGGTCGGCAGGTGACTATGCGGGCGTCGGGCCCGGGGCGCATGGTCGCCTGACGCTTGGCGATACTCGCTATGCCACGACGATGCAGCCGATGCCCGTCCAATGGTGTGAAACAGCCAAAGATCGAGGCAATCTGGAACTGGAGCCGCTGGGAGAGATGGATTGCGCCCTCGAATACCTCCTGATGGGCCTCCGGCTCGGTAGCGGTATCTCACTTTCTCGTCTGGAGGCTATGGCACACGCATCCATCCCTGCCGGCAAGCTGGCCGAGCTGAGTGAGCTGGGCATGATCGACCTGCAAGCAGACACTTTGCGCGTCACAAGAAAGGGTCGCCCGCTTCTGAATGCGGTGATCGAGCAGCTGGCAGGGGCACTTTAGATGCGCATTCTCTGGCTTCTGATCGGAGTGCTGGCCCTCGCCCTGGGTGTCATCGGCATTGTCACTCCGATCCTGCCCACGGTGCCATTCCTTATCCTTGCTGCATTCGGATTTTCGAAATCCTCAGAACGCCTCCATAACTGGATCATCTCGCACCCGAGGCTGGGACCACCTATTATGGCCTGGCGCGAGCGGGGTGCGATTTCTCCTTGGGCAAAGCGGCTGAGTACGGGTTCAATGCTTGCTTCCGTGCTGCTGGCTCTGGCAATCGGGCTGGATTATCGCGTCATAGCCCTGCAGGCGACCGCAATGGCCGCCGCTGCATTGTTCATATGGACACGTCCCGACGCATGACAGAAAGCGTTTGGCACAGCAAATCCAGCTCGTCGAGCGACTGATAGCGAATCGACAATGTGCCCTCACCATCGACCCCATGCGCGATGGTCACGCCCATTCCAAGATTCGCTGACAGATCGAGTTCAAGGGCTCTTGTATCCGCGTCTTTCTCCGACGCCCCGGCCTGAGCGGATCGCCGGGTGCGAGCGGGCGCCCCAACTTTCCGAACCAGCTCTTCGGTCTCCCGCACAGACAGGCCCTTCGCGATGACCTCTTGCGCAATGGCAGAGGCATCGGAATGGGTTACCAGTGCCCGTGCATGACCGGCGCTCAGCCGCCCGTCACGGACATGCCGCTGCACATCTTCGGGCAGGTTCAAAAGCCGCAGCAGGTTCGCGATATAGCTGCGGCTCTTGGAAAGCGCCTCTGCCAGCTTTTCCTGGGTATGGCCAAAACGGTCCATCAGCTGCCGGAAAGCCAGAGCCTCTTCGATCGCGTTCAGGTCCTCGCGCTGAATGTTCTCGATAATCGCGATCTCAAGCACTTCCGTGTCATCGAAATCCCGGATCAGAACAGGAAGCTGATGCAGGTTTGCAAGTTGGGCCGCCCGCCAGCGCCGCTCACCCGCCACAATCTCATATCCCGCTTCCACCGGCCTTACGATCAGCGGCTGCAATACACCCTTCTGACGGATCGACGCTGCAAGATCCTCCAGATCACCATCCGTAAAACTGCGACGGGGCTGATCCGGGTTCGGCTTTATGGCCTCGATGGGCAGGACATCGGGCTTCCGGGCGGTTCCCGGAACCTCCTGAGGGTTGCTCACGCTCACATCGGCCATCAACGCGGAAAGACCACGGCCAAGGCCACGGCGTTCAACTTTCTTTTCCATCGTCAGATCCTTTCCTGCGCTAATCCGTGCCGCACCGCCAGTTCCAGAGCCAGGGCGCGATAAGCTTCGCTTCCCTTGGAGGCAGAATCATAAGTCAGCACCGGCATCGCATAAGAAGGCGCCTCGCTGACACGGACATTCCGCGGCACGATAGTCTTGAAAACCAGATCACCCAGCGTCGCACGGGCATCAGCCTCAACCTGCTGGGAAAGGTTGTTCCTCGCATCGTGCATGGTCAGAACCACCCCTTCGATCCGCAAGGCAGGATTTGCTGCCTCCCGGACCTGGCGGATGGTCAGCATGAGCTGGGACAAGCCCTCCAGCGCGAAGAACTCGCTCTGCAAAGGAATAAGCACCGAATGTGCGGCGCAAAGGGCGTTCACGGTCAGCAAGCTCAGCGAGGGTGGGCAGTCCAGCAGGACATAATCCAGCTTCAGATTGTCAATATCAATGGCGCGCAAAGCATCGTGCAACAGAAAACTGCGTTTCTCGTTCGCTACAAGCTCGATATCGGCCGAGGCAAGATCTGCGTTGGCCGGACAAATCAACAGGTTCTCGATGATTGTGGTCTGAACCGCGTCCGAGATCGGCACATCATCCAGCAGCACGTCGTAAGTGGTAACTGCCCGGTCTTGTGCCTCAATCCCGAGGCCGGTGGACGCATTCCCCTGCGGATCAAGATCAACCACCAGCACCCGGGCACCCAGTTCGACCAGCCCGGCCGCCAGATTGATGGCGGTTGTCGTCTTTCCAACGCCACCCTTCTGATTGGTGACCGCCACGATACGGGGAAGCTTCGGTCGGCTGGGATCAGACATGACGGATCTTCGAAAGTTTCAGGATTTCAGAGTTCGCACTTGTGATACTCGGGAAGCGTTCAAGATCAAAGTGCCAATGCTGCATTGCAGCCTCAATCTCCTGCCCGGCGGTCTCGCCCTTCGGAAAAATACATATCCCGTCTGGTGCGAGGAGCGGTGAAGCCATGGTGCAAAGATCCGTCAAAGGCGCCAAAGCGCGCGCAGAAACGACATCAACACGAAGTTCCACCGGCAGATTTTCCACGCGGCAAGCATAAACCTTTACAGGAAGCGCAAGCTCCATCGCAACTTGCCGCAGAAACGTTGCCTTTCGCTGGTCAGATTCAACCAGAACAAAATTCAACTCCCGCTCCAGATCGCGACTCAGAATCGCCAGAACAAGCCCTGGAAGACCCCCACCAGAGCCGAGATCCACCCAACTTGAAGCCTGGGCAGGCAGCATTCTGAAAAGCTGGGCGGAATCGGCAATATGCCTTGTCCAGATATCCGCAACCGTTCCTTTTGAAACGAGGTTGATCGCCTTGTTCCACTTTTCCAGCAGCCCGACATACCGCGTCAGCGCATCAGATGTTTCACGTGAAACATCTACTCCGATACCATCAGGAAGCGTCACGAGGCAATCCGTTCAGGTTTCTCTTTTGAAATCCGCGCCATTATCAGAACCAAGGCCGCAGGCGTCATCCCTTCGATCCGGCTTGCCTGACCAATATTGGCCGGCTGTATCCGGCTGAGCTTGTCTGCCAGCTCATTCGAAAGCCCTGAAATGGCGCGGTAATCCAGCGAGGGTGGGATCATATTTCCCTCATCCTGCCGAATTGCCATCACATCCGTCTTCTGCCGATCCGAAAATGCATCATAGAGCGCATCAATGCGCAGCTGCATCTTGATATCATCCGGCAGACTATCAAAATCTTCGGCCAGGCCACGCAGATCATTCGGCCCAACATCAGGGAAGGTCAAAAGCTGCAACGCCGAGCGCCGCCCCCCTTCCAAGCTCACATTGATCCCCATGGCAACGGCCTCTTTCGGTGCCACCTGACACGCAGACAGTGCAGCACGGCCCTGGGCAAGCTGCCTCGACTTCGTTTCAAACAATGCCCAGCGTTCATCGCTGATACAACCGGCCTCGCGGCCCTTCGTTGTCAACCTCTGATCCGCATTATCTGCACGAAGCAACAACCGAAACTCTGCTCGGGAAGTGAACATGCGATATGGCTCGGTGACGCCGAAGGTCAGGAGATCATCGATCATTACGCCGATATAGCTATCGGTGCGCGAGAAGATGATGGCATCGCGCCCCAGCGCCGTCGCCGCCGCGTTCAGGCCTGCAACCAGCCCCTGCGCCGCAGCTTCTTCATATCCCGTCGTGCCATTGATCTGCCCGGCAAAGTAAAGCCCCTGAAGCGCACGCGTTTCCAGCGTCTGCTTCAGGCTGCGAGGATCGAAGAAATCGTATTCGATAGCATAGGCCGGCTGAAGAATACGGGTGTTCTCCAGCCCGCGGATGGACCGCACATAAGCTTCTTGCACTTCAATCGGCAAGGAGCTGGAAATCCCATTCGGATAGACCGTATCGTCATCCAGGCCCTCAGGCTCAAGAAACACCTGATGGCTGGTCTTGTCAGCAAAACGGACAACCTTATCCTCGATCGAGGGGCAGTATCGCGGCCCTACTCCTTCGATATGCCCACCGTACATCGCTGACCGATCCAGATTTTTCCGAATGATGTCATGCGTCTGCTCGTTAGTGTGAGTAATTCCGCAAGAGATCTGTCGGACAAAAGGTTTCCGGTGGGCAAAGGAAAACAGAACCGGATCGGCATCGCCCTCCTGTCTGTCCAGAATCGACCAGTCGATGCTCCGTCCATCCAGTCGCGGTGGAGTTCCGGTTTTCAGCCGACCGCGCGGCAGATCAAACTCTGCAAGGCGATCCGCCAGCAGTATCGAAGGCCTGTCCCCCATCCGGCCAGCACTGCGCTTCACATCGCCAATGTGAATCACGCCATTGAGGAAGGTTCCCGCCGTCAGGATCACCTGTCGCGCAAGTATCTCGCTTTGATCTGCGAGCATGACACCATGAACCTTGCCATCCCTGGCAAGGATATCGGCCACTTCTCCCTCAACAATTTCAAGATTTTTATAATTGGAAAGTGCTGCAAACATTTCGGCGCGATAGATCTTGCGATCCGCCTGCGCCCGAGGCCCCTGTACTGCCGGGCCTTTCCGCCTGTTCAGCAGACGAAACTGAATTCCTGCACGGTCGGCAACACGGCCCATCACACCATCCAGCGCGTCGATTTCGCGCACGATATGCCCCTTCCCAAGCCCACCAATGGCCGGGTTACAGGACATGGTGCCGATATCTGCCATTCGCAACGTCACCAAGGCCGTGCGCGCTCCCATCCGCGCAGCGGCTGCCGCAGCCTCACAGCCAGCATGACCTGCGCCAATGACAATGACATCGAAATGTTTCACGTGGAACACTCCTACTTTCCGATGCAGAAACTCGAGAAAATCTCACCGAGGATATCTTCAACCCCGATCCTGCCAATCAGCATATCCAGCGACCGGCTCGCCGCACGAAGGGATTCGGCAACCAGTTCTACCCGGCTATCATAGCTGGACAGCCAGGCAAGTGCGACCTTCAATGACGCGGCCGCATCCATCAAGGCCAGCCTCTGACGTTCACGAATCAGCAGCGGCTCACCATCATAGCGACCGCTCAATTGCTGGCCAATCCGTTCAACCAACCTGTCGAGACCCTGCCCCGTCTTGCCAGAAACAGAAAGAATATTGGCATCTTCCCACAGATCAGCCTTACCGAGGAGGATGATATCCCCCTCCTCCGGTGTCATCGGCAACACATCGGCTCTGTTTTCCAGCAGGAATATCCGCAGATCGGCCTGACCCGCGCGCTCTATGGCACGGGCAATACCGATGCCCTCCACATGATCGTCGGTTTCGCGCAGCCCCGCAGTATCCAGCAAGGTGACCGGAAATCCGGCGATGTCCATTCGGACTTCGATCACATCGCGCGTCGTGCCTGCGACCTCGGAGGTAATCGCAGCCTCCCGCCCCGCCAACGCATTCAGCAGCGTCGACTTCCCTGCATTCGGCGCACCAACGATCGCCACCTCGAAGCCTTGACGCACCCTTTCTGCGACCGCAGATGCCGAAATCTCTTTCTGCATCTCATCCAGGAGGGCGGTCGCGATCTCGCGAACCTCAGGGGTAACGTCGACCGGGACATCCTCATCAACAAAATCAATCGTCGCTTCAATCAGCGCAGCCGCGCGCAGCAGGCGCCCGCGCCACGCCTCCACCCGCTGACCGATATGCCCGGAAAGAACGCGCACAGCCTGACGACGCTGAGCCTCGGTTTCCGCGTCGATCAGATCGGCCAGTGCTTCGACCTGAGCAAGATCCAGTCGCCCGTTCTGCAGGGCCCGGCGCGTAAACTCCCCGGGACCCGCAGGCCGCAAGCCTGGAATCGTTGACATCGCGCGCAGGACGGCACCCGTTACGGCAATCGAACCATGGAGGTGGAACTCTGCAACGGCCTCCCCCGTAAAGCTCCGCTCCGCGCCGAACAGCAGCAGCAGGCCTTCGTCCAAAATCTCGCCATCCAGCTCGATCTTGCGACGGACGGCCTGACGTTCAGGTGGCAAAGCGCCACGCGTCAGCTTTCGCGCAGCCTCAAAGGCTGCGGGTCCGGACACCCGAATGATCGCCACGCCCGCACGTCCGCGAGCCGAGGCCAAGGCATAAATCGTATCCATCCCGCACCCGTATCACGCCGTGATCAGGTATTCATCGAATCGAAGAATTCGGAATTGCTCTTGGTCTGCTTCAGCTTCCCGATCAGGAACTCGATGGCATCCGTGGTACCCATCGGGTTCAGGATACGGCGCAGCACATAGGTCTTTTGCAGATCCGCCTTCTCGACCAGAAGATCCTCCTTCCGGGTACCGGATTTGAGAATATCCATCGCCGGGAATACCCGCTTGTCCGCGACTTTACGGTCCAGCACGATCTCGCTGTTACCTGTGCCCTTGAATTCTTCAAAGATCACTTCGTCCATCCGGCTGCCCGTGTCGATCAGCGCCGTTGCGATGATGGTCAACGAGCCGCCTTCCTCGATGTTTCGCGCCGCCCCAAAGAACCGCTTCGGCCTCTGCAGAGCATTGGCATCAACACCGCCGGTCAACACCTTGCCGCTCGACGGTACCACGGTGTTGAAAGCCCGGCCCAGACGCGTAATCGAGTCCAGCAGGATAACGACATCACGCTTGTGCTCGACCAGGCGTTTCGCCTTCTCGATCACCATTTCCGCCACCGCAACGTGCCGGGTGGCAGGCTCGTCGAAGGTCGAGGAAACGACCTCGCCCCTGACGCTGCGCTGCATGTCCGTCACTTCTTCAGGACGTTCGTCGATCAGCAGAACGATCAGATAGCATTCCGGGTGGTTAACCTCGATGGAATGCGCAATATTCTGCAAAAGCACGGTTTTACCCGTGCGCGGCGGTGCCACGATCAGCGCCCGCTGGCCCTTCCCGATAGGGGCCACCAGGTCAATGATACGGGCCGAACGGTCCTTGATGGTCGGGTCTTCAATTTCCATCTTCAGCCGCTCATCGGGGTAAAGCGGCGTCAGGTTGTCGAAATGGACCTTGTGCTTGGCCTTCTCGGGATCGTCAAAGTTGATTCGCTCCGCTTTCACGAGGCTGAAATAGCGCTCATTGTCCCGCGGCCCCTGAATGACACCCTCGATGGTGTCCCCGGTGCGCAGGCTGAACTGGCGGATCATCTCGGGGCTGACATAGATGTCATCGGGACCAGGCAGATAGTTGGCTTCGGGGCTGCGCAAAAAGCCAAAGCCATCCTGCAACACTTCCAGAACACCGTCGCCGCCAATCTCCCAGCCTTCTTCGGCATGCTCTTTCAGGATCGAGAACATCATCTCGCCCTTCCGCATGGAAGGCGCGTTCTCGATCTCCCATTCCTCGGCCATCGCCAGCAGTTCCGCCGGGGTCTTGGCTTTCAGATCGGAAAGGTTCAGCCGTTCAAGGGTCATGGGAAATGGTCCATCCACGAAAGCCCCAATGGGGCCCGGATCGTTCTGTCATCGGGAAACGCATCAGGCCGGACGGCCCTGCTCAGCGGCCCACATAAGCCTGCGACAGCCCTGAGTCAACAAAATCAGAACTTCACGGTCACCGAAGCCACGATCACGATCATCAGAAGCGTCGGAACTTCGTTCATCATCCGGTAGGTCCGCCCGGTCTTTGCATTCATCCCAGCGACGAAATCCTTGCGCCGGGCGGCAAGCCACATGTGAAACCATGTCATGCCAAGCACGCTCGCGGCCTTTGTCCAGGGCCAGATCATCGACCAGTCCACAATGCCGGGCGTGAGTACAAGGGCGAGTCCGAAAAGCCAGGTCGCGATCATCGCAGGATTCATGATCGCCCGCAGCAGACGCCGCTCCATAAGCTGAAAAAGAGCATCGGTTTCCGAACCTTTTGACACTTTTTCAACGTGATAGACGTAGAGCCGAGGCAGGTAGAACAGACCTGCCATCCAGCTGATCACCGAGATCACATGCAGGAACTTCAGCCAAGGATAGGCTCCCGCCAGAAAATCGCCCATGTCTGCCTCCTGCTGTGCTTACCTCTTATTAATAAAAGAAAGAGAAAAAGGAATGATGTGATTGGGGCAGTGGATAACAGGATTTGCGGCGCAACCCCCAGGCTTTTCCACACACGCCCGATGGTGGATAACTTCGCATAACCTATAGAAGAAACCAGAAAATTTCGAACTTTCTCCATTATTTTCAGATAGATGAGCTTTTCTCGCAAACAGCGGTCAGCCATACCGGCATTGTGTGTTACTCCGCTGTCCCAAGCCGCCGGGATGTCCTTCCCACAGGTGGAAAAGATTCCGGCTTTGCTTGACAAACCGGGATCGCCGTCGCCAATCCTTGCCAGACGCCTGAATGACCCCAAGACCGACCTTGGGAACAAACCCAGATTTTCCACAGATACGCCCCCAGATGCCGCGCCAGATCCTGCTTGCCTCCGCTTCCCCAATGCGCCTCGCGCTTCTGCATAACGCAGGGGTCGCGGCGAGTGCGCTGCCAGCCCGCATTGATGAGGAAACCATCCGCGCCGCGCTGGAGGCTGAGGGCGCACATCCGCAGGATATCGCCGATGCTCTCGCCGAGATGAAGGCGCGCAAGATCGCTGAACGGCATCCCGATGCGCTGGTTCTTGGCTGTGATCAGGTGCTGGAGTTTGATCGTCGTGCCTGGGGCAAGCCCGCCTCGCCCGATGAAGCGCGGGTTCAACTGCTTGCGATGCGTGGCAAGACCCATCGGCTGCTGTCAGCCCTAGTTCTTTACGATCAGGCAAAGCCGGTCTGGCGCCATATCGGCCGGGTGGATCTGACCATGCGGGAGTTTTCCGACGCCTGGCTGGATGGCTACATTTCCCGCAACTGGGACAGCCTGCGCCACTCTGCCGGGGGATATAAGCTGGAAGAAGAGGGCGTGCGGCTTTTCACCGACATCCGGGGTGATTACTTTGCAGTTCTGGGGCTGCCGCTTCTGCCGCTGCTGGCCTATCTGGAACTTCGGGGGTTCATCGAGACATGACAGACCATCCGCGCCTTCCGCTGGCCGGCGTGATCGGCTCTCCGATCACGCACAGCCGTTCGCCCGCGCTGCATGGCTACTGGCTGCGCCGCTATGGCATCAAGGGCCATTATATCCCGATGGACATTGCGCAGGCCGATCTGCCAGAGGCGCTGCGCCTGCTGCCCCGCATGGGCTTTGTCGGGCTGAACGTCACTATTCCGCATAAAGAGACCATTCTCGGCCTTGCCGATATCGTGACAGATCGCGCGGCGTTGATCGGTGCGGCCAATACGCTGATCTTCCGCAAAGATGGTCGGATTCACGCCGACAATACCGATGGCGCGGGGTTCATAGCGAATTTGCGGCAGAACGCTCCGCAGTGGAACCCCGCCGCAGGGCCGGCTGTGGTCTTTGGGGCGGGGGGCGCTGCACGGGCTGTTGTCGCTGCCTTGATCGAAGTTGGCGCGCCCGAAATCCGTATCGCAAACCGTACCCGGCCACGCGCCGAAGTCTTTCGCAGCGATTTCGGGGCGAAGGTGATGGTGCATGACTGGATTCAGGCTGGAAACATGCTCGAAGGTGCGGCGACTGTGGTTAATACCACCTCGCTGGGGATGACAGGCAAGCCGGAGTTTCGGGTGCCGCTTGATGCGATGGAACCGGGCGCCCTTGCGACGGATCTGGTCTATACACCGCTGAAAACCCAGTTCCTGATTGAGGCAGAGGCGGCGGGAGCCACGGTGGTCGACGGTCTTGGCATGTTGCTCCATCAGGCTGCACCGGGATTCGAACGCTGGTTTGGACATCGGCCTGAGGTTGATGAAGCGACCAGGCAGGCGGTTCTGTCGGCATGACAGCGTTTCGGCTTGGCCTCACCGGCTCTATTGGGATGGGAAAATCCACGACGGCGGAGTTTTTCCGCAAATCTGGTTTGCCGGTATGGGATGCGGATGCGGCCGTGCATCGCCTTTACGCGCCGGGCGGCGCAGCTGTTGCGCCGATTGCCAGGCTGATCCCGGCCGCAGCGTCGGAGCTAGGGGTTTCACGCGACGTGCTGAAACTGGAACTGGCGAAAGACCCTGCCTTTCTTGCCGATATCGAGGCTATTGTTCATCCGCTCGTCGCAGCAGACCGGGACAGGTTCGCGGCAGAAACAGTCACTGATATAGCTGTTTTTGATATTCCTCTTCTTTTTGAGAAGGGGACAGAGGCGGAAATGGATGCCACGCTTCTGGTGACCGCCCCCCCCGCCCTGCAACGCGCGCGCGTGCTTGCAAGACCCGGAATGACTGAGGCGCAGTTTGGCCTTATCCTCTCGCGGCAGATGCCCGACCCGCAGAAACGCGCCCGCGCGACACATATCATCGAAACGCTGAGCCTCGCCTCCGTCGAGGCAGCGGTCACGGCGCTGATCGCCTATATCCGGGAGAGCCGCGATGCGTGAGATCGTCCTTGATACCGAAACCACGGGATTCGAACCCTCCGAAGGGCATCGTATTGTCGAGATCGGCGCGGTCGAACTGTTCAATCATCTGCCGACCGGCAGGACGTTTCACGTTTACCTGAACCCCGAACGCCCTATGCCGAAAGAGGCGTTCGAGGTGCACGGGCTCGGGGATGATTTTCTGCGCGACAAGCCTCTGTTCCGGCAGGAAGCGCAGAATTTCCTCGATTTCGTGGGCGAAGCCAAGCTGGTCATCCACAATGCCAGCTTCGACATGAAATTCCTGAACTGGGAGTTGCGGACCCACGGCTTTCCGCAACTGCCGAACAATCAGGCTATCGACACGCTGATGATCGCGCGGTCAAGATTTCCGGGCTCGCCCGCCTCGCTGGATGCGCTGTGCCGTCGGTTCGGTATCGACAATTCGATGCGTGAAAAGCACGGAGCACTTCTCGACAGCGAAATTCTGGCAGAAGTCTATCTTGAACTGATCGGCGGGCGGCAGCCTGACCTCGTTCTGGCCCCGGCCAGCGTCACCCCGCGCAAGGATGCGGTTCAGGAAGATTCGACATGGCGTCCGCGTCCACGTCCGACCCCGCTTGCTCCGCGGATCACTGCGACGGAAGCCGCCGCCCATGAGGCCTTTGTGGCAAAGATGGGCGACGGGGCAATCTGGCTCAAGCGTGGCTGATTACTGAACGGGAACCGCTTCGGCGGATTGTGCCTGGGCGCGGCGCGCCAGTTCCTGACGATACAGCGCCAGATAATCCACGGTGTCGATATTCAGCGGCGGGAAGCCACCATCGCGCGTGATGTCCGAGATGATGCGGCGCACGAAGGGGAACAGAAGGCGCGGGCATTCGATCAGCAGGAACGGATGCAACTGCTCGTCCGGCACGCCCTCGACGTGGAAAATCCCGCCGTAATCCAGCTCCAACAGGAAGAGCGTGTCGCCGTTGGCTTTGTTCTTCGAGGTCACACGGAACTTGTGCATCACCTCGTACTGGTGATCCGCAGGACGCTTGCGGGCGTCAAGGCTGACCGCCACCTGCACATCGGGCTGCACATCACCGCCCTGAAGGCCCTTCTGCGCGACAACATTTTCAAAGGACATGTCACGGATGAACTGGGCAAGAACGCTCATCCGCACCTGGGAGCCGCCGTTCTGCGCTTCGCCCTGGCCCTGAGTTTCGCCATTGGCTTCGGTCATTGCAAATCTCCTGTTGGTTTGGCCATTCCGGCCACCTTGATCCTGTTCTTCCTAGCATCCGCCGCGCGGCGCCTCAATCCTGCGTCCAGCCCGAATGTCGCGCTGGTGGCGGTCCCGAAGGCGGCTCGTCCAGTTCGACGAAATCCGCGTCAATCACCACGCCGTGCCGGTGCGGATCATTCATGGGCGGGCGGTGCATCTGCACCCGGCGGCCGACCATGGCAATGATCATATGCCGGACCGGAGGCAGCAGCAGCAGCAGCCCCAGCGTATCGCCCAGAAAACCCGGAAGGATCAGAAGGATCGCAGCCATCATGATCAGGCCACGCTGCGCCATGGGTGACAACGGATCCCCGATCCCGTTCATGGCCTGACGCAGATCAAGTGCCATGCGTTGCCCTTGCAGCCGCAGCAGAACGGAACCCAGAACCGCCGTGCCCAGGATCACCAGCAGCGACAGGCCAAGGCCCAGCCAGCCACCGACCGTGATGAACAGTGCTATTTCAATCAGCGTCAGCACCAGGATCGGGCCAAACAGCCGCATCTTGCAATCTCCCGTCATGAACTTCGTGGTGTGAAGGTAGACTTGTCCACACCCCTTCCCTACATAGGGGCGAAGGGGGCCAGTTACCAACCCCAACCACCAACCGACGTGCCGAGGCCAAATGAACAACGCGCTGATCCAACTTCTTGTCCTTGCCGGGATCGCGGTCTTCCTGATCCTCAAGCTGCGCAGCGTTCTGGGCACGCGCGAAGGCTTTGAAAAGCCGCCTTTGCCGCCCGAGGAAGCTGCGCGGCCAGACCCGGTTCAGCAGCGTAAATTCGATGTGATCGAGGGCGGACCGGATCGCGACATCACTGATCATGTGCCCGAGGGCAGCCCCGCCGCCGTCGCGCTTGCCGCGATGAAACAGGCGGAGCCGTCGTTTTCGGTCAACACTTTTCTTCAGGGTGCCCGCGGCGCCTATGAAATGATCCTGATGGCGTTCGAGCGGGGCGATCTGTCGCAGGTTAAGGCGTTCCTGTCGCCGGACGTCTATGACAGCTTCGCTTCGGCTGTGCGCGTGCGTGAGGAACAGGGTCTGACGGTCGAGGCAAGCTTTGTCGGGCTGCGAGAAATGGGGCTGAACGATGCCACTTTCGATCAGACCACGCGCGAGGGTGAAGTGACGGTGCGCTTTGTCGGAGAGCTTACCTCGGTCGTTCGCAACAAGGCTGGCGAAGTGATCGAAGGCAGCCCGACCGAGGTGAAGCGCCAGCGTGATGTCTGGACCTTCGCGCGCCGTATGGGGGCCGCCGATCCCAACTGGCAGCTTGTCGCGACCGGGGAGTGATGGGTGCCGCTCGCGCCTTTCTGCTTGCGGCAATACTTGCCGTCGGTGCGGCGATGAGCGCGCAGGCACAGATCCTGTCCTTTCACGATCTCGACGGTTGGGAAGAAGATGATCAGCGCGCGGCGCTGAAGGTCTTTCAGGACAGCTGCGATTTGCTGAAGGAACCCGAATGGGGGCCGATCTGCAAATTCGCGGCGCAGGCGGGGGCAAGCCCCGCCTCCGCTCGGAAGTTTTTCGAGCTTTTCTTCCGTCCGCTGGTTATAGGCACACCGCCTGCCCTCTTCACCGGATATTATGAGCCGGAACTGCACGGATCGCTCACGCGGTCACCAAGATATGCCTGGCCGATCTATGGTCGTCCGCCGGAACTCCGTGACGGCATGCAGTTTCACAGCCGCGCGGCCATCGAAGGCGGCGCACTGCGCGGACGCGGGCTGGAGCTTGCCTGGCTGGAAGATCCGGTCGAGGTGTTTTTCTTGCAGATTCAAGGATCTGGCCGCATCCGTCTGCCTGATGGCCGTGTAATACGGGTGGGATATGCGGGCAAGAACGGCCACCCCTACCGCTCGGTCGGGCAAGAGATGATCCGTCGTGGCACGCATACGCCTGATCAGGTTTCGGCGCAGGCGATCCGGTCCTGGGTGCGATCCAACCCCGGCACGGGAATGGATCTGCTGGATACCAACCCCTCTTATGTGTTTTTCCGCCGACTCCCCGATCTTGCACCAGAGAAGGGTCCGATCGGCGCGATGGGCCGGTCCATCACGGGGATGCGGTCACTGGCGGTCGACCCCGCGCATAATCCGCTGGGTGCACCGATCTGGATCGAGAAGACGGGCCGCGCGCCGCTGCACCGCCTGATGGTGGCGCAGGATACTGGCGGTGCGATCAAGGGCGCGCAACGTGCCGATATCTTCTACGGGACGGGCGATGCTGCGGGTGATGCGGCGGGGGCGGTCAAGGACGGTGGGCGTATGGTTGTACTTCTGCCCATCGACCTTGCCTATGCGCTTTACCCCGAGGGCTGAGCCATGGCCCGCCGTCGCAGCCTTCGCCCGGACGAGCGCGAGCTCTGGCAGGCCGTGGCCCGCACCGCGCGGCCGATGCATGGTGGCAACCACCTGCCTCCGGCCGATGAAACGCCGGAGGCGCCGCTGCATCGGCCCGAGGTGCAACCCACCCCGCCGGAACCAGGCCTGAATCGCTTTCGCATCGGCGAGCGCAGCAAGACCGAGGCGCGGCACGATCTGCAACCTTCCTTGCCGGATCGTCTTACTGCCCAGCCTGTCCAGATGGATCACAAGCAGCATGGCCGCATGATCCGTGGCAAGCTGGTGCCCGAGGCGCGGATCGACCTGCACGGAATGACCGTCGCTGAAGCCCATCCCGAACTCATCCGTTTTGTGATGAACAGCTGGTCGCAGGGGCTGCGGCTGGTTCTGGTGATCACCGGAAAGGGCAAACCCGGGCCGGATTTCGGCCCCATCCCGCAGCGTTATGGCGTGCTGAAACATCAGGTGCCGCACTGGCTGCGCCTGCCGCCACTCGGTCCCTGCGTGCTGCAAGTGACCGAGGCGCATCTGAAGCATGGCGGAACAGGGGCTTACTACGTCTATCTGCGGCGCGGGCGCTAGTTCGCCAGTTCCTCCGCCACCGCGCCCACGGGCCGGAGCACGATCTGCGTGGCGCTTTGCACCGTCAGCACGACTCCGGGCAGCAGACCCACCTTGCCGCGCTGATCCGATCCGAAAGCCGCGTCCACGTCCCCGATCCGGTTCATCAGCTGGATCAGCGCCGGGCTGTCACCGAGGTTGAAGTGCCCTGCCCCTTCGGAAAATGCCACGGTATCAAGGAAGGTGACCTTCAGATCTGCGACGCGCGAAATATCGCGCAGGTTCCCCAGCCGCTCCGGGGCGCCCGTGAGCTTGGCTGAAATATTCAGCAATGTATCGCGGTCGGACCCGAAGATGAGGAAGGGCTGCGGCAATGTCCCGTAGGCACGGGCCTGCGTGCGGAACAGATCCACGTCGATATCGGGCGAGATCAGGATCACGCCAGAAATGCGCCGCATCAGATCCTTGTTGTTGCGGATGGCGACCTGACGCAGCGCCTCCATCGTGAGGGCAGAACCCATCGAATGTGCGACAAGCACGATCCGCTCCGCGCCGGCATCGGCGGCGCGGTCCATCAGCTCCTCCAGCCCGTCGCGCGCAAACATTGAGGAATCGCGATCCGCCACATAACCCAGCGGATTTCCGGCGGAAGGCCAGGAATAGTGCAGCGTCACGCCCGGCATGTTCAGGTCATGGCTCAACTGGGCGATCCGATACAGGCCCTCGGCAAAAGTGTTATTGAAACCATGGACATAGATAACCGCATCCCGCTTGCCGCGGGGCAGGCTGCTCAGGGCGGTGGACAGATCCTTCTGGAAGGTCGCCGCATTCGGATGGATGAGCTGTTCCGTCGTCAGGAAGTCCTTGGCCGGATCAGGCTTTCCGCCGCGCCGGGGGAAGGTGATCGACCCGAGCTTGCGTTCCGGTGGTACGGAAATCTCGAACCGGGCGAAATGCTCGGTCTCTGACCGCTGCCTGCCAAAGGTGCCGGTTTCAGGGTCGATCTGTCGTGTTGTCGCGACGAAAATCTCTTCGACGGCGCCAACCTGCGCCGCTGCCGGGTCCAGTGTGATTGCGCCCCGCGGTGAACAGGCGACCAGAAGTGTCAGGGCGATGCCAAGGGCAATACGATGGGCGGTCACGAGAAAACTCCTGCTACGCCCAAGGCATTGCCGATTTGACGCCGCGCGCCAAGAGGGATCAGAGGACGTAACGGCTCAGATCGGCGGATTTCGCCAGCGCCCCCACATTCTGTTCAACAAAAGCACCGTCAACCACAACCGTTTCACCAGCGCGGTCCGGGGCGGTGAAGGACAGTTCTTCGAAAACGCGTTCCAGAATGGTGTAAAGCCGCCGCGCGCCGATATTCTCGACGCTGCGGTTCACGTCGGCCGCAATCCGGGCCAGCGCGGCGATCCCGTCTTCGGTAAAGCTGACCGTCACCTCTTCCGTGGCCATCAGTGCGGCATACTGACGGGTCAGCGCATTGTCCGTCTCGGTCAGGATGCGAACAAAATCGCCCTCGGTCAGCGCCTGCAATTCTACCCGGATCGGCAGACGACCCTGCAATTCCGGCAGCAGATCCGAGGGTTTGGCCACATGGAAGGCACCTGAAGCGATGAACAGGATGTGGTCGGTTTTTACGGGGCCGTATTTGGTGGAAACCGTCGTGCCCTCGATCAGCGGCAGCAGGTCGCGCTGCACACCTTCCCGGCTGACATCGGCGCCACGGGCATCGGCGCGGGCGCAGATCTTGTCGATCTCATCCAGAAAGACGATGCCGTTTTCCTGCACCGCTTCCAACGCAGCGGCCTTGACCGCCTCGTCATCCAGCAGCTTGTCAGCCTCCTGCCCCAGCAGGATGTCATAGCTGTCCGCCACGGTCATTTTCTTGCGGGTAGTGCGGCCACCGAAGGCTTTGAACAGGTCTTGAAGGCCCTGCATCTGCATTTCCATGCCGTTGCCACCGCCCATCATCATCGGGAAAGGGGCGCTGTCGGCCACATCCAGCTCGATCATGGTCTGATCCAGCTCACCGGACTTGAGCTTCTTGCGGAACATCTCGCGTGTCTGTTCACGGGCGTCCTTGCCGGCGATGGCCTCGATCACCCGATCCTCGGCGGCCTTGAGCGCGCGGGCCTTCACATCCTCGCGCATCCGCTCGCGCGTTTCGATCATCGCTGCATCCACCAGATCGCGGATGATGCTGTCCACATCGCGGCCCACATAGCCCACTTCGGTAAACTTCGTCGCCTCAACCTTGAGGAAGGGCGCGCGGGCCAGCCGGGCCAGACGGCGGCTGATCTCGGTCTTGCCGACGCCGGTAGGGCCGATCATCAGGATGTTCTTGGGGTAAACCTCGTCGCGCAGGTCATCGCCCAACTGTTTGCGCCGCCAGCGGTTGCGCAGCGCAACGGCAACCGCACGCTTGGCATCGGCCTGCCCGATGATGAAACGATCCAGTTCCGAGACGATCTCGCGCGGAGTGAGGTTGGTCATTTCGCGATCCGCTCCACCGTCAGATTTCCATTCGTGTAAACGCAGATGTCCGCTGCGATGGCCATGGCCTTGCGGGCGATGGTTTCGGCGTCGAAATCGGTCTGCATCAGCCCGCGCGCGGCGGCGAGCGCGAAGTTGCCGCCCGATCCGATGGCGGCGATGTCATGCTCCGGCTCCAGCACGTCACCTGCGCCGGTGATGACAAACAGGTCCGCACCGTCCGTCACGATCAGCATGGCCTCCAGATTGCGGAGGTATTTGTCCATCCGCCAGTCTTTCGCCAGATCGACGCAGGCACGCGCCAGCTGACCCGGTGCGGTTTCCAGCTTCTTCTCCAGCCGCTCCAGCAGGGTGAAGGCATCGGCGGTCGATCCGGCGAAGCCGCAGACCACATCGCGCCCGCCAGGCGACAGCCTGCGCACCTTGCGGGCCGTGCCCTTGATAACGGTCTGGCCCAGGCTCACCTGTCCGTCGCCCGCCACCACCACCTCGCCGCCGCGCCGGACGGCCAGAATGGTGGTTCCGTGCCAGCCGGGAAACTTGTCGTCTGCCATTGCGCATCCTCCTGCCAGCAATATGGCGCCGGGGCCGGGCGGCCACAACCCCGGTGCCGGTTCTGCAATCTTTACATCCGGGTGATCTGTGCTAGTGGCAGGCAAACGCCCTGCGCGCGGAGATGTATCAGTTGGACGTGGAATACAGGACGCCCGGCAATGGTTTGTGTGCCGTTGTGGTGACCTTCAACCGTTTTGCTCAGATCACCCGGACGGTGGAACGGCTTCTGGCCGGGCCCCTGGACCGTTTGATCGTGGTCGACAACGGTTCGACCGATGGCACGCGCGAATGGCTGGTGGCGCAGCCGGATGCGCGGCTGGATGTTCTGGAAATGGCGGAAAACCTTGGCGGGGCAGGCGGGTTCGAGGCCGGGCTGCGCCATGCGGTTGCCACCTGCGATCCTGACTGGATCGTGGTGATGGACGACGATGCACGGCCAGAGCCAGGCGCACTTACGGCGTTTCTGGAAACGGACAAAAGCGGCTGGGATGCAGTGGCTGCGGCGGTCTATTATCCCGACGGGCGGGTTTGCGGCATGAACCGGCCGGTGCTCAACCCGTTCTGGCACCCTTCGATCTTCCTGCGCACCATGGCGGGCGGGGGACGGGCGGCCTTTCACCTGACGGATGCGGATTATGTGAAAGACGCGCCCACGCCGGTGGATGGCGGGTCTTTCGTCGGTCTCTTTCTGTCGCGCCGGGCCATCGGCCTTGCCGGCTTCCCCGACGGGCGGCTGTTCGTCTATGCCGAGGACGGGCTTTATTCCATGGCGATCAGCCGGGCAGGCGGGCGGATCGGCTTCTTCCCCGGCATCCGGTTCGAGCATGATTGCTCGACCATCGGTGCGAAAGGCCAGTTCACCCCGGTCTGGAAGACCTATTTCTATCACCGCAACCTGCTTTTGCTTTACAAACAGGCGGCGGGCCTGTGGTTCTGGCCCGCGCTGGCGGTGGTGTTGCCGAAGTGGCTGTTGCGGGGCATGGCACAGGGCGAAAACCGCCGCACGTTCCTGCGGCTTCTGGGCTGGGCGGTGCGCGACGGGTTGACCGGCCGCGTCGGCTGGCGCCTTGATGACCTGCTGGCCGAGATGCGGCGGCGGGGCGTCTAAAGCCAGACGCCGCCGTGACAGGTGGCTGTCAGGCTGCCATCCGGTCCAAGTACCACGAGATCCGCCGCCCGCCCCGGAGCGATTGCGCCGTAGCGGTCTTGCAGGCCCAGCAGGCGCGCGGGTTCCGCGCTGGCCATGCGCAAGGCGCGTTCGGGTGGGATCCCAACATCGCGGATGAGAATACGGATCGCCTCGGCCAGTGTGAGGTCGGCCCCGGCGAGCGTGCCATCCTCTAGCGTCAGCCGCCCGTCCCGGCGCAGCACGCGGCGCCCGTTCAGCAGCATTTCCGTTGCATCTGTGCCCGCGAAGGCCATGCAATCGGTCACGAGGAAAATTCCCTCGCGTCGCGCCGCCAACGCCATTCGCATCACCGCCGGATGGACATGGATCCCATCGGCAATCAGCCCTGCGAAAGCATCACCATCAAGGATCGCCCCGGCCAGACCCGGTGCGCGGTTTCCGATCTGGCTCATGGCGTTGAACAGATGCGTGGCGCAGCCCGCTCCGGCAGCAAAGCCTGCCCGTGCGGTGTCATAGCTGCAATCGCTGTGGCCAAGGCTGACGATCACGCCCGCATCGGCCAGCGCCGCAATCTGGTCCAGCGGCACGCTTTCGGGGGCCAGCGTCACCATCAGAACGGGCAAGCGCCGCGCGGCCTCGCAGAGGCGCGCGAGGTCTTGCGCCTCCATCGGCCGGATCAGCGCGGGGTCATGCGCGCCTTTGCGGCGCGGGTCCAGATGCGGACCTTCCAGGTGCAGGCCCAGAAAGCCGGGCATCCGGGCCTCTGCTGCGGCAATGCCTGCCCCAATCACTCGGGCGGTGGTTTCGGCGGTATCGGTGATCAGCGTGGGCAATACCCCTGCGGCCCCCAACCGCAGATGCGCCGCGCAAACCTGACGCAGCCCCTCGACCGTGGTTTCCGAGCCTACCAGATGCCCACCGCCGCCGTTGACCTGAAGGTCCAGAAACGCGGGTGCGATGGTCCCCTCGATCCGGCGGGTATCAGCGGGTGCCGTGTCCGCCGGGATCAGCGCGCCGATCCGGTCGCCTTCGATCACCAGCGCTGCATTTTCCCGAAAGCTTTGTCCGTCAAAAATCCGGGCCCCCGTCAGAACCTGCCGCATCAGACTGTCTCCGTCACCTTGCGGAGATGCGGCGGGGTGTCGGGGTCAAAGCCGCGACGGCGGGCCAGCCCCTCGACGAAGGCATAGAACCCCGCGATCAGTACCAGAGGTGCCACCAGCGGATGCAGCCCGTCGACCGATGGCAGCGTGGTCGCGCCCTCGACCTCGGCGCCGGTCACGAAAACATCGGCGCCCTGCGCTGCCAGCCGTGCGGCGGTCGCCGTCAGTTGCGGCAGAGCGGCATCCTCGACCCCCAGCGCCAGAACCGGAAACTGGGCCTGCACGATTGCGGCGGGGCCATGCAGCACCTCGGCCGCGCTATAGGCTTCGGCATGGATGCCCGAGGTTTCCTTGAACTTCAGCGCTGCCTCGCTGGCCACGGCGAACCCCGGCCCCCGGCCCAGCACAAAGGCCGAGTTCGCCCGTGCCAACCGCGCCGACAGCGGTGACCAGTCCAGCGCCACGGCGCGGGACAGCGCCTCTGGCAGCCCGGCGACCGCTGCGCGCAGCGCCTCATCCTCGCGCCATTCCGCCAGCAGTGCGAGCCCGGCCAGCACGCTGGTGACGAAAGTCTTGGTGGCGGCCACACTTTTCTCTTCGCCCGCCTGCAAGGGCAGGCAATGGGCCGAGGCCTGCGCCATCGGACTGTCGGCGTAATTGGTGATGGCGATGGACAGCGCTCCGCCTTCGCCCGCCGCGCGCATCATTTCCACGATGTCCGGGCTGCGGCCAGACTGTGAAATCCCGATACAGGCCGCCTGCCGCAGCTTCAGCGGGCGCTTGTAGATCGAGGCGACCGACGGCCCGACCGAGGCGACGGGAATGCCCGCCTCCAGCTCGATCGCATATTTCAGGTAGGTTGCCGCATGATCGGACGAGCCCCGTGCGACGGTGGCGATCAGGCCGGGGTCAGTGCGGCGCAGTGCCGCCGCCGCCGCAACCACGGCAATGCGCGACCGTTCCAGAAACCGGGCCGCCGCTTCGGGGATTTCGGCCACTTCGCGGGCCATGTGGCTGTCGGTCATTCGGCTTTCCTTTCGCCCTCGGGGGCAAGTTTCAGTTCCACGGCGAAGTCATAGGCATCGCCGCGATAAAGAGAGCGGGTGAATTCCACCACCTTGCCACCGGGCAGGTAGGAAATCCGCTCGATCCGCAGCCCGGCGACCCCGGCGGGCACGTCCAGAAGTTCGGCGTCACGGGGTGTCACGTTGACAGCGGAAATGCGTTGCACGGCACGCACCGGGCGCAGGCCGCGTGCCTGCAATTCGGCATAAAGTGAGGTCGTCACCCGCTCCGGTTCGGGCAGGATCGCCTGCGGCAGCGAGGCGCGCTCGATGGCCAGCGGCAGGCCGTCACTGGTGCGCACCCGTTCCAGCCGGGCCACACGCTCATCAGCGGCAAGGCCCAGTGCCATCACTTCCTCGGGCGAGGGGCTGTGGAGGGCACGGGACAGCCAGCGGGATTCCGAGTTCAGCCCGCGCCGCCGCATATCCTCGGTGAACGAGGTCAGCAGTGACAGCGCCTGTTCCAGTTTCTCGACCTTTGGCGCGACGAAAGTGCCGGAGCCGCGCCGCTGCACCAGCTGGCCAGAGGCGACCAGCGCCTCCACCCCTTTACGGACAGTGACCCGCGAGAGGCCGGTCATCGCCGCCATCTCGCGTTCGGCTGGCAGGCTGTCACCGGGTTTCAGGCGGCCCGAGGCGATGGCCTCTGCAATCCGGCGGTGCAATTGCACATACAGCGGCCCGGCGCCGGTATCGTCAAACCCCTCGGGAGAAAACAGGTGATCCATCACGCCTCCTCCAGTGCCAGTCGCACCGCCCCGTCCAGACCCGAGCCGAGTGGTGCGCGGATTTCCCACAGTTCGCCGAGGTGTCGGGCATAAGACGGTCCGAGGCCACCCAGAAATACAAGCGGCAGCCTGTCCCCCGCCTGAAGCGTTTCAACGATGCCGCGCACTTCTTTCACCGCGTCTTCGAAAATGCGCCGGGCTGCCGGATCGTCGCTTTGCACGATGCGGGGGGCGAGGGCGGCAAATTCTGCGGGTTTGGCGCGAAAGCCGAAAGTTATGATTCCCTCGATCCCGCCAAATTCGCCAAGGACTTCGACCAGAAGTGGTGTCATCGGGGCAAAGCCATCATCGGCGCGCAGGGCTTCGGCCAGCAGGGTGCGGCCCAGAACGGCGCCGCTGCCCTGATCGCCCAGAACAAAACCCCGTCCGCCAAACTGCCGCATAACGCCCGCACGCTGGACGGCAAAAACCGATCCGGTGCCCATGGCCGCGACGATCCCATCCGCCCCACCCAAAGCGCCGCGGGCTGCGGTCACGGCATCTGTGACGATGCGGGTGCGGGCGAAGGGCAGCATCTGGTGCAGGTGATCCACTGCCGCGCTGATATTCGCGCCCGCCAGCCCCAGCACGGCCACAAGATCGGTTTCCGCAATGGTGTGGCCGGACAGGGCCTGTCTGGTGGCCGTCATGATATTGGCAAAGGTCCCGGTGACGTCGGTGTTCACATTCGCAGGCCCGGCCGCGCCCAGCCCCAGAATGGTGCCCGCGCTATCGGCTACAGCCGCGCGACATCCGGTGCCGCCACCATCGATTCCCAGAAAGACGACCATGCTGCTCCTCACGCTGCATATAAAATACCAAAACAATACCAAATGAAAAGGGGAAAGTTAACATCTCTGAAAAACAAGGGATTTCTGTAAGATTGAAGATTGTTCTTTACAATTGGTATTGGTTTGGCATTATCCAGAGGCAAGGGGGAATCACATGGCAATACGCAGCACCGAAGCACGTCATACACAATCCGAAGGGCTGCACGCGCGCCCGGCGGATGAGGTGCTTGCCCTGCTTCTGGATGCGCAGGTCGCGGCACTTGCGGCGGTGCGTCCGGCGCTTGCCGCGCTGGAACGTGTGGCTGACGCCGGGGCTGAATCGCTGCGTCGGGGCGGGCGCCTGGGCTATGGCGGGGCGGGCAGCTCCGGGTTGATGGCGCTTGCGGATTGCCTGGAGCTTGCGGGAACATTCGGCCTGTCGCCGGATCGCACGCCGATGATGTTTGCCGGGGGGGCCGCTGCGCTGCTGCATATGACGGGCGCGGTCGAGGATGATCCGGCACTTGCATTGGCGGATCTTGAGGCCTCGCGCCTTGGCGCGGGCGATGTGCTGCTGGTCCTGTCGGCGTCGGGCACGACGCCCTACGCGCTGACGCTGGCCGAGGCCGCGCAGGCGCGCGGGGTGACGGTGGCGGGCTTTGCCAATGTCGCAGGTTCTGCGCTGCTGGCGCGGGCGGATCTGCCGGTCCTGCTGGAAACCGGGGCCGAGGTTGTTTCCGGTTCCACCCGGATGGGGGCAGGAACGGCGCAGAAAGCGGCGCTGAACATGGTGTCGGTGCTGATCGGGCTGCGCCTTGGCCATGTGCACGACGGCTATATGGTCAATGTGATCGCCGACAATGCCAAGCTGCTCGATCGTGCGGCGCGCATCGTCGCGGCGGTCGCACGGGTCAGCCGGGCAGAGGCTGACGCCGCATTGTCACAGACTGAAGGCGCGGTGAAGCCCGCGATCCTGGTTGCGCAGGGCCTGTCGCCCGCAGAGGCGCGGGTCGCGCTGGATCGCAGCGGCGGGCATCTGGCCGAACTACTTGAACGATAACAGCCACAGGGCCGGAACAAGGCCCGCATCAGGGAGATGACGATGAAAAGAACCATGCGTTTCGCGCTGCTGGCGAGCACCATGCTCGCAGGGGCGGCACAGGCCGAGGATGTCACGCTGACCATCGAAAGCTGGCGCAACGATGACCTGTCGATCTGGCAGGATACCATCATTCCGGCTTTCGAGGCGGCCAATCCGGGTATCAAGGTGGTCTTTGCCCCTTCCGCCCCAGCGGAATACAATGCTGTCCTGAACTCGAAGCTGGATGCCGGTTCGGCGGGCGACCTGATCACCTGCCGCCCATTCGACGCCTCGCTGGAGCTTTACAACAAGGGTCAGCTTGCCGACCTTTCGGGTCTCGCCTCGATGGCGAATTTCTCGGATGTGGCGAAATCGGCCTGGCAGACGGATGACGGCGCGGCCACGTTCTGTGTGCCGATGGCATCGGTGATCCACGGCTTCATCTACAATGCCGATGCTTTCGCCGAACTGGGTATCGAAGTGCCCAAGACCGAGGCCGAGTTCTTTGCCGCGCTCGACAAGATCAAGGCAGATGGCACCTATATCCCGATGGCGATGGGCACCAATGACCAGTGGGAAGCTGCGACCATGGGCTATCAGAACATCGGTCCGAACTACTGGAAGGGCGAGGAAGGCCGCAAGGCGCTGATCGCAGGCACCCAGAAGCTGACGGATGAGGCCTGGGTCGCACCCTATCGCCAGCTGGCGAAATGGAAGGACTATCTGGGTGACGGGTTCGAGGCGCAGACCTATCCGGACAGCCAGAACCTGTTCACGCTGGGCCGCGCGGCGATTTACCCGGCCGGGTCGTGGGAAATCTCGGGCTTCAACGCGCAGGCCGGATTCAAGATGGGCGCCTTTGCCCCGCCGGTGCCGGCTGCCGGGGATGATTGCTACATCTCGGATCACACCGACATCGGGCTGGGTATGAATGCGAAGACGGCCCATCCTGACGCCGCGAAAGTGTTCCTTGACTGGGTAGGCTCGCCCGAATTTGCGAAACTCTACGCAAATGCCCTGCCTGGCTTCTTCTCGCTGAATTCCACTCCGGTGGAGATGGAAGATCCGCTGGCCAAGGAGTTCGTGGGCTGGCGCGAGACCTGCAAGCCGACGATCCGGTCCACCTACCAGATCCTGTCGCGCGGCACGCCGAACCTTGAGAACGAGACCTGGAACGCCAGCGCCAATGTGATTAAGGGCACCGAGACCCCGGAAGATGCCGCCAAGCGGCTTCAGGACGGGCTTGCCAGCTGGTACGAGCCGCAAAAGGCCAAGTAAGGCTGTTCTTGCGGAGAGGCCGGGGGGCTGTCTGCCCCCCGGACCCCCGAGAGTATTTTTCAAGAAGCAAAGGGGACGGTCATGGCGCAGCGGAAGCCTGTTCGCTGGCATATCGTGGTATTTCTGGCACCTGCGGTGTTGGTTTATACAGCGCTGATGATCGTGCCGCTGTTCGGCACGCTGAACCTGTCGCTGTTCAATCTGGACGAAACCAAGACGCGGGTTTTCGTGGGGCTGGCGAATTTCGCGACATTGTTCGGTGATCCGCGTTGGTCAGGGGCGTTCTGGAACGCGCTGGCGAACAACGCCTGGTTCTTCCTGGTGCATATGCTGGTGCAGAACCCGGTGGGGATCTTGCTGGCGGCGCTGTTGTCTTCGCCCCGGTTGCGGTTCTCGGCCTTCTATCGCACGGCGATCTTCATTCCGACGATCCTGAGCTTTGTCATCGTGGGCTTCGTGTGGAAACTGATCCTTTCGCCGATCTGGGGGATTGCGCCGGGGATGCTGGATGCGGTGGGGCTGAAGAGCCTGTTCGCGCCCTGGCTGGGGAAAGAGGAATATGCGCTGACGACGCTGGCCCTGATTTCGGTCTGGCAGTTCGTGGGCATTCCGATGATGCTCATCTATGCTGCGCTGCTGTCGATCCCGGATGAGGTGATCGAGGCGGCAGAGATGGACGGGGTGACCGGCTGGTCGCAGTTCTGGAAGATCAAGCTGCCACTGATCCTGCCGTCGATCGGGATCATCTCGATCCTGACCTTTGTCGGCAACTTCAATGCATTTGACCTGATCTATGTGGCGCAGGGCGCGCTGGCCGGGCCGAATTTTGCGACCGACATCCTGGGGACGTTCCTCTATCGCACTTTCTTTGGCTTCCAGTTGCAACTGGGCGACCCGCATATGGGGGCGACGATTGCGACGGCGATGTTCGGGATCATCCTTGTCGGCGTCTGTTTCTACCTGTTCGCCATCCAGACGCGGCTGCGCCGCTATCAGTTCTGAGGGGGCCGCCATGAGCCAGGCACGCCATTCCACCGCCCGCACCTTCGGGGCGCATGCCATCCTGATCACCTATACGGTCATCGCGTTGTTCCCGGTGTTCGTGACGGTCATCAACAGCTTCAAGTCACGCAAGGCGATCTTTGCCGATCCGCTGGCCCTGCCCGGACCCGCGACCTTCGATCTGGTCGGCTATCAGACTGTGCTGAAGCAGGGCGACTTCTTTCAATATTTCCTGAACTCCATGTCGGTGACGGTGGCGAGCCTGTTCTTCGTGCTGATGTTCGGCGCGATGGCGGCCTTTGCCCTGTCGGAATACAGGTTCCGCGGCAATCTGCTGATGGGGCTGTATCTGGCGCTGGGCATCATGATCCCGATCCGGCTGGGCACCGTGGCGATCCTGCAAATGATGGTGGCAAGCGGGTTGGTGAATACGCTGACGGCGCTGATCCTTGTCTATACTGCGCAGGGCCTGCCGCTGGCGGTGTTCATCCTGTCGGAGTTCATGCGCAATGTCTCCGCCGATCTGAAGAATGCCGGGCGCATTGATGGCCTCAGCGAATACACGATCTTCTTCCGGCTGGTGTTGCCGCTGGTCCGGCCCGCCATGGCAACGGTGGCGGTGTTTACCCTCATCCCGATCTGGAATGACCTGTGGTTCCCGCTGATCCTGGCGCCGTCCGAGGCGACGAAGACCATCACGCTGGGCAGCCAGGTGTTCATCGGGCAGTTCGTCACAAACTGGAACGCGGTGCTGGCGGCGCTGAGCCTCGCCATCGTGCCGGTGCTTGTTCTGTATCTGATCTTCTCGCGGCAGCTGATCCGCGGCATCACAGCGGGGGCAGTGAAATGATCCGGGTTCTTGTTGCCGGTCTTGGAAACATGGGGCAAAGCCATGCGCTTGCCTATCATAATGACCCTGCCTTTCAGATTGTCGGGCTGGTGAACCGCTCGGTGCCGGATCTGCCCGAGGCGTTGCGCAGCTACCCGCTGAGCCATGATTATGCCGAGGCGCTGGAGCGGCTGAAGCCCGATCTGGTTTGCGTGGCCACCTATTCCGACAGCCATGCCGATTACGCCGTGGCGGCGATAGAGGCGGGCGCGCATGTCTTCGTCGAAAAGCCGCTGGCGACGACGGTGACCGATGCCGAACGAGTGGTGGCGACCGCCACGCGACTGAACCGCAAGCTGGTGGTGGGCTATATCCTGCGCCACCACCCAAGCTGGCAACGGCTGATCGCGGAAGCGCGCGATCTGGGCGGGCCCTATGTGTTCCGCCTGAACCTGAACCAGCAATCCTCCGGCCCGACCTGGGAGGTGCACAAGGCGCTGATGCAGACCACGCCGCCCATCGTGGATTGCGGGGTGCATTACGTCGACGTGATGTGCCAGATCACCGATGCCGCGCCGGTGGAGGTGCGGGGGATGGGGCTGCGGCTGTCGGACGAGATTGCGCCGGAGATGTATAACTACGGCCATTTTCAGGTGCTGTTCTCCGATGGCTCCTGCGGCTGGTACGAGGCCGGCTGGGGCCCGATGATGAGCGACACCGCCTTCTTCGTGAAGGATGTCGTCAGCCCGCGCGGTGCCGTTTCGATCCGTATGCCCGAAAGCGCGCGGTCAGATGATATCGACACACATACCAAGACCTCCACTCTGCGCATTCATCGCGTGGGGCAGGGGGATGAAGACCTGAACATGACCGATGAACCCGGCCATCAGGCGCTTTGCGACCGCGAACAGGCTTTCGTCGCGCGGGCGATCCGCGAAGACCTCGACCTTGGCCGCCATATGACCGATGCCGTCCGGTCGCTCGCCATCTGCCTTGCGGCGGATGAAAGCGTTCGCACCGGCCATCCCGTGAAACTGTAAGGAACCGCCCCGTGGGAACGCTCAATCTGACCAAAGTGACGAAATCCTTCGGCGCGACCGATGTCATCAAGGGTGTCGATCTGACGGTGAACGATGGCGAGTTTTGCGTCTTCGTCGGCCCGTCCGGTTGCGGTAAATCCACCCTGCTGCGGATGATCGCAGGGCTGGAGGATGTAAGCTCCGGCGATGTGATGATTGATGGGCGGCGGGTCAACGATGTGGCGCCCGCGAAGCGCGAGATCGCCATGGTGTTCCAGAGCTATGCGCTTTACCCGCATCTGACCGTGCGCGACAACATGGGTCTGGCGCTGAAGCAGGCCGGGGTACCGAAGGCCGAAATTGCGCAGGCAACCGACAAGGCCGCTGCCATGCTGTCGCTGGATGCCCTGATGGAGCGGCGCCCGGCGGAGCTTTCGGGCGGGCAGCGCCAGCGGGTTGCCATCGGCCGGGCCATCGTGCGGCGGCCCAAGCTGTTCCTGTTCGACGAGCCCTTGTCGAACCTTGATGCCGCGCTGCGGGTGCAGACCCGGATCGAGATTGCCCGGCTGCACCGCGATCTTGGCGCGACCATGATCTATGTGACGCATGATCAGGTCGAGGCGATGACTCTGGCCGACCGGATCGTTGTTCTGCGGGCAGGCCGGGTCGAGCAGGTCGGTGCCCCGATGGAGCTTTACAACAATCCGGCGAATACCTTCGTCGCGGGTTTCATCGGTTCGCCCCAGATGAACTTCCTGAACGGCGAGGCGCTGGGCCTGCGGGCGGCAACTGTCGGTGTCCGGCCTGAGCATCTGACGCTGGATCGCGGTGCCGGGAAGCTGGTGGCGAAAGTCAGCCACCTCGAAAAACTGGGCGGCGAAACTCTGGTTTATGTGGTCAATCCGACACATGGTCTGATCACCATCCGGCTGTTTGGGGAACATGAGTTCGCGGTGGATGAGGAAATCTCGCTCAACTATGACGAGAATAAACTGTTCTTCTTCGATGAAGAAGGCCAGAGATTGTATTGATCATTCCAGTTCCCTCTATATATAGGCTCCGGATTTTCTGAAGGCTTATCTGGTCTCCGAAGCAACAAATGTGGCCAGAATATGGGGAAATTGGAAGAAAATGCGGCACAACCATTTCTGCCCCCTAGAAATTGTGCCGGTCCGCGCGTATTGATGGTGGCAATCGGACCCCGATAACGGGGCCATAACCCATCATCCGGGCATTATCCCGGATTTGAGGCGGAGCAGTAAAATGGTGCAAGCGATTAAGTTCGCTGTCCGCAATTCTGCGGGCGGTGTCGTGCAGGGCACGGCAGGTGGAAGTGGAAGCAATTTCATTCAGGTAGGGTCCGGCGAGCAGGTCTCGTTGCACCTCGCGCATTCCAGCGTCGTAGGATACGAGCGCAAGGGCGCCGATCTGATCGTGAAACTGGTGGATGGCCAGACGGTCGACCTCGCCGGGTTCTTCGATGCAGACCCGGGCCGGGTGAACCGGCTTTACCTTTCGGCTGATGGTGAAGTCAGCGAAGTGCTGCTGCAAGACAGCGGCGCAAATGGCGTGATCTATGCCAGCTATGGCCCGGTCGACGCCTGGAACAAGTTTTCCACCCTCGACGACATCCGTTTTGCGGAATCCGACAACTATGCCGCTGCTGAAATGGTCAGCGACGAGCCGGCTGGTATGGGCTTCCTGGCCCCCGGCCTGCTTGGTGGTGGCCTTGGCGCAGGCGCGCTTGCGGCCGGTCTGATCGGTGGCGCTGCCCTTCTGGGCGGCGGTGGCGGTAATGGCACTGACGGCACCGGCGACGGAGATGGCGACGGCGACGGAGATGGTGACGGCGACGGAGATGGCGACGGCGACGGAGATGGTGACGGCGACGGAGATGGTGACGGCGACGGCGACGGAGATGGCGACGGCGACGGCGACGGAGATGGTGACGGCGACGGAGATGGTGACGGCGACGGAGATGGCGACGGCGACGGAGATGGCGACGGCGACGGAGATGGCGACGGCGACGGAGATGGCGACGGCGACGGAGATGGCGACGGCGAC